>ERZ773225.5011-NODE-5011-length-10059-cov-5.116653_pt1 | contig 10059 bp, 9 predicted proteins | sample MGYA00580993_ERZ773225 | MGnify/ENA primary metagenome ERZ773225 (study PRJEB29015, sample SAMEA2737748) | human gut metagenome | biome: human gut; feature: human-associated habitat; material: faeces | place: China | collected 2012 ... | reverse complement strand
AAAAGTCTGCTATCTGTTATTCCTTTTTGTATATCTATCACAAGTAGTTTCATTCGTTTCTCCTTTACACATAAAAATTCTCAATTCAAAGAACAGCATAAATAGAGTAGCAACCAAAAATCCAATCATCAATATTTTATAGCAGATTACAAAATAAACAATATATGCTACGATAGCCACCAAGTATACAATCATCAAAATGTGCCACTTTTTAGCTGAACTATCAGTAATTATTTTCTTTTTTACGGCAACATCATCCTTAATCAACTCGTCCAAACTCAATCCAAATTCATCGCTAATCGCTATTAGATTAGCAATATCGGGAATACCTTTATTAGTTTCCCATTTTGTAATTGCTTGTCTTGATACATTTAGTCTTTCAGCAAGCTGCTCCTGTGAAAAACCTGCCTGCTTTCTGCATTCTTTGATTTTTTCTCCTAAATTCATTTTTGAGTCCTCCTTATTATTTGGTAAACTCATTATAATGATTTTCGAGTTTTTAACAAGAAACCGCCATTTACAATGCCTGCTACAATACGTAGCAGACATTGTGTACAATTACTTTACAAATGAACAAATGCGATTTTTACTTTTATCAAGCGTTAAATTTCGATTTTCTATTTCTTCTTTTTCTGATCTGAAATACTTTTTTGCGTATTTTTTACTTCTTTCTCCAGCAACACAATTAACCATTTAATTTCTGGAACATTTTTCTGCATCAATTGCAAGTACAAACATCAACGCATCTAATGCATTTTCCGGATCCTGTACATCAATAACATATGTGTCAGTCATACGAAGCAATTCTTTACTTATTTTTGCTATCTGATAACCGCTTCGATCAAGAATACTATAATCCCATTCCATAATAGTTCCTTATGCGTCTGATCTGGAGTATGCATTTTTCATCTGATTGCTCAGCTCATACAATACTTTATTCAATGTATCCTGCGTTTCTTTTTTTACCATGTCAGCAATTTTTTCATTTGCCTCCTGACGAAGCTGCATGCGTTTTTCTGCATCACTTTCTTTTGACAGAAGTTCATCATATTGGTTGATATATTCATGTCCTTTTGACATGACTCTTTCCTGATAACGTTCAATATGGAAAATGGATTTACTATAAGAAGCATCTGCCATTGCTGCGATCATCCTGCTTGCCCAGTAAAAATTATCTGTCGAAGCATCTCCGGTCGTATTGGAAAAATACTCCGGTACTTTCTCTACATCTGTGTAAAACGGTGCAGTTGTATTAAATACGTTCGAAGCAAATGCGACCCATTCGATTGCCCGGCTGTCTTCTCCTGCATCCGGTCTCATCTGGATGATTCCCAGGAAATCTGTCCGGTTTACACCAATTGCACGATATGCACCTTTCATAGATTTATCTCCATAAGATGCATACGGATCATACGGTGTTCCCTGAAAATGAGAAGAAAGAACGTATTTCACATCTTCGATCGTCACCTTTTTCTCCGGAACCATGCACCATGGAATATCATCAGAAAGTGGTGTAAAATCTGCATCCGGTCCATCCCAGTTCATTGTACTCGGATTCAGGCAGCGTGCCATATACCATGCTCTCGGTGTATTGTATACATGATCAGAGTCATCATGACTGCCAAAAATATCTCTTGGATTAAACGTTCCATCCTGTGAAAGGTTCAAATGATATTTTTCAACAAACTCCTTCAGATCGGCGGAACACATATATTCTTTCTGGTTTGAAAGTGCATCCTCAAGATCGAACTGATCCATTCCAAACTGATTTGGCATCATGACATAAACATCATCCGGTACTTTGCGTGCGATCCAGTGATGTCCGCCAATTGTCTCAAGCCACCAGATTTCATCTGCATCCTGGAATGCAATTCCATTCATTTCATAAGTACCATACTGTTCTAACAGGCTGCCAAGACGTTTGACACCTTCCCTTGCACTGTGTATGTATGGAAGTACAATGTATACAATATCCTCTTCCCCGATTCCTCCAGGAATTTCTTCTTTTCCGTCTTTTGCAGGCTGATATCTTACAAGCGGATCAGCTCCGAGAACTCTTGGATTGGATGTGATCGTTTCGGTTGCTGTCATTCCGACATGTGCTTCATTCACTCCGCAGGCTGCCCAGATACCTTCGCCCTCTTCTGCATTTGGCATTGCAGTATAGCGCATCGGATTTTCCGGAAGCTCGATTTCGACATGCGAAATGACCGATTTATAGATTTTCGGCTGTTCTTCCGGTTTGATCACTGCAAGTTTTTTTGAAGTATAATGCCCGGATCCTGAATCATCATTTCTTGCGATTATGGTTGATCCATCATAACTTGCTTTTTTTCCTACTAAAATTGTTGTACATGGCATATCTGTCACACTCCTTACTTTCTTTCAATTTTTTATCATCAAACATGCATCCGCATAACTGCCATCTGCATATTATATCTTCTTTTATCTCTCGTAAAATCCGTTATCATGTTCCAGTGGGATGCTTTTTGCATCCATATTTTCAATCCAGACGTAGGTACGATTTTGCAAAAAAATAATCAGCTGGTCGATCAGCGGTTCCTCGCCTTCTACTTCCATTTCCACGCTGCCGTCATATAGGTTTTTCACCCAGCCGGTCAGTCCGAGCTGGTTTGCTTTCTGTACTGCATAATAACGGAACCCTACTCCCTGAACTCTGCCATAAAAAATGATATGTTTTCTTATTTTTGTTTTCTTTTCCCAAAACATACTGATCCGCTCCTGCTGTCTTTCCTGATATCTACATGAATTCAACTTGAACTTTAAAACTTCAGTCTCATCTGATTCCACACGATATTTCCATGCACAGATTCTGAAACTCCTTCATTTTCAAAACCAAATTTTGCATAGTAATGCACCAGCCGGTCTTTGCACGTAAGGACAAGACCTTTTCTTCCCTGGTCTTTTGCATCTGCGATCGCTCTTTTTAAAAGTTCTCCGGCATAGCCGTGGTTCCGGTATGCCGGGAGCGTATTTACACCAAATATCATCTGCCATGCTCCATTTTCCTGATGCATGGACGCATTTTCATACATTTCATCTGTCAGGTCTTCCTGATCTGTCACCATACCATCAACAAATGCGATTAATTTATCATCCTCGAACATCAGCCAGAAATGATCTCCATAATGTGAAAGCCTCTGCTCAAATTCCTCTTTTGTTGCCGCCTCTGCTGCCGGAAAGCACTCTTTTTCTACTGCCGCAATCTGGTCGATGTCTTGTAATGTTGCAGTTCTTATATTCATTTTCATCATCTCCTGTTTTTTTCCGGATTTATATCTAATGGTGTTTGTTCTGCAAATGTTATCTTTTTTCTAACGTTCCTTTTCATTGTTTCTGGCACGGTAATCCGGAATTTTATAATATACGGCTGCCTCTTCAAAATATTTTTCATCAATGTGCGGCCACTTTGCCTGAGCATTGTCCTCTAACGCAAGTTTTTCTGCCAACTCAACCATTTTGGCTGAACAGTCGATTCCGGTAAGAATTGTCAGAATGTTGCTGTTCACAAACCACGGTGCTATGGAAAGCAGTCCGCCGGTGATCATATCCTGTGCAACTTTCTGATTGTCATAAGGTACTTTCAGAAATTGAGGTTTCCAGATTATTGTTCCATTTTCCACACCGGACTCTAACAACATGCACTGTGCATATCCGGCATCATCAATGGATATTCCAACACTGCCTGAATTAAAGTAATGTTTGTTTTTGTATGTCATCTCTCCCGGATAATGCGTATGAGCACAGATCATGTAATCAGTGTCAATCTTTTCTAACCATTGTTTTACCGGATCTTCATTCAACTGCAAGAGTTCCCTGCTGCTCGCCGGTGATCCATGACAACAGGTAATGGACGGATAACCTGCTTTCTCATAAATAAATGTGATTGGAAGATTCCGAAAGAAATCAAAATCTTTATCCACAAGCTGCCCGTAAGTGTAGAGTAGGTTTCCACTTGCGGAGTTACTTATCCACATCTGCTCTGTGCATTTCTTTTTTCTGGCTTCCTGCTGTGTGAGCATGTACTCCTCACGATTGCCCCTTAGCAGATGACAGGTATGGTTTTCCATAAATTCATACAGATAATCCATGGTTTCTCTTGTGTAAGGTGTATCGGAAATATAATCTCCGAGAAAGAAGTACTCGTCACATTTGTGTTTTTCCATATACTCTGTGCATGCCTTAAAAGCGTAAATGTTGCTGTGTATGTCTGATATAATACCGATTTTCATAATAATACTCCTGTATTCCCGTTGTGAGATTATCTCTCTTCTGTCCGAAACGGAATCTCTGTCTTATCTGCCATGATCTCGTAATATCTATAGTCACTATAGATGACGCTGCTGCTTGAGTTTTTATTTCTTCCTGCAAAAATAAGATAACCGTAGTAATAACTCTCATACATTGTTTCCCAGGAATCATATTCATTCTGCAGATAGACTGCAAGCGGTGCGGCATGAATCAGATATTCGTCATACGAAATATAACCACATATATAGCCAAATGCAAATAACCGGATGCATCTGCAATAGTCCCATGCATCCACTCCTGCATCCCCAATGTTATTGTATGCGTAATAAGTTCCCAGATATTTGCACATTTCATCTGGGGCATACAATTTGTATGTATAATAGATACTGTCCTCCGGTAATGTCAGCGCCTCTTCCCCTAATTTTTCCAAAGTCTGTGCATAAGTATATTTATCGCCTTTTTGTAACAGGGAATCGGTTGTTTTCATAAGGCTTTTTCTGTCATGAATTCCCCAATAATCGGAGATATTTTCCCGGATAGCTTCCACCTTATCCTCTCCCATGACGTCCGCATAATTTTCCACATCAAATGCATCAAACTCTCCAAAGCTGGTACTGTTCACATAAAAATATGGATAGAAGGACTGTTTCAACCATTTTTCCAGTTCTTCCCGCTCCATTCCTGCAGCCTCCACCGCTGTATTTGTCTGTTCATCTGTGACAGCATCACGCGCTGTCCACTCTGTTTTTAAGTTTCTTCCGTCATGTGTGTAAATAAAAATCTGCGCTTTTCCAAACTTATATCCACGAAAACCAATCCATACAATGAAAGCGATACAACCCACGGTCAGGATAGGATGCCGTTTGATCCATTCACCCGGGGTAAGTCTTCGTCTATCCATGAACATTTTAAACTCTAACGGCTCCTGATCCAGTAAGTATGGAACAAACGGACTGTACCATAAGATTTTCTTTTCGCCAACACCCAATCCCCATGCAGTGTCCGAAGCGTTTACTTTGTCCGATGGCCGCTGATGTTTCACTCCATATTTATCCCGAAATTCATAAATCAGGTGACGATCCGAATCGGAAGATCTGAATGCAAAATCTTTTTCATTGACAGCAGTCCCTTCCACACGATAGAACGTCGGCTTTGTGATTTCAAATTCTTTTCTGCGGCAAAGATATTTACTCAGTAACATTCCAATAACTCCACCGAAAAAGAAAATGACCGCCAATTTGCCACTTGTTCCACCAGGAGTGTTAAAAGCCAGCATAAACATTCCTCTTAAAAAAATAATCAGGCTCACAATCTGTGCTATCTGGAATATTTTTCTTTTTTTTTCAATCTGCTTTTTTATATTCTGGTCGAACTGACTGTCCTGCTCCTGTTTTTTGTCCGATACAGAGGAGATCTGTGGCACGTAGTATAACGATTTATAGCTATTGATTGTCTTGGAAACTTCTCCCGTTGCAAGATAATCGGTAAAAATTCTGTCACTACCTTTTACGACAACCTGTTTTCCGTTTCTGACGGAAAATGTAAATGTACAAGTTCCTGCTTTTTGCAACGTTTTTAAAATGATCTGCTCTTTATCCTGAGTACTTTTATATTTACAGATCAGATTTGATTTTTCATCGAATAATCGGATCTTTTTTCTTCGTCCAATGGTGCATACTTTTACATCCTGAACCGGGATATTTTTTGTTCTTCCTACAAATGGCGTTACATAGAAAGTATTGATATCTAATACGGTTTTCTCCCTGTTTACTTTAAAAATAAACGGTATTGAAACTATCATCGGAATGATACAGGACACTCCGATATATCCCACAATTCTATCTGCTGTTGATCCATATTCCAGAAAGTTCACACTGATTGCCGCCAAACCAAACATACACAAAAAACTGATTGCTGGCATGAGTGTGACAATCACTCTCTTTGCCACAGAATTACGTACTACCACTGTTCCCATAACCTCTACTCCCCCTGATTTCACTATTCCTTTATAAAAAATGTGTATTTTCCTTTTCCATGTCCGGTTACTTTTTGGATGATATTTCTCTCGAGTAGTTCTTTTAAGAACAATGATGCTCTTGTATTTTTTAACCCGGTTACCTCTTCAACCCTGCTTCTTCCAAATATTTCATTTTTATCAAAGGAATCACACAGTTGTTCCATATGCTGTATTGTTTTCTTTGAAATACCGGAAATTTTCTCTCCAAACATTCCAATATTCACTTTTTCCAGTTGAATGTTCACTTTTCTATTTTCAATGTTCGCTTCTGATGTTTTATATTCTATTTTTGGCTCTCTCACAAGCATTTCCTTATAATCAACATGCATAAGACGATTCTGTAATAAATTTTTTTCATCCAACAACAGATTTCGCAAAAACAGTTCCAGATACTCTGTTGTTTCATGAATCTCATGTTTCAGATCATTATAATTTGCCCGAACCAATGCATTTCTGAAATACCATGCATTTTCCGCAAATATATCATTCGTTGCATCAAATCCAAGTGTTCGAAGATACTTGATAAAAAATACGGCTGTCGTTCTTGTATTTCCTTCTCCAAATATATGGATCTGCCATAAATTTGCAACAAATACTGCCAGATGGTGAATGATTTCATCCATGGATAATCCTTTGTAACTATAATGTTTCTCCTTCATAAAATCATATTCTAACGTTTTCCTTAGTTCAGAAGCACTTCCGTAAATAACAGTTGCTCCATTCAGCACCCATTCTTTTTTTGTAACATTATAATCACGGATTTTTCCTGCGTGGTCATATATTCCGGTAAATAATTTTCTGTGAATTGAGATATACTCATTTGGTGTAAAAGAAAATGCATGTTCCGAAAGTATTTTCGCAATGCGTATGGAAACTTTATCAGCCTCTTCTGTCCTGTCATGATTTTTCTGTGGTTTTTCTTCATAGTAAGAATCTAATAAATTTTTTACTTCATCCAGCGTAATTTTACCTTCAATATTCTGAATTGCTGCATCAACGAGATATTCGGACGGCTTCAATCCATCGACTGCCTGCAATCCAATCGCAGTCTGCCATGCATAACCTTTATACTTTTTATCTGGCTCCTGCTGTTTTAGATATTCTTTAAATGGATCTGTCTGCATGAACACACCTCCAAAAATGATAAAAAATTACGCTTCAAATGTTATTTCTCGTACATAACCTCTACTGCACCGCAGAATTCCTTTGCTTTTTCCATCCACATATCCAGTGACTTGAAATGCTATATTTTCTTCCAATTTTTTTATTCTTTTGTTCTCATTTTACTCCAACGTGCAATATTTTTTGATTGCTGTCTCATACAGATTGTTTCCCTCACTGTCAATGACAACGATCACCGGAAAATCTTTCACTTGAAGCTTACGGATTGCCTCAGCTCCAAGATCTTCATAACATACGATCTCAGATTTTGTGATACATTTGGATAAAAGCGCCCCTGCTCCGCCGACTGCTGCAAAGTAAACTGCATGGTTTCTGACAATCGCGTCAATGACTTCTTTCGAACGTTTTCCTTTTCCGATCATCGCCTTTTCTCCGAGATCTAAAAGAGTTGGCGCATATTTATCCATTCTGGTTGCAGTTGTCGGTCCTGCAGAACCTATCGGACGTCCCTCTCTTGCCGGAGATGGTCCCATGTAATAGATTGTGGAATCTTTGATGTCGATTGGAAGATTTTCCCCACGCTCCAATGCTTCTATCATTCTTTTGTGTGCGGCATCTCTTGCCACATAAATAGTTCCTGTTATGTAAACGTAATCACCGGACTTTAAATCTTTTGTCACTTCCCCGATGATCGGTGTTGTAATATGTTTGTCCATATTCTGCACTCCCATCTTTAAATTTTTATTTTATTCGTAGCAATCATTGACTTCACAGTTGCGATCCACATATTTCTGTACTGATCAGATATGTTTCCTCTACTTTTGACTCTGAATATGCAAACTACATTTGTAGTGAAATATTTTTATACTTCTCTTATCACATGCCGGTTCACATGACAGCAGATATTGACTGCCACCGGAAGCCCTGCAATATGTGTCGCGTAAGTATTAATGTTAACAGCAAGTGCTGTTGTCGTTCCGCCAAGTCCACCCGGTCCGATTCCAAGCTGGTTGATTTTTTCTAACATTTCTTCCTCTAACTCTTTCACATATGGAATATCGGAATGTATGCCCACCGGTCTGGTCAACGCTTTTTTTGCTAAAATCGCACATTTTTCAAAAGTACCGCCAATACCAACTCCGACAACCATTGGCGGACAGGCATTCGGTCCTGCATCCTTCACTGCTGTAATAATTGCGTTTTTTACGCCTTCAATTCCATCAGCTGGTTTTAGCATGAACACACGGCTCATGTTTTCACTTCCAAAACCTTTTGGAGCCATTGTAATTATCACTTTATCTCCCGGAACAATGCTGTAGTGGATCACCGCTGGGGTATTATCTTTCGTATTTTTGCGGATGATAGGATCACCAACGACTGATTTTCTTAAATACCCTTCCGTATATCCCTGACGGACACCTTCGTTTACCGCATCTTCGATTGCCATTCCCTCAAAATGAACATCCTGTCCGACTTCCAGAAAAATAACTGCCATTCCGGTATCCTGACAGATTGGGATCATCTCTTCATCTGCAATTTTCAAGTTTTCCTGAAGCTGATTTAATATTTTTTTACCAAGTTCTGATTTTTCAGAAGCGGTGGCTTCTTTCAGGGCTTTATCCATATCTTTAGAAAGATAATGATTCGCCTCGATACACATTTCTTTTATATTTTTTACGATATCATCTGTATTAACTGTTCTGATCATTTTTATTTCTCCTAATATTAAAATATTTCTTATACTTCTGCAGAGATTCATTCTGTTCACGGGAAGTCATATCCGGGAACGCCTTCATCAGACGTTTGAAACCAAAATTCTTCTCTGCAAATAATTCTTTGTACTTTTTCTCGAGCTCTTCTTTTTCTTTCTGTTTTGCAAGTCGGGCTGCTTCTCTGTTTTCTTTGTATGCAGCAATTTTCTCTTTTGCTGCTTCGGTCGATTCAGCAATTCTCTCTCTTGCATTTTCTGCAGACTCTGCAATTCTTTCTTTTCTTTCCTCCGCAGAGAGTACTATTTTTTCTCTGGTGGATGATTTTGTCTCCGCCAGTTTCATCCTTGTTGACTCAGCAGATTCTTCGATCCTTGCTTTCGCATTTGCTGGAATCTCTTTTATATTTTCTTTTTTGTCTGAAATTTTTGTAAGAAGTTCCTCATGTGTTTCCTGGAACTCCTCCGATCTTTCTACTGCAGTTGTCACATTTTCGTAGATATTTTCACCGATTTCATCGGATAATTTATGTATTTTCGCAGCCATTTCATCCATAACTTTTAATCGCTTGTTAAACTTCAAAATTGTAGTAACAGTAACACCGCAGTCAACAGCGAAAGCCGACATGATAATACAGAGCAGCACAACACCCAGAATATGTGGAATCATGGTGATTCCTTTGTAAATGATTGGATGAATCACATCCATAATAAATGTACATGCGAGTCCCCAGTAGATGGAAAATTTCAAACATATATATCCGTGAAGATTAAACGGCTTATTGCTATAGTCCCACCATTTATTGTGAAATACTTTCTCCAGAATAAATCCTGTAATGTATTCCAAAATGGAAGTCAGTAAGAAAGAACCCGCAAATAATATCAGCAGGTTGTCCTTTAGCGGAGTCAAAGCAGCTACAACAATCACCACTCCACATCC
>ERZ773225.4999-NODE-4999-length-10088-cov-2.577893_pt1 | contig 10088 bp, 10 predicted proteins | sample MGYA00580993_ERZ773225 | MGnify/ENA primary metagenome ERZ773225 (study PRJEB29015, sample SAMEA2737748) | human gut metagenome | biome: human gut; feature: human-associated habitat; material: faeces | place: China | collected 2012 ... | reverse complement strand
AGGAATATGACACTCTTGGCGGATATATCTTCGGTGTGTTGGGGCATATTCCGGAGGATGGGACAACATTTGCGTTGGAAACGGATGGCATGCAGATTCAGGTGGAACGCGTGGAAGGACATAGAATTTTGGATACCGTGGTGCGATATGAAAAAACAGAATTGCAGGAAGCGGCATCGGGCAGTATTTTGGCAGCGTGTTCTCCTCCCTGGGGAGCTTCGGGAGTACGCTGGGGAACACGAAGACCGGCGGCTTCCTTTCGGGTCTGCTGGGCAAGGCGGGCGGCGCGCTGGGCAACCTGACCATGCCGCTGCGCCAGGGTATCGCGGGCATCGGTGCTGCGGCGACCATTCAAGGCAGCATCATCCAACAGAACCTATCCGGCCTGCTGGGTAAGGCGGGCGGCTTTGTGGGCGGCATCGCCAACTCCGGCGCGGGAAAAGCCATCGGCGGCGTGCTGGGGAGCCTGGGCACCGTGGCGAAGTCGGGAGCCGGTGTGCTGGGAACCGTGTGGGGTCCCATCGCCTCCGGCTTCGGAAGCATCTTCGCGGGAGCCGCGCCGGTGATCGGCGTGATCTCCTCCATCATCGCCGTGGTGAGCATCCTGGGCGACCACCTGGAAGACATCCGGGGCATCATCCAGAACGTATTCGGCGATACCGGCGTGGCCGTGTTCGACAAGTTCATGGGCGTGCTGCAAAACGTGGGCAGCTTCATCACGGGACTGTTTGCGGACGGCGGCGTGGCAAATGCGCTGGCCCCGCTGCGGGAGACCATCACGAACCTGTTCGGAGAGGATGCGGGCGCGGCCTTCGACGGGCTGACGACCATCCTGCAATCGGTGATGGGCGTGGTCGGGCAGATCGTGAGCTTTGCACAGACGACCGTGAAGCCGATCATCCAGGACATTTTCAGTTTCCTGACGGGAACCGTGGTGCCCATCATCCTGCAAACCTTCACAGCGGCGGCTCCGTCTATCGCTGGCATCATCAGCGGCCTCGGCTCCGCCATTATGACGGCTATGCAGATCATCGGCTCGGCCATCCAGGCAGTCATGCCTATCGTGCAGAGCATCATCACCGTCATTATGAGCATCGCTTCCGTCGTGGTGCCCGCTGTGCTGGCGGGTATCTCAGCACTGGCGCAGGGCATCGGCCCCATCCTGGAAGGTATCAAGACCGTATTTGACGGGCTGATCGCTTTCATCACGGGCGTATTCACCGGGAACTGGTCCCAGGCATGGGAAGGCGTAAAGCAGATATTCGGCGGCGCGTTCGACGCGCTGGTGGGTCTGCTGAAAACGCCGGTGAACGCGGTGATCGCGCTGATCAACAAGGCCATCTCCGGCATCAACGGACTGGGACTGGACATCCCGGACTGGGTGCCCATCATCGGCGGCAAGAGCTTCCACATCAGCATCCCGGAGATACCGATGCTGGCAAAGGGCGGCTTCACCGACGGCGTGAGCATCGCGGGCGAAGCCGGGCGCGAGGCTGTGATCAGCTTCCAGCGCGGCGTGCGGGCACAGAACATCGCCACCTGGGCACAGGCGGGCCGGATGCTGGGCGTGAGCGCCGAGCAGGCGTTGAGCGCGGCGGACGGCGCAGAGCTGAAACCCATCGACCCAGGCGAGGGCGGCGGAGGCGGAGGCAGCTTCACCTTCGCACCGAACATCGTCATTCAGGGCAACGCTGACGCGGACGTGCTTGAGGAAGCGCTGCGGCGGGCCAAGGAGGAGTTCGAGGCATGGTACGAGCAGATGATGCGCAAGCGTGCCCGGACGGCCTATTGATGGGAGGAAGCTATGTACACGACAAAGAGCGGCGACACCTGGGACGTAATCGCCAAGGAAGTCTATGGCAACGAATACCACGCGGACGCGCTGATGGCGGCCAACCCGGAGCACATCGACACCTTCCGCTTTTCCGCCGGGGTCGTTTTGAAGACGCCGACGGTGGAGGACGCGCGAGCGGGCACGCTGCCGCCATGGAAATACGAGGCGCAGTATGAATAAGGCAAGAAGTATCGGACTTGCGGTGCAGTACCGCAGCACCCCGTATTCCGCGCAGGTGCAGGCAAGCGCCCAGGTGGACGCGGCGGAGGGCGGCGGGAGCGCTGCTTCCTCCGCCAGCTCCGGCTCCGGCGCGGCGGCGGGACAGGCGGTAACGCTGAACAACACGCCCCTCTACGTGAGCAGCGTGGCGAAGAACCCAGCGACCCACAAGACGGGCGTGTATTACTTCTACGACGGTATCTTGATACGCGGGCGCTACCGCATCACCAACACCCCGTCGAGAGTGGGCAAGACCCCAGTGGGCCAGAACGTCACCGGCTGGGCGGACGCGGCGGACTGCGGCGCGGTGAGCACCGCCAAGGCCACGCCTAAGAAGGAGACCTCCGGCCAGGAGGACGCGACGCTGGGTGCGGGCACGGGAACGGACATCGGCCTTTCCATCGAGAGCCTGACCTATGTGGACAACGCGGCGGACGACAGCGACAGCATCGACATGACGCTGGACGCCCAGGACAGCAAGTGGCTGTGGGGCTGGATGCCGCAGAAGGGCGCGACGCTCTCCCCCCGCCTGCTGGGCCACGACTGGGAACGGCCCGGCGACGAGCGGGCCATAGACTGCGGCCTTTTCGTAGTGGACGACGTGAACTACTCGGACACGCCGACCACCTTGCAGCTCGGCGGCGTGAGCAAACCGAGCGACAGCAATTTCAGCGAGACAGATCGGAAGGTGACGTGGAAGAACACCTCCATCAAGCGCATCGGCCAGACCATCGCGGCGCGCTACGGCCTGGGCTTCACCTATGACGCTGAGGACTACGACATCGAGTGCGACGAACAGGACGGAGCGGACAGCAGCTACTACAATACGCTGTGCCAGAACTACGGCCTGGTGCTCAAGGTGTACGCCCGGCGGCTGTGGGTCTACGACCGGGAGGCATACAAGGCCAAGCGGGCGGTGCGGACCTTCGACCGCACGGACATCATCCGTGGGAGCCTGAGCTGGACCACTACCCTTTCCGGGACCTACACCGGCGGGACCTTCGACTACACCGACGCGGACAAGGACTGCGACATCTCCTGCAAGGTGGGCGGTGGAACGCACATCAAGAGCGTGAACCGCAGGGCCACCAGTGTGCAGGATGCGGCGGTCCAGCTCTGCGCGGAGCTGAACCGGGCCAACCATGGCACGATCAAGCTGCGCTTCACCGTTCCAGGAGACTGGACCGTGAGTGCGGGCAACACGATCAACATTACCGGCTACGGCGGCGGCCCCTCCGGCGGAGAGGGCGGCATCAACGGCAAGTATTTCGTGGACAAGGTGACGCACAAATACACCAAGAGCGGCGGATTTACCACGGCCTTCGAGTGCAGCGGCGTCCGGGAGGGCTTCCATCCCTACGAGGTGGGCGGCTCCATCCAGTACAACACGGAAGGGTCCGACACCAGCGACACGAATTACAGCAGCTCCTACGAGACGAGCACGGCGGCCAGCGCCGCCAGCGCGGCGGCGGGAGCTGAGGCCGGGGCGGCGGTGACGCTGACCAACGCCCCCTTCTACTACACCAGCGTGGCCCCAAATCCGAGCTGCTATAAAAGCGGCGTGTTCTATTTCTACGACGGCATCCTGGTCAACGGGCGCTACCGCATCACCAACGCGGCTTCCCGCTGCGGGAAGCTGCCGGTGGGACAGAACGTGACGGGCTGGGTGCCCGCGAGCTACTGCGGCGTGGACACGAGCACCGGCGGCGGAGGCGGCGGCACGAAGGCGACCATGGAGGTGAAGTAGCGATGGCAGGCACGAACCGGATCGGACGGGTCAGCTCCATCGACTATGAGAGCGGGACCTATGAGGTGACGTATGCGGACCAGGGCCGGAGGGTCACGGCCCGCATCAACGCCATGAGCAACGGCGAATACAAAATGCCGAGAGTGGGCCAGATCGTAAGCGTGACGCACACGAGCAACGGCACGGCGGCGGCCACCACCAGCGGCACCGTATGGAACCGGAGCAACCGCCCAGCGGAGGGCTTCGCCGGGCTTTACCGCAAGGAATACGGCGAGAAGGCCGGGCAGGCTTTTGAGCGCTACGACGCAAACACCGGCATCTACACCCAGTACACCGACGTGCGGACCGGGCGCAACTGCAACGGCGACATCTTCGACGAGGCCAAGGGCACCATCAGCCTGATCGCGGAGAAGCTGGTGCAGATCACGAGCAAGATCAAAAGCGTGAGCATCCACGGCAAGGAAGGCGTGGGCATCGGCGCGGAGAAAAGCGTGACCATCGACGCCGGGGAGAACATCAATCTGGAAGCCGAGGGCGACCTGGACGAGGGCGCAGGCGGCGACCGGGCATTGACCGTGGGCGGCAAGAACACAGAGCTATACAAGGGCGAGGTGGAGCGGGAGTTTCAGGGAGGCATCCGCGACACCGTGACCGGCGAGGTGACGCTGACGATCAACGGCGTGACCATCACCATCAGCGAGGGCGGCGACGTCTCCATCCAGACCGCCGGGAAGATCAGCATGAAGGCACAGCAAATCGACCTGCAGGGCGGGTCCTCCCTGGTGCTGTAAAAAACGAACAGCGAGGAGGAAGCGGAAAATGGTGGGCAGCTACATGGGCCGGGTGTTCACGGTGAGCAGCCAGAGGATATTAACACCGAGCAATCTGAAAGGCAGCGCCGGGAGCGACTGGGCAAACCATGAGATCGTCGGCAGGAAGGCGCGGAGCCAGTGGGTAGGCCCGAAGCTGAAAAGCTACACCATGGACCTCCTTCTGCGCTCACAGGACGGCGTAAGCCCCCGGTCCACGCTGGATTACTTCCAGCGAGCGGCGGAAAGCCAGATGGTCGATTGGTTCATCATCGGCGGGCGACCGATCTCTGACAACCCCTTCAAGCTGGTGAGCGTCAGCGACGAGTGGGACACGGTGCTCAACGGCGGCGCGCTGATCGAGTGCCGGGTGAGCCTGAACATCGAGGAATACACGTGAGGGAGGGCAAGCCGTGATCTACATTGAGGATACCATCGTTGAAATCGAGGCTGGGACCGTGGACGACCGGACGGCACAGGAAGTCTACCGAAATCTGCAGGTGCTCTACGGCACGGAGACGGGAGAACAGGCCCTTGACCGCGAGTTCGGCATCGACATCAACATTCTGGACAACCCGCAGGAGGCGGCGAAAGCGCTGCTGACGGCGGAGTTTGTACGGAAAACAAAACAGCATGAGCCACGGGTCCGGGTCATGCGTGTGGAATGGACCCAAAATCATGCCAGGGACGGCGGTATCGTCCCGAAGGTGGTGGTGAGCTTTGTCTAATATCAAAGAGCTGACAAATGTGCCGGAGATCAGCTTCATCGAAAACATGAGCCTGCAGGAGACTGAGGAGCTTGTGCGGGCAAACTACACGCGCATCTTCAAGGAGCTTACCGGGCAGGACGCGGAGCTGGGCGAGGCGGACGCAAAGAACCTGATCATCAAATCGTTCAGCCTTGTGCTCTACCAGGTGATGCAGTATGTGGAGGCCAAGGGCCGGGCAGAGCTTTTGAAGACCTCGACCGGCGACGCGCTGGACGCACTGGCGGCCCTGTTCGGCATTACGCGGCAGGAGGCAAGGCGGGCTACGTGCATCGTGCGCTTCACGCTTTCCGGCCAGCGAAGCGAGCCGACGGCCATTCCGGCGGGCACACGGGTGAAGACCCAGGACGGGAAATACTTCAACACCGTGGACTACGCGGAAGTCACGGCGGGCGAGCTGACCGTGGACGTGGACGTGCAGGCGGAGGAAGCCGGGGCGGAGAGCAGCGGCATCGCCGCCGGAGAGATTGACACGCTGGTGGACCCCATCCCCTACGTTGCGAGCGTGGAGAGCATCGAGGCGAGTACGGGCGGACTGGACATCGAGGACGACGACGGCCTGACGGAACGGGTGTGGCTGGCCCCCAGCAAATACTCCTGCGCCGGACCGCGAGACGCCTATGCCTACTATGTGAAGGAATGGCGGACGGACGTGGACGACGTGCAGATCGTCAGCCCGGAGCCGTGCGTGGTGCACGTTTATGTGGTGCTGGACGGCGGCGTGCTGCCCACGGAGACGGAGCGGGAGGAGCTGGCCGCCTACCTCAACGGCGACACCATCCGCCCGCTGACGGACATCGTGAGCTGCCAGGCGGCGGAGGAGGTCCCCTACGACATCAGCCTGACCTACTGGATCGCCAGCAGAGACCAAAAGAGCGCGGGCACCATTCAGACCCAGGTGGAGGCGGCGGTGGACGCCTACGAGAGCTGGCAGCGCAAGATGGGCCGGGACATCAACCCGACTGAGCTTGTGTACCGGGTCCGCGCGGCGGGAGCCAAGCGCGTAAAGCTGACGGCACCGGCGGACATCGTGATCGAAAAAACGCAGCTCCCGAAGCGGAACACGCGCACCGTGACCTACGGAGGGCTTGAGGATGATTAAAAGTCTGCGTCAAGCCCGCATTACAGACGGCCTTCCGAGGGTGTTGGCGAGACAGGAATGGGTGATCGCCCTGTCCGAGGCCCTGGGGCTGGCCCTGGGGAAGACGCTGGACTACACCGACGAGAGCCAAATCTACACACGGCTGGACACCGCACCGGAGGCGGTGCTGGATGTGCTGGCCGTGGACTGGAAGATCGACTGGTACGACACCGAACTGACGGTGGAGCAGAAGCGCCGCATCGTGAAGACGGCGCTGACGGTCCGGCGGCTGATGGGCACAGCGGCGGCGGTGAAGCTGCAGGTGCACGCCATCTACCCGGAGGCCACCGTGACGGAGTGGTTCCAGTACGACGGGAGGCCGGGCTGCTTCCGGGTGAGCCTGCCGCTGCCGAAGGAAGGCATCACGGCGGCGGAGTACCGGCGGCTCAAGACCGGCATCCTGACTACAAAGAACGAGCGCAGCCACCTGGACGTGATCGACATTCAGCACGAGTGCGAGGCCGTTGTGATCACGGGCGGGTGCTGCTCCATGAGCCAGATCATCGAGGTATGGCCGGAGCTTGTGAGCGAGCTGGAAGTGACCGGCGAGCGCTTGACTGGCGGCGCGGCCAGCATGAGCCAAACGGCGGAGGTCTGGCCGGAGCTGACGGAGGCGCTGGAAATCCTGACATACCGGCACACCGGCGGAGCCGCGAGCACCGCGCAGGCCGTGGAGGTATGGCCGGAGCTGGCGGCGGTGGTGGAGATCACCGTGACGCAGAACACCGGCGGCGCGGCGCACACGGACCAGGCGCTTGAGGTCTGGCCGGAGCTGACCGAGCAAATCGAAGCAACGACAGAGCTGGACCGGAGCGGCGGGACCGCTGCGAGCCAGGTCGTTGAAATATACCCGGAAGGGGGAGGATGAAATGGACACTGAAAACGTAGTTGTCACCAAACAGGACCGAAAGTACAAGACCCTTGTGACCGACATCGGCAAAGAGAAAATGACCAACGCTATTCTGAACGGCAAGAAGGTCAACGTCGTCATGGCGGCGGTGGGCGACGGCGGCGGAAGCTACTACCTGCCCACGGCAGATATGACCGCGCTGGTGCATGAGGTGTGGCGCGGGGCCATCGCCAGCAAAGAGATCAACAGCAAATCCTCTAACATGGTAGACGTGAAGTTCGTGCTGCCGGGGACCGTGGGAGGCTTCACCGCGCGTGAAGCTGCCCTGATCGACGACGAGGGCGACATGATCGCCGTGTGCAACCTGCCGGACACGGAGAAGGCAGCCATCGAGAACGGCATCGCCGCTGCGCTGACCATTCTCATGCACATCGTTATGACCAACAGCGACGCACTGACCTTTACGCTGGACCCGACCACCGACACGGCGAGCGCCGTGTGCGTGGCCTTTACCATCCCGCATGAGGCATGGCAGAGCGCGGGCGGCGCGGAGGCCGACGAGGGCGGCGGCACCTACCCGTGCCGGGCTGATGTGGTGTGCGACGAGGCGACCGCCATGCACACGCCCATCGCAACGCTGGACAAGGCGTGCCTGGCGGCGGCCAAGGCGTGCGAGCTGTGCCCCACGGTGGAGACCGCGAGCGGCGTGCTGCGCTTTTGGGCGATGAAGGTGCCGGACGGCGAGCTGACCGGAAGCGTGTTGCTGGTCGGCCAGGGCGGCGGAGGCAAGAGCGGCGACGGGAGCTACACCCTGCCGACGGCAACCCCCTTCCGCCTGGGCGGCGTGAAGGTGGGCGACGGCCTGACCGTGGACAACGAGGGCAAGTTGTCGGTCGATGCGGCCAACACTGAGGAGACCACCGGCGCGCTGAACGAAGTGTTCGGCGCAGAGGACGGCAAATAAGCCGCCCCACAATCCCATAGCACCGTCGCTTGAAGCGGCGGTATTTTTATCGACAATTCCGGGGGCATCCCCGAAATTGAATATTTTTTAAGGAGGACAAAAATATGTCCAAATTCGTAAATCTCGAACAGATCAAGGTGCTTGCCAACAAGGTCAAGTCCGAAGACGCCGCCCTGGGTACTAAGCTGGAAACGGTCACCACCAAGGTCGATAACCTGGTCGCCGCCGGCGGCGAGGCCAACATCCTCGAAGGCGTCAAGGTAAACGGCGCTGCCCTGGCTATCTCCGACAAGATGGTTGACATCCTGATCGCCTCCGGCGAGGAGAATGGCACCATCTCCGTCAACGGCGCTGCTGTTGCCATCAAGGGCCTGGCCGCTCTGGCCTACAAGTCCGAGATCACCGAGGACGAGCTGGGCGAGGCCCTGAAAGCCTCTATCGCCGCGAAGGCCACCAAGGCCGATCTGGACGCCCTGACCGTCCGTGTGGGCGACATCGAGAAGGCCGGTTATCAGACCGCCGAGCAGGTCCAGGCCGCTATCGCTGCCTCCGGCCACGCTCATTTCGAGGTCGCTGAGACCGACCCCACCGCTGAGGGCTTCGCGGCTCAGGCCAACGTCATGTACCTGTACATGAACAGCAAGACCAAGCACTATGACATCTACGCCAAGGTCGGCGAGAGCGTCGTCCTGCTGGATGATACCACCGTCGATCTGAGCGAGTATGCCAAGACCACCGACGTGACCTCCGCCATCAGCACCGCCATCGCCGCGCTGAACATCGACCAGTACGCCACCGACGAGGACCTGACCGCCGCCGTTGCGCGTGTGACCGCCCTTGAGACCGCTGTTGCCAACGTCTACACCAAGAAGGAAGTGGACGACAAGCTGGCGGCCAAGATGAATAAGGCCGACATGGACGCCTACGCCACCGACGAAGAGGCCCAGCAGGCCGCCGCCACCGCCGTTGCCGGTGCTCAGGCCAGCGACACCGAGTTCAACGCTGCCATGAATGAGGTCTGGACCCCCACCGAGGGCTAAGGCACCTCCTCACGTCAGAAACGAATACCAGGGCCGGGGCGAAATGCCCCGGCCCGCTTATCAGGAGGTGAAACCCAGTTGGCTGACGAGAAGAACGTAACTCTGGAACAGTTCAAAGGCTTTATGACCAAGGCCGACGAGCGGCTGGACAAGTTGGAAGTCGGCAAGGAAAACAAGGTTTCGCCCGTCAGTATCACTATTCCGACGGAGGGGTGGGCCTCCGAGGAGATCGGGGAGACCGACGAGGAAGGAACCGAGGCATCCTATCCCTTCTACTACGACATCGCGGCGGCGGACGTGACCGCAAAGCACCGGGCGGACGTGACGATCAGCCGCGAAAGCCTGGATGCGGCGACGGTGTGCGGCCTGTGCCCGACCAGCGAGACGACAGAGGGGAAGATCAGGCTGCGCGCTATGAAGGCACCGACGGAGGCCATTACGGCGGAATACTGGCTGCGCAGCGGGAAGGAGTAATACATGGCATTAGGACAAGTGAATGTTCCCGGCGCTGCCGGGATGGACGCCGTAGAGGCGAAGCAGGCCGCTCAGGCGGCCAAGGAAGCGGCTGAGGCCGCCCAGCGCACCGCAGAGAGCGCCGGGAAAACGGCGGAGGCCGCCATGCAGAAGGCTGCTGACGCCGAGCCGGCGGCGGGCAACGCGGGCAGCAAGGCGGACGAGGCCCTGAATGCGGCCAACACCGCCGCCAGTGCCGCGACG
>ERZ773225.4997-NODE-4997-length-10090-cov-2.453413_pt1 | contig 10090 bp, 9 predicted proteins | sample MGYA00580993_ERZ773225 | MGnify/ENA primary metagenome ERZ773225 (study PRJEB29015, sample SAMEA2737748) | human gut metagenome | biome: human gut; feature: human-associated habitat; material: faeces | place: China | collected 2012 ... | reverse complement strand
CGCACGCTACGGTGCGGCCGGGAACGCTCCCGGCCGCCTCTGGCGCGGCCTCGTCGCCGTGATCCTCTCATTCGCCCTGTTCCTGCAGGGCGCGATCCCGGTGCAGGCCGCGCTTTTCGGCAGTTTCGGCGTCAAGGACGAAAAAGAACTCGGACGCAAGTTCGACGTGCTCGTCCGCTCCCGCATGCCGCTTGTGGAAGACCCCGAAATCAAGGGCTACATCCAGTCCATTGTGGACCGCCTCTCCAAAACCTTCCCCCCGCAGCCCTTCCCTTTCACCGCCAACGTGCTGCTGCACAACAGCATGAACGCCTTCGCCGTGCCGGGCGGTTCCGTCTTCGTCCACACCGGGCTCATCATGCAGCTTGACCACGAGTCCGAACTCGCGGGCGTACTCGGCCACGAACTGGCCCACGTCACCCAGCGCCACATCGCCACCCGCATGGAGCGGGCGCAGGCCGTCACCATCGGCAGCCTCGTCGGCGCGCTGGCGGCCGCCCTCCTGGGCGGCGGGCAAGGCAGCGGGGCCATCTTCGCGGGCAGCGTGGCCGCCGGGCAGGCCGCCATGCTCAACTACAGCCGCATGGATGAAACCGAAGCCGACCAGATCGGCCTGCAATACCTCACCTCGGCGGGCTATCGTCCGCAGGGCCTGCAAGGCGCGTTCGAGAAGATCCGCCGCAAGCAGTGGGCCTCGGGCATCGACATTCCCGAATACCTGTCCACCCACCCCGACGTGGGCGGCCGTATCAACGAGATCCACGCCCGCATCCAGGGGCTTCCCGCCGCCGTACGCAACCGTAAGGACGACGACACGCGCTTCAACCGCGTCAAGACGCTGATCTGGGCCCGCTATGGCGATCCCGACGCGGCGGCCCGGTTCTTCGCCAAACAGCTTGAAGGCAAAAAGCCCGATTGCCTCGCCTACATGGGGCAAGGCATCCTCGCCGAGCGCCGCAATCAGATCAAGGACGCTGACGCGGCCTTCTCCAAGGCGCTGGCCTGTGCGCCCGGCGACGCTCTCGTCGTACGCGAGGCAGGGCGGTTCTATTACAACAAGGGCGATGCCCGGGCCGGAAGAACACTGCTCCGGGCGCTGGAGCTGGACCCCAACGACATCATGGCCCAGTTCTTCTACGCCCGGCTGCTGGACGGCAGCGGCGACAAGGCTTCCGCCCACAAATACTATCAGCAGGTCCTCCGCAGGCTCCCGCAGGACGCGGAAGTGCATTACTACTATGGACGTTCGCTCGGCGAGGCGGGGAAGGTGTTCGACGCCTACCTGCATCTCGCCTACAGCTCTCTGTATCAGAACGACAAGCGCAAGACCGAAAGCTGGCTCAAGCAGGCCCGCCCGCTTGCCCGAACGCCCGTAGAGCAGGATCAGCTCAAGCGCTTTGAAGCCATCTACGCCGAACGCCAAGAGGTGTGGAAATAAGTGGGGGAGTAGGATGGATGCTTGGGGAGGCCGAGCTGAAGGGGTTCATCCCGGCGGCGGTAATGCCTGAACGCCCCTCTTTCTGAGAAGGATATTCCCATCAAAAACGGTTCCGCGGCGGGACGAGCCCGATGCGGAACCGTTTTTTTGTATCTTCAATGGAACTCTCGGGAAGGAACGGAAACGGAAGGCGTTCCCCGAGAGCCAAGGGAGCGTCTTCAGTGGGCGGTGCGTGCCTACAGAGAGTTGAAGTCGCGCAGGTTCGAGCGTCCCTGAATACCGAGCTTCCGGTAAATGCGGCGCAGGTGGACACGCAGCGTCGTCTCGGTGATGTTGAGCTTCACGCTGATTTCCAGATTTTTCATGCCGGTCTGCACCAGTTCGGCGACTTCGCGTTCGCGGGGCGTCAGTTGTTCAAACGGATCTTCCTGAATGATCGGCACAAACGCCTCTTCCAGCGACCGCCTCGGCGTCGTGACCATCAAGTGCCGCAACGGACGCCGGATCAAGTACACGAAGAACAAACCGAGAATGGCACCGATGGTCAGCAAATGCATGAACAGCGCATGTGAACTGAGATAGCTGTTATGGATATTGTCCGCAAACTTCCACAGCAAATACCCGCCCATGGAACCAAACAGCGTCAGCAGGAAAAGTGCCCTGGATAACGTGCGGAACAAGAAACCGCTCCTCTGGAAGAATTGGTGCAGGACAAACAAGCCGAACGCGGCGCAGCAGCCGGAAGACAACTGCATGATATAAAAGGCTACGGAATTCAGCGGCTGGGAAGGGAAAACCGAGGTCAGCAGGGAACCGCATCCGAACAGAGACAGGCCGAGCATAGGGACCAGCAATGAGTGGCTCGGGAAGAAGGCGATTAATGACGAAGCGAGAAACGCCCCGGAAATTTCTCCGGACATGATGAGAAAGGCATGTCGCTCCAACGGCGGATCGAGCATCAGGTTGAAGGACACCATCGGACAACCAATTGAGAAATCAAGTAAAATCTGAACACCATACATAATTGGGAACACGCACAGAACCAGATAGACGCTTCCCTGCTTGGAGAGAATATCCAGATAGGAAAGGCGGCGCAGCAAAAGCCCGCGCAAGAGGACGCCCTTGACCCAAGGCGCGAACAGGCGTTGGCGGTGGTGGCGCCGGATACGCCTCCGGATGTCGTCTGAAGGCGGCATGGCGAAGAATATCAACGGGATCGCCAGAATGGGAAACAGCATCCTGAAACGAGCCAGCGACTCTGCCGGGGCCGTATCCAAAAGCAGGGAAATAAGGATGCTGAACGTGATTGCCAGGCCATAGGAGATGCCGCTCCAAACTCCGGGCAGCAGGGTCACAAGCACAAACCAGATCAGGCCGAACAAAGCCGAAACCGTTCCGAGCAACCACGGCATGAGGCCATCCAGACAAGGCGGCAAGGAAAACGTCAATACCAACAGCAGCAGGATGGCGCAGAGTTGAGCGAGGATGAGAGGCGTACTTAAATAAATGCGCTCTCTTAAGGCCGGAGGGAGCAACGCATAGCCGGCGTTGGGAAAGGGCTTTCGGCGAAAGGCCACGCGATCCAGCGGGAACGCCAGAAAGAGACGCTCCATAACGGGACAAAGCGCGAGCAGCATGATCATTTTAAAGAAAATACTTCCCGACAGCGTCCCGAAGAAACCGAACGGCGTCGACATACTGACCGCCTCAATATAGTCGCGAAGCCACAATGTGTGCATCGACGGAAGCCAGTCCCATCCCGCGGACATAGCGAAACCGAGTGCCGCCGTGAAAGCTTGAACGCAGCTCATTACCTGTTTCTCCCCGGAAGGAGCGGCAGACGGCGGATAGGTTATGATTTCATCAAACTCGGAAACATTGCGTTCCTGATGTCTCATGTCAATATCCATCTTTGGTGTAGAGGGTCCCCCGAGCGCGGTATTCCCACACTCCCCTCATGGCCCGGCGCTGTCCTACGCCGAAGCCCATCCAGCGTGTTGCCCCTCCGGCATCCAGCCGATTACGGAAACAGCACCCATTCCGTATGTCCCGGAACGTGTTCCCGAAGTTGCGTCCCTATGCGAATGTGCCCACAAAAGCACATGCGCTGACAAAGATCAACAGAAAAACTATATCTAATATACTATTTAACAATTTTCCCCTCTTCAAGTAATGGACGCCTACCAAGGATTCTGCAACAAAGAACCGATCGCCACTGTAGCCGCCGAGGAAAACCGTGCCTTCCAATACCCCTGCCGAAATCAGCCCCCTCCTGTCGCAACTTGGCCCTTCCGGGCCTGAAGGGCTCCGACGCTGTGCCCGAAATGCCAGCACGCGCTGGAAAATCCTGCTCCCGCTCTCCGTGTGTTTCCTGCTCGCCGGGCTTGCCGGGCTTTTCCTCAGGCCGGATCGGCGGCCCGATCTTCCTTTGATCCAGAAGCGCTTCGAACTGCTCATGACCTTGACGCTTCCCGAAATCCATTGCGACGACATGCACCTTTCCGGCCTGCACAAGCAAGGGAAGGAGTGGCTTGCCACCTATCGCTTCGTGGTCTACGCCACACAGGGCTCGGAAGCCTCTCCCGTCATCAGGGCCCGCCTGAAACGGCGTTTTCCCGAATGCGGCGAACTGCTCTTCCAGACCGGAAAAGCCTGTACGGTGGAAGAACGTGTCCGTTTCGTCCCCGTCCAACAACACGGCCTCGTCCCGGAAAAGGTCATCCTCGATTACCCCGAGCTCCTTTCCCAGATGTGACCGCTCCAGCCGGCTTTCCTAGGGAGCCCGGCATCAGTTGAGCACGAGCGGCGACCAAGCTTCAAGCTCCCTCCGGACGGCCTTCCAGTTGGGCAACAGCCGCTCAAGGACGGCGTAATACCGCTGGCTGTGGTTATGTTCCTGCAAGTGAGCTATTTCATGAAGTAAAACATAATCGAGGCACTGCGGGGGCGCTTTGATGAGATGCGTATTGAGCGTAATCACCCCGCTTCCCGTGCAGCTCCCCCAGCGACGCCGCATCGTGCGCACACGCCACGTGGGAACCGCCGTAAGCCAAGGGATACGGGGGCATAACGCTGCTAACCTATACGCTATATGCTTTTGTATTTGTGTCTTATACCACAAGAAAAGCTGTTTGTGTACCGTCTCGGGATCGTCCGAATCCACTCTTAACTGAATAAGTTGTGATCTTCCAGTAACAACGGACTGTCCAATTTTTTCATCGGAGGACAAAAAATCTTTTTTGACGCCGCATACAACGAGTTGAAGCCGGCAGTAGGTCCCTAAAAAAAGATGCTCCTCACCATCTGTGTAATACAACGGAGACGGCTGTGGACAACTCTGTATTTCACGTAAACGATCTAAAATCCACCCCCCTCGCGACTGAATGGCGGCGAAAGCCTCTTTTCGAGGCAGGAACGGGGGAAGGATGACTTCCACCTTCCCCGCGCGGGTCACCCGGATAAGCGTGCGCTTGCGCCGGGGCGATCCGCGACGGATGGTAAAAGCGATGGATTGGCCGTTCCAGAGAAGGTGTTCGACACCTTCCTCCGGGCCTTCGGGTGATTTCTGGGCAAAGCAAGAGAACCGCACGGAACACTCCTTAAAAACAGGGAAAGGGCACCATAAGCGGAATAACGAAAAGAGCAAAGGGGTGTCCCTTATAGCCGGATACGTTTCTTGAGGGAATCATAAACAGGGGGACAGTGCAGGAGGTTGGCTACCTTACAGGCGATCAGACCTGCGAGCAAACTGCCCGGAAGGCAGGTGTACGTGCCCGACATCTCCGTAACGAGGACAATGCCCGTCAGCGGCGCGCGCACCGTTGCCGCAAAATAGCTCACCATGCCGAACAGCACATACGGCTGCACCGAACCGGACGCCAGCCCGTGCGCGGCCAACGCCGAGACGGGCAGTTCCGCCCAGAGCCTCCCCCACAGCGCGCCGAGGCACAGAATAGGCATAAGGAGGCCGCCCGGGATGGACGCGACGGTGCTGTACTGGGCGAACAGGTACTTGAACGCGAGCAAAAGAATAAGCGTCTTCAGGGCCACATCGTGCTCACCCACAAAGATGATCAGGCTCTCGCCCCCGCCGATCAGCAGAGGCGCGAACAGCGCGAGGCATCCGGCGAGCAGCAGCGGCGGCAAGGCCCTCCAGCGATCCGGGATCAGCGTCTGTCCGGCCTCCCTATCGTGAAGCCACAGCAGGGTCTTGTTGTATCCCACGCCGAGCACCCCAAAGACGGCGCCTTCCAGCGCCACGATCCAGAAAGAGGACAGCGGAGGCGCTTCGAACCCCGCAAACGGAAGGATGCGCCCCATGCCGAAGACAATGCGGATCATGAGGTGCGCGCCAATGGCCGACGCACACGCCGCCACAATCAGCGAGGTATCCCGCCGGGACTTCATTTCCTCGAAGGCGAACAGCACCCCGGCGGCGGGTGCCCCAAAGGCGGCGGCAAGGCCCGCCACGGCCCCGGCCACAACATAGGGGCTTCCGGTCAGGGCATGGGGAGCCGCCGGCCTCCAAAGCGCATGAAACCCCCGCCCATCTGGATGCTCGGGCCTTCCCGGCCAAGGGCAAGCCCGCCGAACAACGCCAGCCAGCTCCCTAAAAATTTTGCGAGCAATACACGCCACCATGTAAAGGAAAGACGCCCGGCCAGCGCCAACTCCGTCTGCGGAATACCCGAGCCGCTGATGAGCGGCTCCTCCCTGACGATGCGCCTGAGGATCACGGCCAGCGCAACCAGTACGCCGAACCAGATCGGTACCGTCCACCATACCTCGCGCCACTCTTCCAGCCAAAGCGCCACACGCGCCGCGGCCCGATCGTGGGACAACCGGAGAAGCCCGACCACGCACCCGGCGCAAAGCCCCGTCGCCAGGCCGCGCATGGCCAGCATGGGCAGGACGGACTTTGCGGATGTGGAATGAATCGGATTGGACATGAAACGTGCTCCTTGTTCCCGCCCCCCGCACGCCGGAGGAACGAATCTTTATGATGAGACAACCTGCTTTCGTTTGATACTATTTATTCCATATTGCCTTATAGGTGAATATTCCGTACTTCTGCCTACAGGCATCATTAAAAACAGGACAGGCCCCCCTGTCAAAGGAGACTATCATGTTTTACGACCTGCTCGTGCATGTGGATCTGCCTGATGAATCCCGCTTCGTCATGGCTCTCGGCAATATCAACAACTATCTCGCCGCGCTGAACGGCGAACCCTGCACCGTCGTCCTGCTCGCCAACGGCGGGGCGGCCCGCTTCCTCGCCCGGAAAGACAACGCGCAAACCGAAGCCATCGAGAAACTGGCTCAGGCCGGGGTTTCCTTCCGCGTATGCGCCAACGCCATGAAGAAGGTCCCCATCACCAAGGAAGACCTGCTCCCCTGCGTCGAAGTCGTGCCCGCCGGCGTCGTGGAAATCGTCCGCCTCCAACGCGAAGACTTCGCCTACATCAAGCCGTGATCACCAAAACAGCCGGGGCCTCGTTGTCCTGAAGGCCCTTTCCCCTCCACCGAAACCTTCGGCGGAGGGCTTCCTTTTTATGAAGGCGACATGAAAAAACACATCATAGGCACCCTCTTCGCGCTTGTCCTGCTCGCCTCCGTGGCGCGGGCTTCGGAAACCGTCGAGCGAACCGATTTGGCGGATATCTTCCAAGGCTTTGACGGCACATTCATCATGTATGACGAAGGGGCCGACCGCTATACGGTCTTCAACAAAGCCCTGAGCGAAACCCGCCTTCCTCCCTGCTCCACCTTCAAGGTTTTCCATGCGCTCATCGGGCTGGACAGCGGCGTTCTGGACCGCGACGACGCCCGCACCCTCATGAAATGGAACGGCAAGCCCTCTTCCATCGCCGCGTGGAACCATGACCAGACGCTGGCCTCGGCCATGCGCCATTCGGTGGTCTGGTATTTCCAGCGCGTCGCAACGGGCATCGGAGAGGAACGGATGCAGCGGGGGCTGGACCGTATCGGCTACGGCAACCGCAACATTTCCGGGGGGCTGACCCGGTTCTGGCTTCAGTCCTCGCTCAAGATTTCCCCGCGCGAACAGGTCGGCCTCCTGCGCGCCCTCTTCAACGGCTCCCTGCCCTTCGCCGCCGAGGACATCGCCGTCGTCAAGCGGGACATCACGCTGTCCTCCGGGAAGGGCTTGCGCTTCATGGGCAAGACAGGCTCAGGCTCGGACGACGCCGACAGGGGCATCATAGGCTGGTTCGTCGGCGGCGTGGAAACCCCGCACAACCGCTGGTCATTCGCCGTGAACATCCAAGGGCCGGACGCCTCCGGCGTGCGGGCCCGGGGCATCGCCGAAGCGGCGCTCAAACGGCTCAGCATCCTGCCCTAGCGTCCCTGCCCCACCGAAAGGCGGTTGCGCCGCCGCCCCTCAAAAGTTACAACTCTTTCCGGCAGTTCACTCGCTCACCATTCCCATGTCACACGCGGGAATGGTGAGCGCGCTCGCAAGCGCGAACCGTTTTTCCGCCGTGCGGCCTGCCTCCCTATCCAGATCTCCACTCTAACCCACTGAAACGTCATGAACAAACCTTTCAAGCAGGATTGGCGCTACGCGCAGGCCAACCGCGAAGCCCTGCTGACGCTGGGGGCCTACGGCCTGTACTTCGTCTGGTGGTACGCGTGCGCCTACGGGCTCGGCGACGGCGACCCGGAAGGGTATGACTACATCTTCGGACTCCCCGCATGGTTCTTCCTGAGCTGCATCGCGGGCTATCCGCTGCTGTCGGCGCTCCTGTGGTTCATGGTCCGCCGTTTCTTCAAGGACATCCCCCTTGATGAGGAAGGCGGCGCGCCCAAGCGGGAAGGCCTTGAAGTCACCGACGAACGCCACCCGGAGGCATTCTGATGGCCGAGCTCAACACCATCGTCCCGGTCGTCATCTACCTGTCCTTGTCCTTCCTCGCCGCGCTGTGGGCCCGGAAACAGTCAAAAGACCTCGGACTCCCACGGGTTCATCGAGGAATATTTCATCGGCGGCCGCTCCATGGGCGGCTTCGTGCTCGCCATGTCCATCATCGCCAGCTACACCAGCGCGAGCAGCTTCGTGGGCGGCCCCGGGGTGGCCTACAAGCTCGGCCTGAGCTGGGTTCTGCTGGCCATGATCCAGGTCCCCACGACTTTCCTCACGCTCGGCGTGCTCGGCAAGCGCTTCGCCATCATGGCCCGCAAAACCCGATCCGTGACCCTGACCGACTTCCTGCGTGCCCGCTACCGCAGCGACGCCGTGGTCGTCCTCTGCTCGCTGGCCCTGCTGGTCTTCTTCATGGCGGCCATGCTGGCCCAGTTCATCGGAGGGGCGCGGCTCTTTCAGGCCGTGACCGGCTATCCCTACATCGTCGGGTTGGCGCTGTTCGGGCTCACGGTCATCCTGTACACCGCCGTGGGCGGCTTCCGGGCCGTGGTGCTCACGGACGCCATCCAGGGCATGGTCATGGTTTTCGCCTCCGTCGTGGTGCTCGTCGCCGTGGTCAACGCGGGCGGCGGCATGGAACGGTGCGTCGCCACCCTCAAAGCCATCGATCCCGGCCTGATCACGCCCACCGGCCCCGGCGACGCGGTCCCGCAGCCCATGATCCTGTCCTTCTGGGTACTCGTGGGCCTCGGCATCCTCGGCCTGCCGCAGACCTCGCAAAAATGCATGGGCTACAAAGATTCGCGGTCCATGCACGACGCCATGATCATGGGTACGCTCATCATCGGGTTCCTCCTCCTGTGCGTGCACCTTGCCGGGACGCTCGGCCGCGCCGTCATCCCCGATCTGCCCGCAGGGGATCTGGCCATGCCCACGCTGATCATGAAGCTGCTTTCGCCCTTCTGGGCGGGCGTGTTCATCGCCGGGCCGCTGGCGGCAATCATGTCCACGGTGGACTCCATGCTCCTGCTCGCCTCCGCCGCGATCATCAAGGATCTGTACATCCATTACGGGCTGAAAGGCGACGCGTCGCGCATGACGCCCGCACGCCTGCAAACCATGAGCCTCGTCTGTACCGCCGTCATCGGACTCATCGTTTTCGCCGCCGCCATCGAACCGCCGGATCTGCTGGTCTGGATCAACCTCTTCGCATTCGGCGGGCTTGAGGCCGTTTTCCTTTGGCCGATCATCCTCGGCCTCTACTGGAAGGAAGCCAACGCCTCCGGCGCGGTCGCCTCCATCGTGGCGGGAGTCGCCTGCTTCTTCGCCCTCAGCATCCTCAAGCCCGGCATGGGCGGCATCCACGCCATCGTGCCCACGTCCATCGTCGCCTTCGCGGCGTTCGTCATCGGCGCGAAGTGCGGCCGCCCGGCTTCGGAGGAGATTATCCGCCTGTTCTGGGGCGAAGGGAACGGGACAAGCTGAACTCATGAAACTCTTGGGGAAGGGAAACGCTTCTGAGGGAAGGGGGGAGAGCACCCATGCTTCCCCCCCCTTCCCTCAGAAGCTCCCTTTCCAAAAGACTTTTCCATATATCGAATCCCCGCTCAGAGTTTTTCCCGAGCGTAACGCCTTTGACCGGCTCTGAAATATGAAGAAGGCCTTGCCCCAAAGCCGGGAACAGCCTATCCGATCCACAAACACCTTCCCTTTCCAGACTTGCCACGGGTTGATCCCTTAAAAAGGATTAACCCGTTTTTCTTTGTCTT
>ERZ773225.4992-NODE-4992-length-10100-cov-5.540070_pt1 | contig 10100 bp, 4 predicted proteins | sample MGYA00580993_ERZ773225 | MGnify/ENA primary metagenome ERZ773225 (study PRJEB29015, sample SAMEA2737748) | human gut metagenome | biome: human gut; feature: human-associated habitat; material: faeces | place: China | collected 2012 ... | reverse complement strand
ACAGCGGGCACCGTTCGCCGCCGTGAGGCGCGTGTCGCCGCTGTGTGCGGCTTTCCGCCCCGACAGCGAGTGTGTGTGCGGCGCAACGGGAAAAGCCAACGTTGCGCCAACGTGCGCAAAAAACACAAAATCGCAATCCAGCAGGGTGAATCTCGTTAAAGATGTTTTTTGAATTTTTCCACAACGGCATGACGCTTTGGTGTCATGCCGTTGTTTTTCTTGTGTACTCCGCAGAAAACTCCATCTCTCCAATGAAGTTGTAGCGAATGTCAATTTGTTGTACGCGGTGTCCGCTAGATTTATCCGGCGCATGGACAATGATTTTCTCGATAAACTCCTGCACCATCACAGCGGTCAATTCTTTTGGCTCGGTGTACTTTCGGACGAGTTTCAAAAACTTCTCCGCATTGCCGGTGTGCTCCTGCGCCGCTGCAAGCTCACTGCGCAGCGTTTGAACGCTGGCGGCTAATTCTGTCTGTTCCTGCTCATAACCCGCTGAGAGCTTTGTAAAACGCTCGTCCGTCAACTTGCCGCACACGTTGTCCTCGTAGAGCTTGCGGATGATCGTATCAAGCTCCGCAATGCGGCGTTCCTGTCGGCTCAATGTGCGTTTCGTGCTGGCCTGTTTTGCCTCCAGTGCTTTCTTGCGCCCATCCATCAGCATCTCCGCAAAGGCTTCTTCATTGAAGTGGGCGAAAGAAATTACCTTTTGCAGATTCTCCAACACAAGCTGTTCCAGTACCACGGCGCGTATGTAATGGGCGCTGCACCCCTTTCGGTTGCGATAGCTTGAACAGGTGTAGTAAAAGTTTCGGTATTCTTGCTATACTCCATGATCTGCTTTAATTTCTGCAATGCTTGTATCCGTCTGTCGTTTACAGTGGATACAGACAAGCCTAAATACCGTGCAATTTTGCTATCGCTCCATTCAGCAAAGTACGATAACAGTAAAATATCCCTGTGCTTGGGCTGCAAATAGGACAATGCGTTTCCGATATGCGGCGTTACGACAAAGACCTGCTCCTTCACGCGGAAGGGCATCATCGTTTCCAGTGCATAGCTGTCTTCTGTTATCAGACTGTCAAAAATGCTCTCGTCAAAGTTTGATGCCGCGGCTTCCCGCTGCTCCTGAATGTCCAATTTTCTATGTATGTTCCGTGCCTTGTTTCGGAGGACCGTTTTCATAAAATCCTCAAAGGCGTATTGCTTATCAGCTTTTGATCTTCTGTCATTTCATATCCCTCTGATTTGTGCTTCTATATACCAACTACAAAATGAAACCTCCACTTTTCCGAAAATTCGCGCAAAGCGCAAAAACTTCCTATAAAAAACTTATTTTTGATGAAATCCGCGCTCAAAGAGAACAGAAAAATCCCCCCTCCAGTGTGAACTGGAGGGGGGAATCTTACGCTACGGGTTACTTCGTGTACTTCTGCATGAAACGCATCAGAATCGACGCAACTTCCGCGCGGGTCGCGTTGCCCTGCGGGGCAAGCGTGGTTGCGGTGCGGCCGTTGATAAGGCCAGCACTGACAGCCCAGCGCATCGCGTCGGTCGCCCAGCTCGAAACGCTGGAAGCGTCTGTGTAGCCGGAAATGTCAGCGGATGCAGACACATCATAGCCTTTCAGCTTCGCATAGCGGTAGAGCATGGCGGCAAGCTGTTCGCGGGTGATCTTGCCGGTCATATTCGTACCATCCGAAATGCCAGCGCCCATCGCCCATTCACGGCCAGCGGCGTACCACGTTGCGCCGCTGGAGGTATTGACACCCTCCATACGCGCCAGAATCGTGACGATCATGCTGCGGGTCGTGTTCGCGTTCGGGTTAAACTCGTTTGCAGATGTGCCGTTCATCAGGCCATTGTCGCAAACGTACTTCACGCCGTCATAGTACCAGCTGCCGGATGCAACATCCGTGAACGGAAGGTTGTCCTTGCTGGTATCCGGGGTCGAGGGCTTGGAGGGCTTCGACGGGCCGACGGGACGGAGCGGCGGAATTGCCGCGTATTCCTTTTCTGCCCGTACAAGGTCGCTGTAGCGCGTTACAAGTGCCTTTTGATCCTCGGTCAGCGCCTCATACGCAGCGCGGGCCATACGGATGGCCGGGCCGCTGTATCGGGTGACGGGGAACAGGCGCTCGATCATCTCGTCCACCTGCGCGGCAGCCTCGCGGTCAGCTTTGTCTTTGGCTTCAGCTTCCAGACGTGCAAGCTCTGCTTCTGCGGCGGTCAAAACATCGTAGTTTTCAACCAGCAGCTTCTGATCGTTCGTCAGCGCGTTATACGCAGCGCGGGCAGCTTCGATAGCTGTCTTGCTTTCCAGCGTGACTTTGCCGATTGCATTGATCTTTTCTATCACATCGTCAGCGGCTTTCCGGTCAACCAGTGCCTTGTACGCGGTTTCTGCGGCGGTCAGCGTATCCAGCTTCGTCACATACGTCTTTTGCGTGGGAGTCAGGTTGTCGTAAGCGGCGCGGGCCGTTTCGATGGCCTGCTTGCTTTTCAGCGTGACTTCTCCGATTGCATCAATCAGGTTGTCCACCGCTGCGGCGGCAGCTCTGTCGATGCGCTCCTGCTCGGCAGCGGCATCTTGCAGCTCTTTCAGCTTCACTTCTGCATCAAGAAGCGTGTAATAGTTGACCGGTTTAGCGTACTCGACAATATACTGTGCGTACTTGTTCAGTGCATCGTAGCCAGCGCGCGCTTTCTGAATCTGCTTTGCGCTTTCCAGCGTGATTTCATCAATCGGACCGATTGCGGCAATGTCAGCAATGACCTTATCCGCCGCAGCCTGATTGAGTCTGTCGATTTTTTCGATCAGCGCCATGAGTTTATTGTACTCGTTGACGGTCAGACGGTCTTTTTCCTCCTGCGTCAGCGATTCATAAATCTCCTGCACCGATTTGATCGGCTCCACATCTTCCAGCGTTGCGCGGTAGACGGAGGGCAGAGCGGCAATTTTTACGGACAGATCGGCGGTTTTCTTGAAGCTGGCAACGCCGTTTTCTGCGTCAACGAGCTTCTGATAGTTGGTGACGTTCTGCTTACTGGTGTCACTCAGCGCGTCATAGGCAGCTCTGGTGATGCTCAGGCCGCTTTCCATGCTCTTGTAGTTGTAGCTTTCTACTTTGACGCAATACTTGTCGATCAGCCCCATGACGTATGCGGAGCCGTCGTCAACCTGTGCATTGACCACTTTCAGAACATACCATGTACCATTCGCTGTCTGCGTGTTGCCAGCCTGCGCGTTCATGGTTGGCCAGCCCTTCACGCCACATCCAACATAGATGGTGTCGCCTGCGACAACGGGGATGCTCTGCGTCCGCTTATAGAAGCTGACACCCTCGGTGTTGTTGGTCACCTGCTCGTTGAGGAAGGTCTTTACAAGGAAATTCTTGTTCGTGGCGGTCGGCGTGATCTTGATTTCGGCCTTTTCATCGTCGATCTGCAAGGTGTACTCGTTTGTCGAGCCGATCGTGCCGGACGTGAACGCCGGGAAGATCGTGCCGTTGGTCACGTCAAGCGCCCTGAGGGTGGTGTTCTGGTTGTTCCATGTGCCGCCGAGGTCCTCGCCGTAGCCGGTTCTGGTATACATGATGCGGATTTCATCGCCGTCGCCCAGCTTGCCGTTGGCAACCGTGAAGTTGCCAAAGCCCTCGTTGGTGAACCAGTCGTTCAGCGTTCCCATCCAGCCGGACTGGGAGCCGCCATCGAAAGCGGACAGGCCGTTGATCGACGAGATGTAGTTGCTGGACGCGCCGGTCTGTGACCAGCCGTGCTCATTGAGCGCGTCTACCACGCAGGTCATCATCGTGGAGGCTGCCGTCAAACCCACTTCAAAATGGTTGATCGGCGTACCCTCCCAATACGTTTTGCCTGTGGGCCAGAGATCGTGTGTAAAGGTCGTGTTCTCAATGGTAACGTACACAGTACCATAATCCTGCGCCATGTCCGCGTCCACGGCTGCCATCGCTTCAAGGGCCGCAGTCTTTGCAGCAGTGGCGGTGGTCACATCCTCTGCTTTTCCGATGTTAGCAATGCCGTCATTGTACGCCTTGACCAGCGTGTTCCAATTTGTATTGGAATAATTCGACTTGACATACGCCTGATACGCGGTCGTCAGCTCGTTTTTGAGCGACGTTTTTGCCGCGGTCAGCTCGTCCGGGGTCGCTACCTTTTCCAGATAGACCTTGACGACGATATTGCGCGGCATGACACAGTCAAAGGTGATGATTGCCGCCTTCATACCGCTTTCGCCCTTGCCGTCGTAACCGGTCGAGCTCGGCTCGTAGAAGAAGCGCCTTCTGGAGCTGTCCGGGTTCGCGTCGGTATAGTTCGGAGTCTGAACCGTGACACCCTCGATGGGGTTGCCGTCCTCGTCCTCAACCTCGACCTTCACGACCTTTGCGCTGTAGCTGCACTCGTAAGCGCCGCTTTCCAGCTTACGCGCAATGGTCAGCTGATAGGTTGCACCCTCCTGCACACGGTAGTCGGTCGCGTCGAACGCGCCGAGGGCAGCTTCCTTGCGGAGTTTGCCGGTCGCAGACGGGATGTTGACGCGCTCGTTGCCGTTCGCGTATTCGTCGCTGACATAGGCATAGCTTCTGTTGTTGGCAACGATGAAGTCACCCTGATACTCAGTGCCGTCCGTAACCGTGACCGTCACAGTCGGATTGACAGCCGCGGGGAGCGTCGAACCGTCCGTGCCGTAGGCTTCTTTCAGTTTTTCATACTTTGCTTTCTGCGCCGTGCTCATCTGGTTGATCTGGTGCTCGGTTGCAAGCGCCATTTCACTCTGGAGCCATCTGAAACGCTCGGCAAAGCCCTGTGTGAAGTCATTCAGGTCGTCGGGAAGCATATCCAGCGCATAGCGGAGGTTGTTCGCGCGCCATGCGTCGCTGCCCTGATGCTGCTTGGACAGCTGCGCTACAAGTGCGTCAAATTCGCGCACAAGGGCCTTTGCGTCGGTCAGGTTGTCGAGCGACTTAAACTTCTCGCAGCTTTCGTTATAGGTATCGTCGATCTGCTTCAGTTCTTCTTCCGTAAACAGAGTACGGTCAACGTCCTGATAACTGTCGTCCAGCTCCTGCTTGAGCGCGGCAAGACCGGATGCAAGCTCGTCGCCGGATTTGGCGTTCACATAGACCCACACGGAAGCGCCAGCCGTCATGCTCGGCAGCTCCTCGATCTGCGGGCCGCCAGACACGTCGGTATTGCCCCAGAAGCCCTTGTCATCACGCAGATCAGCGGCGTACAGATGCACCCAGCCCGAGCCATAGAGCGTGACGGTCACGTCGCCGTTTGCATCGGTCTGGTAGCCGGTGTCAAGACTCGGCGCAACGGCCTCGCCAGCTGTGGCGGCGGTGCTGCTTGCACTCTCCGGGGAAACGTAAAGCTCTGCGCCGGAGAACGCGCTGTACTCGCCCGTATAATTTTGCAAGGACGCATACGCACGGGAAACGTGCAGCGTCAGCGGTTCGCCCTCATTGACGGTCAGTGTACCGGTGACGGGTTCGCCGTCCTGCTCAAACCGTGCCGTCTGCATATAGCGCATGGTGTAATTCTCATTCAGGGAATTTCCTGCGCCCGCATAGGAAGAAACCTCCGGTGTCGGAAGCAGCGCAAGCTCTACCATATCGCCGTCGTGCAGAACATAGCGGTCGGAGTAGTAGACACGTGTACCGTTCTCATAATAATCATCAGAGAAGTAGCTATTGAAGCTCTGTAAGCTGTGGGGATAGACACCATTGATGATCGCGGCGTAGCTTGCCGCGCCATAATTGTCTATTTTACCGCCATAGTAGAGCTTGCCCTTGTCGGTAAGCTGCGTTTCCAGTGCACCGAGCGTCTGGTCGCCCGTCAGCGTGACAGAACCCGTCCATGTCGTGCTGGCCCATTCGCCCTGCGGGAAGCCGGTCGGCTTCTTTAAGCTGGCGCTGTCCGTGACGCGGACGTTCACGGTGATGCTGTCCGCCGTGTTCGTCAGGCCGAGATAGTAGGCATCGAACAGCTCCCGATATGCCGTTCTGATTTCCCTGTACTCGCTGGCGTTCAGATTCAGCTGCGTTTCCACATACTCCTGCCAGACGGCATAGGCAGCGTCACGCTTGGTTTTCAGCGTGTCGCGCCCATCCAGCGCCGTGTTGCCGATTGCCTTGTCTGCCAGCTCACAGAGCGCCGGAATCGCGTCCAGTGCCAGCGATACGCTGCCATATCTGTCCAGCGCCGAGGCAAGTTCTTTGTACGCATTGGTCAGCTTTGTGGCATATCCATCCGCCTTGCCCTGATTGCCTGCGACGTTCTCCGTCGTAGGTTCAACCTTGCCGGTTTCGGCGTCTTTCTGGAACAGAGCGTCCAGATACGCATTTGCTTCGGTCAGTGCTGTGCGGTAAGCATTGACGGTCTTGTCGTTGTAACCCTTCAGATCGTCGTTAGACTTTTTGCACCGTTCAATCGTTTCATAGAGATTGGTGGGGTTGATCTGACCAATCGGGATCAGATTCGCCATGGCTGCGGTCAATGTTTCCAGCGCAGAATCAACCTGATCCTGTGTTGCAGCGGCACTATTATTGACCGATTCTGCGCTGGTAAGCGCAGTCTGGAAATCTGACCAGAAGCCGTTTTCACTGACTGCCTTTGTTCCAGCGTTATATCTGTCGTCCTCAGTTTTGCAGTTGCTGGCATTTTTGCTCTCGGCTTCAGTAATCTTTGTGTCGAGGGCCGTTTTATCAACACTCGCAGCTTTTTCCCACGCTATCAGAATATACCCTACTGTTACAGGCATAAATGTTACTACCCAATCAAATTCTGTAAGCCTGCACAGCAAGTAATCTGACTGCTCAGAAAACGTAACAGCGGAAATATTGCTTTTTTCTTTTTGAAAATATGCCGCTGTTTTTTCAAAATTGGTCGAATTTCTTGTGATGGAACCGCCCGTGATGCCATCATAATCTCCATCACCGTACAAGAATGATACTAATTCGCCTGTGCTGGAGTCATTACCTTCCTGCAATTTGATCGTGTCATATTGCTTTGAAATATTTACGAGGTACAGGTTATACCCGTTTAGAGTACCAATGTTCTGACTGCCAACAATATTGCCCGAATCAATTTCATAAGGTGATGTAGCTGCTACACATAATGGTGAGAAAAGACCAAATGTAATTAAGATAGCAAGTGCAAGTGCAATGCTTCGAGTATGAAAGGGGCGATGCCTTTCGGCATCGCCCAAAAACCATTTCCCCATTTATTTACCCTTGATTACCGTAATATACGGTGCTTCTGTTCCGCTCTGTGTAACAATTCGATAGGTTTTTCCGGATTCAACCGTAAACTGATACGGAGTGGAGGCATCAACAGCCGTTTCATTCAAATAAACATTTTCTTCGGTAGATCTGATTCTGTAACTGCCCGCATCAACTTCTTGGTATCCGCCGTTTGTAGTGGGGATCAGTGCAGTAGAAACCAACATAAGATCAGATGTTGCCGCCGACCCTGTCGTACCAACTGCGCGGAAAATGCCCGTGATTTCCGGAGAAGTTTCACCGAAAATGCCGGTGTTATACAGAACCGCAGAATAGATACGGACGTACTTTGCGTTGTTGATCTTTACCGGCTTCATGCTGCCAAGCTCAACCGCCCAAGCGAGGTCAAAGCCGTCGCCGCCGACCTTGTCGGAGGTATAAGGCGTATACGGGTTGACCGGAGTACCGTCCTTGACGCTCGGCACGGGGGTCACGTCGGCATAGCCGAACGCATAGTCCGTATTGGAGTCGCTGTCCGGGATGCTGGTCACACCGGTAAATTTCAGCGTCGTATCCGTGTACTCCGTGATATAGGTGTTTGTCGCGTCGTTGATACCGGACGTTGCTTCATGGTTCATGCTGCCTTTGGTCGGGAACCACGTTGCAGCCGTTGTGAACGGGTCTTGCGAATGGGTCACGCCATTGACGGCTGCATGGAGTCCTGCATCGTCCTTTGTATAATACACAGTTGCATTGCGGACGGCGCTGTCCGAATAATACATCGAACCGGCCAGCTCATACCACTTGTACGGGCCATAGGTAACGTTGCCGTTTCCGTCATCCGTAAGGACTTCCTGCGCATAGACCTGAACCGCAGCAGCTTCCGGGTTGCCGTTAAAGGCATTGCCATAGATCACGAAGTCTACGCCGTAGGGGTTGGTGTCCAGATTCCGAATGGGGTTGCTGTGGAAATCATACTGGACATAGCCGCCCAGAGAACCGAGCGAGAAACCGTTCGCGGCAAAGCCATAATAGCCCTTGATCTTGTTGGCAGGATCAAGAAGGTTGTCGCCGCCAGCGCTGACGCTGCCCCAGTCGCCGCGGTTGGCATACTGTGTCAGGCCGGGCAGATAGGCGGTTGCGCCTTCCGGATGCAGCTGCGCATTATGGACAGCAGACGGGTCGTTCGGCGCGCTGAAGTTGATGGTGGTAGCGGTGGTGCTGCCAGCGGTAGTGACCTGAATCGAACCGGCTGCCTTGGCATAAATAACCGTCGAGAAGTAGCCCTCGCCGGACGTGCCGGTGACAGAATTTTTCTCGGTCATGTTGCCGTTGGCATCATAGGTACGGAACACAACGTCCGTGCTGTTGCTGGTGAGCGTGAGCGCTGCATCGGACTTCAGATAGAGAGAATAGAGATCCGGCACAAAGCCAGCGGTCGGGCCAGCATAGACAGCATTATACGCATTGGTTCCAGCTGCTTCAAAGCTCATGTAACGCTCCGGTTCGGTCATGGGATACGCGGGGTCGCCAAAGCGAATCTGCGTGCCGTTGACCGTGATCGGGTTGTTGACATCCGCCAGCTGGAAGTTGATGACGTAAGTACCATAGGTCTTGACGCTGTCGGACAGGTCAGGATAGACATAGACCGTCATGGTCGCTGTGCCGTTCTGCACTGTCGCGTTGTAGGTCAGGCTGGCGTGCTTCTTGATATGCTTGCGGGATACCGCGTTCAGGATCGAGTTCGGCTTCGCGGAAGAAACCACAAGGTTTTCATTCGAGGCATTTTCCTTTTCAAACGTCGCCGTTACGACGGTTCCATCAGCCGTGCCGCTGGCCAGCTTGACGTTGTACGTCAGGTTATACGGGGCACTGCTGCCCGTCAGGGTGCGATCCTCATTGTTGTTGATATTCGCGCCGCTGATCGTGATGCTCTTGATGCCGTTGGTCGGCGAGCTAAGCGATCCCGCAGGGGTGGCGGAAGCTGTGACAGTCAGCAGTCCGAGGACCATGACCATCACAAGGATGAGCGCAATAGTTTTCTTTGCTTTCATGCTTGTTCTTCTCCTTTACAAATTTTTGCTTCCTATTTTGATCTGACGCAGCCCGGAAGCAGAAAGCCGCGCCGATTTTCACGGCAAAAGCCGTAATATACGATTTTCGTTCACACCACGCTGCCGGTATCGGTTCCTGCGCCCACTTCTGACCGCGTCTGTCCTCCCTTGGCACGCTCGGCGCTTGCGTCATCGCGTACTTCCCCGGAAAGGCAGGTATTCTTTCCCGTTGTGGCTATTCAGTTGTCGGCGCGGTTCGCCATAGGAAACCGGGCAAAGGCCCGGAGTATCAGTTTTTTTAGCGGCGGCCCGGTCTGCCGTTCCCATTTGCAGACCAGGCCACCAATATAGGGGGCAAAATAAAATCCGATTCCGGCTTGAAGCGGCGCACCTTGTCCAAAAAACAAAATGCGCCGATTTCAACATGAAATCAGCGGCAGTTGGGCGGTTTTTCGCCCATTGCAACAGGAAATCGCTCGCCGCTGCAAATACACAATCGCGGTTTTCCGCGAGTAATACAGTTCTTCTGACTTGCGTTATAGGGGATCCCCCCTGCGCCCACATCCTGCCTTCTCACAGGTCTTCCCTGCAATGGCGGACTTTCGTCCCGGCGGTCAAAACCGCTTCGGTGTGACCTCACGCGCACAGCACCGTTTCGTGTCGGCCTTGCGGCCTGCTTCTGTTTGCCTATCCTGCCCGAGGGTGTACGGAATCGGCGTGTATTACGGTATTAACAATATGAACTTATCAGTGGGGTTTCGTCCGTAGGTACCTACGGACGTGAAGGGGCGCCCCTTCACGA
>ERZ773225.4983-NODE-4983-length-10115-cov-4.527734_pt1 | contig 10115 bp, 8 predicted proteins | sample MGYA00580993_ERZ773225 | MGnify/ENA primary metagenome ERZ773225 (study PRJEB29015, sample SAMEA2737748) | human gut metagenome | biome: human gut; feature: human-associated habitat; material: faeces | place: China | collected 2012 ... | reverse complement strand
GGACGACGGATGTCCGCCGCCCCCGTTTTTCTGCGAACAGTTCCGGCCTGCGGCGCGCCTCCTGCCGAAGAGAAAGAATCCACAGACCCGTCCCAAAGAGCGGAAAAACCGGAAGTTACGATTTATAACCGGCCGTACCTGCCTCCTTCCGGCCACTCGTTCGACGACGGACGTACCGCTTCCGCCGCCGAAGAATATTCCGGCACGCCCGCTTCCGGCACGCTCGCCGGAGACGATTTCCGAGGCCGACCTCATAACGGCTCCAATACTTGCTATAAATCAATAAAATAACACCCAATCCCAAATTAGTTCCGATTACGAGAAGATACCGCGGGAGGGATATTCTCCCACGGCATTCCACCCCCGTCCGCCGCCGAAATGCTGTCGACGCACGACGTTCGTAGGCCGGATAGATTCGGTGCCGGAAAGAAAACAGACGGAATTTCGTCGCACCGAAACGGGATCGTATTATTATTCGAAACTTCACGGAAAATATTTTTGAAATTCTTGAATAATTTATATATTTGCAAATGAATGAATGGATTACGAAACTACATATAGTTTCATTTCGTGCCTAAGCAGGATGATATTTTATAAATTTAGCATCTGTTTCACCCGTTTAAGTTACGAATCGTAATCAAAATCCGCCGAACCGGCCATTTCGCACGCCGGCGACGAAAGATCGGGCGACAAGGTTCACCCTTTCGGAAATACATGACATCCGGCCGGGGCCGGCTGCGGAGATTCCGGCAGGCTTCGGCTCCTTCGCAGCGGAAAGAGCGGACTCCGACAACGGAAGGCCCAGCGGATACGGGCGGACACACGGCTTTTTGCAGGAAAACACGGATTCGGAGCGATCGAACGATCGCCCGACATCAGAAGACCGACAGAATATGAGTGAGAGATTGTACATTTTCGACACCACGCTCCGCGACGGCGAGCAGGTTCCCGGCTGCCAGTTGAACACGATCGAAAAGATCGAGGTCGCCAAGTTGCTGGAAAGCCTCGGCGTGGACATCATCGAGGCGGGATTCCCGATCTCCAGCCCCGGAGACTTCAACTCCGTGCTCGAAATTTCGAAGGCCGTCTCCGAGCCGACGATCTGCGCGCTCACACGCGCCGTACGCAAAGACATCGACGTAGCGGCCGACGCCCTGCGGCTGGCCAGGCACAAGCGGATCCACACCGGTATCGGCGTCTCGCCCCAGCACATCTACGACAAACTGCGTTCGACGCCCGAAAAGATACTCGAAACGGCTGTCGACGCGGTAAAATACGCCAAACGCTACGTCGAAGACGTGGAGTTCTACGCTGAAGACGCCGGCCGGGCCGAACCCGAATACCTCGCCCGCGTGGTCGAAGCGGCCATTGCGGCCGGCGCCACGGTGGTCAACATCCCCGACACGACGGGCTACTGCCTGCCGCAGGAGTACGGAGCGAAGATCCGCTATCTGGTCGAACACGTCGCCAACATCGACCGTGCGATCATCTCCACTCACTGCCACAACGATCTGGGCATGGCGACGGCCAACACGCTGAGCGCCGTTCTCAACGGCGCCCGGCAAGCCGAGGTAACGATCAACGGCATCGGCGAACGGGCGGGCAACACCTCGCTCGAAGAGGTGGTGATGACGCTCCGCTGCCACAAGGACGTGGCCGTCGACACGAACATCAATTCGCGCCTGATCACCAAGGCCTCGCACCTGGTGTCGAGCCTGATGAACATGCCCGTGCAGCCCAACAAGGCCATCGTGGGCCGCAACGCCTTCGCCCATTCGTCGGGCATCCATCAGGACGGCGTGCTCAAGCAGCGTCAGACCTACGAGATCATCGACCCGCAGGACATCGGGCTGAACGAGTCGGTCATCGCCCTCACGGCCCGCAGCGGGCGCGCGGCCCTCGTGCACCGGCTCGAACTGCTGGGCTACGACCTCACGCAGGAGGAATTGGACGCCACGTACGAGAAATTCCTCGCTCTGGCCGACCGGAAGAAGGAGATTCACGACTACGACCTGTTGTACCTCGTGGGCGACATCGACCGCATGAAGCAGCAGTCCATTTCGTTGAAATTCATGCAGGTGACCACCGGGACGCTGGTTCCGACGGCTACCGTGGTGCTGAAATTCGGCGACCACGAACGCATGTCCACCGCCACGGGCAACGGTCCGGTCGACGCGGCGGTCTCGGCCATCAAGAAACTGATCAACGAGAAGGTGGTGCTTGCGGAGTTCCTGATGCAGGCCATCACGCGCGGTTCGAACGACGTGGGCCGCGTGCATGTGCAGGTCGAGTGCGGCAGCCGCACGGTCCACGGATTCGGCGCGCACACCGACACCACGCGGGCTTCGATCGAGGCGTTCCTCGACGCGCTGCGCGCACTCAACGTAACCGAAAAAATCGAGGAGGAGGATTGATATGGGACGAACGCTTCTGGACAAGATATGGGACGCGCACACGGTGCGTGTCGAGGACGGCGGCCGCTGCGTGCTCTACATCGACCGGCAGTATATCCACGAGGTGACGTCGCCCGTGGCTTTCGCGGGGATCGAACGCCGCGGCTTCGGCGTCGCGCGTCCGGCGCAGATCACGGCCACGGCCGACCATAACATCCCGACCGTCGACCAGCACCTTCCGATCGGGGAGCCGGAGTCGCGGCGGCAGGTCGAGACGCTGGCCGAGAACTGCGCCCGCCACGGCATCGAGCACTTCGGCGTGGGACACCCCAAGCAGGGCATCGTGCACATCATCGGCCCCGAGCTGGGATTCACCCAGCCGGGCATGACGATCGTCTGCGGCGACAGCCACACTTCGACCCACGGAGCTTTGGGCGCCGTGGCGTTCGGCGTGGGGACTTCGGAGGTCGAAATGGTCTTCGCCAGCCAGTGCATCCTCCAGACTAAACCCCGCACGATGCGCATTACGGTCGACGGCGCGCTGCGTCCGGGCGTCGAGGCCAAGGATGTCATCCTCTATATCATCTCGAAACTCACCGCTTCGGGCGGCACGGGCCATTTCATCGAGTTTGCCGGCAGCACGATCCGTTCGCTCTCGATGGAGGGCCGCATGACGGTCTGCAACATGAGCATCGAGTGCGGCGCGCGCGGCGGCATGATCGCCCCCGACGAGAAGACCTTCGAATACCTCCGGGGCCGCGAACGCGCTCCGCAGGGAGCCGCCTACGACGAGGCCGTGGCCCGCTGGCGGGAACTTTACAGCGATGCGGACGCGGTTTTCGACAGGGAGTACCGCTTCGACGCTGCGGACATCGCCCCGATGATCACCTACGGAACCAATCCCGGAATGGGGATGGCCGTCGACGGAACGATTCCCGCCGACGCCGATTCCAAGGCGCTGGAGTACATGGGTTTCAGACCCGGGGAGCGGATGTTGGGCAAAGCGGTCGACTACGTGTTCGTCGGCAGTTGCACCAACGGCCGCATCGAGGACCTGCGCCGTTTCGCCCGTCTGGTCGAAGGCCGCCGCAAGGCGGACAACATCACCGCATGGATCGTTCCCGGCTCGAAGGGCGTCGAAGCCGCCGCGCGGGCCGAGGGACTGGACCGCATCCTCGCCGCAGCGGGTTTCGAACTCCGCCAGCCGGGCTGTTCGGCGTGCCTGGCGATGAACGCCGACAAGATTCCGGCGGGCAAATACAGCGTTTCGACCTCGAACCGCAATTTCGAGGGCCGGCAGGGTCCCGGCGCCCGTACGATGCTGTCGGGTGTGGCCGTTGCCGCCGCCGCCGCGGTGACGGGCGTGATTTCCGATCCGCGCGAAGTGTTCGATATGTAAAAGATTATCATTATGTCCATACCCAAATTCGTAACCTTCACCTCGGGGGCCGTTCCCGTCGAGGTGGAAAACATAGATACCGACCAGATCATCCCGGCGCGCTTTCTGAAAGCCACCGAACGCAAGGGCTTCGGCGACAACCTTTTCCGCGACTGGCGTTACGACGCCGCGGGACAGCGGATCGCTTCGTTCCCTTTGAACGATCCCCGCTACGAGGGGCGAATCCTCGTCGCCGGGCGCAATTTCGGCTGCGGAAGTTCGCGCGAGCATGCCGCCTGGGCCATCGCCGACTACGGTTTCCGCGTCGTGGTGTCGAGCTTCTTCGCCGACATCTTCCGCAACAACGCCCTGAATAACGGCCTGCTGCCGATCCGTGTGAGCGAGGAGTTTCTGAAAGCTGTTTTCGGCGAGATCCGGCGCGACCCGAAGGCGCAGTTCACCGTCGATCTGGGCAACCAGACGCTGACCATCGTGTCGGACGGGCGCAGCGAGGGTTTCGAGATCGACGCCTACAAGAAACGCTGTCTCGAAAACGGCTACGACGACGTGGACTACCTGCGCAGTATCGCCGACCGGATCGAGGCCTTCGAAGCCGCCCGCAAATAGCCTGCGCCGATGTTTCCCCCGGTTGAAATCATGGACACCACGCTGCGCGACGGCGAGCAGACCTCGGGCGTCTCCTTCAACGCCCGTGAAAAACTCTCCATCGCCCGGCTGTTGCTGGAGGAACTGCACGTAAGCCGCATCGAGATCGCCTCGGCGCGGGTCTCGCAGGGCGAACAGCAGGCCGTGCGCGCCATCGCCGAATGGGCTGCCGCCAAGGGCTATGCCGACCGTGTGGAAGCGCTGGGATTCATCGACGGCGGGGTGTCGCTCGACTGGCTCGGGACCGCCGGATGCCGCGTGGTCAACCTGCTGGCCAAAGGTTCGCGGAAACATTGCGAGGGGCAGCTGCGCCGCACGCCCGAACGGCATCTGGAGGATGTACGCGCCGAGATCCTTGCGGCCGTCGACCGCGGGATGAAGGTGAACCTCTACCTTGAGGATTGGTCCAACGGCATGCGCCGTTCGCCCGACTACGTCTACGCGATGCTCGACGGACTGGCCGACGCTCCCGTCAGCCGGTTCATGTGCCCCGATACGCTGGGCGTCCTCGACCCCTACGACACCGAACGTTTCTGCCGCGACCTGGTGGAGCGTTATCCGTCGCTGCATTTCGATTTCCACGCCCACAACGACTACGACCTCGCCGTGGCCAACACCGCCGCCGCCGTGCGTGCGGGTTTCCACGGCGTTCACGTCACCGTGAACGGGCTGGGCGAGCGGGCCGGCAACGCGCCGCTGTCGAGCGCGGTGGCCGTGCTGCACGACCGCCTGGGCCGCACGACGGGGATCGACGAAACGAAGATCAACCGCGTCAGCCGCACGGTCGAGAGCTATACGGGCATCCGCATTCCCGCCAACCGACCGATCGTCGGCGCGAGCGTCTTCACGCAGTGCGCGGGCATCCACGCCGACGGCGACAGCAAGAACAACCTCTACTTCAACGAACTGCTTCCCGAGCGTTTCGGGCGCGTCCGCGAATACGCCCTAGGCAAAACCTCGGGCAAGGCCAATGTCCTGAAAAACCTCGAAGCGCTGGGCATCGACCTCGACGAGGCCGCGATGCGCAAGGTGACCGAACGGGTGGTCGAGTTGAGCGACAAGAAGGAGCAGGTGACGGCCGAGGACCTGCCGTATATCATCGCCGACGTGCTGCGCTACGACCCGGTCGACACCCCGGTCCGGATTCTCAATTACAGCCTCTCGCTGGCGCAGGGGATGCACCCCGTCGCGACGCTCCGGATCGAGATTCACGGCTGCGCGTACGAGCGGACCTCGGCGGGCGACGGCCAGTACGACGCCTTCATGCGCGCCCTGCGGCAAATCTACCGCGAACAGCTCGGGCGCGAGTTTCCGATGCTGCGCGACTATACCGTTTCGATTCCGCCCGGAGGCCGCACCGACGCTTTCGTGCAGACGATCATCACCTGGGAGATGGACGGCCGCGAGTTCAAGACCCGCGGGCTGGACGCCGACCAGACGGAGGCTGCCATCAAGGCGACTGTCAAAATGTTGAATATCATTGAAATAAACTATAACGACAATGGATGTTAAAATCGCTCTTTTAGCCGGCGACGGCATCGGTCCCGAGATCGTCGCCGAAGCCACGAAAGTGTTGGACCGCGTGGCGGAAAAATTCGGACACAAGATCGAATACCGTCCCGCATTGGTGGGCGCCGCGGCCATCGACGCCGTGGGCGACCCCTATCCCGACGAGACGCACGCCGTCTGTCTTGCGGCAGACGCCGTGCTGTTCGGAGCCATCGGGGACCCCAAATACGACAACGACCCCACGGCGAAGGTGCGGCCCGAGCAGGGGCTGCTGCGGATGCGCAAGTCGCTGGGGCTGTTCGCCAACCTGCGCCCCGTGGCGCTGTTCGACGCCCTGGCCGACCGTTCGCCGCTCCGGGCGGAGGTGGTCCGCGGCACGGATTTCATCTGCGTGCGCGAACTCACGGGCGGCATCTACTTCGGCCGTCCGCAGGGCCGCGACGAGGAGGGCGCGCGCGCCTTCGACACCTGCACCTACACGGTCTCGGAGATCGAACGGGTCCTGCACGTGGCGTTCCGGCTGGCCGTGTCGCGCCGCCGCAAACTGACGGTCGTCGACAAGGCCAACGTGCTGGAAACCTCGCGTCTGTGGCGTGAAACGGCCCAGCGGGTAGCCCGGGAGTATCCCGAGGTGGCGGTGGACTATATGTTCGTGGACAACGCCGCCATGCAGATCATCCGCCAACCGGCTTATTTCGATGTCATCGTCACCGAAAACATGTTCGGCGACATCCTCACCGACGAGGCCAGCGTCATCAGCGGTTCGCTGGGCATGCTCTCCTCGGCGAGCGTGGGGGCCGAAGTGGCCCTTTTCGAGCCGATCCACGGCTCCTATCCGCAGGCCGCGGGAAAGAACATCGCCAACCCGATGGCCACGATCCTTTCGGCCGCGATGCTTCTGGAGCACCTGGGTCTCGATGCCGAGGGCAGGGCCGTGCGGCGTGCCGTCGATCGGGCGCTGGCCGAAGGAGTCGTCACCGAGGACCTTGCAGCGCCGGGCGAAAAGGCCCGTTCGACCTCCGAGGTGGGGGATTACGTCGCTTCGCAGATTTAATCCCGTTATTCCGAATTGCCGGCAGACCGTTTTTTCGCGGTCTGCCTTTTTTGGTGTCGTAACGACACTTTTATTTTTGTTGCGGCGTTTTACCGAACTGCATGCGAATCAATTTTGTTCTCGTCCGACTTTTATGTACCTTTGTCGCTTCAAGAACAATGAATGACATGGCAGGTTCCAATTTCGTAGATTACGTAAAGATATTCGCCCGCTCGGGGCACGGCGGCGGCGGCTCGACGCATTTTCGCCGCGAGAAATTCGTGGCTTTCGGCGGCCCCGACGGCGGTGACGGCGGCAAGGGCGGGAGCATCGTCCTGCAAGGCGACAAGCAGTACTGGACGCTCATCCACCTCAAATACCAGCGTCACCAGTTCGCCGAGGACGGCGAGCACGGCTCCGGGGCGCGCTCCTCGGGCAAGGATGCCCGCGACATCGTGATCCCGGTTCCGCTGGGCACGGTCGCCAAGCGCGTTTTCGAGAACGAGGACGGGACTGCGACCACCGAAACGGTGGGCGAGGTGACGGCCGACGGCGAGCGGCTCGTGCTGCTCCGGGGCGGCCGGGGCGGTCTGGGCAACTGGCATTTCAAGAGCGCCACCAACCAGACGCCGCGCTACGCCCAGCCGGGCGAGGAGGGTGAGGAAGGCACGTTCATCCTCGAACTGAAGGTGCTGGCCGACGTGGGGCTGGTGGGCTTCCCCAATGCGGGCAAGTCTACGCTGCTCTCGGTCGTTTCGGCCGCGAAGCCCAAGATCGCCGACTACGCCTTCACGACGCTGGAGCCAAACCTCGGTATCGTCGAGGTCCGCGACCACAAGTCGTTCGTCATGGCCGACATTCCGGGCATCATCGAGGGTGCGCACGAGGGCCGCGGTCTCGGAACCCGTTTCCTGCGCCATATCGAGCGCAATTCGGTGCTGTTGTTCCTGATTCCCGCCGACAGCGACGACATCCGCCGCGACTACGACGTCCTGCTGGGCGAACTGACGCAGTACAATCCCGAACTGCTGGACAAGGAGCGTCTGCTGGCCGTCACCAAGTGCGACATGCTCGACGAGGACCTGATCGCCGAGATGCGCGGCCACCTGCCCGAAGGCGTGCCGTCGGTCTTCATCTCGTCGGTCTCGGGGCTGAACATCCCGCGGCTCAAGGATATGCTGTGGGAGGCGTTGCAGCGGTAACCCCCGCCCGCGTTGTCCGCGTTGTCCGCGCCGGACGCCCGGCGGTTCGGCGTGTTGTTGCGGAATGCGCTGCCGTGCCGGAAAACTCCGCTTCGCGGTTGGTGACGCGCAGGGTGTATTTCCCGGCGAAATAGTCGATGATTCCATACAAGGAGCCTGTGCCCTGGGGCAGAGGCTCCTTTGCGTAGACGCAGGTCGCGGCGGTCCGCACGGTGAAGGTTCGGCCCCGGGTGTCGACGATCTCGCGCTCGGTGGCGACGGCGCGGCCCGTCTCCGGGTCGGTGTCGCACCAGGTTTTCCCGGCGTCGGCAAAACGCACGTCGTCGAAACGGACGCGTGTGTCGATGTGCCGGGCCGAGACGGCGTCGAACGTAAGGAGCTGTGCGGAGGGTGTCTCGCCGCCGGGCGGTTCGGTGCGGATGTACCGCGCCAGCTCTTCGCGCGGAATGCACCCTGCGCCGCCGTCGCCGGGTGTCGTTCCCAGCTGGATTTTCCCGCCGTAGTCGCACAGCGTAAGGCCGTTGCAGCGTACGGTCGCCACGATGCCGAACGGATAGAGGTCTGCCAGCGGGGAGCCTTCCGCGGCGATCGAGATGCCGCCCGAGGCGTCTTCGACGACGATCGTCCTGTGAAATTCGCCGTAGAGGTCATTGGCCGTGACGAATCCGCGGATGGTGATGTCCTGCGCTATCGCGACGCTGCTCTTCCCGTCGCAGAGCGATTTGAGGTAGGCGACCGAATTCTGCGGCTCCGGAGGACGGACCGTGAATTCGGGCTGCGTGGCCCGGTCGCATCCGGCCGGCAGCGTCAGCAGGACCGGCAGCGTCAGCAGGCTAATGCGTGCAGTCGTTCTCATCGCGCAGTTTGAGGATGTAACGCCCGTCGCCCGCGGCGTCGTACTGGAGAATGCCCGTCAGCGAGACCGTGCCGGCAGGCACTTCGGCGTCGGCGAAACGGGCGTATCGGCGGACGTAGGTGTAGACGGCGTTGCCGTCGGCGTCGGTGAAGCGTTTGTAGCCCGCCCAGGTTGCCGCCGAAAGGTCTTCGGGGGTGTAGCGCACGCCGTCGATGCGGACGAGCGTGCCGCAGCGGCTTTCCGTAAGCGCGGGAATGGCAAGCGGGGCAGGGGAGGGCGCAGCCAGGGCTTCGCCGCTGCGGACCAGCACGACGCCGAGCGCCGCCCGGGAGCCGATGTAGTCCGTTGCGTAGCCGCTTCCGGCGGCGGGCGGACGTCCCGCCTGCAACACCCCGCGGCTTTCGGCGACGGCAAGTCCCCGGAGCGAAAGCGTTACGCGGCTTCCTATGGGGAAGTCGTTGTGCAGGTGGTCGATACCGGCCATCACTTCAAGTCCCGCTTCAGTGTCGCAGATGCAGAGCGTGCGGTAGAAATTCTCCGCGCGGTCGCAACTCGCGACCCTCCCCGTGACGACGATGTCGCCCGTAACGGTGAAGGGCGTGCCCGCATAGCGGTCGCGCAGCGCGGCGATGGTCTCCGTCGCGGGTTTCCCCTCGCCGTCGTCGTCCGGTTCCCCGAACCGGGAGTCGTAGCACCCGGTCAGCAGGAGCGCGGCGACGGCGCCGAAAAAAGGTATGGGACGGAAGTGAAACATATTTTTACGCAATGCGGTGATTCATACGGACCCCGGCCGGTTTGCCGTTAAGCCCTTCCCCGGGAGAGGGGCGGACCGGTGAACGACGCCGGAGGCGGCGATAACGACCGGACCGAAGCGGGATGCGGCGTGTCGCGCGGAAGCGTATCCGGCAATGTTATTGTTCGATACGCGAATCTTTCAGTCCCAGGAAGTAGAGGATGCCGTCCAGCCCGATGGTCGAGATCGACTGCCGGGCCGTGGCCTTTACCTTGGGTTTGGCGTGGAAGGCGATGCCCAGGCCCGCGAGGTTGAGCATCGGCAGGTCGTTGGCGCCGTCGCCGA
>ERZ773225.4982-NODE-4982-length-10116-cov-5.607892_pt1 | contig 10116 bp, 9 predicted proteins | sample MGYA00580993_ERZ773225 | MGnify/ENA primary metagenome ERZ773225 (study PRJEB29015, sample SAMEA2737748) | human gut metagenome | biome: human gut; feature: human-associated habitat; material: faeces | place: China | collected 2012 ... | reverse complement strand
AGGGGAAGGTGGCACGGCGAAGCCGTGACGGATGAGGTGGAGGCACTTGCGTCTATGTGACACTGTCCACCTCATCAGTCGCCTTCGGCGACAGCTTCCCCACATAAGGGAAGCCTTTGGACCGCCGCAGTGGAATCTTTTACACCTTTGCGTCGCGCGCGAGCAGGGCTGCGCCGACCATGCCGGCTTCGTTGCCGAGCACCGCCGGGACCAGCTTGCCGCGGGTCGCGTAGAAGCACTTTTTGCTGACCTTCTCCTGCAGCGGGTCAAACAGGAACGGGCCCGCCGCGCTCAGTCCGCCGCCGATGGCGAGGACCTCAGGGTCCAGAATGTTGTAGACCGACGCGCACGCGGAGCTCAGATGCTCGATATACGTGTCGAACACGGCCTTCGCCGCCGCGTCGCCCGCCTTTGCGCAGTCGGTGACGAGCTTCGGGGTGATCTTGCCGGGGTCGCCGCCGGTCTGTTCGGCCAGCATGCTCTCGGGGTGCGCCTGCATGGCGCGGCGGCCGTCTCTTGTGAGGGCGGAGGCGGCGCAGTAGGCCTCCATGCAGCCGAGATTGCCGCAGGTGCACGGCTCGCCGCCGTCGACCAGATACGCATGCCCCAGCTCCACGCCGTGGTTCATGCCGCCGTTGAACATTTTGCCGTTCAGGATGATGCCGCCGCCAAGCCCCGTGCCGAGCGTCAGCAGCACGCCCGTCTTGCAGCCGACGAACGCGCCAGTATAGAGCTCGGCCAGCGCTGCGCCGTTGGCGTCGTTGGCGATATAGACGGGGATGCCGGGGAAGGCATCCGACAGGATCTTGCGCAGGGGCACGTTGTGGAAGTTCAGGTTGTGCGCGTCGACGACCGTCTCGCCCGCCGCGTCGATGCTGCCGGGGACGACCGCGCCGAGCGATTCCACGTCCGAAAGCGCCGCGCCGCGCGCCTGCAGCATCGGGCCGACGGCTGCGCGGATCTGCGCCGCCATATCCTCCGCCGTCGTGTGGGGGAAGGGGATGGAGATCTCTGCGCAGAGCTCCAGCGCCTCGTTCAGCAGGCCGATCTTGACGTTGGTCCCGCCGATATCAATGCCGATCTGATACATGTGCGTCTCCTCTTTTCGTTGATTCTTCGTCTTCATCATGCAGCTTGAGCAGCTTCATGAAGTTCTCATACAGGATCTTCTGCCGGGAGCTCTCGTCCAGATCGAGGGCGAGAAAGCGTGCAAGCTCCTCCTTCGGGCTCCACATCGGGAAATCCGTGCCGAAGATCAGCCGGTCGGGGCCGATCTTGTCGATGAGGCGCAGGACGATGTCCCGGTCGGTCATGCCGAGCGTGGAGGACGTGTCGTACAGCACGCTTTCTGGCTGCGGATGGGCCAGCGACTGCGGCCAGATGTTCCAGCCGCCGAAATGCGCGGCCACGACCTGCAGATCCGGCACGCGCCGCAGCAGATTCGTCAGCCGTTCGGGCGAGGAGAAATCATACCGGTTGTCGCCCATGTGGAACAGCACCGGCAGCCCCCGCCTGGCGATGGCCTTGTAGGTGTCGATGGCGCTCTCGTCGTCGATGGCGAGCTTCTGGAAATCCGGGTGGATCTTGATGCCGCGCAGGCCGAGCTCCAGCATCCGGTCGAGCTCCTCCTCATAGCCGTCCATGCCCGGGTAGATCGTGCCGAAGGCAAGGTAGCCCGCGTGGCCGCGGACGGCCTCGGCCAGGAAGGTGTTGGCGTTGAAGACCTGCTTCGCGCTGGTCGCGGAGTTGGAGACGACGCAGCGGGTGACGCCCGCCAGCCGGTCCTCGGCCGTCAGGCAGTGCATGTTGGCCTCGCGTTCGATGCTGACGCCGTAGAAATCGCCGATGGAGTGCGACGCCTTCTCGGCCAGCTTGTCAGGGAAAATGTGTGCGTGGATATCTGCGATCTTCATGGAATGACCTCTGTCTATATAGCTTATGCAGAAATTCAGACGAAATAAAAGTTGACGTCCCATGCCGGCAGTTGCCGGTGGTGGCGGAGGTACAGCTGATAGTCGCTGCGGATGGAAAACACGAGCTGCGGCAGGGCGAACAGGTCCTCGCTGCGGTGATAGGCGGCGAGCAGCAGCTTCGGCCGGCAGCGCCGGATGGTCTCCGCCGCGCCGAGGATGGCCTCACGCTCGGCGCCCTCCACGTCGATATTGAAAAAGCTCACGCTCTGCCCGCAGAGCAGCTGGTCCGCGCTGACGACCGGCGTCGGCACACCGCTGGCAGCTTTGCGCGAGCCGCAGCCGCCTCTGGCGGCAAGCTGCGCCATGCCGGGGGTCTGCCCGGCCAGCGCCTGCACGCACGTGCAGCTGCGGAGCCCTGCTGTGGAAGCTGTCAGCCGCCGGAAGGAATACGCGTCCGGCTCCACGGCCCAGATCGCCTGGTAGTCCGGGCACCAGCGCACGAATTCCTGCACGGTATCGCCCTTGTACGCGCCGAGATCGACGAGCGTCTCGCCCGGCCCAAGGCGCAGGATCGAGGCATAGGCCTCGTCCGGGTCCGTCTCGCAGCGGCGAAGATACGGGATCTGCCAGCTCCGCTTGTACGCGAGCAGATCCTCGAATACCCGGCGGGACTGCGCGTCCGCCAGACGCGAATGAACCGTTTCCAATTCGGCCCGATGGGCCTCGCAGAACGTCCGGTCAAAGGGGGTATTGCCCACCACGGGGAAATCCGGGGCCAGGAGCGTCTGCTCCTGCGCGATCTGGTCGATGCGCGCGAGAACGGAGGGCAGCCCCGTTCCGAACGCCAGCAGCACGAGCATCCGCCCGAACCGCCGCTTCGCCTCCTCATACCGCAGGACGGGGAAGCTGTGGAAGACCTGCCCGCGGACAAATTCGTCGCTGGCAAACACGCCCGCGGCCTGCAGCCCGTGCGCCGCGAGCGCGGTGAGGATCCGGTCGGCGCCGTCGCCCATGCCGTAGAGGACGATGGGCAGCTTTGCCTCTTTCAGCTCTTCCCAGTTCACGTCCGCATCTCCTTTGCTTCAAAGTTTATCACACTTTTTTTCTGCATACAAGTGGCAGAAAAGCCGGAATCCACAGGAGATCCCGGCAGAATTTTGTATTCTATCGCAGACTGCCTCTCAGAGACACCCTAGCCCGCGCGCCCGCGCAGGGCGAACGACACGGCAAAATAGGCCGCCAGATACAGCGCGATCGTCGCGCCCGCCGAGCAGCCGAGCAGATACGCCGTCATCAGCCCGAGCAGGCTGCACCCCAGCGCCGACAGGATGGAAAGCAGGTGATACTGCCGCAAGTTCCGCGCCAGATTGCGCGAAGCCGCCGCGGGCAGCACGAGCAGGGAATTGATGACCATCAGTCCCACCCAGCTCATCGCCAGCGTCACGACGATGGCGATAGCGACGGTAAAGAGCGTCTCGTTGCGCTTCGTCGCAATGCCGCGGGAGGAGGCCAGCTGCGGATGCACCGCCGTGAGCACCAGCTGGTTCGACCCGAACACCCACAGCAGCACGACCGCCAGCAAAACCAGCGCCAGCAGCCCGATCTCCCCCGGTGTGACTGAGAGGATATCGCCGATCAGATAGCGGTTGAACTTTGTAAAGCTCCGGCCGCCGAGCGTGACGATAAAAATGCCGAGCGCGACCGCCGTGGAGGAGAACACGCCGATGATCGTGTCGGCCGACTGGCTCGTCCGGCTGCGCACGAAGGAAAACAGCAGTGCGAACAAAACCGACAGCCCCACCGCGAAATAGATCGGCTGCACCGCGCCGCACAGCGCACCGATGGCGATGCCGGTAAAGCCGGAATGGCCCAGCGCGTCAGAGAAGAAGCTCATCCGCCCCGTCACGATCATGGTCGACAGCAGCCCGAACAGCGGGGCCATCAGCAGCACCGCCAGCAAAGCGTTTTTCATGAAATCCATCTCGAACATCGGCAGCCCGAGCGCGTTCAAGATCGCGTACCAGACGCTCATGCCTGTGCGCCTCCTCCCATGTGGAATGCCTTTGCGAATTCGTCGGACGAGAGCACGTCCAGCGGTGTCCCGCGCCGGAGGATCTTCCCCTGCAGCAGCACGACCTGGTCGCAGTACCGCTCGAGCATGGAAAAATCGTGCGTCGTCATGAGGATCGAAAGGTCAAATTTTTTCCGGATCTCATCGAGCATGTCCATGAGCAGGCTCATGCCCTCCACGTCCACGCCCGAGAGCGGTTCGTCGAGGATCAGGATGTTCGGCATCGGCTCGAGCGCCAGCGCGAGCAGGACCCGCTGCAGCTCGCCGCCAGACAGTGCGCCGATGCGCTTGTCGATGAGCGCCTCGCCGTGGACATTCTCCAGACACGCGAGGACCTTTTCCCGCATGGCCTTCGTCGGCCGCAGGAAGGCGGGCCGGCGGAAAATGCAGCAGGTGAACAGATCCATCACGCTCACCGGGTCGCCGCGGTCAAAGGCCGGGCTCTGCGGCACGTAGCCGATGCGCAGCTTCGTCTGCTTGCCGGAGGCCTCATGGAAGGTGATCTTCCCCTCGTAGTCGCGCTGGCCGAGAATGGCGCGGATGAGCGTGGATTTGCCCGCGCCGTTCGGCCCGATCAGCGCGACCATCTGGCCGCAGTGCATGTGCAGGTTGATATCGTCGAGGATCGCCTCGCCGCCGATGCGGACGGACAGATGCTCGATCTTCAAACAGCAGGCGTGTTCGCAGTCGCCCGCGTGCGGATGCAGATGTGGGATCATGAAAGCGCCTCCCGGATCGTGTCGATGTTTTTGTAAATGGCGTCTGTGCAGCCCATCTCGCCCTCGCCCATGCCCATCGTGAGGGCATAGAGCGCCGCGCCCGTCTCGTTGGCGACGGTCTGCGCGGTCAGCGTCTCGCCGTTTTCCTCGCAGAAGACAGCGGGGATCTGCCGGTCCTCGACCAGATGGATGATGGTCTCGATCTCCCGGGCGGAGGGCTCGCTGCCCTCTTCGATTTCCATGGCCGCGGCGATCGTCAGGCCGAATGCGCGGGCGAAGTAGGAAAACCCGTCGTGGAAGGTCACAAGCTCCCGGCAGGAGAGCGCCCGCAGCGTCTCGTCGCCGTAGGCCTGGGCGGCCTGGTATTCTGCGGTGACAGACTGCAGGTTCTGCGTGATCTGCGCCTGCTTGTCCGGATAGACGGCGGAAAGACCGTCTGCGATATTCCGGCACATGCGGATGGCATTCGCGGGATCCAGCCAGATGTGCGGGTCGTCTCCGTCCTCGCCGGGAAGGGTCTCAACGCCGGTCGAGGCGGTAATGGTCTGTTTCGCGGTCTGCAGCGCGTCCTCCATAAAATCCTCCAGCCCGAGGCCATTCAGGACGACGACGTCGGCCCGGCCGATTCTCTCCATCTGCGCGACGGTCAGCGTATAATCATGCAGGCAGGAAACGCTTTCCGTGATGACCCGCCCGCAGCTGAGGCCGGTCCCCTCCAGCAGCGCCCCGGTCATGGACCAGACCGGCCCGGTCGTGGCCAGCACGTCCCACCGCTCCGCCTCCCGCGCCGCGCAGCCGGAGAGCATCCCACAAACCATCAGCAGCGCCAGCACCCCGGCAAAAATTCGTTTTTTCATCATATATGATCTATGATCCCTTTCAGTTCTTTTGTTATTATTATACCGAAGTTGTCAAGCATGACCCCAAGGCTCCCAGCCCAGGGGAGCTGTCAGCGAAGCTGACTGAGAGGTTGTATCAAATTTGCGACTGCCCGATGTCTCCGATGGCCCCTTCTTTTCCGTCTTGCCGGAAAAGAAGGGGGAGAAAAGGGGCGCTTGGCTACGTTTGGTGCTTTCTGCGTCTGAGTTTAGGCAAGCCCCAATGTTTTGGTCTGGCGTTCCACTCGGTGGTCACCTTACGGGCGTCTTGGTACGCGCCGCCTGATACGGGACACCAGATCTGTGGGCAGCTGCGTTTGGATGTCTGCTGTCAATGGAAGGTGCGGAAGAAATTTGTTGGGGCTTGACCTTTTTGCGGGAGAGGTCAGGGGAACATTTTGCATATGACGGGGGAGCGTTTATGATCGATATTGCCATTCTGGAAAAGCTGAACGCGCCTGCGCGGGAGGAGCGGCTCGCGAACCTCAGGGAGGTTCTGAAGACGACCGAATTCCCGCCCATGGTGCCGCAGTATATCAACAACCATATCCATACGACCTATTCGTTCTCGCCGTATTCTCCCACCGCCGCGGTCTATGCCGCGCGGATGGAGGGGCTGTGCACGGCGGGCATCATCGACCACGATTCCATCTCCGGCGCGCGGGAATTCCTCGCGGCGGCGGAGCTGGTCGGCATGCCCGTGACCGTCGGGATGGAGTGCCGCGTGTCGATGGACGGCACAGCGCTGCAGGGCCGGCGCACCAACAACCCCGATCAGGTGGGCGTCAGCTACATGACCATCCAGTCCGTCCCGCACGACAAAATTGAAATGCTCAACGCCTGGTTCGCGCCCTACCGCGCGGCCAGAGGCCGCCGGAACCGCGCAATGGTCGAAAAGATCAACGCGCTGCTGGACGGCATCGCGCTGGACTACGACCGCGACGTGCTCCCGCTGAGTGAGGCGAAGGAAGACGGCGGCGTGACCGAGCGGCATCTCATGTACGCGCTGGCAAAGAAAATGACCCAAAAGGCAGGCAAGGGCCAGCCGATGATCGATTATCTCGCCTCCATCGGCCTGAGCCTCAGCGAAAAGCAGAAGAACCAGATGCTCGATACGGCATACCCGTTCTACGAGTACGACCTGCTTGGCATTCTGAAATCCGCGTTCGTGCCGAAGATCTACATCGACGCGACTGACGAATGCCCGAACGTGCGCGATGTGGCCAAGCTGTGCAAGGATATTGACGCGCTTTTGTGCTACGCCTATCTCGGCGACGTGACGGCCTCCGTCACGGGCGACAAGAAGGCGCAGAAGTTTGAGGACGAGTATCTGGACGACGTGATCGCCTGCATCAAAACCTGCGGCATCCGCGCCGTCACCTACATGCCGACCCGCAACACGCCGGAGCAGCTGGCGCGGCTTCGCCGCCTCTGCGACGAAAACGGCCTGTTCCAGGTCTCTGGCGAGGATATCAACTCCCCGCGCCAGTCGTTTGTCATCAAGGCGATGGAAAACCCGATGTTCTCCAACCTGATCGACGCGACGTGGAAGCTGATCGAGCACGAAAAGACCGGCTCCGCCATCTGCTGAGCCAAGACGAAAGGGGCATGACACCATGAGAAACCTGTTGGCGTTCGACCTCGGCGCGAGCAACGGCCGCGCGATTTTGGGGCAGTTTGACGGCGAAAAGATCACCATGCGCGAGCTGCACCGGTTTGAAAACAACTACATCGAGATGAACGGCGTGTTCTACTGGGACCTGCCGTACCTCTATAACCAGCTGAAGCAGGGCTTTTTGGCGTTCAAAAACGCAAATGTCGGCGAGCTTGACTGCTTCGGCATCGATACCTGGGGCGTCGACTATGGTCTGCTCGACAAAAACGACCAGCTGCTGTCCAATCCCCGGTCGTACCGCTACGCGGTCGACGCGGATATGGAGGCCGTGTGGAAGACGGTCGACTTCCCGACGCTCTTTGCCCGCACCGGCATTGCGACGATGAATTTCAACACCGTCTATCAGCTCTACCGCCGCAAGCTGCAGGATGATCCGGCGCTTGCAAACGCGCAGACGCTGCTGTTCATGCCGGACCTGCTGGGCTTTTTCCTGACGGGCGAGAAAAAGTCGGAATACACCGAGACCACCACCTCCATGCTCTATAACCCCACCACGAAGGACTGGGACTGGCAGACCATCGAGGCGCTGGGCCTGCCCAAAAAGATCTTCCTGCCCATCGACCGCGCAGGGTCGCTGCGCGGTCGGCTCCGCCCGGAGCTGGCGGAGGAGCTGGGCATCAATCAGGCGCGCTTCGCCGCCGTCGGCACGCACGACACGGCTTCTGCCGTGGCCGCCATCCCCGGCACGGGCAGCTTCGCGTTCTGCTCGTCGGGCACGTGGTCGCTGTTTGGCGTGGAGACGGATAAGCCGATCCTGACGGACGCCGTGCGCGACGCGAATTTCTCGAACGAGGGCACGATCCAGGGCGGATTCCGGCCGCTCAGCAATATCATGGGCCTGTGGCTCATCCAGGAGTGCCGGAGAGACTGGCAGAAGGCCGGGCAGAAGCTCAGCTGGAACGACATCGTCGAGGAAGCGAAGCGGGCCGAGCCCTTCCGCACGATCATCGACACGGACGACAGCACCTTCTACGCTGGCGGCCAGATGCCGGAGAAGATCCGCAGCTTCGCCCGCCGGACCGGCCAGCCGGTCCCCGAGAGCGTCGGGCAGATCGCCCGCTGCATCTATGAATCCCTTGCGCTCAAGTACCGCTGGGCACTCGAGCGGCTGGAGGGGATCAAGGGCGCGCGCATCGACACGCTCAACATCGTCGGCGGCGGCTGCAACAATAAGCTGCTCAACCAGTTCGCCGCGGACGCGACCGGCCGCCCTGTTATCACCGGCCCGGTCGAGGGCGCGGCTATCGGCAACCTGCTCGCGCAGGCCATGGCGCTGGGCGATATCCGGGATGTGGACGAGCTGCGCGCCGTCGTGCGCCGCTCCGAGCCGGTCGAAACCTACGAGCCGCATCACACGCCGCAGTGGGAAGCGGCCTATCAGAAGCTGCTGAGCTTCGGCAAATAACGCATAAAAACCGCCGGAAGCGCCGCTTCCGGCGGTTTTGGAACAGGAGATACCATGGACATTCAGGAGCTTGTCCGCGCGCAGCGGGCGTATTTTGATACCGGCGCGACGCGCCCGTATGCCTTCCGCCTTGCACAGCTCAAAAAGCTGCAGCAGGCCCTGTGGGACAACGAGCAGCTGCTCGAGCAGGCGATGATGCAGGACTTCCGCAAGGCACCGATGGAGGTCTACATGTGCGAGACCGGCATGGTGCTCGAGGAGCTGCGCTTCCATCTGAAGCACCTGAAGGGCTGGATGCGCGAGCGGGCGGTGCCGACACCGCTGGCGCAGTTTCCGTCGAAGAGCTTCGTCTCGCCAGAGCCCTACGGCGTGGCGCTGATCATCTCGCCGTGGAATTACCCCGTGCAGCTGTGCCTGTCGCCGCTGGTCGGCGCGATCTCCGGCGGAAACTGCGCCGTTGTCAAGCCCTCGGCCTACGCCCCGGCCACGAGCGCAGCGATCGCGAAGCTCATCCGCGAGACCTTTGACGCGCGCTACATTGCCGCCGTCGAGGGCGGACGCGCGGAGAACAGTGCGCTGCTCGCCCAGCGGTTCGACACGATCTTCTTTACCGGCAGCGTCGCCGTCGGCAAGGTCGTGATGGAGGCCGCGGCGAAGCACCTGACCCCCGTCACGCTGGAGCTTGGCGGCAAGAGCCCCGTCATCGTCGACAAAACGGCCGATCTGAAGCTCGCCGCGCGGCGCATCGCCTTCGGCAAGGTCCTGAACGCCGGGCAGACGTGCGTGGAGCCGGATTATCTGCTGATCGACGCGTCGGTCAAGGACGCCTTCGTGCGCGAATACCGGGCGGCGCTGCAGGCGTTCTTCCCGGACGGCCGGATGGATGAGATGCCCGTGATCGTATCCGAAAAGCACTTTGCCCGCGTGACGAAGCTGCTGGAGGGGCAAAACGCGTGCATTGGCGGCACCTTTGATGAAAAAACGCGCTTCGTCGCGCCCACGCTGCTGGACGGCGTTTCGCCGGACAGCCCTGTGATGCAGGAGGAGATCTTCGGGCCGATCCTGCCCATGTTGACCTTTGACCGGCTGCAGGAGGCCATCGACTTCATCCGCGGCCGGGAAAAGCCGCTGGCTCTGTATTTGTTCACGTCCGACCGGGCTGCGGAGCGGCAGGTGCTGGGCAGCTGCTCGTTTGGCGGCGGCTGTATCAACGACACGATCATCCATCTGGCCACGACGCACATGCCCTTCGGCGGCGTCGGCCACAGCGGCATGGGCAGCTACCACGGCAAAAAGAGCTTCGAGACCTTCACCCACGCGCGCTCGATCGTCAAAAAAGCGACCTGGCTCGACCTGCCGCTGCGCTACCACCCATACTCGGAAAAGAAGCTGCGGATGGTAAAAAAGTTCATGAAATGAGCGTTTCGCAAACCGGCTCCCGCCCACGCGGGAGCC
>ERZ773225.4980-NODE-4980-length-10120-cov-3.097864_pt1 | contig 10120 bp, 9 predicted proteins | sample MGYA00580993_ERZ773225 | MGnify/ENA primary metagenome ERZ773225 (study PRJEB29015, sample SAMEA2737748) | human gut metagenome | biome: human gut; feature: human-associated habitat; material: faeces | place: China | collected 2012 ... | reverse complement strand
TCCGTCAATAAAATGCGAATAATTTATAAGATTTTTGTCAGGATACGTCTTATCTGTAATGACACAAATTCTACCTGCAGTTGCAAGCTTAATCGTCATAGCTTCTTTTTCTATACCGCCTGCGGCAAAAACCTCCATAACCGTATCGGTGCTTCCGCAAATAACAGGTGTACCTTCAAAAAGTCCTGTATCTTCAGCAGCCTCTTTTGTTATTTTACCAACTAAATCCGTAGGGCTTACAATTCGAGGGAGTTTTTCTGTATCAAAATCTATAATATCGCATAATTCCTTTGACCAACACTGTTTGTTATAGTCAAAGAGCATACTACCCTCAGCCTCAATATTATCAGTTACATAATCATCTGTTAATTTATGGCGTACATAATCTTTTGCAAAACAGATTTTTTCAACAATTTCCCAAACTTCAGGTTCATTTTCCTTTATCCACATAAGCTGTGGCAGAGTCCATATTGTTCCCGGATTGTGTAAAACTTGTTTTAAAATAATATTGTAGTATTTTTCATTTAGAATTGCAACTTCTTTTTGTGTTCTTGTGTCTGTCCAATATATGCTTGGTCTTAAAACATGAAAATCCTTATCCATAACAACTGCAGTATGTGTTGCGGCATCTAGTGCAACTGCTTTAATATCCGATGGGTTGATTTTACTTTTTTCAAGAACTGCCTTGATATTTTCTTTGGTCGCAATGTACCAATCTTCAGGATTTTGCTCTACCCATCCATTTTGTGGATAATATGTATCGTATTCGTATGTGGCAGTTGCTGTAATCTCACCATTTTCGCAAAGAAGTGTGGCTTTAGATGCGCCCCCACCAAAATCAATTCCTATTAAATACTTCATATATCCTTACCTACCTCAAAGTTTTTTCCATAAACTCCCGGAACAACGCCTCTTTTCAACAAATTGTCATTATCTTCGTGTGCGATTATCCACTTATTTTTTTTAAACATTTTTTTGTCTTTTGGTGTGTGTTCTAAATTTGTGTTTGTGCCTTTTGGCAATGCAACCACCACTCCAAAGCCATCTTTTGTAACTTCACAAGGACAAAAATGCAATGTTGTGGCATAAACTTCAACAATATCACCACGTTTAAGCAAGAACGCCTTTGCATTTTCTGAATTATACCTGTCATTTTCCATTTCTGCAATATTACCTAAAAATAATATTGCATCGGTTACCGCTATATTTATTTCTGAACTTTTGTGCCATTCGAAACCATTAAGCTTTGTAGAATGACCGAAACAATAACCCACCTGAATTGGAATTTCTCCAAAATATTCCTTTTCAAGTTGTGTTTTTACTTCTAGGTTTTCAAAATCTTCTACTGAAGCAAGATATGTTGAACCCTCTTTTGGCAATTCAATTTTTTTTGCCATATCAATTATTTCACTACAGTCGCAATCAATAACTCTGCCGTAAGGCGCAAATTCTCTGTCGTGTATAGTGTGAAGTTTCATTATTTATCCCTCTATTATCATTGTATATATTCTTTCGTGAGTTTTTCCCGAACCAATTTTATTGATACCCTTTCTTTTGTTTAAAGCCAAAAGATATACCCTCAAATTCACTCTTTAAAGCGTAACCATGTTTAGAAAGTATATATTATCCCATCAAAACATATTTGTCCCCTTTAAGACCACCATAAATAGGAAAAAGCATAGGCGCCCTTTTTGCCCAAACATCAGGGGCGCCCTGCTAAATATACTCTGTGCCATCTAACTTTTTTATGATTGAATTTCAACCTATAGTGCTTATTTCTGCCGTAAAAAGGCGCTTTTTATTGTGATTAATTGTTTAGCCATTTGTGTTCCTCATCCGTAGTCATATAAAAACCTCTGATTGGTCCTGCCATAATCCAAAGCATATAACTTTTATAACCCGGAGCTGAATGGTATGGGTGATATCCTCTTGGAATTTCAACGAAATCACCTGATTTAACAGTATAAGTTTCGTCAATATCTCCTTCCATTGTATATACCTTTTGAATACCAAAGCCTTGTGGCTTTTCAAACTCGAAGTAATAAATTTCTTCAGTATTTGCTTCTGTTGGCATATTCATATCATCATGCTTGTGTGGAGGGTAGCTAGACCACTGACCGCCGTCAATCCATGCTTCACCGATATAAATTTGGTCGGCTTCAACTCTCTCATCAAGTATAAACATAGCATGTCTTTCCCAGCCTGGTTTACCTAATTTTTTACCGGTAACATCAGTAGGCTTAATTAGTGCAGGCTTATGGTCATTAGTTGATGGACATTTACAAACTGCAATAGCAACTTCACCACATGCAGTAATTGTAAAATCTGTATTTCTTGGGACATATACACACGTTGCATTTCCCTCAAAAACAGTTTCACGCTCGCCAACATTTTCGTACTTGAATGTTGCACCTTCAACTGTGCATTTGCCATTTAAAATAAGTAAACCATACTCTTTGTCGGCTTCACTGTAGCTTTTTTTATCACCCTTTGTCAATTTTACCATATCAATTTCAACATTTTTGCATGGGCTATTGTCTTTTGTAATTATTTCAGATTTACCATATTTTTTATTCCATGTTTTCTTCAAATTCATTACATCCACGCTCCTTTAAAAATTTTTTAACTTCATCTAAAGTAGGTACTGATGCTCTTGAGCCTACCTTTGTACACTTAAGTGCAGATACGGCACTAGAAAAAACACATGCTTTTTTATAATTATAACCTATACTAACCGCAAAAGCAAATGCACCGTGAAATACATCTCCAGAGCCGTTTGAATCCACAGCATCAACTAAAAACGCAGGATATTTTGCAATTTCTTTACCATCATAAATAATTCCGCCATTTTTACCTTGTGTTATAACTACAACTTCAGGTAAATATTTTTTATACAATACTATAGCCGCTTCATCTGCAGTTTTTTTGTCTGTGTGCCCTAATGCAAATTCTTCCGACGGGATTAAAATATCTGCATATGGCAACAATCTTTCTACACCATCATACAATCCACCTGCATCATACAAAACCTTTGTATCTGATTGATTTGCAAGTTTTGCACCCTCAATTGCAGATTCCATTTCGTTTCCGTCAACCATAAGAATTTCAGCATCACAAATAACCTGTTTTTGTTTTTCGGAAAGTTCCAAAGCGGGAAGATTTCCTTTATTAAAAACACAAGTTCGTGATGCTTTTTTTGTATTTAACAATATATATGAGGAAAAAGACGAATATCCTTTTTTGACATCAACATATTCGTCTGTCATACCATATTTTTTCATATCTTCTAATAAAAACTTACCTGCATTATCATCGGACAATACACCAATAAAAGCAGATGAACCCCCAAGCTTGCTTGCGGTAAGTATCTTTGAAACATTGGAAACAACAGATGGAAGCTTTGTTCGAGGTGAAGTACAGTTGTGATTTGCTCTCATTTTAGTATCTTCTGCAGGAAATTCAGGTAAAGTGATTAATGTATCATATACATTAGCACCTATTCCTACAATCTTAATCATATTCTATTCTCCGCACCCAAAAGTTTAATTTTTTTAATTGCAAACTCTTTTACATTCTCTATTGCATCCTTCATAAATAGATCTATTGCATATACATCCCTTGATGTTTCAAAAACTTTATCTAAGAAAGAAAAACAAATGTCTGTACCAAAGTTGATTTTTCTGATACCTGCTTTGATGGAAGCTTTAATTTCTTCATCAGGAATACCACTGCCGCCATGTAAAACAAGGGATGCGTCAACTGCATCGTGAATTTCTGCAATTCTGTCTATTGCAATCCTTGGAGCCTTCTTATATCTGCCGTGAGCCGTACCAACTGCAATTGCAAGTGCAACAACACCTGTGTTTTCAACAAAAGTTTTTGCTTCTTCAACAGTTGTGTACTCGGTAGTCTGTTCATCGCCATTTGCAGCAGTACCTACATGACCAATTTCACCTTCAACCTCTACTCCAACTGCTTTACAAAGTTCTACAACAGACTTTGTTGCTGCTACATTTTCCTCAAATGGAAGAAGTGATTTATCAATCATAATTCCTGTTGCACCAAATCTGAGTGAACGTACAACAGCTTCTTCGCTTGCACCATGGTCTAGATGGAAACAAACAGGAACGCTTGCCTTTTCTGCTGCAGCCAAAACAATTGGAGCAAGATAATAGCCTTCCTCGTTCGTTACAAGTCTTGAATAATTTTGAATAATAACAGGGGCTTTTGTTTCTTCTGCAGCTTTAATAATACCCATTACTGTCTCCATATTATATACATTAAATGCAGGAATTGCAAAATTGCCTTTTTCCGCTAAATCTAAAACATATTTAAGATTTACAAGCACTGTAAAACAACCTCCTCAATTTTTAAAAGCTCCATACCTTCAGGCTTCGTTCTTGACAAATATTCATATTCTGCAGTAGAGGCAGTAACTAAAGTTTTTGTGTTCATATTTTTGGCATTACTCCATCTGTCAGACGCAATTTTTTCAATTACATCATTCATATATTCACCCATAATAAGCTGACCTGCTAAAACGGTGTGTTCTCTGTTTAATAACATTTCATTTACAGTTCCGCAAGCAGATAAAATTTTACGGATTGGCTGTGTTTCCTCCAAATCTCTTGCAAGATATGGACTATCTTGCGGAGTATATGACTTGCCATTATTTTTAATTTTTAATGCACCGTTCTCAATAAGCTCTGCCACATATGAAGTAAATGTCTTAACCTCTGCCTTTACATCAATGCCCCATTCCTTGTATTCGCGAAGTATTACATCAGCATCATAAGGGTCGTAGCAGATAACAGTTTTATAGGAAGAAAGGATTTTTGTACATTCCTCCATCATAGATTTTGTTTCATTAGCAGCACCTACTAAAAAGTTCATTGACGCACCACTATTAGGCTCATTTTCAAGTAAAGCAAATTTTACTCCTGCTTTCTGTAAAAGTTCAACTGCAGCTTTAGCACAGCCTTTAGCACGAGTATCCTCCCCTAAGAAGAACAATGTATCCTTATCTTCAAAAACAGGAATATTTGGATTCTTTTCTGCACCGTAAATACTTCCCTTTTCGGTAAGGTTATTTATCATTTTTAATACATATTCAGGAAGTTTTCCATCTAGAGCCGCACCAAGTCTTGCTTCTTTAGCAAACATTACTGGGTCCCAACCTGTTACGCAGTCTGTCATACAACCGCCACAAAGTGTACATTCATAAACATTGTTAATAATATCTTCTGAATATTCAACAGCTCCACGAGCAACAAGTGATAAACCTAATGCTCTTGCTCTTGCTGTGTTTCTTTCTAATCCTGTTGCGTTACCTACGGGACACACATGGTGGCACATCCAGCAGAAACGACAACTATCTATATGTTCTTTTGCTTTTTGCGAAAAATTCATTATAGTTACCTCCTTAAAGTCCAAGCTTGAATGGATTCATAATACCATTTGGGTCAAGTTGTTTCTTAATTCCTTCAAACACCTGCATTGCAGGTCCATACTGTTCTTTCATAAGTCTGCCGAGTTTGATGCCTACACCGTGGTGGTCATTTACAACACCACCGTTAGCAAGTGCAGTTCTTACACCGCAGTTCCAAATTGCTTGATGAAGTCTAAAAGCTTCGTGTGGGTCTTGAGGAACTTTATCGCCATCAACAATAAATCTGTCATAAATCATACAACCCCACTCATACCAGTGTGAGAAATGGGCGATAAATTTAGCTTGTGGGAAGTTTGTTTCAATTGCTTCCTTCATTGCCCAGTAAATCTTTTCTATCTTATCATAAGGTGCGATTGTATCCATTGTGCCAAAGCATTGCGGAATATCCATCATATGACCTGGGTAGAAGAATGTAATCTTTTCTTTCCACCATTTTTCACCGTACTCTGAGCCTAAATCTTCTGCTCCGTATTTTGCGAAAGTTTCAAGCAAAATCTTCATTTCGAGATCTGCCATTTCTTTAACGCCCTCGATTGCAATATTCATAAATGCACCTTTCTTTTCAACTCCGACAATTTTCTTGATTAAAGATGCAGTTTCTGCTTCGTCATAAAGACGCATAACTGATGGCTTGAACTTTTGCAATAATTCTCTTCCTGAATTAAAAGCATCTGTCATATTATGGAACAAAAATCCTCTAAACTGTCTTGATTCAGGTTGTTCATAAATTCTCATTTGAGCCTTTGTCATAACACCAAGTGTACCCTCTGAACCGATAAATATTTGGTTCAAATCAGGACCTGCTGCATGTTTTGGAGCAGGTGATGTTTCAATGGTGTCACCATTTGGCAAAACAACCTCCATCTGAAGTACCATATCATCAATTTTTCCGTATTTAGTTGATGATACACCAATTCCACGATGAGCCAAAAATCCACCAACTGTTGAACATGTAAGGGAAGATGGATAATGCATTGTTGCATAGCCTTTTTCGTTTGCGGCATATTCAAGATGCTTATAGATAGCACCTGTGCCACATTCTATGTACATACCCTGTTCATTCACATCATAAATTTTATTCATTCTCTTTGTGTCTAATACAATACCACCACAAACCGGAATAGCGCCACCTTGTGTGCCACCACCAGCGCCCCATGTTGTAACAGGGATTTTATAGTAGTTTGCAATTTTTAATACTGCAGAAACTTCTTTTGCATCCTTTGGCGCAACTATAAAGTCGCCTTCAGGCATTCTTAAGCCTCTATCTGCCCACATTCTTGAAAGCCAGAAATAGTCAACGCTATGTGCGAGTTTATCAATTGTTCTTGTAGAACAGTTTTCTCTTCCGACTGCATCCTCAAGTTCGGTTGCAACTACATCAAATAAAAAGTCTGTCATTTTTTAATCCTTCTTTCTTTATATTATTCTTCTATCGGGTCAAAATCAAGTTCGGGAACGTATTTACAAAACTCCCTCAAAATTTCACTATAATTACCATAAGCTTCAACCATATGATGAATATATGGGCCATTTATTAGTTTTTTCTCAATTTTCGATAAGTCCTTAAATTCTGCCCACATATATGTGCCGAATGTATTAGGACCTTCTGTTGTATGATATTCGCCACCGAGCAATGTATAGCGACCACGGTCTGCCTGAAACCTTGCAATTGTATAATCGCCATCTTTCGCTCTAAAGCTGGGTTTTGTGTTAAATAATTTAGCCTTTTCGTCATCTCTTTTTGTTGAGTAGGGGAATGGACCGCAATGCCATAACAGCTCTGCGTTTTTATTCTTAGGGTGCCTTGTTGTAAATTCACCAAAGGTTGCTGCAACCTTTCCTCTTGATGCACAAGTTAAAAGTGCTGCTGTAATTGCTCCATAAATATCAGATTCACACGCAACAATATATCCCATATCATAGAGGATGCTCATAGCAAGGCAAGGATTTGCGCCCATTGCCATAGGCATTGCCGTCCAACACTCCGATGCCATTACATCGGAATCAGTTTCTTCAAAAATTTCTATATACATATTAACAAATGCAAGCATTTTTGTAAGAAGAGCATCGTCAAGCCCGTCAACATCATATTTTTCCTTCAGATCTGCAAGGGAGAACTTAAGCTTGTCTTGCTTTGTTTCCATAATTTCGTTAAAATGCTTTTCGGCAACAGCCATATTAACAGTCTGCATATTAAGACCGAACTTTTCCATCAGCTCAAGCTCGTTATACATAACGCTCTTAAATGGATTAAGTCTTGTACCAACTTGTGTAATTCTCATTTCTTTAAAGTTTTTAATCATTGTAACTACTGATAAAAATTGATGAAGTCCATCTTTAAATATATCATCTTCAACCTCACAATTTTCTATATAACTAAACGGAACACCATAACGCCTTAACTGCTTACTGATTGCAAACAAACCGCACTGACAGTCTGTGTATCTCTGTCCATCAGGCTCAAAGACCATATCTTGAGGTCCCCACAAAAGAACAGGGAGTCCCATCTTCTTTGCAATTTGACCACAAACCTCTTCATTTCCGAAATTACAATTAATAATAAATATGGCATCCACTTTTTGTTCTCTTAAGTACTCACAAACTCTATCACAATCAAAGTTCTTATAAACAACTCCCAAGTCATTGAGCCATTCCAAATCACAAAACTCGGTAATTTCATCAGAAAAATTGTTCTTAATATATTCTAATACTTTGTTTTTATTTTCTACACCTTTTGCAGGTTCAAAAATACCTTTGCGAGTAGAAAAATCAAACAAATCACGCACATCAGGAATCAATCCGATTTTCACTTTAAAATCCAACATTTTAACACTCTCCTTTTAATTTGAAAAATATTTCCATATATTTTTTTATATTTTTAATAAATTCTATCATATATGAAAATAATTTTCAATAGTTTCTGAAAATATTTTTCAATATTTTTTTCAAACGGTTTATCATTGACATTTTTTTGTTTTTTTGATATACTAAAAATGAAAATAATTTTCAAGATTCCTACAAGGAGACTATTATGGACTTTATTGCGCTTGTGGAAAACGAAGTTATTTCTCTTGATGATTATGATTCAAAATATGTTTCGGATTTTAATGAAAATTGTACTGTTTTAGAATTACTTAAAATCTACTCTCAGCCCCATGATTATAAACTGCATAAATACAATCACTGCACGTTAAGTAAAATGTTCGAAAATGTAACAATGGAACTTCAAAAAATGTGTTAAATTGCTCTTGGAGATAATGCGAGGTAATTATGAATAAAACAACATTACAGATAAAAATGCTATATGATAAAATGGGTGGTGCGGAAAAGAGAGTCGCCGACTGGCTTATAAAAAATCCTGGAAAAATTATATCATTGTCTATAAGTGAATTGGCTGAAGAGTGCAAATGTGGAGAGGCTACGCTTGTACGATTTGCACGAAGACTTGGGTTTAGTGGCTATCAGGAATTGAAAATTTCATTTGCTCGAGAAGAGGGCAGTACAAAAATAGCCGACGGAATTTCAAAGGAAGACTCCTGTATCGAAATATTCGAAAAGGTTTCTAATGATATATACTGTTCTCTTGAAATGACAAAAAAAAGCCTTGATTCAGAATCTCTTGAAACTGCAGCTAAAATGATTATGAACGCAAATAAGATTGTCATATATGGTCTTGGGAATTCTTCGGCAGTGGCTTTGGATTTTCAACATAAACTTATGCGATTAGGTTATAATGCAATTGCCTTTAGTGATAATCATATGCAGTCAATCAGCGCTTCTCATCTTACGAAAAAAGATGTTGTGATTGGAATCTCTCACTCAGGTTCATCAAAAGATATTGTAGATGCATTAAAAATCGCAAAAGAAAATGGTGCTTTTTCTATTTCTATCACCAACAACGGAAAATCTCCAATAGTGAAGCAAAGCGATGTTGCGCTTTATACTGCTTCCAATGAAACGAAATACAGTATTTTAGGGCTTAATTCAAGAATAGCACAGCTTGCGATTATCAATGCAATTTATTATTACATATCTTGTCAAGATAAAAAAGCATTCAATACAATAAAAACGACAGAGGAATCCTTGCAAAACAAAAAGTTTTAACCATTTGGGATTGTCTCGTTATTTACAAAAACAGACTGTGAGAACTATGCTTTATGCGCATTTCTCACAGTCTGCTTTCTATCTGCACCTTCCATATAAAGGCGCTTATAAATTACTTTCATTCATTATTTGAGCTGTTGTAATCATCTGTAAATACATCGGATTCAGGCCACGGAGCAGTTTCTTCGGTTGTATTCTCATATTCCTTGTACGTTACCTTTCGACCCCTTTTTGTGTGATAATTCAAAGAGCCGTGTCCAATTGCTTCCTCATAATGTCTGCAAATAAGTAACCATATTCTTCTTCCTTGTATATACCCTGTTTAACACCGAGCAGCATAACACCAAACAAATAAAATACAAAGGGCTGATTAGTGAAAGAAATATGCGCTTTTTTCCACGCCGAATATATCCTTTCATAATCAAAAAGATACGACTTTTATATTAATATCACTTTTATCCAATTTTTGCAAAGTGCCGAAAAGCCTTATTTTATGGGCGTTTTAGAAGATGGTAAATATTTAATTCGTTCGTAAAGATTTTACAGAAGGGACGACGTGAAAGTATA
>ERZ773225.4978-NODE-4978-length-10121-cov-2.831413_pt1 | contig 10121 bp, 8 predicted proteins | sample MGYA00580993_ERZ773225 | MGnify/ENA primary metagenome ERZ773225 (study PRJEB29015, sample SAMEA2737748) | human gut metagenome | biome: human gut; feature: human-associated habitat; material: faeces | place: China | collected 2012 ... | reverse complement strand
CAATTGGACCACTCCTCTTGCGGCAGTTCGGGCTTTGGAGAAGTTTTGCACGGAAACCTTGTTCCGGCATTCCGGATATAAAGAGTTTTTAGAGAAAATAATGATGGAAACCGTTACAGGGAAGGATAAATTGAAAGCAGGATTACCTCCGGCAGTTGTATTGGGGCACAAAACAGGTTCGTCTGACAGAGACGAATCAGGATTGAAAGCGGGCGATAATGATATGGGTTTTGTTCGCTTACCGGATGGAAGCCGATATAGTATAGCGGTGTTTGTGAAGGATTCCAAGGAGGATGATAAGACAAATGCTGCCCTTATCGCGGCGATTTCTCAAAAGGTATATGAATATTACAGCATGTATAAGGAATGAAAGCGCTCTTGTCATTGAGAGATATTTTTTGAGACCTTTCATTAGGAAAAGGGTATTCTATTCTGTTTTTCAAAGAATAATTCTTATCTTTCGGAAATGAAATAAGAGGTGAAATAAGGGATTCTTTGTCGATAGGAAATCGAGATAAATTTGAAACTAAACAATAGGAAACAAACTTTATTATGGAAACTACAGTGTTGATTACAGCTTTTATCCTCATTGGTCTCGGGGTACTTGTAAAGCGTTTCCCGATTCTTATTGCAGGATATAATACTATGTCTAAGGAAGAAAAGATGAATGTGGACGTCAAAGGATTGTCTGCTTTTATGTGTTACAGTCTGGTGGGTATGGGGACGGTTCCTGTACTTGCTTACTACATCTGTTTGGGACTGGGACATGCCGATTGGGCAAGTTATTGCCTTTTCCTTCCTATACTTTATATTCCGTACCTGATAGTCAAGGCGAATAAGTTCGATCACAATCCTCCTAAAAAAAGTACGAAGTACGTGGTTGCTATCAGTGTGTTTACCATCGCAGTGATTGCTGCATTTATGGCGTATGGCATGAATCCGGCTACAATAAAGATCAAGGATGACAGACTGGTCTTTACGGGGATGTATGGAATTACCAGAACTTTTGGAGAGATTGCCGGAGTTCGTTTGGTGGATTCTCTTCCTGATATCACTCTCCGGCTCAATGGCCTTTCGATCGGTGGGATCAGCAAAGGTTGGTTTAAATTGAAAGAGGGAGGTAATTGTTTACTGCTGCTTTCTTCTCGTAGCAAACCTTATATTGTGTTTACGGAAAGAACGGGGAAGGAAATCTTCTTCAATTCGACGAACGGTGAAATTACAGAAACTCTGTATCAGGAATTGAAGAAACTGATCCATCAGTAGCAGGGCAATGGCAATAAGGAAAGTAGGGACGATGAATTAACATGGTTAACGGCTTTTTCCAACTCTATTTTCTTGTGAAAAGGAAATGTATTTTATAGATGCAAAGAATAGTATTCTTATCTGTAAGGAAACGCTTTTAACATGCTGTTAAAAGCGTTTCTTTGTTACTAATGAATCATATAGTTTAAATCGTTGGAAATAAGTATTATACCCTTTCTTGATCTCTTTTCTTCCCTTGTCTACTGCTTTGTTTGGGAAGAGGAGAAGATGGGAAACTTGCTATTTTGATAACTATCTTTTTGTTTTTAGAGATAGACTATTTAGCAGAATTGTCCTATGTCATAAACATAAAAAATCCTCCCCGGCAAACCGGAGAGGATTCTTATAGTTTTAATCCCAATTTTTTGAATTTGCTTACTCTTATTCGGCAACTTCTGTTGCAGGAGCTTCTTCTGCCGGAGCAGCTTCTTCCTCTGCGGGTGCATTAGCAGCAGCTTTTGCAGCTTCTTCAGCAGCTTTCTTTTCTGCCAATACTTTAGCTTTTGCTTCGTTTACTTTCTTTTCTGCTTCAAGACGTGCTTTTGCATCAGCTTTCTTAGCTTCTTCTTCTTTAGCTTTCAAAGCAGCAAGACCTGTTTGCTTGTTGTTTTTCCAGGCTTCGAATTTTGCATCAGCTTCTGCTTCACCGAATGCGCCTTTAGCTACACCACCGAGGAGGTGCTTCTTCATGTAAACACCTTCGCGTGAAAGGATGTTACGTACAGTATCGCTGGGTTGTGCACCCTTCAATACCCATGCCAATGCAGCGTCGAAATTCAAATCTACTGTAGCAGGATTGGTGTTTGGGTTATAAGTACCAATCTTCTCAATAAATTTACCATCACGTGGTGCTCTGCTGTCTGCAATTACAATTGAATAGAACGCGTAACTTTTACGTCCGTGTCTCTGCAATCTGATTCTAGTTGCCATTTTTAATAATTGTTTTTAATTAATGATTTGAATTAGTGCTACTAACTCGTAATAGCGGCTGCAAAGATACAACTTTACTTTTGATTGACAAAGTATCCTGCTGATTATTTGTGTAGTGCGATATGGAAGAGCTTATTTCTTTTGGTATTCTTGAGGTGTCATTCCGGTTTTTCTTTTGAAGAATTTACAAAAGAAAGAGGGATTGGGGAAATTTAACTGGTCGGCAATCTGATAGATCAGTAAATCGCTGTGTTTAAGCAAAACTTGTGCTTCGAGTATCACGGCTTGGTTTATCCAGTCCATCACTGTGTGGTGGCTCACTTGATGGATAACGGTATTCAGATAGCGGGGTGTGAGGCATAATTTGTCGGCATAAAATCCGACAGTGCGTTTTTCTTTGCTGTATTCGTTGACTAAGGCGATGAACCGACGGAACAATTCTTCTTGGTGCGAAGGGGCTTGTCCGGTACTGTTTCGTAACTTTCTTTGTATATACCTTATATTATATAGAAGAGCTGTGAGCAGATGTAGAACGACTTCCCGTCTAAAGACCGGTTCTTGCACAGTTTTCCAAATCAGTGAGAAGTACATGCTGATTTCATCCCATTCCTCATCTGTCGGTTTAATTACGATGCCTTGTTGCATATATGAATCGGCCAGGTCTTCTTTATGGGGGATAGGTAGAAAACTGCTGTTGGTAGCAATCATCTGAAAATCGTAGTCGGGAGAAAAATTTATGATTTGGATGATAGAATCCGGTGGAGTAACGATGATCATTTGGGGATCGATATCGTATTCTATCAGATTGACTGATATACGTGCTTTTCCGTGTAAACTGCGGATAATCCGTCCCTCTTTGGCACGATAGGGTTGTCCCGCCTTGACAAGATTACTTTCCAGTTTGGAGGAACTGATGACAATTCCGAAATCGGGGTTTATATATCGATATTCGTTGTTGTGTACAATCAGGCTATGTTTTAATTGCTCGAGCGTTATTTCAAGCGGCTCGTTTTTTTCTTTCATAATAAGACACTCGTATTTCCTACAAAGATAGGATAGAAGAGGGAAAAAATGTGATTTGTACGGGAATAATTTAATATCGGAAGAGTTTTCTTCTTTCTTGTTTTATAAAATCAAGGAAAATCGAACCAATGGAACATCATTACAAACAATTGGAACCTGGTTGCATATTCTATTTCCCTATCTTTGCCGAAAAGAAATTAATAGAGAAAAAGAGTATGAAACGAATGATTCTTTTATTGTCTTTCTTGATGGTAGTGTCATGGATGTACGGACAGATAACTTTGGAGGAGTGCCGGCAGAAAACACAGGATAACTATCCGTTGGTGAGACAATACAGCCTTATTGAAAAAACAAAAGAGTATAATCTGAATAATGCTTCGAAAGGAAATCTGCCACAGTTTTCCCTTTCCGCCAAAGCGAGTTATCAAAGCGATGTGACGGAGCTCCCTGTGAAAATTCCGGGAATAGATATTAAAGGACAGCCGAAAGATCAGTATCAAGTGATGCTGGAGCTGAAACAGAACATTTGGGATGGGGGAGAGATACATTCGAAAAAAGAGAGGATACTTGCATCGTCTGACGTGGAACGGGAAAAGTTGAATGTCGATATGTATGCTCTGAACGAACGGGTAGATCAAATTTATTTCGGCATTCTGTCATTGGATGAGCAGTTGATACAGAATCGTCTGTTACAGGAGGACTTGGAGCGTAGTTATCGGCAGATCAGTGCTTATATGGAAAACGGAATAGCCAATCAGGCTGATCTGGATGCTGTGAAAGTGGAACAGCTTAATACTCGGCAAAAACGGATCGAACTTACCTCGTTGCGACAGGCGTATTTGAAGATGTTGTCTTTACTGACAGGTGAGGAATTGGCGGAAGATACAAAACTGATGAAGCCGTTAGAGGGCGAATACTCGCTGCTGAATGAGATCCGGCGACCGGAGTTGACATGGTTCGATGCACAGAACAATCAACTCGGGATACAGGAGGAGGCTCTGAAGGTTGGCTATCTTCCCCGTTTGGGCTTGTTTGTGCAAGGGGCATATGGCAATCCGGGACTGAATATGTTGAAGGATGAGTTTGCGCCTTTCTATATAGCAGGGGTGCGCTTATCGTGGAATTTCGGAAGTCTGTATACACTGCGGAATGATAAAAAGGTGATAGCCAGTAACCGGCAACAGTTGCAGACAAACCGGGATGTGTTTCTTTTTAACACCCGCTTGCAGGCCACACAACAGAACAGCGATATTGTTTCAATGCGGAAACAGATGCAGGATGACGAAGAAATAATTCGCTTGCGTACCAATATTCGTTTGGCTGCCGAAGCGAAGGTGGCGAACGGTACCCTTACTGTTACCGATATGCTTCGGGAAATCACCTCTGAGAATATGGCCCGGCAAACGAAAGCATTGCACGAGGTACAGTTGTTGATGAACATCTGGAAACTGAAATATACGATAAATGGAGAGTGATATGCCGGTTGAGAGAGACAAATAATAGAAATAATTAAAATATACTTTATATGAAGTCAATGAAACTTATAGGAACTTTTTCCTTGCTTTTAATAACTGCCGCTTGTGGGAGTGGCATGCCTGATTATGATGCAACCGGTACGTTTGAAACGACCGAAGTGCTGGTCTCCTCCGAAGTATCCGGAAAATTACTTTGGCTGGATGTAGAGGAAGGTACGGTTTTGGAGGCCGGGCAGCAGGTGGGAGTGGTGGATACCGTTCAGCTTTACTTAAGAAAAAAACAGTTGGAAGCCAGCGTGAAATCAGTTGAGGGCCAACTTCCCGATATTTTGAAGCAGGTTGCCGCTTTGAAAGAAGAGATTGCTACTGCCGAGCGTGAGAAACGTCGTGTGGAGAATCTGTTGAAAGCCGGTGCTGCCAATCAGAAACAACTGGATGACGCCCAAGCCCATCTGGAAGTATTGCAGAAACAACTCGTAGCGCAGGGATCTACTTTGCTTAACAGCCGTGAAAGTCTTACCTGGCAGAGTTCTTCGGTAGGTGTTCAGGTGGCACAGGTGGAAGATCAGTTGATGAAATGTCACATTACATCTCCCATCGCCGGCACGGTACTCGCCAAATATGCGGAAGCCGGCGAATTGGCAACGATGGGTAAGCCGCTGTTTAAAGTGGCGAATATGGAGCAGGTGTATATCCGCGCATATATTACTTCCGAACAACTGTCGCAAGTGAAGTTGGGGCAAAAGGTCACGGTGTTTTCCGATTATGGAAATGATGAAAGAAAAGAGTATCCGGGCGTTGTTACTTGGATATCCGACCGTTCGGAATTTACTCCGAAAACGATTCTTACGAAAGATGAACGCGCCAATTTGGTATATGCCGTAAAAGTAGCCGTGAAAAATGACGGGTATCTGAAAATAGGAATGTATGGAGGAGTGGTGTTTGAGAAGGGGAAATAAAAGGAGAGGGGAGAATGGAGAAAGAAGATAGGATGAAGATGGAGGTGGTGGTAGATGGGGTAAGTAAACGGTATGGGAAAGTGGAGGCTTTACAGGATGTCTCTTTCTCGGTGAAGCGTGGTGAACTGTTCGGGCTTATCGGACCGGATGGGGCAGGAAAGAGTACGCTTTTCCGGATTTTGACTACGTTGTTGCTTGCTGATGGCGGTACGGCTACCGTAGGAGGACTGGATGTGGTGAAGGAATATCGGAAAATCCGGCACAAAGTGGGGTATATGCCCGGGCGGTTCTCTTTGTATAAGGACTTGACGGTCGAAGAGAATCTGAACTTCTTTGCGACGGTTTTTCATACTACCATAGAGGAAAATTATGATTTGGTGAAGGATATTTACCAGCAGATAGAGCCTTTTAAGAAACGCCGGGCAGGGGCATTGTCGGGAGGAATGAAGCAGAAGTTGGCTTTGAGTTGTGCTTTGATCCATAAGCCGGACATCCTGTTTCTTGATGAACCGACCACCGGGGTAGACCCCGTTTCCCGTAAGGAATTTTGGGAGATGCTTCGCCGGCTCAAAGAGCAGGGGATCACCATTATAGCTTCTACCCCCATTATGGATGAGGCCCGGCAATGCGACCGTATTGCTTTTATTCACGAAGGACGGATACACGGCATCGATACCCCGGAACAGATTCTGCGCCGGTTTGCCGCTATCCTATGTCCGCCGGGACTGGAACGGGAGGAAACGCATCATGACAACGACTATGTCATTGAAGTGGATAACCTCTGTAAACGATTCGGGAACTTTACTGCCGTGGATCATATTTCATTTAAAGTGAACCGTGGTGAAATCTTTGGTTTTCTCGGTGCCAATGGGGCCGGCAAGACTACTGCGATGCGTATGCTTTGCGGATTGAGCAAGCCGACTTCCGGGCAGGGAGTGGTAGCCGGATTCGACATCTTTACTCATTCTGAGGAAGTGAAAAAGAATATCGGTTATATGAGCCAGAAATTTTCTCTGTACGAGGATCTCAAGGTGTGGGAAAATATTCGTCTGTTTGCCGGTATCTATGGCATGAAAGATAAAGAGATTGCTGTGAAGACGGATGAACTTCTGGCACGCCTTGGTTTTAGTGACGAACGCGATACGCTGGTCCGTAGCCTTCCTTTAGGCTGGAAACAGAAGCTTGCTTTTTCCGTTTCCATCTTTCATGAGCCGAAGATTGTCTTTTTGGATGAGCCTACCGGAGGAGTCGATCCCGCCACCCGCCGACAGTTTTGGGAGCTTATCTATCAGGCTGCCGACCGGGGAATTACCGTTTTTGTTACCACCCATTATATGGATGAGGCAGAGTATTGCAACCGTGTTTCTATCATGGTGGACGGGCGTATCGAGGCGCTCGACACACCTCTTCGGCTGAAGGAACAGTTTCATGCCGATACGATGGATGATGTATTTCAGCAACTGGCCCGCAAGGCTGTCCGTAAAGCAGATTAAGGAATGAAACAGTTTATAGCTTTTGTCAGAAAAGAGTTTTTCCATATTTTCCGTGACCGGCGGACGATGTTGATCCTTTTGGGAATGCCTGTCGTTCAGATCATTCTCTTTGGTTTCGCCATATCTACCGAAGTGAAAAATGTGCGTGTAGCCGTACTCGATCCTAACAATGACGTAATGACGCGTCGCATCGTCGATCGGATCAATGCCAGTGAATATTTTATGGTGACCCGGTTGCTCCATTCTCCACAGGAAGTGGAAAAGGCCTTTAGGGAGGGGGATACCGATCTTGCTATTGTATTCGGTACACAGTTTGCCGACAGGCTTTATGCCGGTGATGCCGAGATACAGCTTATTACCGATGCCACCGACCCTAATATGGCAACAACACAGGTAAATTATGCTACGGGTATTATCGCTTCCGTGCAACAGGAAATGATGCCTGCCGGCGTTTCTGTTCCTACGATCGTGCCGGATGTCAAGTTGCTCTATAATCCGCAAATGAAGAGTACTTATAACTTTGTTCCCGGTGTCATGGGGCTTATCCTGATGCTGATTTGTGCAATGATGACCTCTATATCCATTGTTCGTGAGAAGGAGACCGGAACAATGGAGATCTTGTTGGTTTCACCTGTCCGTCCGTTGTTTGTGATATTATCCAAAGCAGTACCTTATTTTGTATTGTCATTCATTAATCTGATCACGATCCTGTTGTTGTCGGTTTATGTGTTGCATGTGCCTGTGGCAGGTAGTCTGTTCTGGTTGATTGTCGTATCGCTGTTGTTTATATTCGTATCATTGGCATTGGGCTTGCTTATCTCTTCGGTAACACGGACACAGGTAGCTGCCATGTTGGCTTCGGGATTGATTTTGATGATGCCTACCATGATACTTTCCGGTATGATTTTCTCCATAGAAAGCATGCCGCTCGTATTGCAGGTGATATCCGATGTACTGCCTGCCCGTTGGTACATTCAGGCTGTGCGTAAGTTGATGATCGAGGGAGTGGATGTCGCATTTGTAGTGAAAGAGATTATTATTCTGGCATTTATGGCGATAGTACTGATTACGATTAGTTTCAAGAAGTTTAAAAACAGATTGGAATGATGGAATAATGTGCCAATTGGGCAATATGCCAATGTGCCAATTAGAGAAAATGAACATAATTAACCCATTAAAAGCGCCAGCCAATTGGCACATTGTCCCATTGGCATATTGGCACATTATTTACTATGATCAAGTTTCTTATTGAAAAAGAATTTAAGCAATTGATGCGTAATTCGTTTCTTCCGCGTCTTATCTTGCTCTTTCCTTGCATGATCATGATTTTTATGCCTTGGGCAATGAATCTTGAAGTGCGGAATATTTCTCTGAATATCGTAGATAATGATCATTCGGTGATTTCGCGCCGATTGGTTGATAAGATTGCCGCTTCCACTTACTTTCGCCTTACGGCTCTTCCGGATTCTTATGACGCGGCATTGAGAAATGTGGAGTCGGGTGATGCCGATGTTATCCTTGAAATTCCACATCATTTTGAAAGGAATTGTACCAGTGGAAACACTGCTCACGTATTGATTGCAGTGAATGCGGTTAACGGTACGAAAGGCGGATTGGGCAGTGCTTATCTCTCCAACATCATTCGTGATTATGCTTCCGAAGTAGTCTCTTCGTCTGCATTCTCTCCTGTAACGCTTTCTGTGCAAGCTGATGTATTGGGGGATGATACTGTCGTAGGGGGTATTCCGGCATCTTTTACTGCCGATTGCCGGTTATCTACTCTTAACTTGTATAATCCGAATCTGAACTATAAGCTTTTTATGGTACCGGCACTTATGGTAATGTTGCTTACTCTGATTTGTGGCTTTTTACCGGCCCTTAATATTGTAGGAGAGAAAGAAGCAGGAACTATTGAGCAGATAAATGTCACTCCGGTTGGTAAATTTACTTTTATTCTGGCAAAGCTGCTTCCATATTGGCTGATTGGTTTTGTTGTTCTTACTATTTGCTTTATTCTGGCATGGGTACTTTACGGCATTACTCCGGTAGGTCATTTTCTGATAATCTACTTTTTTGCGGTTTTGTTTGTATTGTCTATGTCCGGTTTGGGATTGGTTATTTCTAACCATTCTGCCACTATGCAGCAGTCCATGTTCGTTATGTGGTTTTGCATGTTAGTCCTTATTTTAATGAGTGGTTTGTTTACTCCCATCAGTAGTATGCCCGAGTGGGCACAAGTGATTACCGTATTCAATCCGTTGAAATACCTGATGCAGGTGATGCGTATGGTTTATTTGAAGGGTAGTGGCATGGCCGATTTGTTGCCGCAGTTGGGAGCCTTGCTTGCTTTTGCATTGGTGCTGAATATTTGGGCCGTAAAGAGTTTTAAGAAAGTCGAGGGATAGAGGTACGTTTTTTCGCTTTTTATAAAAAATCACCCGCGTCACAAATTATCTGAACTAACATTCCCAAAACGTTGTGTTCAACTTTGGGGGTACAGTTGGTCTGTGACGCGGGTGGATCTTATGAAAAAAGGGGAGTTTTATTATCCCCTTTTTACTGTTTATTCTATCGGTAAGATGATTCTTGTCCTTAGAACTTTTTATTTAATTTCAATCGTTCTCTCCGGTTTTTTTATCTCCTCTTCGCTAAGTTTGGGAAGATCAATAGTCAAAACACCGTTTTCAACCTGAGCAGCGATTTTTTCCTTGTCTACATTGTCCGGCAAGATCATGGTTTGTTGGAACTTGGAGTATGAGAACTCACGGCGCAGATAGCGACCGTCTTTTTTCTCTTCCTTGTTTTCAACTTTTTTCTCCATAGAAATCACGAGATTGTTATCTTCGTCGATACGGATGTTGAAATCTTCCTTTGTCATACCCGGAGCAGCTACTTCCACTTTATATTCTTTTTCCGATTCAATTACATTGATGGCA
>ERZ773225.4976-NODE-4976-length-10128-cov-3.000298_pt1 | contig 10128 bp, 7 predicted proteins | sample MGYA00580993_ERZ773225 | MGnify/ENA primary metagenome ERZ773225 (study PRJEB29015, sample SAMEA2737748) | human gut metagenome | biome: human gut; feature: human-associated habitat; material: faeces | place: China | collected 2012 ... | reverse complement strand
GATGGGCCGCCAAGGGAAAAAATCAATGAACTGATCGGCCACAACCTCCAGCACCAAGATGGGGACCATGGCCAAAGCCCCCCGAAAGAACAGGGCCAACAGCAGGGCTCCCGGCTCCCGGTCCAGTTTATCCATTTGGTAGACCACCCGCAGCAGCACCAGCGGGGGCAGCAGGGCGGCGGCCACCAAAAACAGAATGGAAGATAGCATCATAAGCGTAGTTTGGTTTCCTTTCCTTTTGACTGGAGGTAGTGTATGCCCTTTTGGGGTGGGCGATGCACAGACCGTTCCCAAGGGAGGTCTCCAAACTCAAATATCCAAATTTACCACGTACTTGGCGTTCTCCTCAATGAACTCCTTTCGGGGCTCCACCTTTTCCCCCATGAGGATGGTGAAGATTTCGTCCGCCTTCACCGCGTCCTCCAGAGTAATCCGCCGGAGGGTACGGGTTTCGGGGTTCATGGTGGTCTCCCACAGCTCGTGGGGGTCCATTTCACCAAGGCCTTTGTACCGGGCAATGTCGATTTTTGCGTTGGGATTGTCCGCGCGCATCTGGGCGGAAACCTGGTCCCGCTGCTCGTCGGAGTAGGCGACCTTGGTGGTCTTGCCCCGGGTCAGCTTGTACAGAGGCGGCACGGCGGAATAGACATAGCCGTTTTCAATCAGGGGCCGCATATAGCGGAAGAAGAAGGTCAGAAGCAGCGTTCGAATATGCGCGCCGTCCACATCGGCATCGGCCATGATGATGACCTTGTGATAGCGCAGCTTGTTGATGTCGAATTCCTCGCCAATGCCCGCGCCCAGGGCCACGATCAGAGGATACAGCTTGTCATTGCCGTAAATCTTGTCGGCCCGGGCCTTTTCCACGTTCAGCATTTTGCCCCACATGGCAAGGATGGCCTGGAATCGGGAGTCTCTGCCCTGGATGGCAGAGCCGGCAGCGGAGTCGCCCTCCACGATGTAGATTTCGCACAGGCTGGGGTCACGCTCGTTGCAGTCCTGGAGCTTGTCCGGCATCTGTCCGGATTCCAGGCCGGTCTTCCGGCGGATGGATTCCCGGGCTTTCCGGGCGGCTTCTCTTGCCCGGTTGGCCATCATGGCCTTGTCCAGAATCAGCTTGGCGATCTGGGGGTGCTCCTCAAAATAGGTGGTCAGCTGGTCGTTCACCACCTGGTCCACCAGGGTACGAATGTAGGCGTTGCCCAGCTTGGCCTTGGTCTGGCCCTCGAACTGCGCATCCGTCAGCTTGACGGAGATAATGGCGGTAATGCCCTCCCGGCAGTCCTCACCGGAGACCTTGTCGTCTCCCTTGATGATGCCGTTTTTCACGCCGTAGGCATTGAGCACCCGAGTCAGGGCGGTCTTGAAGCCCGTCTCGTGCATGCCGCCCTCGGGCGTGCGGACATCGTTGGCAAAGCTCATCATGAACTCGTTGTAGCCGTCATTGTACTGCACGGCGATCTCCGCACTGGCATCCCCCTTGGAGCCCGCCATATAGATCACGTCCTCAAAGACGGGGGTCTTGTTCCGGTTGGCCCAGCGGACGAATTCCCGGATGCCGCCCTCGAAGCACATGACGTCCTGTTTTTTCTCCTCTTCCCGGTCATCGGTAATGGCAATGGAAAGACCGGCGTTCAGGAAGGCCTCTTCCCGCATCCGCTCGTGGAGAATTTCGTAGTCGTAAACAAGGGTGTCGAACATCTCGGGATCGGGCTGGAAGGTGACCTCCGTGCCGGTGTGGTCCGTCTTACCCACGATCTTCATTTCCTGGGTGATGTGGCCCCGGGCGAACTTCATTTCATAGATGTTGCCGTTTTTATGCACCCGCACCCGCAGCCACTCGGACAGGGCATTGACCACCGACGCGCCCACGCCGTGCAGGCCGCCGGAGACCTTGTAGCCGCCGCCGCCGAACTTACCGCCGGCGTGCAGCACGGTATACACGACCTCCAATGCGGGCCGCCCGGTCTGGGGCTGGATATCCACGGGGATACCGCGGCCGTCATCGGTAACGGTGATGGAATTGCCGGGATTGATGGTCACGGTAATATGCTTGCAGTATCCGGCCAATGCCTCATCAATGGCGTTGTCCACGATTTCGTAGACCAGATGATGCAGACCGGAGGAAGACGTGGAGCCGATATACATACCGGGCCGCTTGCGGACTGCTTCCAGCCCTTCCAGCACCTGGATCTGCTCCGCGCCATATTCCTGAGTCACTTTTGTTTCGTCAGACATGTTGTCCTCCATTTTTTAACGTTTTGTGTCGATAATACGCTGTCGTGTTATATATAAATTGGGAGAAAACCTGAATCAGTTGACAGTTGACAGTTAACAGTTGACAGTTGTGGTATTTCCTGCGGAAATGTTTTGAAAAAATGAAATATTGAACGGAATCCCAGGAAATAATCCGGAATTCCAAATCAAATTTGTTTTAAAATCCGTCCCGAAGGGACACATTCACTGTCAACTGTCAACTGTCAACTAAAAAAATTGTCAATTGTCAATTGTCAATTTATACCGCTTCCCCGTTGGATATCTCCATCGTCCTCCCCAGCTTGGTAAACCTGCCCGGTTCGCAGCAGGTGATAAAGACCTGGCCGGTGGAGATCTGGTTCAGCACGAAGTCCTGCCGCTTTTCGTCCAGCTCGGACAGGACATCGTCCAGCAGCAGCAGGGGCTCTTCGCCAAACTCCCGCTTCATGAGCTTTCTCTGGGCCAGCTTCAGGCTGATGGCTGCGGTGCGGGTCTGGCCTTGAGAGCCATAGGCCTTCAGATCAATGCCGGAAAGGGTGATGGTGAAGTCGTCTTTGTGGGGGCCCGTCAGGCATTGGCCGGACTGGAGCTCCGCCCGGTAGTGGGCCTCCAGATGGGCGTTTAAGTCCTCCGTCAGCTTGGAAACCGGAGCAAAGGGGTCCGAAATCGTGGAAACGGTCTTGTATTCCAGGGAAAACGCCTCGCTGCCCCCGGAAAACCGGTCGTGAAACACCGCTGCTTCCTTGCCCAGAGCCTCAAAAAACCTCGCCCGGTAGGAGATCAGCAGCGCCCCCACCTGGCACAGCCGGATATTGTAGTCCGGCAATATGGAGAGCAAACGGATATCCTCGGCGCTGTCCTTCAAAATCCGGCTCTTCTGCTCCAGGATTCTTCCGTATTCCGTCAGGGCCGCCTCGTAGTTGGGCCGCAGGGCGCAGAGCACCAGGTCCGCAAACCGCCGCCGGGCAGCGCCGCCGCTTTTGAGGATCATCAGATCCTCCGGGCAGAAGAGCACCGTGGGCAGCACCCCCGTGAGCTCGGAAGCGCTTTTCTTCTTCACCCCGTTTTGCCACAGCTGCCGGGGTCTTCCCCCGGGAAACAGCACCCAGCGCAGGGTCTGCTCCCGGTCCTGGGACTGAACCACTCCTTCCAGCTCCCCAAAGTCCCGGGAAAAGCCGATCATTTCCGCCGTTTTCTGGGCCCGGAAGCTCTTTCCGCTGCCCAAAAAGGCGATGGATTCCAACAGATTGGTCTTTCCCTGGGCATTGCGGCCCACGATCAGGTTTACCCCCGGATCAAAGGAAAAATGCTGGTCGTCGTAGTTCCGAAAGCCCCGCAGATTCAGCTCACACAGCTGCATGGCCGCTGATCTTATAGCTCTCGCCGTTGAAGCAGAAGCTGTCGCCGGGGCGGAGCTTCTTGCCCCGCATGGTGCACGGTTCGCCGTTGACGGTGACCATTCCTTCCGCGATGACCTCCTTGGCCTCGCCCCCGGTGGCTACCAGGGCCGCGTATTTGAGTGCTGCATCCAGTTTGATGAACTCCGTCTCAATGGGCAGGAGCTTGCTTTCATCCTTTTTCTTGACGGTTACTTTCATGATTTCACTTCCAAAATGATTCTTTTTCCGATTTTTCTTGCCGCTCTGGTGGGGAAACGCCCCTCCTCAGTCAGGGCTTCGCCGAGCCGGCTTCCCCCTAGGGGAAGCTTTTTTATCCCTTGATCCGTACCGGCAGGACCATGTAGGCGAAGTCATATTTTTCGTCTACGGGAGTCAGGACGATGGGGCTCAGGCCGTTGGTCAGCTCCAGGGTGACCTCCTCGCTGGGAACAGCCCGCAGGGCCTCCAGAAGGTACTTGACATTGAAGCCGATCTCCGTTTCCTGGCCGTCACCGGCAAAGGAGCACTTATCTTCCGCAGCTCCCAGGGTGTTGGAGGTTCGCATCTGGACCTCCTGGTTGGAGAAGATGCAGCGCACGGGGCTCTTGTTCTTTTCGGAAACGATCAGTCCCACACGCTCCACGCTCTGGGCCAGATCGCTGACGTTGGCAACCAGCTTGATGGGGCTGCCTGTGGGCACCACCCGGCGCCAATCCAGGAAGTCACCCTCCAGCAGGCGGCAGACCAGGGTTGCTGCACCCACCTGGAAGAGAATGTGCTTGCTGCCCAGCAGGAAGGAAGCCATTTCCTCGGAATCCGTCAGGATCTTTTCCAGCTCCTTCAACCCCTGAGAGGGAACCACGAAATCCATCTGCCGTGCCAGCCCCTCTTCGGGGTGGTAGGTCCGACGGGCCAGACGGAAGCCGTCCACGGCTACGGTGGTGACGGCGGTATCGGATACCTCAAATTTTACGCCGTTGTGGATAGGCCGGGCCTGGTTGTCGGCCACGGCAAAGATGGTTCCGGAGATCAGCTCCTTGAGCTTGCTCTGGGGAATCTGAATGGGGCGGCCGTCGTTAACGTCCGGCAGCTCCGGATAGTCCTCGGCGTCTTCGGCAGAAATGGTGAAGGAGGCGAAGCCGGCCCGGATGGAGACCTTGAAGGCAGGGTCAACCACCACAGTGACAGGCCCTTCCGGCAGGCGGCGGACAATGTCGCCGAAGAGCTTGGCAGGCAGGATGCACTCGCCGGGTTCTTTGACGTCGGCATCGATCTCATAGGTAATGCCGGTCTCCATATTATAACCGGTGAGGAAAATACCGTTTCCGGCTCTGCACAGAATGCCCTCGATCAAGCTCAGAGAGCTTTTGACCGCTACGGTACGGGACGCGATATTGAGTCCCTGAAGCAGCTGATTTTTTTCACAGGTAAAGCGCATGCGCGTTCATCCTTTCTTGTATTACGATAAAGATATATATTTATTTACAGGATATTAGGTAGTAACAGCCGCAGTAGGGGAAATTTATGTGGAAAACCGGGGAATCTCCTAGGGGCGGCGCTGTTTTTTGTCCACACCCGACTGTGGAAACTTTCAATTCTTTCCACAGGGCCTGTGAACGGAATTTTTGTCCGGATTTTTTCCACAGGTTATCTTTTCACATTTCACAGGGGCTGTGGAGAAAATTTGGGGTGTGGTAAACTGCTCAGCGGTTCCGCCCAAGAGTCTGTACCGCCCCTCATCAGTCACGGCCCTTTGGGCCGCGACAGCTTCCCCCAGGGGAAGCCATTTTACAGGCAGGCGTTAATATTGGCCGTAATGGTCTGAATGTTCTCCTGGATGGTTTTGTCGCCGTTTTTCAGGGCTACCTCCACCTTGCGGATGGCATAGAGCACCGTGGAATGGTCCTTGGCAAACTCCTTGCCGATGTCCGGCAGAGAGAGGTTGGTCAGCTTCCGGATGAGGTACATGGCCATCTGACGGGCCTCGGCTACGCCCTTGTTTTTCAGGGTGCCGCGAAGCACGTTTTCATCCACGGAGTAGAATTTGCAGACCTGGCTGATGATCAGGCTGGGGGTGGGCAGGGCGTTTCCTTCGGATTTGAACATATCGTCAATGGCCCGGGACACGTTCGGCAGGTCCAGGGGCATATTGTTCAGGTCCCGATAGGCCAGAATCTTTTTGACGGTGCCCTCCAGCTGCCGGACGTTGTTGGTGACGTTGACGGCGATGTAGTTCAGCACATCGTCGGACAGGGTGAGCCCCAGACTCTTGGCCTTGTTTTTCAGAATGGCCATTCGGGTCTCATAGTCCGGGGGCTGAATGTCTGCAAGCAGGCCCCATTCAAAACGGGTGCGCAGCCGGTCCTCCAGGGTGAGCATATCGCTGGGCTTCCGGTCGGAGGTCATGACGATCTGCTTGTGCTCCTCATAGAGCTTGTTAAAGGTATGGAAGAATTCCTCCTGGGTGGATTCTTTACCGGCGATAAACTGAATATCATCGATAAGGAACAGGTCGCTTTCCCGGTATTTGCTCCGGAATTCGATATTTTTGCCGTTGGCAATGGCGGCGATCAGCTCATTGGTGAACTCGTCGCCCTTGATGTAGACAATGTTGGCATTGGGATTCTGCTTACGGATGCCGTTGGCAATGGCGTAGAGCAGGTGAGTCTTGCCCACACCGGCGGGGCCATAGATGAACAGGGGATTGTACACCTGTCCAGGGGTTTTGGAAACGGCAATGGCTGCGGAATGGGCGAACCGGTTGGAGGGGCCCACCACGAAGTTATCGAAGGTGAACTGGGGATTGAAGTCCATGGATGGGGCGGCAGCTTTTCCCTTATTGAGATAGTTTTCCCGTTCCTCGTCTCCAAAAACCAGCAATTTGGCATCGGAATTAAAAATTTCCTTCAGGGCATCCTGAACATAGTCGGTGCAGCGGCGGCGGATGATCTCCCGGCGGAAGTCCGAAGGGGAGTAGAGAATCAGATTGTTCTCGTTCAGCTCCACCACCTCCGCGTCATCGAACCAGGCCGACACGGTCACGGCCCCCAGCCGCTCCTCCATATGGCTGAGGATCTTTGCCCAGACATAGGCAGATGAATACATGGCTTGCTCCTCTCTATCTTTTTTCTATGGGAAGCTCTGAAGAAACTGTCTGCGGCTGAGCGGCAGAGCTTCTGCCCCCATGCTGCAATTCCTTGCCAGGAGCCAAAATCTCTTGCCGGCAGCGCTTGCCAATTCGTCCGGAGTTTCCCAACGTCTGCACAGGTTTATATGGATTTCACAGAAAAACGCTGCGGACAGACCTGTGTGGAAAACCCATGCAGAGGCATACTATTTCATCCTCTATTGTAACACATTTTTCCACAGATTACAACCACTTTTCCACAGGCATTGTATGGAAAGGATGAACAAAATGCGCCACCGTTTTCCGGAAATCTTTGCCTTTGCCCCGGGAAAAAACCCTCTTGACCGGGGCGAAACCCTATGCTATAGTATTGTATCAAAGAAAATCCATTCGGTCAAATTGGAGGGGAGAAAGTTATCCACAGCCAATTGGCCGAAAACTATTACATAAAGAGGTTACAAACGGAGAAATGCACAATCTGAAACGGGTCTGGACCTATCTCGTCATTGTCGCCGTGGCCATGCTGGCGGCGCTGAACTATGAGCTGTTCGTTTTTCCAAATTCCTTCGCCCCCTCGGGGCTCAACGGCATCTGCACCATCATCCAGTATGTCAGCGGCATCAGCGTAGGCTATATGAGCCTGCTGATCAATATTCCTCTGGCACTGCTGGTCTTCTTTAAGGTCAGCAAGCCCGTTGCTGTCAGAAGCATGGTCTATGTGGTGGTGTTCTCCGTAGGATTGCTGATTCTGGACAAGGTGGATCTGTCCGCCATTGCCTATTCCACCCAAAACGGAACCAGCCGCATTCTGGGGCCCCTGACTGCGGGCATCATCATGGGCTATGTGTATGCCATTCTCATGAAGGCCAGCGCCTATACCGGCGGCACGGATTTTGTGGCGGCCATTATTCACAGCAAGTACCCGGAGAAGAGTGTGTACGGCCTGAGCTTCATTATGAATGCCATGGTGGCCGTGGCCAGCTACTTCGTGTATGATTTTAAGGTAGAGCCGGTGCTGCTGTGCATCCTCTATTCCTTTGCCACCACCACCATGGCGGAGCGCTTCCTGAAGAACGGCCGCAGCGCCGTTCGCTTTGAAATCGTCACCAACTACCCCGAGGAGATCTCCCGGGAAATCATAACCAAGCTCCACCATACGGCCACGGTATTCCCTGCCAAGGGAATGTACAATGGCAAGGAAGTGGATGTGGTTATGTGCGTGGTCAATAACAGCCAGGTAACCGCCCTTTCGGGCGTGGTGGAGCGGTATCCCCATACCTTCGCCATTATGAGCCAGGTAAACGAGGTCGTTGGCAATTTCCGTCATTATTCCCGCCAGGGCCAGGAGGTTGTCCCGGTACTGGACCAGGGCGACGGGAAGACGGTGTAAAAAAGGCTTCCCCTGGGGGAAGCCGGCTCGCGAAGCGAGACTGATGAGGGGCGGCACAGACGTAACTGTGGTAAGACTTTCTCAAATTTAATGATTGAAAAACTGCATGAGCGGGCTGTCATCGATACCTCGTACCGCCCCTCATCAGTCACGGCCCATTGGGCCGCGACAGCTTCCCCCAGGGGAAGCCTTTAATGTGTCAACTGATATAGTTTACTAAGGAGGAAAAGAAACCATGGCTTATTACTATCCCGAACCCAGCCACACCTTCAGCGAGTACCTTCTGGTGCCCGGCTACACTTCCGAGGATTGCATCCCGGATAAGGTCAGCCTGAAGACGCCGCTGGTCAAGTTCCGCAAGGGCCAGGAAGAGCCCGCCATTTCCCTGAACATTCCCCTGACTTCCGCCGTCATGCAGTCCGTGTCCAATGACACCCTGGCCATTGCACTGGCGAAGGAGGGCGGCATCAGCTTCATTTTCGGCTCTCAGTCCATTGAGAGCCAGGCGGCCATGGTCTCCAGGGTCAAGCACCACAAGGCCGGCTTCGTCACCTCCGCTTCCAATCTGACCCCGGAGAACACTCTGGCAGATGTTCTGGCCCTGAAGGCAAAGAACGGCTTCTCCACCGTGGCCATCACCGATGACGGCACCGCCAACGGAAAGCTCCTTGGCATCGTGTCCAGCCGGGACTACCGGGTCTCCCGCATGGAGCCTACGGACAAGGTTGCCTCCTTCATGACCCCCCGGGAGAAGCTGATCACCGCCCCCGCGGAGACCACGCTGAAAGAGGCCAACGACATCATCTGGGAGAACAAGCTGAACAGCCTGCCCATCGTGGACGAAAACGACCACCTGCTGTACTTCGTCTTCCGGAAGGACTACGCCTCTCACAAGGCCAACCCCCAGGAGCTGCTGGACGGAAAGAAGCGCTATCTGGTGGGTGCGGGCATCAACACCCGGGACTATGCGCAGAGAATTCCTGCCCTGCTGGAGGCCGGAGTGGACGTGCTGGTCATCGACTCCTCCGAGGGCTACACCTGCTGGCAGAAGAAGACCATCGAGTGGGTGCGCAAGACCTATGGCGACACCGTGAAGATCGGCGCGGGCAACGTGGTGGACCGGGACGGCTTCCGGTTCCTGGCTGAGGCCGGTGCGGACTTCGTAAAGGTGGGCATCGGCGGCGGCTCCATCTGCATCACCCGGGAAACCAAGGGTATCGGCCGGGGCCAGGCCACCGCTCTGATCGAGGTTGCAGCCGCAAGAGACCAGTATTTCCAGGAGACCGGTGTGTACGTGCCCATCTGCTCTGACGGCGGCATTGTCCACGACTATCATATGACCCTGGCTCTGGCCATGGGCGCGGATTTCCTGATGCTGGGCCGGTACTTTGCCCGGTTCGACGAGGGCCCCACCCCCAAGATCATGGTAAACGGCGCCTATATGAAGGAATACTGGGGCGAGGGCAGCAACCGCGCCCGGAACTGGCAGCGCTACGACCTGGGCGGCGCCACCAAGCTGAGCTTTGAAGAGGGCGTTGACTCCTACGTCACCTACGCCGGCCCCCTCCACGACAATGTGGAGGCCTCCCTGTACAAGGTCAAGTCCACCATGTGCAACGTGGGCGTCACCAACATCCCCGACCTCCAGCGGGACGCCAAGCTGACCCTGGTGTCCTCCACCTCCATCGTGGAGGGCGGGTACCATGATGTGACCCTGCGGTCTACCTCCCCGGCGAAATAAGAGAAAATGTTATGAAAACAGCACCGTTCCGGAAAGAACGGTGCTGTTTTTGCGAGAAAAAGAGAAAATTTGGATGACCCCGGCGGGGCGTAAGGCTCCCCTGTGTAGGGGGGCCGAGGGATGGTGCTACGTCTCAGTGCCTACCGCCCCTCATCCGTCACGGGCTAAGGCCCGTGCCACCTTCCCCCAGGGGAAGGCTTTTCTCAGAAACCTTGACTTTTAGGACACTCCCTCC
>ERZ773225.4972-NODE-4972-length-10147-cov-3.105430_pt1 | contig 10147 bp, 9 predicted proteins | sample MGYA00580993_ERZ773225 | MGnify/ENA primary metagenome ERZ773225 (study PRJEB29015, sample SAMEA2737748) | human gut metagenome | biome: human gut; feature: human-associated habitat; material: faeces | place: China | collected 2012 ... | reverse complement strand
CCGAACACGAATACCGAAGACGAACAAGTAACAAAATAATTCTACGTTTATAACGTGTAAATATGTATATAACTGTCAAAAATATATATAGCATAGGGACTGATAGCTTATAGTGGAACCGTTTGTTTGTCTTCCGTATAACAAGTAAAAATACCCAGAGCTCCCTGCAGATTACCTTTTAAAGGGACAGGGGTCGTGATACTGCTCTGATTGGCTGTATTTGCTGCATTTAGGGATACCTGGTAATCGTAATTAGCTTTCGTAATTCGTTTCAGCGTGAAAATAATTTCCTCTGCCTGTCCGATATCCGGAAGGATAACGGACTTTTCAGTAAGGCCTTCCTGTTGGAATTCACTATAATCCAGATAACATACTTCTTTGTTGAGAATCGAATCTGCATGGACAGCTTCTGCTGTATAAATGTAATAGTTTTCATCGGCTTTTTCCGAAATATAAAAACGAATGATCGCTTCATTTCCTGCTACCTGGCAATTATAGATAGATACTGCCGGAGGGATGGAGGTCGAAGCTGTGATCGATTTGTGATCGATCGTAGTAATATCGAGGAATAAAGAATCGATATAGCGGACTTCAAATTTTTCCGGGCTTCCATAATTGTATATAAACTCGGAACCGGGGAGAGTGTATAAAGCATGTATCAGTGAAATGGCTTTGTCTGCATGAATGGTCACTTTCATTTCTTTTGAAAAGTCGATTTGCAGATCTTCGGATACCGGAAGCACACTCGTTGCCGATAAAGCGAACGGCCGGCCGGGTTGACAATAACACTCGATAAAATACTCCGGAGTTTCCCCGGTATGACGGATAGGGAGATCTTCTTCAGGCATACACGCTGCCTGGAAAAAATACAGCAGTAATATCGGATAGTATCGGTGTTTCATTTATAATTTTATTTTAAACGAAATATACGGTATAAACGGCAACATGACTTTAGATTTTGGAATAAATTTTGTATGATTGTTTGCCGTTTGTTCAGCTTTAAAATAGACAAAAGATGGATTCGATTGATTGTAAACATTATAGGCTCCTATACTTAATTTTAAGCTTGCATATTTATAAGGGATCGTATAATCCAGGTTTAAGTCCAGACGATGATTGTTGGGAAGCTTGTAATTGTAGCGGTCTGTATAGACCGGCACGAGGACCGGTTGGTTTTGGCTGCTGCTAATATTATGAGCGACAGCAACTCCGACAGGGAATGTGGTATAAACTCCTGAAGAAAATGTCCATAAACTATTAAAAGTGAGTCGTGTACTGATATCGTAGGAGGTATTGACCACAACATTGTGTTTGACATCATAAGGAGGGAAAAAGGATTTTCCGTTATTGATTTCAGCAAATTTACGTTTGGATTCCGAGAGGGTATAGTTAAACCGGGCACTGATCTTTCTATGCTCCAGGGCTAGATTGAATTCAACCCCCCGGGCATGTCCGCTGCCGGTAATCATATTGTCGGTCAAAGCAGTGTATTTAGTAGACAACCCTGAGGAGAAATCTTTGACATGTTTCATTTTTTTATAAAAAATACCCGCATATAAAGTCAAACCTCCCTGGATTTCCTGTTCTGCTCCGATCGAATATTGATGGCAAAGCGCGGGTTTCATGTTTTTTTCGAGAGGATACCAGATGTCTACCGGAGTTTTTACAGTAAAGTAGGGATAAAGGCTTAAATATTGTGCCGTTTGGGCATAGTCGGCCCAGAAAGTGAATCTGTTTTTTGAAAAGCTGATTTTTGCCCGGGGAGAAACACAGAAGTTTTTTAAATTTCCGTTGTAATATTGAAAATTTAAACCGGCATAACAGGTAAAGTAATTATTTATTTGATAGGATATATCTGAATATATTTCATAGATATTGAATTTTTTATCAGAACTGCGGATGAGTATGTTTTCTTCTGCATCGGGCCTATTGGCTGTTTCAAAACGGGCTTGTTCGAATTTTCCTCCGATATTCCATTGAAACTTGTCCAGAAAAGAATGGGTATACATGATCCGTGCAATGATGGAATAATTCCGGTTACCACCTCCCATAGGAATCGTACCTTCGGCATCTCCTTCACTGAAAGCAGATTTTACCCCTAATCGGAAATGCAGGATATCACCGTTTGCAGGGGTATACCAAGCACCTGCATTGCCTGAAAAAGTGTGCCAGTTAAAGTCATAATTTACATTTTCATTTAACTTCATACTTAGACCGTCGATCGTAAATAACCCGAAGGCAGTGACCCGCCAACGGTTGGAAAGTTTGGAATCTATACTGACGGTGGCATCGTTGAAAGCATATTCGGGCATAAAATTTTGTTGTTTCTGGTCTTTTACCGATTTGTTATATAAGCGGGCGATGGTTTGTAAATAGGACGTACGGAATGAAGCGGCAAAAGAGGTATGATCTCTTACTAACGGACCTTTTATTTTCAGGGCAGAAGAGACAAGGCCTAAAGTGATTTCTCCCTCGTATTTTTGTTTGTTTCCGGGATCCGGCCTCATATTGATGTAAGAGGATAAGTAACTGTTGTAAACTGCCGGGAAACCGCTTTTATAGACTGTCGAATTATTCAGGATAAAAGGATCGAAAGTAGAGAGGATTCCGGTAAGATGATCCGGGCTGGCGATTTCCATATCATGGGTGAGGAAACCATTTTCGCAACTGTTGCTTCCCCGGACATAAATCCCCGGATCGAGTGCATTGGTGGTAATAATGCCCGGAGTTGTGGCCAGGTATTTTAAAATGTCTTGTTCGCCCAGAATGGCCGGAATCATTTCTATACCTTCTTTCGAGGAATAGAGGCGTCCGGGAATCGATCGGCCGGTAACGACAACTTCCCTTAGGTTGTTGAATTTATTTCTCAGAATGACGATAAATGGACTCCGGGTGTCTTTCAAAGTATAGCTTTCTTTTTTGTAATTCACATGTGAAAATTCCAGCGTACAGGGAACTTCACAGGCTAACTCGAAATAGCCTGTGGAATCGGAAGAAGTACCCTTGTTTTGTTCGGGGCACCAGACATTGACGCCGCTTACCGGAGTCCCGTCATGGATGATTACCCGCCCGACGATAAGAGTCTGGGAGAAAACAATTCCTGGGAAGAACAAACCGATGATAAATAAGAATTTATGCATAAGAAGCTATCAACAATCCTTACAAATGTAGTAAAAAGATGAAGACTGCACTCTGTTGGTTCCGGATTTTGTTCTTAGCTTTGTATCGAAATTTCAAAAGATCGCTATGGGCATTTATGTACATATCCCTTTTTGCCGGAGTAAGTGTTATTATTGTGGTTTCTATTCGGTTGCTTCTACTCAGCTGAAAAAAGCCTACATAGCTGCATTAGGGCACGAGATACAATTGCGAAAAGATTATTTGGGTACATCGGAAGTAAAGACACTTTATTTTGGGGGAGGTACTCCCTCATGGTTGAGTATGGATGAATTGACCGATATCGTTACGACACTCGAAATGAATTTCGCATTGAACTGCGTAGCTGAACGCACTATCGAAGCAAACCCTGAAGATATTACCCGGGATAAACTGAAGGGGTGGAGAGCCTTGGGGTTTAATCGGTTGAGTATCGGTATCCAATCGTTTAACGATGAGGTTCTGAAACGGATAAACCGGACACATACGGCTCAGGATGCCCTCCGGTCCGTGGAGTGGGCTGCTGATTCGGGATTTGAAAATATAGGGATAGATTTGATACTTGGATTACCGGGGTATACGAGACTGCATTTGCAACAAGATCTGGAAATCGTAAATCATTTACCTATAACACATTTATCGGTTTATTTATTAAGCATCGATTCAAATACAGTCTTTGAAAAATTGATGCAGAAAGGTCGATTTCAGCCTCAAACCGACGATGAACTGGCTGATCAATATTTGTGGGTTTCCGATTACTTGAAATCAATTGGTTTCGAGCATTATGAAATTTCTAATTTCGCTAAAAACTCTAAATATTCCCTACATAACACCTCCTATTGGCAACAACAGAAATATGTGGGCTTTGGTCCGGCTGCACATTCTTTCGATCTGAATTCCCGTCAATGGAATGTAGCTCATCTAAAATCTTATATCGATAATTTAGCTAATGATAGGTTAAGCTTTGAAAAAGAGATTTTGACGGATAAAGATAAATTCAACGAATATATCATGACCAACCTGAGGACGATGTGGGGGATTCAGGAAGAAAAGATGCGATTACAGTTTCCTGACTTTTCGAAGACCGTTCGTCCGAAACTAGCCCCTTTTCTCGAAAACGGGTCGGTGGTTTGTCAAAACGGCCGGATCAGGCTGACAGAAAAAGGATGGTTGGTTTCGGACGATGTGTTCAGTGATTTATTCGTCGTTTGATTAGGAGATTTTCTTTGAAGGTATTGAATAAAGTTTTAAGCAGGAGAACTTTATTTTTGTCTGAATTTGTTATCTTTGCAAATCCGTGTCTTGAAGAGGCGGAAGAGAATGTTAAACGATTCATGTGTAAATTAAACGAGATGAGCACAAAAAAATTGTCAATCAAAGAGTTATTGCAATCTGGAGATTGCGACAAAGAAGTGGAAATCAGTGGTTGGGTGAGAACCAAGCGAGGTAATAAGCAAGTGAATTTTATCGCTTTGAATGATGGCTCTACCATAAATAATATCCAGATTGTGGTTGACATGAATAATATTTCAGAGGAGTTGATGAAAAAAGTCACTACAGGAGCTGCGATTCATGTGAAAGGATTGTTGGTGAAGAGTGAGGGAAGCGGACAATCGCATGAAATTCAGGCTCATGAATTGGACGTATTAGGGGAAGCCGATCCTGAAAAATATCCGATACAACCTAAAAAGCATAGTCTGGAATTTTTGAGAGACCATGCCCATCTGCGTTTTCGCACCAATATGTTCGGGGCTATTTTCCGGATTCGTCATGCTATGGCGTTTGCTATCCATCAATATTTCGATCAGCACGGGTTCTTTTATTTGCATACTCCGCTGATTACGGCTTCCGATTGTGAAGGTGCCGGCGAGATGTTTCGGGTAACGACACTGGATCCTAAAAATCCGCCTTTGACAGAAGAGGGTGAAGTCGATTTCAGACAGGATTTTTTTGGTAAAGCAACCAATCTGACGGTGAGTGGACAATTGGAAGGAGAGCTTGGAGCTATGGCCTTGGGAAAAATCTATACTTTCGGACCCACCTTCCGGGCTGAAAATTCAAATACGACCCGGCATTTGTCGGAATTCTGGATGATCGAACCGGAGGCGGCTTTTTACGATCTGGACGATAATATGGACTTGGCGGAAGATTTTCTGAAATACCTGATCCGTTATGCTTTGGACAATTGTATGGATGATCTGAAATTCCTGAGTGCCCGTCAGCAGGAGGAAGAAAAGAATAAGAAAGCGGAAGAACGTTCTATGGAATTGATCGAGAAGCTGAATTTTGTGCTGACTCATTCTTTCGAAAGAGTGACTTATACAGAGGCGATCGAGATTCTGAAAAATAGTAAGCCCAATAAGAATGGAAAATTCCAGTATCCGGTGGATGGCTGGGGTGTCGATTTGCAAAGTGAACACGAACGTTATCTGGTAGAAAAACACTTTAAAAAACCGGTGATTCTGACAGGCTATCCCAAAGAAATCAAAGCTTTCTATATGAAGCAAAATCCGGACGGAAAAACGGTTGCAGCCATGGATGTGTTGTTCCCGCAGATCGGTGAGATTATCGGAGGGTCACAGCGTGAAGAGAACTATGATAAATTGGTAGCCCGGATGAACGAAGTGGGGATTTCCGAAGAGAGCATGTCCTATTATTTGGATACACGTCGTTTCGGATCGGCTGTTCATAGTGGGTTCGGCTTAGGATTCGAACGCTTATTGTTATTCGTAACCGGTATGGGAAATATTCGGGATGTGATTCCTTTCCCGCGTACACCTAAGAATGCAGAGTTTTAAAAATTAATTCGGTATACCAATGTAATTTTTACATTGGTATATTTTCAATGAGAGAATAGAAAACGTGCTCAAACAAAGTTTACAGCAGAAATTAGGATTGAAGATTAATCCTCTTCAAATACAGTTGATTAAACTGTTGGAGCTTCCTACGTATCAATTGGAGCAGCGGATAAAAGAAGAATTGGAGCAAAATCCTTTGTTGGAGGAGGTGGAAGAAAAAGGAGAAACGGATGTAAACGAGGAAACTGCCACCGATTCGGGAGAGGAGTTTGATGATGATTATCAGGAAGGTGAAAGCGAAGAGGAAAATGATTTGAGAGGTGACGATGATTTTTCTTTAGAGGATTACATGACAGATGATGACGATACACCTGATTACCGTTTGAATTCTTCCAACGCTTCTAAAGACGAGGAGACACGTGATTTTGTATTCTCTCAGGCGTCCTCGTTCCGGGAAAGTCTGATCGCACAATTAGGGACACGTCCGTTGAGCGATCTGGAGCGGCGCATCACTGAATATATCATCGGAAACATCGATGAGGACGGTTATTTAAGGCGGGATATCGAGAATATTGTCGATGATCTGGCTTTCGGTGCAGGGATCGAGGTCTCTGAGGAAGAGGTTTTACGCTTGCTGAAGATTATTCAGGAGTTCGAACCGGCAGGAGTAGGGGCCCGTGATTTGAAAGAATGTCTGTTATTGCAGATTCAACATAAATTGAACGAAAATCCGGAGCACAAACTGTTGCAGGATGCCAAAGCAATTTTGGAAGAATGTTTCGAAGAGTTTTCACGTAAACATTACGAAAAAATATCCCGGAAACTACGATTGAGCGATACAGAACTGAAACAGGCCATAGACGAAATTTTGAAATTGAATCCCAAGCCCGGGGGGACAGTCGCCGATTTTTCTTACGGACAACAGGCCGAAAAGATTATTCCGGATTTTATGCTCGATTTGGTAGATGGAGAATTGCAGCTGAGTTTAAATTCAGGGGATATTCCCGAATTGAAAATCAATAAAGCTTATCTGAATATTCTTGAACAGTATCAGAAAGACCAGTCGCCTAAGAATAAGAAAGATGTCGTGTCGTTTGTAAAGTATAAATTGAATTCTGCCAGATCGTTTATAGATGCTGTACAACAACGAGACAACACCCTGATGCTGACCATGACCGCTATCGTACAGTTTCAGAAACAATTTTTCCTGACCGGTGATGAAACGATGTTGAAACCGATGATTCTAAAAGATATAGCTGATATTACCGGATTGGATGTTTCAACGATATCACGGGTTTCCAATTCAAAATACGTTCAGACGTGGTTTGGAATATATGCTTTAAAGGATTTTTTTACTGGCAGTATGCAAACGACAAGTGGTGAGGAGGTAAGTACAGGTGAATTGAAGAATATGTTGAAAAAATTGGTCGATGATGAAGACAAGAAAAAACCGCTGACAGATGACGAATTAGTGATTTTGATGGAGAAGGCCGGTTATCAGATAGCCCGGAGAACGGTTACCAAATACAGGCAAATGCTCGATATTCCGGTGGCCCGATTAAGACGTGAAATATAAACTAAACCTCTATCGATGAAATATATAGCTCAAACAATATCTTATATTTTGCATCCGATGCTGATGCCTTTGTATATTCTTTTTTTTATCTTCAATAATAACACTTTGTTTGCGTATATTCCCTGGGGGGTAAAATTGTATTGTTATCTGGTGACCGTATTCGCTCTTTTGATCATGCCCGTTATCAGTTTGCCTTTGTTTAAGCATTTCAGGTTGATCCGCAGTTATGAGTTGAACGATAAACAAGAAAGGGTATATCCGATATTGGTGGCTGTGGCCTTTGCCTTTTTAGGTTTTTGGCTGTTGGGACGTATCGGTTATACAAATATCGTAAGGCAGCTATACCTGGTGTTGATTATTTTGTTGTCCACTTTTTCAGTGATTACTTTCCGGTGGAAGATCAGTATGCATATGACGGCTATCGGTGGATTATGTGGTTTTCTGCTGGTCTGGGGGATGAACTATCAGGGGGACGTGCGTAATGCTTTTATTTTATTTTTGCTTTTGTCCGGTATATTGGCAACTTCCCGTTTGTATCTGAAAAAACACACTCCTTTGCAGGTTTATCTGGGTTTTTTGTTCGGTTTGTTTTTTGTATTTGGAATCCTTTTATAGGTCAGTTGACTTTGTGAACCCAAATATCTTGCCGGTCGGTGATTTTCCGGTATTCATCCCGGGCTGCATTCGCTTCGTTTTCTGTTGGGAAACTTTCTATGCTGACACGATATCTTTGGGAAGAACTGATCAATGTGGCCGGATAATCCTGGGCTTTTAATTTTTCGACAAGCTGTTCCGCCCGTTTTTTTTCTGCAGAGCTGAAACTCCCCACGATAATATGATATCTGGTACCACTATGGGTATTAGCTTGCTGGGGAAGTATTGGCGTAGCATGGGAAGGTGAAGTAGCTTCCTCGCCGGTTTGCCGTATGTTGTGGTTGCCTCCTGTTTCGCGGACAACAGTAATCGTACTCAGGTACTTGGCCGGCAGTTCTTTATTTTTACAACCGTAAATCAAAAAGCTAAGTAATAGAAATAGCAGTGTAAATTTCATTGTCAAAGAATTTTGTCGCAAATATACAGGTTTGAACCGGAAAACGATATTTCGTCACAAATTTAGTAAAAAATAGGTTAGTTTATGCCGAGATAAATTAATTTTGCTGACAAGAAAGGTATCATTCGGTCCTAATGGTTGTAGTTTATGAAAAGAATTGTTTTTATCCTGGTGTTAAGCCTGCTGCTCGGAGCTTGTGAGCGGAAAAAGGACACGGTTATCCGCATGGAGACTTCTTTGGGAAATATCCGGTTGAAATTGTATGATGAGACGGTATTACATCGTGATAATATCCTGAAATTAATCCGCGAAGGCTATTATAACGGTATGCTTTTTCATCGGGTAATAAAGGATTTTATGATTCAGACCGGTGATCCGGATTCGAAATCGGCACGTCCGGGGATGGTCTTGGGAGCTAACGATATCGGATACACATTGAAAGCAGAGATTGTCCCGAAATATTTCCATAAAAGAGGGGTACTGGCAGCGGCCCGTGAAGCCGATAATATCAATCCGGAACGGAGCTCCAGCGGATCGCATTTTTATATCGTGCAGGGAAGAATTTTTACTCCCGATATCATCGATGAAGAAATAGAGAAAATCAATAACAAGCGCTATACCGCCCTTTTTAATCGTTTACAACAAGCTTGTGAAGGAGAAATCCTGAAGTATCAACTAGCAAATGATTATGAGAAGTTGATGCAGTTGAACGAAAAGCTATCCGATACGACCCGTCTTTTATTCGATCAGGTGAAGTTGAAACTTACCGGGGAACAGCGGGCAGCCTATACGACCATCGGGGGAAGTCCCCATTTAGACGGGGAATATACTGTTTTCGGTGAAGTGATCGAGGGAATGGAAATTGTCGATTCTATTGCCGAACAAGAGACGGACGATAATTGCCGCCCCTTGAGGGATGTTGTGATTCTAAAAATAGAAGAGGAATGAGAACGGTTTGTTTGTTCGTGTTGTTGTGCGTATCGGCCTTGTCATACGGGGCTAAAAAATATAAATTGGTAGAGATAAGCACGAATTTAGGAAATATCAAAATCAGGTTGTACGAAAATACACCCCGGCATAGTGAGAATTTTTTGAAATTGGTGAAAGCGCATCATTACGATAGTCTTTTATTTCATCGGGTGATCGGGGATTTTATGATTCAGGGCGGTTCTTCCGATTCACGGCATGCTCCGAAAGAAACGGCAGTAGGAATGTCAAATCCGGGATATACCATCGAGGCCGAGATTCGTCCGGAGTATCGTCATTTCAAAGGTGCTTTGGCTGCTGCACGGCACCTTCGGCGACCACACCGATTGGATCCGCAAAAGCAACATCGAGCTTTACGCCTGCGAAAAGGACCTGATCGTGGTCATGCCCAGCGGCCTGAACGCCAATTACGCCAACTGGGAGCACTTCTCCATCGGCTACAATATGTATGACTACCTGACCGAAGAGCTGATGCCGCTGATCTACAACTGGTTCCCGGCGTCCGATAAGCGCGAGGACAACTTCATTGCGGGTCTTTCGATGGGCGGCAGCGGTACGCTGGGTTATGCGCTGAATCAT
>ERZ773225.4967-NODE-4967-length-10155-cov-3.086733_pt1 | contig 10155 bp, 8 predicted proteins | sample MGYA00580993_ERZ773225 | MGnify/ENA primary metagenome ERZ773225 (study PRJEB29015, sample SAMEA2737748) | human gut metagenome | biome: human gut; feature: human-associated habitat; material: faeces | place: China | collected 2012 ... | reverse complement strand
TAAAAAGCTGTTATTTTCGCTGAGCGTGCAAAATGAAGAAATTCCGTACAAAAATCCCTGATTTAGGAACTTTTTTGTACGGAATTCATTGTTTTTAGGTTTTTTACACCAAACTGGAGAGCTACGAAAGCATAGCCACGCTAGAGAACAAGAAAGACCAGGTGTGGGCACTTGTGCACCAATCCCGGTCTTATTTGTTACGCGGGGCTTAATCAACAAATTCAGTCAATTAAGCCCTGGTAGTTTACGTTACGCGGGGCGTAATCAACAAATTCAGTCAATTAAGCCCCGGCAGTTTACATTGCGCGGGGCTTAATCAATAAATTCAGTCAATTAAGCCCCGGCAGTCTATGTTGCGCGGGGCGTAATCAATAAATTCAGTCAATTAAGCCCCGGTAGTTTATTCATAGTGTGGGTATCAGCAATGAAACAAGCTTCCCATACCCACAAACTATTCACGCTGAGGCGGAAGAAGGGCACAGGCGGGCGCTCGTCCGGCCCCCCCTTTCCTATAATTGCATATACCGGATTGGCTGTTGCCCATATAGGTTGTTCTTGACCTCCGTCGGTCAGTTCATAAAATTCATACCATTTACCGGTGGGATCCTCTTTGATTCTCCAATGTTCAAAGCTGAATCGGGGTTTGATATTGGTAGTATCTACATATACTTTATATTTTTTTTCCCATTGTCCATCTTGGGAAGTTACGACATAGGTTTGAGGTTCTGAGAAATCCAATACAGTTCCGTTAGGGGGATAAATGGTTGCCCCTTCGGTTAAAGAGAATGAAGGTGCTATTTGCTTTATCCCGTCTTCTATACTTGAATAAGCCATGAGTATGACACTATTGTTCGTTATTGTAGGTTTTGATTTTAAGATAGAAGGATCGGGAAGTGTACATGATAAAATATCTGCTTCTGCGTTAGGTGCCTCATCTTGAATGCATGAGCTAAAGCCTAAACAAACGAATATACCTATTATTATAGTCCTAAATTTCATTCTGTTTAATTGTTGATTATGTATTAATGTGAAATATTGCCCAAAAACTTTGGCGCAAAGTTAAGTTTAAAATTCTACTTATCAAATCTTACCTTGTCTTTTTATGTTCTTTTTATACTGTTTCTTAAGGAGAATACCTATGAATGTCAATATGATAGGTCTATTCCTTTTATTTTATGTTCTAATCCTAAATGTCTTTTGTGTTTAAGCTAAGATGACAACAATTGGACTAAATTTTCTGTTTAATGATTCTTGATATTAAATGAATATAGAATTTGGTGTATATAAAGAGTATATTCATTACATTTGTAGCAATTAATATAGCAAAGTCATGATTGAATCGGAAAGGAAACAGATAATCGATTTGGTGAGGCGTGAGGTGATTCCGGCTATTGGCTGTACAGAACCTATTGCGGTAGCGTTGTGTGTGGCAAAAACTGTAGAAACACTGGGAACGAAGCCGGAGAATATAAAAGTGTTTTTGAGTGCCAACATTTTGAAAAATGCAATGGGGGTAGGTATTCCTGGAACGGGGATGATCGGTTTGCCTATCGCTGTGGCCTTGGGGGCTATTATCGGAAAGTCGGAGTATCAGCTTGAAGTATTAAAGGATAGTACACCGGAGGCTGTAAAGTTGGGAAAACAGTATATAGATGAGAAGCGTGTCTGTATTTCGTTGAAAGAAGGTATTGCGGAAAAACTTTATATTGAAGTGCTTTGCGAAGCAGAAGGGAAAGTAGCTACGGCAATTATTGCCGGTGGGCATACCACCTTTATATATATAGCACGCGGTGAAGAAATATTGTTTAGTAAACAACCTGTCGGAACAGAAGAACAGGACGAGCAGAACTTGGACCTGAACTTAAAGAAAGTTTATGATTTTGCTTTAACCGCCCCGTTGGAGGAGATCCGTTTTATTCTTGAGACAGCCCGGTTGAACAAAGCTGCTGCCGAGAGCTCTTTTCAGGGAGATTACGGGCATGCTTTGGGAAAGGTACTTCGTGGACGGTATGAGCATCAGATAATGGGCGACAGTGTCTTTTCTCATATTCTTTCTTATACTTCGGCAGCTTGTGATGCCCGTATGGCAGGAGCTATGATTCTGGTAATGAGCAATTCGGGTAGTGGTAACCAGGGAATATCAGCAACTTTACCTGTTCTGATTTTTGCAGAAGAGAATGGCAAATCGGAAGAGGAACTTATCCGCGCCTTAATGTTAAGCCATCTCACGGTGATTTACATAAAACAGAGTCTGGGGCGTTTATCCGCGCTCTGTGGTTGTGTAGTAGCAGCTACCGGTTCGAGCTGTGGCATTACGTGGCTGATGGGAGGAAAGTATGAACAAGTTGCTTATGCAGTACAAAATATGATCGCCAATTTGACGGGAATGATTTGTGACGGTGCAAAGCCCAGTTGTTCATTGAAAGTAACGACCGGTGTTTCTACCGCAGTTCTTTCAGCCGTAATGGCCATGGAAAATCGATGCGTGACATCTGTGGAAGGGATTATCGATGAAGATGTCGATCAAAGTATCCGTAACTTGACCCGTATCGGTTCGCAAAGTATGAATGAGACGGACAGGGTGGTATTGGATATTATGACTCACAAACGCTGTTAGCCAAAAGCTTGTTTTAGTTGAAAGTTGAAAATTGAAAGTTGAAAGTTAGCTGCGCTATTATGCTGCATAGTAACTTTCAATTTTCAACTTTCAACTTTCAACTATTAATGGCATCCGCAGCCTTCGCCGCATTCATGGTCACCGCAGTCGCTGCCACAGTCACCACAACCGCAGCTGCAACCGCCGCCGCCCATCATGTTTACGATTTCCTGTATTTCTTCGTTGGTGGCCGGACGGCTTTCAATTACTTCACCGACAAAAGTCAGATCAGCACCTGCCAACGGGTGGTTCATGTCAACTACTACTACATCGGGTTTCACTTCCACTACTGTTCCGTTCATGCGACGGCCCTCGGAATCCATTAAAGGTACTACATTACCTGCAAAGATACGTTCGTTATCGAATTTGCCGTCGATTTCGAAAATATGTTTGGGTAAATCCAGTACATGTTCTTCGTTGTACTCGCCATAAGCATCCTGAGATGAAATGGTGAAGTCGAATTTATCTCCTTTATTAAGTGGGGCTATCTGGCTTTCAAAAGCTTCGAGTGTAGTACCCAAGCCGGAAATGAATTGGAATGGATGCTCTGCTTTGGCTTCTTCTACTAAATCTTTTTCTCCATCTTCTGTAGTGTACAGTTTATACGCTACGGTGATGTACTTGTTTTCTGCTGTTTCCATTTATTTTTGTATATAGTTAGTAATTGCGGATATCCGCGTAGCTGCAAAGATACGAATAATTTATTAGGCAGTCAGAATACACTATGTAAATTTCAGATTATTAAGCGCTTTTATCACAATCCGGTTGCACTTGAAAAATGGTTCCTTTTAGAACTATAAAGTGATAAAATTAGATATAAAACCTCTCTTTTCTTACGATTATTCAATTTTAGGTGATTTTTTTCTTCAATTTGTTTGGATATAATAAAAAAGCCCTTACCTTTGCAGCACAATTAACAGAAGAAATAAGATATGAATACTCATACATCTATTAACCTGGCAGTCCTGCATATTATTCGCGTCGTGGTGGTCACATCAAGAGCGTGAGAAAGGTTGTGTATGTATTCGTACCATAAAATGAAATAATTAGAGCCTTTCTCACTATCGTGGGGAAGGCTCTTTAATTAAAAAGAAATCAGGAAATGAAAAAGCAATTACGCAGTTCATTCAGTACGCAAGGCCGCCGCATGGCAGGTGCCCGCGCTTTATGGGGGGCCAACGGTATGAAAAAAGAACAGATGGGGAAGCCCATTATCGCTATCGTGAATTCGTTTACGCAGTTTGTGCCCGGACATGTACATTTACATAAAATAGGACAATTGGTGAAAGCGGAGATTGAAAAATTAGGCTGTTTTGCTGCGGAATTCAATACGATTGCTATTGATGACGGTATTGCCATGGGCCATGACGGTATGCTCTATTCGCTTCCTTCCCGTGATATTATAGCAGATAGCGTAGAGTATATGGTGAATGCCCACAAGGCGGATGCAATGGTGTGTATCAGCAATTGTGATAAAATTACTCCGGGAATGCTGATGGCTGCCATGCGATTGAACATCCCTACCGTATTTGTATCGGGGGGGCCGATGGAGGCCGGTGAATGGAACGGTCAGCATCTTGATTTAATCGATGCTATGATCAAATCGGCCGATGACAGTGTAAGTGATAGCGATGTGGCTGATATAGAAAGAAATGCTTGTCCTACTTGTGGTTGTTGTTCGGGTATGTTTACGGCAAACTCGATGAACTGTCTGAATGAAGCCATCGGGTTGGCGCTTCCCGGCAACGGAACGATTGTAGCTACTCATGAGAACCGTACCGAGCTCTTCAAGGATGCTGCTAAACTGATTGTGGAGAATGCTTTTAAATATTACGAAGAAGGAGACGAGAGTGTATTGCCCCGGAGTATCGCTACCCGTGAGGCTTTCTTGAATGCCATGACACTCGATATCGCTATGGGAGGATCTACGAATACGGTTCTTCATCTGTTGGCCGTTGCCCATGAGGCGGAAGTCGATTTTAAGATGGATGATATCGATATGTTGTCCCGTAAAAGTCCTTGTCTGTGTAAAGTGGCTCCTAATACGCAGAAATATCACATTCAGGACGTGAACCGTGCAGGAGGTATTATAGCCATTATGAACGAGTTGGCAAAAGGAGGGCTCGTAGATACGACTGTCCGTCGGGTGGATGGTATGACATTGGCCGGGGCGATCGATAAGTTCTGCATTACCAGTCCGAATGTTTGTGAGAAAGCGTTGAAAAAATATGCAAGTGCGGCAGCCGGAAAATTCAATCTCGTATTGGGCTCTCAGGATGCTTATTATAAGGAGCTCGACACGGACCGTGCCGGCGGATGTATCCGTGATTTGGAACATGCTTATAGCAAAGACGGCGGATTGGCTGTCTTGAAAGGAAATATAGCTCAAGACGGTTGTGTTGTGAAGACAGCCGGTGTAGACGAGAGTATCTGGAAATTTACCGGTCCGGCCAAAGTTTTCGATTCGCAAGAAGCTGCTTGTGAAGGTATTTTAGGTGGAAAAGTGGTCAGTGGCGATGTGGTCGTCATTACGAATGAGGGGCCCAAGGGTGGTCCGGGAATGCAGGAAATGTTGTATCCCACCTCTTATATTAAGTCCAGACATTTAGGAAAAGAGTGTGCGTTGATTACTGATGGCCGTTTTAGTGGCGGAACATCGGGATTGAGTATCGGACACATTTCTCCGGAGGCTGCGGCCGGTGGGAATATCGGTAAGATACAAGACGGAGACTGGATTGAAATAAACATTCCTGAGCGTACTATCAATGTGAAACTGACTGATGAAGAACTGGCTGCGCGTCCGATGGCTCCGGTAACTCGGGAACGGTTTGTTCCGAAGAGTCTGAAAGCTTATGCCAGCATGGTGAGCTCTGCTGATAAGGGAGCAGTGAGAATGATTTAGAATTATGAATTTGATTTATGGATTATGAAAGACTTAATTTCGGGCGCAGAAGCATTGATGCGTTCTCTTGAATATCAGGGAGTAGAGACCATTTTTGGGTATCCGGGAGGTTCTATCATGCCGGTATTCGATGCTCTGTATGATCATCGGGATACGTTGAATCATATATTGGTTCGGCACGAACAGGGTGCAGCTCATGCGGCACAAGGTTTTGCACGCTCATCGGGTGAAGTGGGAGTCTGCCTCGTTACGAGTGGTCCCGGAGCTACCAATACGATAACAGGTATTGCCGATGCGATGATCGACAGCACTCCTATTGTAGTGATAGCAGGACAGGTAGGTACTGCATTTTTGGGAACGGATGCTTTTCAGGAAGTCGATCTTGTCGGTATTACCCAGCCTATTACGAAGTGGAGTTATCAGATCCGGCGTGCGGAAGATGTACCTTGGGCGGTAGCCCGCGCATTTTATATCGCAAAAAGCGGGCGTCCCGGTCCGGTAGTGCTCGATTTTGCTAAGAATGCACAAGTAGAGAAAGCCGGATATGTTCCGACGAAGTTAGATTATATCCGTAGCTATGTTCCTGTGCCCGATACAGACCCGGAGGCAGTGAGAATTGCTGCCGAGTTGATAAATAATGCGGAACGTCCGTTGGTACTGGTAGGCCAAGGGGTAGAATTGGGAAATGCCCAACAAGAGTTGCGCAATTTCATCGAGAAGGCGGGAATACCTGTCGGATGTACTTTGTTAGGATTGTCGGCATTGCCAACGGATCATCCTTTGAATAAGGGTATGTTGGGGATGCATGGCAACTTAGGGCCGAATATTAATACGAATAAATGTGATGTTCTTATTGCGGTGGGTATGCGTTTTGATGACCGGGTAACGGGAAATCTGGCTACCTATGCCAAGCAGGCAAAGGTCATTCATTTTGATATCGATCCGGCGGAAGTGAATAAGAATGTGCATGTAGACATAGCCGTGCTGGGTGATTGCAAAGAGACTTTGGTTGCCGTGACAGAGCTATTGCAAGCCAATACACATACCGAATGGCTGGAAAGCTTTACGGATTATGAACGGATGGAAGAGGAGAAGGTGATTCGTCCGGAACTGCATCCGATGTCCGATACACTCACTATGGGCGAAGTAGTACGCGCGGTGAGTGAAGCTACTCATAATGAAGCTATTTTAGTGACGGACGTCGGTCAGAATCAGATGATGTCTGCCCGCTATTTTAAATATAGCAAAGAGCGCAGTATCATCACTTCCGGTGGTTTAGGAACGATGGGGTTCGGACTGCCTGCCGCTATCGGTGCGACTTTCGGGCGTCCCGATCGCACTGTCTGTGTTTTTATGGGTGATGGCGGACTTCAGATGAATATCCAGGAATTGGGTACTATTATGGAACAGAAAGCTCCCGTGAAGATTATTGTGCTGAATAATAACTTTTTGGGGAATGTACGCCAATGGCAGGCGATGTTTTTCAATCGCAAATACTCTTTCACTCCGATGATGAATCCGGATTATATGAAGATTGCTTCTGCTTATGATATTCCGTCCCGGCGTGTGATGGCCCGTGAAGAACTGTCGGAAGCCATTGCGGAGATGATTAAGACGGAGGGTCCTTATCTGTTGGAGGCTTGTGTGATTGAAGAGGGAAATGTGTTGCCAATGACACCTCCGGGCGGCTCGGTGAATCAGATGTTGCTGGAATGCTGAGGGAGATTCGAGAGGGGAGAAGGTGAATAAAAAAATGGAAAGTTATGAGTGATAAGACATTATATACACTGATTGTACATTCGGAGAATATAGCAGGATTGCTGAATCAGATAACGGCTGTATTTACTCGCAGGCAGATTAATATAGAGAGCTTGAACGTGTCGGCATCTTCTATTAAGGGAGTACATAAATATACGATTACGGCATGGACGGATAAGGATACGATTGAAAAGGTGGTGAAGCAGATCGAGAAAAAGATCGATGTATTGCAAGCGCATTATTTCACGGACGATGAGATTTATTTCCATGAAATTGCCCTATATAAAGTATCCAGTCCGGAGTTTCAGGCCAATCCGGAGGCTTCTCGGATTATACGCAGGTACAATGCACGTATCGTCGAGGTAAACCCGGTGTTTGCTATTGTCGAAAAGAATGGGATGAGTGAAGAAATTACAGCTCTTTACAGTGAACTGCGCCGACTGAATTGTGTTTTACAATTTGTTCGTTCGGGACGTGTGGCCATTACTACCAGTTGTTTTGAACGGGTGAATGAATTCCTTGCCGACCGGGAAACGCGTTATAATCAAAGTAAGAAACAACAGGAAAATGAGTGAAAATAATAAGATAGGAACTTACAGATTTGTTGCAGAACCGTTTCATGTAGATTTTAACGGACGTCTGACGATGGGGGTATTGGGTAATCATCTGTTGAACTGTGCGGGCTTTCATGCCAGTGACCGTGGTTTTGGGATTGCAACCCTGAATGAGGATAATTATACTTGGGTACTTTCGCGTCTGGCCATCGAGTTGGATGAAATGCCTTACCAGTATGAGGAATTCAGCGTTCAGACATGGGTGGAGAATGTGTACCGTCTTTTTACAGATCGTAACTTTGCAGTGATCAATAAAGATGGGAAAAAGATAGGATATGCCCGTTCCGTATGGGCAATGATTAATTTGAATACCCGTAAACCGGCCGATTTGCTGACATTGCACGGAGGGAGTATCGTTGATTATGTCTGTGACGAACCTTGTCCGATTGAAAAGCCGTCGCGTATTAAAGTGACTACAAAAGAACCTGTGGCGACGATTACTGCCAAATATAGCGATATCGATATAAACGGACATGTAAACAGTATCCGTTATATTGAGCATATTCTGGATTTGTTTCCTATAGAACTTTATAAAACAAAGCATATTCGCCGGTTTGAAATGGCTTATGTGGCCGAGAGTTACTATGGCGATCAATTATCTTTCTTTCAGGAAGAGGTTTTGGAGAATGAATATCACATAGAGGTAAAAAAGAACGGCGAAGAGGTGGTTTGCCGTTCGAAGGTATTATTTGAATAAGATAAAATTAGATTGTATAATAAACAGGTGGCTATGCCACCATTTAAAAATTAAAAACAAAAATGGCACAAATGAATTTTGGCGGTGTTATGGAAAATGTAGTAACCCGCGAAGAATTTCCGTTGGAAAAAGCTCGTGAAGTATTAAAAGATGAAACAATTGCCGTAATCGGTTATGGTGTACAGGGCCCCGGTCAGTCACTGAATCTGCGTGATAATGGTTTCAACGTGATTGTCGGACAGCGTAAAGGTGGTAAGACTTGGGAGAAAGCGGTAGCTGACGGTTGGGTGCCGGGCGAAACTTTGTTTGATATAGACGAAGCATGCCAGCGTGGAACCATTATCCAATATCTGCTTTCGGATGCGGCTCAGATCGAGGTATGGCCTACCGTGAAGAAGAATCTTACTCCGGGCAAAGCTCTTTATTTCTCTCATGGTTTCGGCATTACTTATAAAGAACGTACCGGTATCATTCCTCCTGCTGATGTGGATGTAATCCTTGTTGCTCCGAAGGGATCGGGTACTTCATTGCGTACTATGTTCCTCGAAGGCCGTGGATTGAATTCATCTTACGCTATCTTCCAAGACGCTACCGGCCGTGCTTATGATCGTGTGATCGCTTTGGGTATTGGCGTAGGTTCGGGCTATCTGTTCGAAACGACATTCAAACGTGAAGTTTATTCTGACTTGACCGGAGAACGTGGTTCATTGATGGGTGCTATTCAAGGTTTGTTGCTGGCGCAATATGAAACATTGCGTGAGAACGGTCATACACCTTCTGAAGCATTCAATGAAACAGTAGAAGAGTTGACTCAGTCTCTGATGCCTTTGTTTGCAAAGAATGGTATGGACTGGATGTATGCTAACTGTTCCACTACTGCTCAGCGTGGTGCGCTCGATTGGATGGGCCCGTTCCATGATGCCATCAAACCGGTGATGCAGCAATTATATGAGAGTGTAAAAACCGGTAACGAAGCACAAATCTCTATTGACAGCAATTCTCAACCGGATTATCGTGAAAAACTGAATGAAGAACTTCGTCAGTTACGTGAGAGCGAAATGTGGCAGACTGCTGTGACGGTTCGCAAACTTCGTCCGGAAAACAATTAAAATAATGATAAGTGATAAGTGATTAATGGCTGCGCTATAATCCGCATGGCACTAATCACTTATCGCTAATCGCTCATTATTCATCACTTATCATTTTTTCTACGTATTCCATCAGCTTTTTATAAAAGGCGTGCCGGGTCAGGGTTTGGGCTTCTCCCAATATGACTAATTTCATGCGTGCACGGGTGATGGCGACATTCATTCTTCGTAAGTCATTCAAAAAGCCTATCTGGCCATTTTCATTGGCTCGTACAAGGCTGATAAAGATGACATCTCTTTCTTGTCCTTGAAAGCCGTCTACGGTGTTTATAGTAATTAATTCACGAAAGGGGCGGAAAAAGCTGCTGCTTTTTATTTTGTTTCTTAGATATTGCACTTGGGCTTTATATGGAGAAATAAGCCCGAAGTCGATTCGCTCG
>ERZ773225.4966-NODE-4966-length-10157-cov-4.728569_pt1 | contig 10157 bp, 8 predicted proteins | sample MGYA00580993_ERZ773225 | MGnify/ENA primary metagenome ERZ773225 (study PRJEB29015, sample SAMEA2737748) | human gut metagenome | biome: human gut; feature: human-associated habitat; material: faeces | place: China | collected 2012 ... | reverse complement strand
AGTGCGGGGGTTGTTTACCGCTTCAACCGGGCTCCCAGCTGAGCTATACCCCCATGTAAGGGGTGCGCTGAGTAATTTCTTATTCAATTAGTGCGGGGGTTGTTTACCGCTTCAACCGGGCTCCCAGCTGAGCTATACCCCCATCGGCGAGAACTATTCTAACAGATTGCGGCGGAAATTGCAAGTGTTTTCTTTGAAATTTTTAAATAAATCCGGCAGGGGCGAACGACTGGCATTTTGGCAGAAAAAACGGGCGCGATTTTGTGTAATCGAGGTCTGCCAAACGGCGCGTATTTGTGATAAAATACAGAAAACGGCCATAGGCTGTTGGGCGTAGCCTATAAAATTTAAATTCCCGGTGCTTGCACCGGCGCAGGAAAAGGAAGACGACTATGAAAACTTTACTCAAGGGCGGTATCGTGGTGTCCGGCGGCGGCTCGGCGCAGCTGGACGTGCTGGTAGACGGCGAGAAGATCGAGCGGGTCGCGGAGCATATCTCGTGCGCGGAAGCGACCGTGGTCGATGTGACGGGAAAGCTCCTGTTCCCGGGCTTTATCGACGCGCACACGCATTTTGACCTTGACGTGTGCAATACGACGACGGCGGACAACTTTGACACCGGCACGCGCAGCGCCATTCGCGGCGGCACGACGATGGTCATCGATTTCGCCTGCCCGAACAAGGGCGAGAGCCTGCAATACGGCCTCGACCTCTGGCACAAGAAGGCCGACGGCCGGTCGAGCTGCGACTACAGCTTCCACATGACGATCGACGACTGGAACGACGAAATTAAAGCTGAGGTACCCAGAATGTTCGAGCAGGGGATTTCTTCGTTCAAGATGTACATGACGTATCCCGCGATGATGATTGGCGACAAGGATCTGTTCTACGCGCTGGAGGAGATCAAAAAGTTCGGCGGTATTGCAGGCGTGCACTGCGAAAACGCGGGCGTGATCGACGCGCTCATTGAGCAGCATAAGGCGGATGGGAAGTTTGTGCCGGGCTCGCATCCCGAGTGCCGCCCGAACGCGACGGAGGCTGAGGCGGTGGCGCATCTGCTGCGTATCTGCGAGGTCGCCGATACGCCGGTCGTGATCGTTCACCTGAGCACGAAGGAGGCGCTGGCCGAGGTCATGGCCGCGAGAGCCAGAGGCCAGAAGGTCTATGTGGAAACCTGCCCGCATTATCTGACGCTGGACGAATCCGGCTACTATGAAAAGGACTTCCGCAAGGCGGCGGGGTATATCTGCGCGCCTCCGCTTCGGACGAAGGAGGATCAGAAGGCGCTCTGGAAGGGGCTCTATAACGGCGCGATCCAGACCGTCTCCACCGACCATTGCAGCTTCACGCTTGAGCAGAAGGAAGCGGGCAGGGAAGACTTCACAAAGATTCCCGGCGGCCTTCCTGGCGTGGAGACAAGGGGCGTGCTGCTTTATACCTTCGGCGTGGCAGCCGGTAAAATCACGAAAGAGAAGATGGCCGAGGTCCTGAGCGAGAATCCCGCGAAGCTCTATGGCGCGTGGCCGAGAAAGGGCGCGATTTTAGCCGGCAGCGACGCGGACATCGTGGTCTACGACCCGGAGGCCGACACGACGATCCGGGGAGAAGACATGATCTCTGAAGCAAAGTACACGCCCTATGAGGGTATGCGCACGCGCGGCTCGATTGCGCAGGTTTATCTGCGCGGCAAGCTTGCCGTCGAACACGGCGAGGTGAAAGTCGGCGCGGCAGGTACGTTCATCCCCCGCACGACCGGGATGCTGTAAGACGTATTTATAAGGAAAGGAGCCTCCCTGGCGTTCCGGGAGGCTCCTTTTATGGCTCGGATGAATTATTTGCAGAGCGCTGCGGTATCCTGCGCGATCATGAGCTCCTCGTTGGTCGGGATGACCCAAACGGTGACTTTGGAGTCGGGCGTGGAGATGATGGCTTCTTCGCCGCGGGTCTTGTTCTTCTCGGGATCGATCTTGATGCCAAGGTACTCGAGACCCTCGCAGATGGAGGCACGCATCGTTGCGGAGTTCTCGCCGACACCGGCCGTAAAGACGAGGCAGTCGAGGCCGCCGAGCACGGTGGTGTAGGAGCCGATGTACTTCTTGACCTCATAGGCGAACTTGTCGAGTGCCAGACGGCAGTCTTCGTTGCCTTCGTTGGCTGCAGTCTCAATGTCACGGAAGTCGGAGGAGACACCGGAGAGCGCCAGAACGCCGGACTTCTTGTTGAGAATATTGAGGCACTCGTCAGCTGTCAGGTTATCGTGGTTCATCATGTACTGCGCAACGCAGGTGTCGATATCGCCCGCGCGGGTACCCATGGGGACGCCTGCAAGAGGGGAAAGACCCATGGAGGTATCCTGGCACTTGCCGTCCTTCACTGCGGACAGGGAGGAGCCGTTGCCGAGGTGGCAGACGATGACACGGCTGGCCTTTTCAGCGCCCATGAGCTCGATGCAGCGCTTGGAGACGAAGCGGTGGGAGGTACCGTGGAAGCCATAGCGGCGCAGATGTTCCTCAGTGTACCACTTGGTGGGGATGGCGTAGCGATAAGCCTTCGGGGGCATGGTCATATGGAACGCGGTGTCGAATACGGCGACCTGGGGCTTGTCCGGCATGGCTTTCTCGCAGGCCTCAATACCCATGAGGTTGGCGGGGTTGTGGAGCGGGCCGAGGGGGATGCAGTCGCGGATGGCCTGCTTGCAGGCCTCGTCGATGAGGCAGGAGGCAACAAACTTGTCGCCGCCATGGAGCACGCGATGGCCGACCGCGTCGATCTCGTCAACGGACTTGATAACGCCGTCCTCGGGGTCAACGAGAATGGCCATGACAGCCTCGATGGCTTCCTTGTGAGTGGGCATGGGAATGTCCTTCTCCACCTTCTTACCGGTTGCGGGAACCTTGTGGGTCAGCCGTCCGTCAAGGCCAATACGCTCGCAAAGACCCTTTGCGGTAACGTCGCCGGTGTCGGGATTCATCAGCTGATACTTCAGGCTCGAGCTGCCCGCGTTGATGACCAGAATGTTCATGGTAGATTCACTCCTGTATCTTTCATTATTTTTGAAACCATGATAAAATGGTTTTGCGCACCAGATGGCGCAGTCACTATTGCATATCATACAATAAAAGCCAGAGGGAAACAAGGGCTTTTGCGGATTTTTTTGAAAACGGAGGAAATCGCATGCGAATTTGCGGCGTGATCTGTGAATATAACCCGTTTCACAGGGGGCATGAGAAGCAGCTGCGGCAGATTCGCGCGGCGCTTGGGGAGAATACGGGCGTTGTGTGCCTGATGAGCGGGAGCTTTGTGCAGCGCGGAGAACCGGCCGTGTTTGATAAGCGCGTGCGCGCGCAGGCGGCGGTTCTGGCGGGGGCGAACCTCGTTCTGGAGCTGCCGATCACCAAGGCGCTTTCCTCGGCCGAAGGGTTTGCGCGCGGGGGCGTGGAGGTTTTCTCGAAGCTCGGCTGCGCCGATACGCTGGCTTTTGGCTGCGAGAGCGGGGACGGAGTGGAAATCCTGACGGCGGCAAGGGCCATGTGCGAGCCGGCGTATGACGCGGCGCTTCGTGAAATTCTGAATACCGGCGTGAGCTACCCTGCGGCGCGGCAGCGGGCGCTCGTAATGCTGGGATTTGACGGCGGCGTGCTGGAGCGGCCGAACGACATTCTGGGGCTGGAATACTGCAAGGCGATTTTGCAGACGGGAAGCCGTTTGCGGCCGCTCACGCTGTTGCGGGAGGGGGACTATCACGCGCAGGAGGCGGATGCTGAGAACCCGTCGGCGACGAGTCTTCGGGAAAGGCTTTCGCGCGGGGAGAATATTTCTGATTTTGTACCGGCGCAGGCGGCGGAAATCTATCACGGCGCGCGGCAGTATGATCTTCTTTCGGGCGAGCGGGCGATGCTGGCGGGACTGCGGCTTTTGCCGGAAGCGGCCTGGAGCAAAACGGCGCACGGCTCGGAGGGGCTCTGGAGCAAGGCCATGAAGGCGGCGCGCGAGAAGAGGAGTCTGGAAGGTGTGATCGGCGCGACGAAGTCGAAACGCTACCCCAGAACGAGAATCCAGAGACTTCTTTTATGCGCGTTTCTTGGTATCACGCAGGAGGATTTGAAAAGGCCCGTTTCCCATGTGCGCGCGCTGGCCTTTGACGAGACGGGGCGGGGGATTTTGCGCCGGATGCGGGAGACTGGAGAACTTCCGATTGTAAACGCCGGAGAAAAACCGGAAGATGGGGCGCTGTATGATCTGGAGCTGCGCGCGGGAAGGCTCTATCCGCTCTTTTGCCGGGACGACACAATCCCGGACGGAAATGCGGAAGAAAATTTGCGGATTTTTCTGAAAAAATAGCTTGCAATTTTGGCTTCCTCGTGATAAAATACTCAGGCGTTTGAACCAAGGGAAGGGCATTATGCCTTTTTACAGAAATCTGATGAGAGAGGTGAAACTCATGAAGGAAGGTATCCATCCCAAGTACGAACAGACTACTATCAGATGCGCGTGTGGTGCAGTTATTGAGACTGGTTCTACCAAAAAGGACATCAAGGTTGAAATTTGCTCCAAGTGTCACCCGTTCTACACCGGCAAGCAGAAGCTTGTTGACACCGGTGGACGTGTCGACCGTTTCAACAAGAAATACGGCCTGAAGTAAGAAGCAAGTCCGCACCAGCGTATTGGTGCGGGCTTTTTTCATATCTGCGAAACTTGTCGCAAACAGGGAAAGCCCTGATTTGCGCAGCAATTGGGGACTTGGGCAGAGATTCCCCAGAATTCGGAGGAAGTATGGAACAGACCAGACAGGCGGCGGGCGAAAAGGCGGTTCTGGCAGGACTGGACGCCGCCTGCTTTACAAGAGAAGAAACAGCGAGCGAAACGTCGCTCGAGGAATTGCAGGCGCTTTTGGAGACGGCGGGCGGCGAGTGCGTCGGAACGGTTTTGCAGTCGCGCCCGACGCCGGACCCGCACAGCTTCGTCGGCCAGGGCAAGGCAGAGGAGATCCGCGAGCTGGTCAAGGAGACGGGCGCGAAGCTTGTGATTTTTGACAACGACCTTACGCCGTCTCAGATCAAGGCGCTTGAGAGCATTACAGGCGCGTCGGTTCTCGACAGAAGCGCGCTGATTCTCGATATTTTCGCGCAGAGAGCCAAGACCCGCGAGGGTAAATTGCAGGTCGAGCTTGCGCAGTACCAATACTATCTGCCGCGGCTCACGGTCTGGAACGAGACGATGGGCAGACTTGGCGGCGGCATCGGCACGAGAGGCCCGGGCGAGACGCAGCTCGAAACCGACAAGCGGCACATCCGCTCGCGTGTGGCGAAGCTCCGGCAGGAGCTTTTGGAGGTGCGGCAGGTGCGCGGCGTGCAGCGCAGGCAGCGGATGAAAAATAATGTTCCGGTTGTGGCGCTGGTCGGCTACACGAACGCGGGCAAGTCGACGATTTTAAACGCTCTCACGGGCGCGGATATTCCGGCGAACAACCGGCTGTTTGACACGCTCGACACGACGACCCGGCAGCTGACGGTGTCCGATACCTGTCAGGTGCTGCTGTCGGATACAGTCGGATTTATCGCGAAGCTGCCGCACCATCTGGTGGAGGCATTCAAGGCGACGCTCGAGGAGCTCGAGTATGCGGACGTTTTGCTGCATGTCATCGACGCGTCCGACCCCGAGCGGCAGGAGCATATGGCGGTCGTGGAACGGTTAATTGAGCAGCTGGCAAAGCCCGGCGTACCGGTCATCCGGTGCTACAATAAGTGCGATCTGCTTCCGGACGACGATCTGCCGCGCGAGACGGGAAGCGTCTGCATCTCGGCCAAGACCGGCGCGGGTGTGGACGAGCTTCTCAAAAAGATCGAGCAGGAGCTCGGCAAGGGGCTGCATCAAGCTGTGTTTCTGCTGCCATATTCCATGGCGGGCTTTCTCGATACGCTGCACCAGAACGCGAAGGTGCTCAGGGCCGAGTATCAGGCAGGCGGCATTGAGGTCGAGGCGATTGTCGACGAGGTGCTGCTCGGCAAATTATCCGCGTACCGAAAGGAGTAACGGATGGAAGACTATCTGGTGCCCCGCGGCGTGGGGCAGGCGGAGTATATCGAAAAGAAGTCGCGCTTTTTGGGCGGTGTGTACCCGGTAACATCGGAGCAGGAGGCCAAAGAGATTTTGGAGCGCGTGCGCAAGCAGCACTATGACGCGCGGCACAACTGCTGGTGCTACATTTTAAAAAGCGGCCAGAAGCGCTACAGCGACGACGCAGAGCCCCAGGGTACGGCCGGGCAGCCGATGCTGAACGTGTTTGAGCGCGAGGGAGTCGTGGACGTGCTGTGTATCGTGACGCGCTATTTTGGCGGTATCCTTCTTGGCGCTGGCGGGCTTTGCCGGGCGTACACAAAGGCGGCGAAGGACGCGCTGGACGCAGCGGGAATTTCCAAAATGCAGCCGTGGGTCCGGCAGCAAATCACCGTTTCCTACGCGCTTTTTGAGCGGGCGAAGCTTCTCATTGCGGCGCAGGAGGGCACGGTCGAGGACGCGCAGTATGGGGCGGACATTCTGATTACCTACCGCATTCCGGAGGGCGCGGATGAACGGCTCCAGACGGCGCTGCGAGAGGCCTCCAGCGGGAGCGTCGTACCGTCGCTTCTGGAAGAGATTTTCTGCGCCGGTTAAACAAAACATACAGAAAATTCAAAGTTTCGACATTTTTCTATGCTATCGTATAGACGAAGAGGTGAGCGTATGACCATCCGCGAACGACTCGAACAGCAGGAATACATGCTCCTCGCGCCGAACGCGCAGAAGGCGGCGGAGACGAAGGGCAGGCTCTATCCGGCGGAGGAAAACGAGGTGCGCACATGCTACCAGCGGGATGCGGACCGGATCGTCCACAGCAAGTCCTTCCGGCGGCTCATGCACAAGACGCAGGTCTTTCTCTCACCCGAGGGAGACCACTACCGCACGCGCATGACCCACACGCTGGAGGTCAGCCGGATCGCAAGGACGATCTGCCGCGCGCTGCGGCTGAATGAAGACCTTGCCGAGGCCGCGGCCTATGGGCACGATCTGGGGCACACGCCGTTTGGCCACGCGGGAGAGGCGGCGCTGTCTGACATGATGGGAACGCCGTTTCACCATAATGAGCAGTCGCTTCGCGTGGTGGATAAGCTCGAACGCGACGGCGACGGGCTGAACCTTACCTATGAGGTGCGCATGGCGATCCTCGGGCACACGGGACCGAGAATTCCCGAGACGCTCGAGGGGCAGGTCGTGCGTACATCCGACCGCATTGCGTATATCAATCACGACATTGACGATGCGATTCGTGCGGGGATTTTGTCTGAAAGCGATATTCCGCGCGAGATTGCGGACGTTCTGGGCGCGTCGCATTCGGCGCGTATCAATACGCTCGTGGAGGACATGATTTCGAACACGCAGAACACGGGCGTGTTATCCATGCATCAGGAGGTCTCCGACGCGATGGACGCGCTGCGTGCGTTCATGTTTGAACGGGTCTATACCAATCCTGTTGCCAAGGGCGAAGAGGCCAAGGCGAAGGATATCATGCGCAAGCTCTTTGATTACTACTATTCGCATCCAGACAAGCTGCCGGCGGATTTTATTCCGCAGCTGGATTTTGACGGCATCAGCCGGACAATCTGTGACTATATTGCCGGGATGACCGACAAATACGCGATCTATACATATTCCGAAATTTTCATCCCCACCGCTTGGCAGGTGCGATGAAGAAGGGAGACAAGCATGCCGTTTCCGCCTGCGTTTCTGGACGAACTGAATAACAGAAACCCGATCGAGGACGTGGTGGGACAGTATGTGACGCTGACGCGGAAGGGCTCGAACCTGTTTGGCCTGTGCCCGTTCCACTCGGAGAAAACGCCGTCTTTTTCCGTCGCGCCGGACAAGGGGATCTACTACTGCTTCGGCTGCCATAAGGGCGGCGGCGCGGTCAATTTCATCATGGAAATTGAATCGCTGAGCTACCCCGATGCGGTGCGCTTTCTCGCCAAGCGGGCAGGGCTCGAGGTGCCGGAGGACGAGGGGTATCAGTCGCAGTACCAGAAGCAGGAGCGGCTGTGGGCGCTCTGCAAGGACGCGGCGCGGTTTTTCCATCAGAAGCTGTTAGAGCCCTGCGGCGAGCAGGCGCGGGCGTATATCATAAAGCGCGGGCTGAGCAAGGCTACCGTGACCAGATTTGGACTCGGATTTTCGCCCAATGAATGGTCGGTGCTGTTAGATACGATGACAGGGAAGGGGTACTCGAGGGAGGAAATTCTGGAGGCCGGGCTTGCCGTCTCGGGCAAAAACGGCGGCATGTACGACCGGTTCCGAAACCGCCTCATGTTCCCGATCATCGACATTCGGGGCAATATCATCGGCTTCGGCGGGCGCGTGATGGATGATTCCACGCCGAAGTATTTAAACTCGCCCGAGACGCTGATCTTCAACAAACGGAAAAATTTGTTTGCCCTCAACATTGCAAAAAAGAGCAAACAGGGGAGGATCATCCTGACGGAAGGCTACATGGACGCGATTTCGCTGCATCAATACGGTTTTGACTGCGCGGTCGCGTCGCTTGGCACATCGCTCACGGAGGAGCACGCGAACATTCTGGCAAAATACACCGATCAGGTGGTGCTTACGTACGACGGAGACGAAGCCGGGCAGAACGCGACCCGGCGCGCGATCCCGATGCTGGAAAAAACGGGGATCCAGGTGAAGGTCCTTCGGATGCAGGGGGCAAAGGACCCCGACGAGTTTTTGAAAAAATACGGCGCGGACCGGTTTTCGCTCTTGCTTGACCAATCGGAGAACCAGGCGGAATACCGGCTCGAGAGTCTGAAACGGAAGTTTGATCTCACGCAGGACGAGCAGCGCGTGCAGTTTTTGCAGCAGGCGGCCGAGCTCGTTTCGAGCTTCCCCAGCGCTGTGCAGCGCGAAGTCTACGGCGCGAGAGCCGCTGAGGCAGCCGGAATTTCTCCGCAGGCGATGAAGTTGGAGGTCGATAAGGCCTACAAAAAGCGCCGCCGGCAGGAGGAAAAAAAGCAGCTTGCGCAGGACTTATCGCCTGCGCGCCAGCTCTCGCCGCAGATTCAGGGCATCCGGTACGACAATGTCCGCTCGGCGATGGCGGAGGAAGGGCTTTTGCGGCAGGTGCTGAAAGAGCCAGAGCTTTTGCGGGATATCGATGTAACGCCGGAGCAGTTTTCTTCCCCGCTTCTGGGGCGCGCGTTCGCAGCCTTGCAGCGGCAGCACGCACAGGGGCAGATGGTAACGCTTTCAAACCTCGGCGAGGAATTTACCCCGCAGGAGATGTCGCACCTGTCTCAGGTCGCGCAGCGGCGCGACACGACGCTTTCAGACCGGGCGCTCAAGGATTACATCCGCATCATCACCGAGGAGTACGCAAACGCCAGACTCTCGGGCCCCGAGGGGTTACTTCAGCTGGCGCAGAGGAAAAAACGAATGGAACACGGAGGTTAGACGATGACAAAGGAACTGGAACTGCTGGGCAAAATGGATCTGACCGAAGAAAACCGCGCGAAATTGCAGGCGCTGCTCGAGGAGTCCAAAAAGACGGGCAAGGTAGCGTCCAAGAAGCTGGTCGAGACGCTTGACGCCGTGGATGCGACCGAGGAGCAGACCGAGAAATTCTATGACGTTCTGGAAGCGGCGGGTGTGGAGATCGACGTTTCAGACGTGCTCGACCTCATCGGTACCGCCGAGCTCGACAACCCGACGCTTGGCGAAATGCGGGCCATCGAGGATGAGGGCATCGACGTTTCCAATGAAAATATCGAGGATATTGACGACTCCAACGTCAAGCTCGACGACCCCATCCGGATGTATCTCAAGGAGATCGGCAAAATCAAGCTGCTTTCTCCGGAGGAAGAGCTTGAGGTCGCGAAAAAGATGGTCGAGGGCAGCGAGCAGGAGAAAGACGCGGCGCGCAAGCGCATGTCGGAGGCGAACCTCCGCCTCGTTGTGTCGATTGCCAAGCGCTATGTGGGGCGCGGGATGCAGCTTCTGGACCTCATTCAGGAGGGAAACCTCGGGCTTATGAAGGCAGTCGAAAAATTCGACTACACGAAGGGCTATAAATTTTCAACTTACGCTACCTGGTGGATCCGGCAGTCCATCACGCGCGCGATTGCCGA
>ERZ773225.4962-NODE-4962-length-10165-cov-7.024431_pt1 | contig 10165 bp, 9 predicted proteins | sample MGYA00580993_ERZ773225 | MGnify/ENA primary metagenome ERZ773225 (study PRJEB29015, sample SAMEA2737748) | human gut metagenome | biome: human gut; feature: human-associated habitat; material: faeces | place: China | collected 2012 ... | reverse complement strand
TGCTCTCCCAGCACATCTCCTTCCTGCGGGATGTGTTCCGCGTCTACAAGGGCTTCGACACGCCCCACATTGACACATTGGAGCTGATGGTGGAGCAATTATACAAAAAGTGGAACATCACCGACCGCACGGACTTTGCCGGAATGCAGCCGACCGATTACCCCATCCTCTCCGACCTCTACGATGCCATTCAGGAAAGCTACGACCATTACGAGGCCGCAGACAGCCTCTACCCGCGGGAAATGCTGCGGGATCTGCTGCTGGGGCTCCACTCCATGTGCCGCGGCGCGGACGCCCGGTTCTTCAACGGGCATACCAATATTGCCCGTTCCAAATTCCTTGTTTTCTGTGTCAAGGGACTGGATAACATGGCGGAAAATCTGCGGAACACGTTGCTGTTCAGCCTGCTGTCCTATATGTCGGATCAACTTCTGACGCTGGGCAATTCCGTAGCGGCTATTGATGAGCTGTACCTGTGGCTGTCCGATCCCACCGTCATCACCTACATCCGCAACGCGCTTAAAAGAGTACGAAAAAAGGAATCCGCCCTGTTCCTTGCCAGCCAGAATCTGGAGGACTTCACTCAGCCGGAAATACGGGAGCTGACGCGCCCCCTCTTTTCCATCCCCGTCCATCAGTTCATCTTTAACGGCGGCAATGTGGATAAGAAATTCTTCATGGATAACCTCCAGTTGGAGGAATCCGAGTATGCCCTGATCCGAGACCCGCAGCGCGGCTCCTGCCTCTACAAGTGCGGCAACGAGCGGTATCTCTTGCAGGTGCAGGCCCCGGAGTACAAGCAGGCACTTTTCGGAACGGCAGGTGGACGGTAATGGCGGTACCCGTTGCAGCACTGGCGAAGCTCGCCGCTGCCGCGCTCTCAGGCGAGGATACCCGGCGAAAGCTGGGCTGGATCGTGGCGGCGATCTGTTCGCCGTTGATTTTGACGCTGGCGCTGATCTGCTCTCTGCTCTCCGGCAGCGCGGAGCATAACAATTCCGCTGTTTTACTCTGCTTCAACGGCGGCAACATTCCGGGCAAAACGCCTGCGGAATATGTTGCTTACATCGAAGATATGCGCCGCAGCTTCACGCTGCTGGACGACGCCATCGCCGCCGTCAATGACATGACGGAGAACAGCGACAGCCTTGACGGTATCCGCGTCAAGGCTGTTTTCTATGCTATTTTCTTTGGAGAGGACACGCCGAGCAGGAGAGCGCATAAGCAATTCGCGGACTGCTTCGTGACCTACGAGGAACGCACCCGCACCGTCACCGCCGAGGACGGGACGGAAACCGAGGAGAGCTACACCGTGGCGATTCCCGTTGCAGACATAGCCACCGTGTACGGCAATCTTGAAAACGTGCTTCACTTGCAGATCTCTGCGGAACAGAAGTCCAACGCCGACAGTGTGTACAATCTGGTGCGCTATGGCATAGCCGGAGGTTCAGAGGGCTGGATACCCGGCGCGGATGTGCCATTTATCGGCGCGGACGGTTTCTGTTCGCCCATCGGTTCGGGCTGGGAGCGCCGTGTCACCTCTGAATTCGGCAACCGCATCGATCCCATCACCGGGAAGCGCAAGGGGCACACCGGCATGGACCTGGCAGTCCCCACCGGCACGCCCATCCGCGCCGCGTTGCCGGGGACGGTGACGGTCTCCAAGTACAATGCCGGAGGCTATGGCTACTACGTGTGCATCGACCACGGCAACGGACTCACCACGCTGTACGGTCACTGCTCTCAGCTTCTGGCAAGAGTGGGACAAACCGTGCAGGCGGGAGACATCATCGCCCTCTCCGGCAGCACCGGGCGTTCAACCGGGCCGCATCTCCATTTCGAGGTGCGCGTCAACGGGGAACGGACGAATCCGAGGGCATATCTACCAAAAGGCTGAAAGGAAAACTAATTATGAATACTGCAATAAAACCGATCACGCCGGAGTGTGAGCAGGAGTTGGTTGCGAAGCTCGTGGATTTTCTCAGCAGCCGCTACGACGCTGGGAATCTCTATGACATTCTGCGTCACGGACTCGGCATGGATCACGGCGACATGGAGTCGCTGGGCTTCCAGCTCCGCGACTACTACGAGGAGGTATGATCATGAAAAAGGAAAATGTCACGATCCCATTCGAGAGCGAGCAGCTTGCCGCTCTCGAATTTTCACTCAAAAAGAAAAACACCAGCGTGCAGGCGCAGCTGGAGGAACTGCTCAAATGTCTCTATGAATCCGAGGTGCCGGAGCCGGTACGGGAGTATCTGGACAGCCGCGCGGCGCCCGCTGCCCGTCCCCGCCGTCCGGCAAGACCGGTGAAGCCACAGACATTGGAGCAGAAAGTTACTCCCCCTGCATTGGCATCGTCTGATGCTACTGAAAAGGTCGGTGGCTGAGATGGAACAGCAGGAAAAGATCGTGCTGTGGATCGACCGGCGCTGGTTGACCGCTATCGAAAAGCATCTCAACGGTCAGACGCTACAGGAGCACATGGAAGATGTGCTGGATGAGCTCTGCAATCAACTGCCAGAGCGGGAGTACACTCGGATCAGTAAAGCAATTCAGGCGGGAAGCTCTGCCGCCCGTGAGCGGGAAGAAGCGGCGCAGACATGGTCTGCCTACCGTGTACTCGAAAACGGTGAGGAATGGTGCTTCAAAGTCGCGCCCGGTGAGGAACTGCTGAATGCCGCTGAAAGACTGAACCGTTACCTGAACACGTCTGCCGACACAGGCAGCAAATTCATTCGCCTTTTCTCCTGTGGGACGCTGCTCACGTCGGGGGAATATCAGCAGATGATCGCGGAGCGCATGGAAAACACCGGCAAAGTGACCGGCGTGTTTGAACTCGACTTTGACAAACGGGAATTCTCTGCCGTTCACATCATGGATGGCTGGAGAACGTGGGCGATGCAGGATGTGTCCGCGGCGGTGTACCATGCCACACGGTCGCAATTCGCGTCGAGCGATGATAAGTGGCGCAAGCTGCTGGATCATCTGAGCGGTAAAGAGATCACCTCGGCGGGACATCTCTCCGCGCGAAATTTCTCTTTCGGTGATGAGATCATCGAATCGGACGGCAAGCTCAATTTTTATGTGCAGACGGAGTTCGATGTGGACGCTGCCTTCGGAACCTTCGTCCTCACGGGCAAAAACGATGACTGGCTCAACATCTATGCCAACTACGACATCGCGGAGGATAGACCCTGCGACACGCTGGAGCTGTGCCTCTGCAAAGGAGATGGCGCCGAGGAGAGCTGGAGCTACCCACTCAACGCAGCCGAGCAGGATGTCCTGCTGCGGAAGATGGAGGAATTCTGTCAGCAGCAGACCGGCATGAGCCTGCGCGAGTATGCCCAACAGCTTCACGAGGAGCAGGCACAGACTGCGGAGCTGCAGCTGTGATCGCAAAGGAAAAGAAAGTGGAGTTTCTCTTGGCTGGTTATCCTAACACCGGAACAGGAGCAGCGCGATTCACCGGTGCTGGGAATGTGAAATCGAATACGCTGCCCGGAGAGCCGTGCCAACTGGCGTGGCTCTCCCTTTTGCACCCGCGGCTTATCTAAAAGATGCGGAACACCGCGCAGGAGCAAACCATGTAATAACTGCGGTCTCCATTGGCTTTTCACAAAACCAGCCATGGATTTTTTGTTGCTTTTCGTGGATAGCTTTTCTCCCTGCGCCGTGCCATTGTGTTTGCACGGGCATTGCCCGAATCAAAAATCAGGAGGAAACAAACATGACAATTGATACCGCAAAAGAACTGCAGATGAATATCGCAAAAGAGGGACTGGCATTGCTGGTGCTCCACCCCACCGCAGATGTGCAGCTCCACCGAGAGTGCATCTCCCACATTGGGACGGCATGGGACATCCCCGTTGGTGACACACAGGAGGTCATCTCACTCCTGGACCGCGAGCTGGATGCCATCCACGCCGCAGAAAAAAATGGCACGGTGACACATGTGCTGCCGGAGGAAGAACTGCCCATGAATGCCAGCGGACTTGAAACGCTGGATAACATCTGGGATCTGTTTGAAACGACTCTGCGCGCAGACAGTGCATACGCCAGGACGAGGCTGTTCGAGATGGCAAAGTGGCTGGAGGAGTCTCAGAACCTGCTGGACTGGATCGAAAAGACGCCGGCGGAAAAGCAGGCATGGATGGAACAAGTCAGCTGACCCCCCACAGGAGGAGCCGCCCCCCCAGAGGGCGGCTCCTCCCTGTTTCGCCAGCTATGCCCCCTGTGAGCCGCTGTGTGCGGTTTTGGGGGCGAGGGTGGCATCCCTGCACCCCGGACAGGCATCGGCGCTGTTTGCCCCCGCTTTCGCCCCGCCTATGGGGAATTGTGCTGGGAACCTGCCTGTTCGATAAAAGCACAAGATAAAGGCCCGGTGTCGTTTCCGCCCCGGACCGCCCACAAAGCCCCGCAGTGCGGGGCTTTTCAGCGTTTGGAATTGTAGGCGTTTTCACTGGATTTCAAATGAGTTGTAGGCGCATTTTCCGAAAAACTACCGCGTCACAGGGGGTTGCGCCCACAACAAGCGACATCAACAGAAAGGACGGCAACTATGTCAAAAGAACAGATGACCATCCGGCTTTATCCAGAAACGCGCAGACAAATGGATGGTTGGTTGGAAGAAAGCAACAGCAAAAACCGAAACGAATTCGTGGAAAAGGCTCTGCGCTTTTATATGGGCTACCTCGGCACGGAGAATATTACCGAGTATCTCTCGGACGCGCTGGTGGCGACGCTGCGCGGAATTGTAGCTGACAGCGCAAATCGCACCAACAGCATTCTCTTCAAGTGCGCGGTGGAGCAGGGCATCATGGCGCACACCATCGCCGCCCACTTCCGGGATACGCTGGAGGATCGCCGCGCCCTGCGTGGGTATGTGGTGGACGAGGTAAAACGCACCAACGGTCAGATCAAGTTCGAGGACGCCCAGGATATCCAGCGACAGTTACCTGATGGTACATGGCTCAAATAATTTTTATCTCGCCCTATATGAAGGGCGGCAGAGATTCTGCTCGGCTGGCCCACCGCACCCGCTACTTCGCCACCCGTGAAGGGGTGCAGCTTCTCAAGGATGACAATGCTCATCTTCCTACCACGAAGAAACAGCAGCAGTACATCCGGCGTCTGCTCCGCAGCTTCCCAGAGGCGAGGGAGCTGCCGGAGCATGAGGGGTATGTGAGCTCACCCAACCGGCAGACAGCCTTTGAGCTCATCGCGCAGATCCACGAGGACTTCATTGAGCCGATGGATAGCCGCGAAAACTATCTTGACTATGTCGCAAACCGTCCCGGCGTAAAATCGATGGGTGAACACGGCCTGTGGGATGCCAACGGGAAGGTCCCGTCGCTGGAGAACGCTGTGGCAGAGGTGGCGCGGCACACAGGGAATGTGTGGACACCGGTCATCTCCCTCTCCCGTGAGAACGCGGAGCGTCTGGGGTACACAGATATTAAAAACTGGCAGGATCTCATCAACGCCTCCATCACGGACATCGCCAAGGGCTATAAGATCCACCCGAGTCATCTATGCTGGTATGCTGCTCTCCATGAAAAAGAGAAGCACATCCATGTTCACATGGTACTCTTCTCAACCGATCCGAAGGAGGGCTACCTCTCCCGGCAGGGTATCCGCAGCATCAAGTCCGCGCTGGTCAGCACGATCTATCGGAACGACCGCCTGCACATCTATGAGCAGAAGGATGGACAGCGGAGCTTTCTCCAGCAGGAAGCAGAAGCACGGATGGCAACACTCATCGAGCAGATGGCAACCGGTACTCTGCAAAGCGATAAGCTGGAGCTGTTGGTGACGGATCTCGCCCAGCGGCTTCAGGAGGTTAGCGGCAAAAAGGTCTACGGTTATCTGCCGCCCCGTGTCAAGCGCATCGTGGATGAGATCGTGGACGAACTGGCAAAGGACGAACGGGTGTCGTCCGCCTATGCTCTATGGCAGGATCTCCGAGAGCAGCTTTGTATTGACTATAATCAGACACCGCCGCAGCGAGTGCCGCTGTCGCAGCAAAAGGAGTTCAAGACCGTGCGCAACATGGTCATCCGGGAAACGCTCCGACTTTCGGAGATGCACTTCACCTTCGAGGATGATGCCATGCAGGATGAGCCGGAGCCGGAAGAACCGCCTGTTCCTCCAGATCCAAGTGCGGAGCGGATGATCTATCAGCGGGCTCGGTTTTACCGCAGAGCAAAAAGCATATTAGATGCTGCGGACGGAGATCCCAGTGAGAAGTCAATGGCATTGGTCACACTCCACCGTTTGTGGGAGGAGGGCTATACCATTGCCGCCCATCAGCTTGGCAAATCGTATCGAGATGGAGTTGGAAGTTCAGTTGACCAAGAGTTGGCGGCAGAGTGGTTTCAAAAATCGGCAGAAGCCGGCAATCCTTGCTCTGCATATGCGCTGGGCAAACTGCTGCTGGAGCAGGAGCAATTCCCGCAGGCCCTTCACTGGCTGCGGCAGGCAGCGGAGCAGAACGATCCATACGCGCAATACCGGCTCGGCAAGCTGCTGCTCACCGGCGCGGAGGGTGTGCCAAAGGATGTAGATGCGGCCATTCAGCTTCTGAAGGACTCTGCCACACAAGGGAATTCGTTTGCCCAATACACGCTGGGAAAGCTCTATTTGCTGGGACAAGAGGTGCAAGCAGACCGTGAAGAAGCTCTGCGCTATTTCGCACAGGCAGCGGCACAGGGCAACACCTACGCTCAATATTTCATTGACCATCAGGACGACTTCTCCGGTGCGGCGGCGGGAACAGTTGTCCTTCGGATGCTCCATCAGATGAGCCGCATATTCCGCGAGAACGCCGCCCAGCCTGCCATCTATGCAGGAATGCAGATCGACAAGAAGCGTCGCCGCAGATTGCAGGAGAAGCGCATGGCAATGGGACACAAGGCGGATGACCATGAGGATCGTGGACTGACGCAACAGACACAATAAGGGAGGGACTATGTCAAAGTACATTCCGTTTACAACCGAGCAGAAAGAACGAGCCGCATCGGTGGACTTGGAGGAGTTCCTCCGCCGCCGAGGAGAAAAGCTCATTACCTCCGGCAGGGACAAACGCCTTGCCAGCGACCACAGCATCACCATCCGCGGATGCGAGTGGTACGATCACGCCAGCGAACAGGGCGGCAGAGCCATCAGCTTCGTCAAGCAGTTCTATGGACTCAGCTACCCGGACGCCATGTCTCTGCTCCTCGGCGATGATCTCGGCGGAAGCTACCCTGCGGCAAAGGAGAAGGTGCCGGAGCCTGCAAAGCCCTTCGTGCTGCCGCCGCAGAGCGAGTCCATGCGCCGTGTGTATGCCTACCTGCTGCAAAAGCGTTGCATCGACCGCGAGATACTCAATGCCTTCGTGCGCAAGAAGCTCATCTACGAAAGCTGTGAAAGATCCAGGGATGGGACAAAGGAATACCACAACGCCGTGTTCGTCGGATTCGATGAACACGGCGTTCCCCGTCACGGGCATAAGCGCGGGCTGTATACCATGGGACAAAGCTATCGCGGCAACATTGAGGGCAGCGACCCGCGGCACAGCTTTCACTATCTTGGCGGTGATGACACGCTCTATGTCTTCGAGGCCCCTATCGACCTGCTCTCTTACATCTCCCTTTTCACGGAGGGGTGGCAGGAGCATAACTATGTGGCCTGCTGCGGGACATCCTCCATCCCCGTGCTGGAGATGCTGCGGCAGCTCCCCCAGCTCCGGCAGGTGTATCTCTGCCTGGACAATGACGCTGCCGGTCATGCCGCCAGTGAGCGCATGGCAACGCTTTTGAAAGAACACGGTCTCAATGCAGTTCGGCTCGTACCGCAGCAAAAGGACTGGAATGACGATCTCAAGACAGAACAGGAAAACAAAATGGAAAGGAGCGAGCTATGCCAAACCTTCTGCTGACAATGTGGGACACGATCAAAAGCTCCAACATCGGGATATTGGTCGCGGCAGGGCTGGGGATGTTCGCCATCATTGGGGGATTCTCCATGCTGTCCTACCACTATACACTCAGCGGCATCAAGTCCCGCACCGTGGGTGACGGACAGCACGGCACGGCGCGTTGGGCGACCGATAAGGAGATCCGCAAGACCTATGCCCACGTGCCGTTCAAGGTCAGAGACTGGCGCAAGGGAGTAAGCCTTCCCACAGAACAGGGTCTGGTGCTGGGCTGCAAGGGCAAGAAAGATGAACTGACTGCGCTGGTGGACAGCGATGACATCCATTGCCTGATGATCGCCGCCTCCGGCGCGGGCAAGACGGCTTTCTTCCTCTATCCCAACCTTGAATATGCCTGCGCGTCTGGCATGAGCTTTCTGGCTCTGGATACCAAGGGTGATCTCGCCCGCAACTACGGCTCTATTGCCAAAAAGTATTACGGCTATAAGCATATCTCCGTTATAGACCTGCGCAACCCCACCCGCTCGGATGGCAACAATCTGCTGACGCTTATCAACCGCTATATGGACATCGCCAGGAAACAACCGGACAACCTCGCCGCCCGCGCAAAGGCGGAGAAGTATGCCAAGATCCTTGCCAAGTCCATCGTCAGCCCGGAGGGAAACTCCGACCACGGACAGAACGCCTTCTTCTACGATGCGGCGGAGGGCTTGCTGTCCTCCACGATCTTGCTGCTTGCGGAGTTTCTGCCGCCGGATGAGGAGCACCCGGAGGAACGACGGCACATCGTGTCGGTATTCAAGCTGGTGCAGGATCTGCTGGAGCCGGCGCGTGGTGCGCGGGGACGCTCCCGCTTCCAGCTGCTCATGGATAAGCTGCCGTCCGAGCACAAAGCGCGCTGGCTGGCAGGCGCCGCACTCAACAGCTCCGAACAGGCGATGGCATCAGTCATGTCCACGGTGCTGTCCCGGCTCAACTCGTTTCTTGATAGTGAGTTGGAGCAGATCCTGTGCTTCGACAGTGCCATTGACGCCGAAAAGTTTGCGGCGGAGAAATCCGCCATCTTTCTCATCCTGCCGGAGGAGGATCAGACGAAGAACTTTATGGCAGGCTTGATGATCCAGAACCTCTCCCGTGAGCTGTTCGCAGTAGCGGATGAGAACGGCGGCAAACTGAAAAACCGTGTTATCCTCTTTTGCGATGAGCTGGGTACCATGCCGCCCTTTGATATTTTGCCGCTTTTCAGTGCTGGACGCTCTCGCCGCCTGACGCTGGTACCCATCATCCAGTCCCTGGCGCAGCTGGAAAAGAACTATGGGAAAGAAGGTGCGTCCATCCTGATGGATAACTGCCAGGATGTGATCTGCGGCGGCTTTGCGCCCAACAGCGAGGCGGCGGATGCCTTCTCCAAAGCCCTCGGCAGCCGCACGGTGCTCTCCGGCTCTGTGAGCCGCGGGAAAAACGATCCCAGCCAGAGCCTGCAGATGATGGAGCGCCCCCTGCTGACGGCAGATGAGCTCAAGTCCATCCCCAAGGGCAGCTTCATCGTGCAGAAGACCGGATGCCACCCCATGCGTACCCGCCTGCGCCTGTTCCTCGAATGGGGCATCACCTTCGAGGAGGAATACCGTGTGGAGGAACAGGCGGCCAGAAGGGTCTATTATGCCGACCAGAATGCGCTGACCCGCGCCATCGTGCGGAAGTATCCGCCCAAGCTGCCGGAGCGGCAGACCACCCGCTCCGTTAAGGGCGAGGGGCAGCTCCACGACGCGCCCGTGCAGGAGATGGTGGTGGCGGAGGACATCGACTATGACCGTATGCCGCACAAGCGCACCCCGTATAATCTTCCCCGACAGGAGGTGGATCGGTGAGCTACTTTGACAGCATTTACGCCGACACGCTCCTGCCGCCCAGGGCTGTATCCGTTTATATGTACCTCAAGGATCGGTCCAATAGTGCAGGAAGCTGCTGGCCCGGTATCAAGACGATTGCGAGAGATATGAATCTCTCCCGCAGTACCGTCAAGCGGGCACTGGCGGACTTGGAGCAGCACGGCTATCTCGCCAAGCTGCCCCGGTATCGACCCAATGGGAGCAACACCTCCAATCTCTATACGCTGAAATAAATGAAAAGTGGATCGTACAGCGCCCTGGTACGATCCACTTCATTAAGCCAAAAAGCAAAAATCGCCACGCCAAGGGGTAACTATACCTGTTTGCTGAACCGAGGAGGGGTTCAATATGACCC
>ERZ773225.4955-NODE-4955-length-10177-cov-15.845287_pt1 | contig 10177 bp, 8 predicted proteins | sample MGYA00580993_ERZ773225 | MGnify/ENA primary metagenome ERZ773225 (study PRJEB29015, sample SAMEA2737748) | human gut metagenome | biome: human gut; feature: human-associated habitat; material: faeces | place: China | collected 2012 ... | reverse complement strand
ACGGAGCCTGTGAACAGCTCGCCCCGGATGGTGTCCTGCTCCGCCTCGTCCAGCCTGCGGTTCAGGTCGGCGATATACCGCGCCTTTTGGTTGCACGCCTTGATCTCCGGCGCGCACTCCAGCACCTCCTGCATGGCGTCGGTGGCCGCGCGGCGGGTGACAAGCCCCTTCGTTATATGCCGCTTTTCCATGCGCCGGGAGAGATAGACCATCAGCAGCGACGCGGGCACCACCCACAAAAGAGCCAGCGCCATCCGCCAGTCGTAAAGCAGCATGCCTGCGGAAATCAGCGCCGTGGAGATGAGCGCGCCGTGCATGGCGGGGTAAAAGTGGGAGAAGGCCTTTTCCAGCGTCTCCGTATCCCCCATGATGGTGGTGGTCAGGTCGGTCAGGTCACGGTTTCCGAAGAAGGACAGCGGGAGCTGGCGCAGCACCTCCGCCAGCCGGATGCGGCGGTTGGCACTCTCCCGGTAGGTGGCTTCATATAAAGCTCTGTATTGGATCAGAAAGGTCACAAAGAGCGCGGCGAGGGCAAGGACGCCTGCCACCAGAAAGCGCATAAGCCCCGCCCTTGGGTCGGTGCCGTTTGTCAGCGCCTCTACGATGCCGGAGAGTGCCGTGGCCAGCACGCCCACCGGCAGCATTTTGCTGATGTTGACCAGTACGGACCAGAACACGGCGGCCACATAGTCTTTTGCGCCCTTCTCCGTCATGGCGTATTTTTTGCGGATGCGTTCGATCATGCGGCACCTCCTACCTTCCACTGCGCGGCCTTTTGGTATTCCTCCCACATGGCGGCGTATACGCCGCCCTTTTCAAGAAGCTCGTCGTGCTTTCCTTCCTCGGCGATCTCGCCGTCCCGGATGACGAGGATGCGATCCATGTTCCGCACCGTGGACAGGCGGTGGGCGATCATCAGCACGGTCTTGCCCTTCATCAGCGCCTCGAAGGCCTTTTGTATCTTCGCCTCGTTCTCGGGGTCTGCAAAGGAGCTGGCCTCATCCAGCACCACGATGGGCGCGTCCTTTAAGATCGCCCTCGCCAGCGCGATGCGCTGCATCTCGCCGCCGGAGAGGTACACGCCCTTGGCGCCGATCACGGCGTCCAGCCCGCCCGGCGTCTTTTCCAGAATATCGCCGCACTGAGCAAGCTGCGCCGCGTGTAATATCTCCGCCTCGGTGGCGTCCGGCCGGGCGGCGCGGATGTTGTCGCGGATGCTCTTCTTAAACAGGCGCACCTCCTGAAAGACAAAGGAGATCTGCTCCATCAGCTCCGCGGTGGGGATGCTTCGCACATCCCGTCCGCCCAAGAGTACCGCCCCTGCCTGCACATCGAAAAAGCGCGGGATCAGCCGGGCGATGGTGGTCTTGCCGCCGCCGGAGGGACCCACCAGTGCCCACGTCTCCCCCTGCGGCAGGTGGAAGCTCACATTCGTCAGCGCCGGCCTGTCCGCGCCGTCATAGGAAAAGGTGACATTCTCAAAGGAAATGCCGCTACCCGCAGGCTTGCTTACGCTGTCCGCCGCAGGCTCGGGAAGGGGCGACTCCTTCAATATCGCCTCCAGCTTGTTCACTGCCTCGGCGGCCTCCATCTGTGCGTTGACCGCGTACATCAGCCGCTCCATCATAAAGGCAAGCTGGGGCGCGAAGAAGATGTAAAACACCAGATCGGCCAGCACCGCCCAGCCGTCTGCCGCGCCGCCGATGAGAACCATTCCCAAGGGCATGAGAAACAGGAACATGGCGTTCAGCACCACCGTAAGCAGGGTGTAGGGCATACGGCACATCATGGCGTAGCCGCTGGCAAGGTCGCGGTAGCTGAGGATGGCGGCATGAAAGCTCTTGAAGGAGTAAACCGTCTGCTGGAATACCTTCACCACCGGGATGCCCCGGACATACTCCGTGGCCTCGGCGGAAATGCGCTCTCCTGCCCGCTGGTATTCCTCAAAGAACTTCATGCCCGTCCCAGTCATCATGGTCATCAGGCAGACAAGCCCGATGACCATGGGGATCAGGCAGGCAAGCCCCATGCGCCAGTCAAAGACGAAGAGCAGCCCCACCGCCAGTATCGGCGTTACGATCCCGCCCACCGCGTCGGGGATGGTGTGGGCAAGGAGCGTTTCTGTCAGCGCCGCGTTGTCGTCGATCTGCTTGCGCAGCCGCCCCGTGAGGTTGGCGTTAAAGTACCCCAGCGGCAGGTCAATGAGATGGGCGACCGCCGCCTTTCGCATATTCGTCGCCACCCGGAAGGCCGCAAGGTGTGTACACATGAGCCCGGCGAAATAGATCGCCGCGCTCAGAAGCGCCGCCGCCAGCGCATACCAGCCGTAGCGGGCAAGCCCTGCCGGAACGCCGCCTCCCGGCGTTAAAATGCCTCTGGCCGCGTACCAGACAAAGACGAACGGGAAAATGCCGACTGCCGCCGAAACGCCGGACAGCCCGCAGCCCAATACGGACAGCCACTTATGCCCTCCGGCGTATTCCAGCAGCCTGCCCAGCACCGGCGGCTGCTTTTCTTTTCTCTGTTTGCTCATATTCCGTGTTCCTTTCTTAAAATATATGGATTTGTTGGAGGATGCGCCGCATCGGTTAGAGGCAACTAACCGACAGTTATTTTTTTAAGGCTCATTCGAGCCTTAAAAGTCCGCTCCAGCCGGAGTGGAAAAAGATAGCCAGTTCATCGACGTATTTCATGGCTTCCTCTCTCGGCATATCGTGGACGATGGTTTCACACACCGCCGTAAAGTAGGCCCTTGTGATCATGTGATGAAGCTGACGAGTCATGCTCCCGGAGAGCATACCGTTTTTTCTGAGGAGGGCGTAGTATTCTTCGGATCGATCGACCTCCAGCTCTACCAGCACCTCGATGAAATCCGCGTAGCCCGTTCCCTCCGCCCGGCAGAGGATCAGCTTGAATTCGTCGAAATGGTCGTACATGAACGCGACAAGCTCGTGCAGGTGTTGGGTGGAAAGCTCCAGACTGTCTTTTGCTTTTCCCTCCGGGACGAGGTCAAAATAATCATCCTGTGCCGCCTTGAAGCGGGTGAGCAGCTCGCTTGCGGTCTCGCCCACAAGGTCTTCAAACAGAGCGGTCTTATCCGGGTAGTAGCCGTAGAAGGCACCCTTCGTGAAGCCTGCCTCCGCGACGATTTTATTCAGAGATGCGTCCTTGAAGCCTTTTTCCAGAAATTCTTTTTTTCCAATCTCAAGGATCTTCTTTTGGGTTTCCGCTCGTTCCATTGCCATCCTCCAAATATACCGCCGGTATATACTACCGGTATATTATAACCGAGCATATTGGGTTTGTCAATGAGGGTGACACATTTTATACTAAACACATATACCTTTGCTTGGAGGATTCGCGATATTCTTTTGCGCATGGAAGGGAGTTCATACAGCCATATATGGAATCTCCAGCGAAATGCCTGCGGCACTTCGCTGGAAAAGCACTTAAAACAGCAGCTATGGCTGATTTTTTGACTTGCCCTTCATCTCACCCATTCTATCACCGCAAAATACCCTTTACAACGCAAATGGTTCATCGGAGTGCCGCCTGCGCGAGGCAATCTCTGACCGCTTCACAAATGGCATCGCTGGTAAATGTTGCAGATGAAACGGCATCCACATCCCAGGTCTGCGCCTCCACGATCCGGGAAGGGATCTCATCTATTGCGCGGTCTGAGATCTTTACTGTTTCGCTGTGAGATAGGACATGTACAGACAATATGCTGCTCCCGTCAAACTCTACCTCTACGGTAACCGGACCGGAATAACCTTCAGCGGAAGCCGTATAAACGCCCGCCGTGTAGATGTCTCCCGATTTGCCGCATCCGGCGCACAGCAGCAGCGCACCCACCAGCACGGAGAACAGCACTGATTGCACCCCTTTTTTCATGTGTTCGAACCCCCTGTTTTTTTGTTCTGCTCCGTTATCCTGAAGGGAAGGCATACCGGAACATTTAATACCGGATGTGTAATGACCTCCGCTTCTACATCAAAGATTTCCCGCAACGCCTGCTGGGTAATAACCTCTTGCGGCGTACCTGCGCTGTGCAGCATCCCGTCTTTGATCGCCACCAAATAGTCGGAAAACATGATGGCATGATTTAAATCATGAAGAACCATTACGATGGTAACACCATTTTCCCGGTTGAGGCGGCGCAGAAGGTACAATATATCCAGTTGGTGCGAGATGTCCAAATAGGTCGTGGGTTCATCCAGAAACAGCAATCCGGTTTTCTGCGCCAACGCCATGGCGATCCATGCCCGCTGTTGTTGACCTCCCGAAAGCCTCTCCATTTCTCTATGTTCAAGGGAACTCATGCCTGTACTGGCAAGAGCCCACTGGATGATCTCCCGATCCTTTTCGCCGAGACCGCTTAGCGCCGACCTGTAAGGAAAACGCCCGTATTCCACAAGGTCGCCGACTGTGATGCCGGCAGGGGCTTGCGCTCCCTGCGGCAGCAGCGCAAGTCTCTGGGCAACACGCTTTGTCGGCATTCTGTGGATCGCTTCGCCATCAAGGTATACTGCGCCGGAATCCGGGGAAATGATCCGGCACAGTGTCTTCAGTATGGTGGATTTTCCAGAGCCGTTGGAGCCTATCAAGGTGGTTATGCTGCCTTCAGGGATTTTTAAGTCAAGCCCCCTGAAGACGGCCTCCCCGTTATATCCGGCAGACAAACCCTTTGCCTGCATATGTGAAAGCATAGACATCCTCCCTTAAAAATACCTGCGGAGCAGGAACAGAAAATACGGAGCCGAAAGCACGGAGATCACGATACCAACCGGGATCTCCCTCGGCTGAAAGGCAGACCGTCCCAGCGTGTCTGCCAAAAGCAACAGCAGCGCCCCCAGCAGCATGGAGGCAGGCATAAGGGCGTGGTGTCTGCCTCCGATCAACCTTCGTGCCATATGCGGCGCTACCAGTCCCACAAAACCGATCCCTCCGCTGACGGCAACGCAGGCAGAGGTAAGAGCCACCGATGCAATCAGGAGCAGTCTCAACTCCCTCTCTACGGCTATCCCCAGAGAAATGGCAGTATTCTCTCCTAAGAGCAGAATATCCAGTATGTTCGTCTTTGTAAGAAGAAAAGGAACCAGTATGAGCATATAGGGCAACAGGGCAAGAACCTGATGCCAGCTCGTTCCCCAAATATTTCCTGCCAGCCATCTTGCCACGAGCTGATAGCTGCTGTTGTCCATGTTCGCGGCCATGATCAGCATAAAAGAAGAAAATAGGGACGCAAGACCGATGCCGCCCAACAGAAAATATATTGGGAGGAGTTTTCCGTTCCTCTTTGCAAAAAGATACAGCAGTCCCGTTGTGCAAAGCCCGCCCGCTATGGCAAATATCGGCTGGTATGCCATGGTACGTATATGCAGCGCAGGGAAAAATGTCAGGAACAGCATAACGGCAAATCCCGCACCTGCGTTTATGCCCAATATCCCCGGATCGGCCAGCGGATTCCCCGTGACAGTCTGCATAACGCATCCGGCAAGTGCCAGACCCATCCCACATAGAACGGCGAGGACGATCCTCGGAACGCGAAACTGCGCTACGACTACGGAGGTTCCCTCCATATGCGGTTGGAATATGCTGTGAACCGCAGTCGAGAAGGGAATTCTTGCGTAACCACTGTTAACGGATAAGATAGCCGTAGCTACAATCAGGATAAGAAGACCGTTGAGGATAAGGAGCTGCCTGGTTTTCTTTTTCATAAGACCATGCCCTCCTTCCTGAAAGTAAGCGCAAAAAAGACGGGCACGCCGAGGATGGATACCAGTGCGCCGACAGGCGTATCAAAAGGGGCGTTTATCATGCGCGCCGCAATATCCGACAGCACCAGCACAACGCCGCCCATGAGCGCAGACACGGGAACCAGCCTGCAGTAATCACCGCCCACAAGAAGTCGGGATATATGCGGCACGATAAGACCGATAAATGCGATGCCTCCCACAAGAGATACACTGGCTCCCGCAAGCAGCAACACCACAAGCATACCGAAAAGCCTGACCGTGCGGACATTTACGCCCAAGCTGGCGGCGCTATCTTCTCCCAGTGCCAAAGCTGATAGTCGGCTCGATAAAAGCAAACCAAGCGCACCGGCTGAGAGAATCACCGGGGATAGCATTTTCAAGCTTTGCCATGTCACACCGGACAAGCTGCCCGCGCTCCAGAAAGAAAGGGATTTCACGATTCCAAACGCCAGAGAAACCGCCTGACTCAACGCGGTAAGCAGAGCTGATACAGCAGCGCCTGCCAGAATGAACCGGAAAGATTCGGACCTATGTTTGCCAGCGCCGAAACCGTAGACCATGAATACCGCAAGAGCGGCTCCGGCAAAGGCGGCGCATGTTTTCACGGTGTCTGGTGCGGCGGGAAACAGAATTGCGGACAGTGCAACAAAGAAACCGGCTCCCGCATTGATCCCCAGAAGGCCGGCGTCCGACAGGGGGTTTCTGGTAATTCCCTGCATCACAGCGCCGGAGAGAGCGAAGGCCATTCCTGTCAGCCCGGCAGCCAGCGCCCTGGGCATACGCATTTCCAACATAATCATTCCAACGCCGGAAGCCTTGGCGGGGTACATAACCGTTTCCGCAAAGGCCTTAAAGCTACCGCCGGCAATGCCGGTGCAGACGGAGAGAATCATTGAGAACCCAAGCAACAGCACCAATGCGGCAAGAATAATCAGAAAAGCCGGCGCGGAGCGTTTGTATCGCCCTTGTCTCTGCGATATTCCCGCAACCGCACCTGTTCCCTTACTCAATGTTCCCATGGTTCAGAATCGCGTTTGCGAGTTTTTCCAAATAGAGTTCCTTTCCCATCGCCGTAAAAGCCATATTATACTGATCCTCATTGATACCAAAGTAAACGTTGCCGGCTTTGACAGCTTTCATATTCTTCCACACGGCAAGGTTCCCCGTGTCTCCAGCTTTGCCGTCGTCGCTAAAGAAGAAGATGTGATCTGCATCGATCAGGGAAAAGTATTCCGCATCGACCACTTCACCCCAGACATTCTCCGGTACACCGGCTGATGGTGTGAGTTTCAGCTCATCGTAGACAAGCTCACCCGGCCCGCCGCTGCGATAGATGTAATAGGAACCAAAATGAACGGAATTGGCCTCCAATACAGCAAAGGTTTCGTCCCCAATCATATCCCTGATTCTCGCCGCAAGCTCCGCAGCTTTGGCGTCGTAGTCGGCAAGCCATTTTTCTACGGCTGCTTCTTTATCAAACCACTGTCCCAGTTGCTGAAATCTTCCACGCCAGTTAACATAGCTTATGTCATCGTCGATCATGACCGTGGGAGCAATAGCCGCGAGTTGTTCATAAACCTTCTCATGGCGAATATTCATAATGATCAGATCAGGCTTTAACTCCGCGATCTTTTCGAGGTTCAGGTCTCCGGTAGAAGAAGACCCGGAGTAATTGCCGACAACCTCAATACCTCTTTCGGCAAAAAGCGTTGTCAGATGTTTGGGGACAGACACCCCATCGAACATGCTGGTATTAGCCGAGGCGATAACCTTCATATCCAGAATAAGAAGTTCCTCTGTCAAGCCAGCTACATCAACGATGCGCTGTGGATTTGCCGGGATGGCAACCTCGCCCTTCATATCCGTTACCGTGACGGTATCCGAGACCGATCCCTGCGGCGTGGTATCCGTTCCAGCACAGGCTGCAAGAGCAAACACAAGCACAAGGCACAACATGAGCATTGCGGATTTTTTCATTCTGACGACCTCCTGAGTAATAAATCTTCAGTTAGAGTAAGCTAACCAACGGGCGTGCATATCGAAATAATAGAACAGCTGAGTCTCTTAACCGTGTGGGGTTAACCTTTTCTAACCACCTGCTATTATACAGACAGCGAAAGGGAAAATCCCCCCGGAAACGCCATATCTCTCCCCTAAAACGCCATGGTGCACGGTGCAATAAGAGAAAAGTTCATAAAGCTATGCTATAATCAGAATGGTTGCTTAATGGACAAGCTGGAATTTATGGAGGTGTTTTTTTGCGAGTATACAAAAGTAAAGAAGAACTCAAAGCTGAAATCAATAAAACATTTGAGAAATATATTTCGGAGTTTGACAGCATACCAGAAGCCTTAAAAGATAAAAGGGTTGATGAGGTTGGCCGGACCCCAGCAGAAAACCTTGCCTATCAGGTGGGTTGGACAACATTGGTTCTTAAATGGGAGGAAGATGAAAGGAAGGGTCTTCAAGTAAAGACGCCGTCGGACGAATTCAAATGGAATCAACTTGGCGAGCTGTATCAGTGGTTCACGGATACCTACGCTCATTTGTCTCTTCAAGAGTTGAAAACCGAACTGAACGAAAATGTTAAGTCTATCTGCGCAATGATTGATTCGCTCAGTGCGGATGAATTATTTAAGCCGCATATGAGAAAATGGGCTGATGATGCTACAAAAGCAGTTGTATGGGAAGCTTACAGGTTCATTCACGTTAATACTGTTGCTCCTTTCGGAACGTTTAGAACTAAGATTAGAAAATGGAAAAAGGCGGCGCTGTAACTTCCGATTCATCAAGCCAATATGCCCTTAAAACACGAGCGGCGGGACAGACTCTATCTGTCCCGCCGCTCTGCTTTTTCAGCGGTCAAAGTTTTACTTGTGCGTAGGCTCGTTTTGCAGCCCCGCGCGAATGGTTAATTCCGCCCAACGCTAACATCGATGTGTATGCCGCTGCTGAGCAACTCACATCTCAAATGATATAGATTCCGCTGGGCAAGATCTTCCTCGAAATGTGTTGCCTACTATTCTGATTTTTCAAGGGAAGATGCAATCTTTGTAATTTCCATCCAAGTAACCACAAAAGAATACACCTGTGTCTTTGCGCTTATGTTTCAGAATGGTAAGCTCCGCTTATATTCGCTCGGAGTGCATCCAAACTTTTTTCGGAAGGCGTCGCTGAAATGGCTGATGTTGCTGTACCCCACCAACCCTGCTATGTCTTTCACCTGAGCATCGGGCGCAGACAACAGTTCGCAGGCGTGCTCCATGCGGCGATTTAACATATATTGATATATGGTGATTCCATAGTGCTTTCGAAATATCTCACGGAGTTTGGATTCACACATAAAGTGCTGTTTGGAGAGCTCCGCGATGGTCACGGGTTCCAGAAATCCCTCATCTATCTGTCGCCTGACCCGAAGTAACGCCTCGCTATCCGCCCAGCTCAACGACCCCTTCACAGCGAGGGGATTCTGATCCATCATCTCGTTCGCAAAGGCTGCAACAAGTTCCAGTATCTTTCCTTCTTGATACAATGACTTTGCACAGTCATTATAGTTACACTGCAATATCTGGCGTATTGTAGCTTCTATGGTAGCGGTGATTCTATGTTTTGGCGGGGTTTTACCCCCGCTAAAGGCGGTGCAAGCCTTTTTCTTCTGCAAACCATCCATCACAGACCGAAACCGACAGGGATGCAGGTTCAGTCCGACGCCTATATATCTCTGTCCTGCCTCATAGATATTTTCCGCATCAAACAGACCGCTGCCGTATACGCAGCAATCTCCCTTTTCCAACAACGTTTTTTGGTTTCTGCCCGAAGACTTCCACTCCAATGCGTCGGAAAGAGAGAAAATGACGGAAAAAGAATCCTTATACACTTGCTCCCGCAATACTGTGTCCCTGTAAAACATTACATCGCAGATATACATCTCGATATTGGGGCACGGTGAAATATAGCGGAAATATCCTTCTCCAATATCGCTTGGCAAAGCAACCTGATTGTCTTTCATAATACCACAGAGCTGCTGCATTGCGGGGGAGAAAAAGTCGCTGCGATCCGTTTGCCCATGAAGAAAATCATATTGTGCTTCTTGCATACCAGGCCACCTCCTCCGACACATGATTAGACACTTTTATGCAAATTGGTCCATTCCACCTTTCCAGTTCCAGTTCTGCACACTGGTTAGCCTGCTCTAACCAGTGGATGAAATAAAAGGCAGACTGCCTGTACGCAGTTTGCCTCAAATCCGACGGCACAGCGCCTGTAAAAAATATTTTACCATAAGCGCGCAGGGATTTCAATGTAGAACACCAGGCATCCCTGATTTTCCTGTGAATTTTCCGTTTGCCCAATGTCATCCGTGTGCCGAGAGGGAAGGCCTCAGTGCTTTCAGCGAAAAAATCAATCGATTCAAACAC
>ERZ773225.4952-NODE-4952-length-10195-cov-4.900986_pt1 | contig 10195 bp, 8 predicted proteins | sample MGYA00580993_ERZ773225 | MGnify/ENA primary metagenome ERZ773225 (study PRJEB29015, sample SAMEA2737748) | human gut metagenome | biome: human gut; feature: human-associated habitat; material: faeces | place: China | collected 2012 ... | reverse complement strand
TCTCCTCCCTCGCTTTCGCCGCCCTCCTCTTGCGGTTCAACTATTGATTCGCATCATAGGGGAAGGCTTTTTTGCTGTGGCTTGATGCGGGCAGGCAATTTTTGCCCCGGCTCTTTTCTTTCCCGTAAAAATCGTGTATAATACCAGACAGAATGGAGGCGAACGGGGATGTATCAGGCGCTGTACCGGAAATACCGGCCGCAGACGTTTTCGGATGTGGTCGGGCAGAAGAGCGTGACCGACACGCTGCGCGCGCAGCTCGAGACGGGCAGGCTCAGCCATGCGTACCTGTTCACCGGCACGCGCGGCACGGGCAAGACCTCCTGCGCCAAGATCCTGGCCAAGGCGGTCAACTGTGAAAATCCGAACCACGGCGACCCCTGCGGCGTGTGCCCGTCCTGCCGGGCCATCGACGAGGGCAGCTGCATGGACGTGCTGGAGATCGACGCGGCGTCGAATAACGGCGTGGACTCCGTCCGCGTGCTGCGCGACGACGCGATCTATACGCCCGGCACGGTCAAAATGCGTGTGTATATCATCGACGAGGTCCACATGCTCTCGACGGCGGCGTTCAACGCCCTGCTCAAGATCATCGAGGAGCCGCCGGCCCATCTGCTGTTCATCCTCGCCACGACCGAGCTGCAGAAGGTCCCGGCGACGATCCTCTCCCGCTGCCAGAGGTTCGCGTTCAAGCGCCTGCGGGCAGAGGAGATCGCCTCGCGGCTCAACTTCATCGCCTATCAGGAGCATATCGAGATCGAGCCAGACGCGGTGAACCTGCTCGCGCGCCTTGCCGACGGCGGCATGCGCGACGGCGTGAGCCTGCTCGACCAGTGTGCCTCGGCGGCAGGCGGCGCGGTGACGCTCGAGAGCGTCTACGCTTCGCTCGGCCTTGCCGGTGAGCGGCGGACGGCGGAGCTCATGCAGGCCATCGCGCAGCAGGACACGGCGAAGGCCCTGACGGTGTTCTCGTCTCTTTATGCCGCGGGCAAGGACGTGGGCGCGCTGCTCGGCGAGATGTGCGCGCTGTGCCGCGACCTTCTTGTGCTGCATACCGCGCCGAAGAGCGGGCTTGCCATGCTCTCCGGCATCGCGACGGAGCAGCAGGCGCTGGCGCTGCAGGACATGTTCAGCCCGGGCGAACTCATGCGCGTGCTGACCGAGACGCAGAAGACCCGCACCTCGTTCGGCAAGAACACCGACGTGCGCGTGGCGGCGGAGCTGCTGCTCATGCAGCTGTGTGAACCGGCGCTGCGGCTCGACGCGCAGGCGCTGAACGCGCGCATCTCGCGCGTGGAGGAGCAGCTGGCCTCCGGCGTTCTGGTCAAGGCCGCGCCGCAGACCTCCGGCGACGAATATGACGACGACCGCCCGCCCTTCCCCGATGACGCGGACGATCCCGCGCGCGGCCAGCTCCCGGAGATGCCTCCGGCGCAGCCGGCGTCCGCCGCGCCGAAGCCGGAGACGCCCGCGGGCTTCTGGCCCGCGCTCTCGGAAAAGCTCCGGGCGGAGCTTTCGGCCAAGGACCGCGGCTTCTTCGCGGCCAACGGCCCGCTGCACCCCGTGCTGCAGGGCGAAAACACCCTCATCATGGCGGCGGACAACGAGTTCGTGCTCGGCATGGTCAAAAAGCCCGCCATCGAGCAGCTGATCCGCGAAAAGGCGTCCGCGCTGCTGGGCAGGCCCGTCGCAGTGCGCTTCGCGCTCAAGAATCAGGTCTCGAACCTCGGCAAGGATCCCATGGACGCGCTCGTGCAGTTCGGCGAGCAGCACAGCGACATTTTTACGATAAAATAATTTTTACGACGATAAGGAGAACATGACATGGCAAAAGGCGGATATCGCGGCGGTATGCCGATGGGCGGCAGAAACCAGATGCAGATGATGAAGCAGGCGCAGAAAATGCAGGAGAACCTCATGAAAATGCAGGAGGAGCTGCAGGCGAAGGAATATGAGGCAACGGCGGGCGGCGGCGTCATCAAGGCCGTATGCGGCGGCGACCGCGAGCTCAAGTCGATCACCATCGATCCCGAAGCAGTCGATCCGGAAGATGTGGAAATGCTGCAGGATATGATCGTCGCGGCCGTCAATGAGGCCATGCGCAAGGCAGAGGCCGACCAGTCCGCCAACATGGCCAAGCTCACGGGCGGCCTGAACCTCGGCGGTCTGTTCTGATGCGCGCGTTTCCGGCCGCGCTCGAGCGGCTTACCGAACAGTTTGCCCGGCTTCCCGGCATCGGCATGAAGTCGGCACAGCGGCTGGCGTTTTATGTGCTGTCGCTGCCGAAGGAGGACGCCGACAGCTTCGCGCAGGCCATCGTGGACGCGAAAAACAGCGTCCGGCTCTGCCCGGTCTGCCAGAATCTGACCGATCAGGAGCTCTGTGGCGTCTGTGCCGATCCGGAGCGGGATCATTCGCTCATCTGCGTCGTGGCCGAGCCGAAGGACGTCATCGCCATGGAGCGTGCGCGGGAATACCACGGCGTCTACCACGTGCTGCACGGCGTCATTTCGCCCCTGAGCCACGTCGGCCCGGACGATCTGCGCATCCGCGAGCTGATCTCCCGCGTATCCCAGGGCGGCGTGCGCGAGGTCATCATGGCCACGAACCCGGACACCGAGGGCGAGGCCACGGCTATGTATCTGTCGCGTCTGCTGCGCCCGATGGACGTGAAGGTGACGCGGCTGGCCTATGGCATCCCCGTGGGCAGCCAGCTGGAATATGCCGACGAGGTGACGCTGCTGCGCGCCCTGGAGGGCAGACAAGAAATATAAGTATCATATCTGAGCCGTCCGCCCGAACCGCGGGCGGCTCTTGCACATAAAAATGAGAAGGGAGACACCGGATCATGACTGCGAGCATCAACAGACAAGAAGCGCTGCATCAGTTCAAGCTGGCGCTCAAAGCCGGGCAGAAATGCTACCGCGACTGCATCCACCGCGGGCGCGACCCCTATCCGCAGGTCCTCGAGGAGCTGCTGCAGGGCGGCGTGGTGGCCGGGCGCGTGGATCTGGGCGAGCTGGAGATCCCGATCGCCCAGATCGTCGGGATGAATACCGCCGGGCGGCAGACGGCCTTCGCGGCGAATTTCATGCCGCTGCTGGACCTGGGGACGGAGTTTGCGAGCAAGTGGATCTCACTCTGCGAGGCGCATCTGGGCGACACCGGCATCGTCGACCCCATCCGCTGCTTTGAGTATATGGGGCAGTTTTACGTGCAGGAGGGCAACAAGCGCGTGAGCGTCCTGCGGAGCTTCGGCGCGCCGACCATCCGCGCGTACGTCACGCGCGTGCTGCCGCTGTACTCCGACGACCCGGCTGTGCGGGTCTACTATGAATTCCTGCATTTTTATGAGCGCTGCGGCCTGTATCAGGTGCATTTCAACCGCCTGGGCGACTATCCCAAGCTGCAGGCCGCGCTCGGCTTCGACGCCGAGCACGTCTGGTCGCAGCTCGAGCGCCGCGCGTTCCTCACGGCCTTTTATACCTTCAAGACCGCCTATGACAAGCTGACGCAGTCAGCGCCGCCCGTCACGACAGCGGAGGCGCTGCTGACCTGGCTGCACGCGTACACGCTGGGCGATCTGCGCGTGCTGACGCAGGCGGAGCTGGAGCGGTCCATCCGCGCCATCTGGCCGGAGCTGGAGGCTGTCGCCCAGGGCGGCAAGATCGCCGTGCAGACCGAGGCTGCACCGGAGCCGCAGAGCCTGCTTGGCCGTCTGACCGGCTTCCGCGGGTGCCTGCGCGCGGCGTTCGTCTACGAATGCGCGCCGGAGGCCAGCCCCTGGATCGCCGCGCACGAGGCCGGGCGGCGCCGGATGGTGCAGGCACTCGGCGAGGCCGTCGACGCGCGGGTCTATCTCGTGACGGACTATCCGAGTCCCGAGGACGCGCTTGAACAGGCCGCGGCCGACGGCGCGCAGGTCGTCTTCACCACGACGGTGCCGCTGATCTTCGCCTGCCGCAAGCTCGCGCCCAAGTATCCGGGCGTGCGCTTTCTCAACTGCTCGGTCGATATGCCGTATCCCGGCGTCCGGACGTACTACAGCCGGATCTATGAGGCCAAATTCCTGCTCGGCGCGCTGGCCGGGACGCTGGCAGAGGACGCGCGCATCGGCTACGTCGCCGACGCGCCGGTCTTCGGTACGCCCGCGGCCATCAACGCGTTCGCGCTCGGCGCGCAGCTGACGCGGCCGGACGCGCAGATCCTGCTGCGCTGGTCGTGCTGCGAGCAGGAGCCTGCCGCCGCGCTGGCGGCGGAGGGGCTCGGCATGATCTGCGCCCACGACCTCAAGCGGCCGGGGCAAGAGAACGGCTGGCGCGGCCTGTGCCGCGTAGAGGACGGAAAGCCGCGGCGCGAGGCGCTGCCGATCCGCAACTGGGGCGAGATCTACATCCGCCTCGCGCGCAGCATCCTGCGCGGCGGCTGGGACGAGCTGAATGCCGCCGGGGCGGTCAATTACTGGTGGGGCTTTGCCAGCGGCGCGGTCGACGTGCAGCTGGCACCCAGTGTGCCGGACGGCCCGCGGGAGCTGCTGCGGGTATTGCGTGAGGCGCTGGTGCACGGTGAGCTGACGCCCTTCCACCGCCGCATCACCGACCAGGAGGGCACGCTGCGCAATGACGGCGAGCAGTGGTTCTCGCCGGAAAAAATCCTGCGTATGGACTGGCTGTGCAGCAATGTCACCGGCAAGATCCCGGATTATGAGGAGCTGCTGCCGATGGCGCAGCCGATGGTGCGCCTGCTCGGCGTCTACCGCGATGCGCTCCAGCCGAAGAAAAGGGGGCCGCTGCTGTGAAGCTGCTTCTGCTTGCGGACAAGGAGAGCCGCTATCTCTGGGATTTTTACAAGCCCGGCTGTCTGCGGGAGTATGACCTGATGCTCTCGTGCGGAGATCTGAAGGCCGAATATCTGACGTTTCTCGCCACGCTCGGCCGCTCGCCCCTGCTCTATGTCCGGGGGAACCATGACGACAACTACGAATCGCGCCCGCCGGAGGGCTGCGAGTGCATCGAAGACAAGCTCGTGACGGTGGGCGGCCTGCGGATCGTGGGTCTTGGCGGCAGCCCCCTGTATTCCGGGGGGCGGAACCAGTACACTGAGCGGCAGATGGAAGCCCGCATCCGGAAGCTCGGCTGGAAGATCCGCCGCGCGGGCGGTGTCGATATCGTGCTTACGCACGCCCCGGCCCGCGGCTTCGGCGACGCGGAGGACTTTGCCCACTGCGGCTTTGAGGCCTTCCTGCCGCTGCTCGACCGCTATCAGCCGCGCTATCTGATCCACGGCCACGTGCATACGGAGTACGGCCATGCGATCCCCCGCGTGCTGCAGCGCGGCGGCACCACCATCATCAATGCCTGCGAGCGCTATACGCTCGAGCTATAGGAGGAGCTATGGACTATCCGAAGGTCTGCCTGCGCCGGGGGGAGGAAGCCGGTGTGCTGAAGGGGCAGAAGCTGATCTATGACAACGAGCTGGACTGGGCGGACGATATCTGCACCGACGGCTGCGTCGTCGACGTGCTGGACAGCCGCCAGCGCTTCGTGGCCCGCGGGTTCTTTAACGCCCGGTCGAAGCTGACCGTCCGCGTGCTCACGCGTCGGGCGGAGGAGACGATCGACCGTGACTTTTTCGCCCGCCGCATCCGCGCGGCGTGGCAGACGAGGCAGACGCTGGGCTTTTCCGACTCGTGCCGGGTGGTCTTCGGCGAGTCGGACGGGCTGCCGGGGCTGACCGTCGACAAATTTGCCGACTGCCTGTCGTTCCAGATCGCCTGCCTCGGTCTCGAGCAGTGGAAAGAAACGCTGGTGGAGATCCTCGCGGAGATCTTTGCCCCGCGCGGGATCTATGAGCGGGACGATCTGCCCGTGCGCGAAAAAGAGGGGCTGCCGCAGATCAAGGCCTGCGTCTACGGCACGGTCCCGGAGGAAATCGTCATCCGGGAGCACGACGCGCGGATGCTCGTCTGCATCGAAAACGGGCAGAAGACCGGCCATTTCCTCGACCAGCAGGAAAACCGCGGGCGGCTGAAGCCCTACGCGCCCGGGCAGGATGTGCTCGACCTGTGCTGCTGCACCGGCGGCTTTTCCATCCATGCCGCGCTCTACGGTGCGGCGTCGGTCGAGGCAGTGGATGTGTCGGAGGAGGCGCTGGCCCTCGTGCGGCGAAATGCAGAACTTAACGGCGTGGCCGACCGCGTCACGACGACCTGCGCGAACGTCTTTGACCTTGCCCGGCAGTATGCCGCCGAAGGACGGCAGTACGGGCTCGTCATCTGCGACCCGCCCGCCTTCGCCAAGAGCCGCAAGGTGCTCGAAAGCGCCTACCGCGGGTATAAGGAGCTCAATCTGCAGTGCATGAAGCTCGTACGCCCGGGCGGCTTCCTCGTCTCCTGCTCGTGCAGCCAGTTCATGACGCCGGAGCTGTTTCTCCGGATGCTGCGCGAGGCCGCGCAGGATGCCGGCCGCGACGCGCGCCTGCTCGAGCCGCTGATGCAGTCCCGCGATCACCCCGCCAGCCTGTCCTCCGAGCAGTCTCTCTACCTCAAGGGCGATATCCTGCAGATCCTGTAAGTCCACACCCCGCCGGTCTGACCGGCGGGGTGTATTTTATAATCAGCAAAAATCAATGGACAAAATCAACAAAATGCAGAGGGGAGGATTGGAGGCTCATACAAAAAGAAGAGGAGCGCAAGATTGTCGGACTGAAATCGCAAGATATTGGTTGTGAGTTTACGATGAAAAGATATATAAAAGATTTAGTAAATCGAAAAAATTGTGAAAAAACCGGCTAAAAACGGGATTTTTTTACACACAAGAATTTCATGACGTCAGGAGCGCGAAGCAATGAAAAAACTCAGATACGGTATGGTCGGCGGCGGCCCGGGTTCCTTTATCGGCGACGCGCACCGGCGTGCGATCAATCTGGATGGTCAGGCGGAGCTGGTGGCGGGCTGCTTTTCCAGAACGCCTGAAAAATGCCGCGAGACCGGCGCGCAGCTCGGCATTGCGCCGGACCGCTGCTACGCAACCTTCGATGAAATGGCAAAGGCGGAGGCCGGACGCGAAGACGGCATCGACTTTGTCACCATCGTCACGCCGAACGTGACGCATTATCCCGCCTGCAAGGCCTTCCTGGAGGCCGGGATCCATGTCGCGTGCGACAAGCCGCTGTGCCTGACGGCGGAGCAGGCGAAGGAGCTCGAGACACTGGCCGAGGAAAAGGGCCTGCTCTTCCTCGTGACCTACACCTATATGGGCCATGTGACAGCCAAGCATATCCGCCGCTACATCGCCGAGGGCAAGCTCGGCAAGATCCGCACGGTCATGGCGGAGTATCCGCAGGGCTGGCTCGCCTATGAGGGCGAGTGGGGCGGCAAGCAGGGCGAATGGCGCTGCGACCCGAAGCAGTCCGGCGGCGTCAACTGCCTGGGCGACCTCGGCACGCATGTGGAAAACGCCGTGTCGATGCTGACGGGCCTGAAGATCAGGCGCGTGCTGGCCAAGATGGACGTCGTCGTCCCCGGCCGCGTGCTCGATGACAACGATGTGGTCCTCGTCGAGTACGAGGGCGGCGCGACCGGCTGCTACTGGACCAGCCAGTTCGCCATCGGCCACGACAACGACCTGCGCGTGCGCATCTACGGCGAAAACGGTTCGATCCTGTGGGCGCAGGAGGAATGCGAGAAGGTCACGATGATCGACCGCGACGGCACCATCGTCGAGCGTCACCGCGGCGGCGGCGGCATCGAGCCGGCAGCCGCAAAGTACGGCCGTCTGCCCGCCGGTCACACCGAGGGCTGGCTCGAGTCCATGGGCAACCTCTACCGCTCGTTCATGGAGTGCCTGCACGCCAAGAAAGACGGCACGTTCGAGCCCGGCATGATCGATTTCCCGACCGTGCACGACGGCGCCGAGGGCGTCCGCTTCGTCCAGGCCTGCCTGCAGTCGAACGAAAAGGGCAATGCCTGGGTAACGATGGACGAAAACGCATAACAGCAGGACCGGCCGTTCCCCGGGAGCGGCGCAAGGGAGGAAACATGGAACAAGAACTTCTGGTAATGAAAAATATAAACAAGTCCTTTCCGGGTGTTCACGCGCTGCGGGACGTCTCGCTTTCGCTCCGGCGCGGCGAGGTGCACGCGCTGATCGGAGAGAACGGCGCGGGCAAATCGACCCTCATGAAGGTCCTGTCCGGCGTGCATCAGGCGGACAGCGGCGAGATCCTCTGGGAAGGCAAACCCGTCCAGATCCACTCGACCACGGAAGCGACGGCCATGGGCATCAGCATCATCTATCAGGAGCTGAACCTCATGCCCAACATGAGCATCCGGGAGAACATCTTCCTGGGCCGGGAAAACCGCAAGGCTCGCTTCTTCGTCGACTTCCAGAAGACGTCGGAGCTGGCGAAGACCTATACCGATATGGTCGGCCTGACGGCCGATGTCAATACGCTGGTCAAGGATCTGTCCATCGCGCAGCGGCAGATGGTGGAGGTGGCGAAGGCCCTGTCCACCAACGCGAAGCTGATCGTCATGGACGAGCCGACCTCCTCGCTGACGGACCGCGAGACCGAGATCCTCATGAACGTCATCCGGAATCTGCGCGATCAGGGCGTGACGGTCGTCTTCATTTCCCACCGTCTGAGCGAGCTGTTTGAGATCAGCGACCGCATCACGGTCCTGCGCGACGGCGAATGCGTCGGCACGATCGACACGAAGGACTGTACCGAGCCGCAGCTCGTCAACATGATGGTCGGCCGCACGCTCGACGATATCTACCCGAAGGGCAATGCCCAGATCGGCGAAGCCGTGCTCGAGGCAAAGCATCTGAACGCGGGCAAGATGGTGCAGGATGTCAGCTTTACGCTCCACCGCGGCGAGATTCTCGGCTTTGCCGGGCTGATCGGCGCGGGCCGCAGCGAGGTCATGCGCGCGATCTTCGGTGTCGACCCGCTGGACAGCGGCGAGATCATCATCGACGGCAAAAAGCTGGAAAAGCACACGCCGACCGACGCCATTCGCGCAGGTCTCGGCCTGGTCCCTGAAGACCGGAAGCTGCTTGGCCTGATCCTCGATATGTCCGTCCGGGAAAACACCACGCTGCCGTGCCTGCCCGTGGAGATGAAGGGCGGCATCCTCAGCCGCAAGAAGGAAAACGAGATCACCCAGATCTACATCGAGCAGCTCGACATCAAGACGCCCGGCGCGGAGCAGAAGGTCCTGAACCTCTCCGGCGGCAACCAGCAGAAGGTCGTCATCGGCAAATGGCTGGCGACCCACCCGAAGGTTCTGATCCTCGATGAGCCGACGCGCGGCATCGACGTCGGCGCGAAGCGCGAGATCCACCAGCTGATGAGCAAGCTGGCCGATCAGGGCGTGGGCATTATCATGATCTCCTCCGAAATGCCGGAGGTCCTCGGCATGAGTGACCGTATCATCGTCATGCACGAGGGGCACGTCTGCGGCGAGCTGAGCCGCAGTGAGGCGACGCAGGAACGTATTATGAGTCTGATCCTCAGCGCAGCTGGATAAGCAGAATGCCTGGATCTGTCTGAAACGTAGCAGAAAGGTTGGAAAAACTATGAACAGTCAAGACAAAAGCAAGAAAAGCGGCGCGCTGCGCCGTCCGGCCAAGAGCAATTCGCTCGGCATTCTGATCATCCTGCTGGCCATGTGCCTGCTGCTGACCATCGCTGTCGGTAAGAAGTTCCTGTCCGCGAGCAACCTGATCTCGGTCATCCGCCAGTTCTCGTTCTACGGCATTCTCGCCATCGGCATGTGCATGGTCATCATCACCGCCGGTATCGATCTTTCCGTCGGCTCTGTGTTCGCGCTGGCAGGCGTTCTGTCCTGTATGGCCATCACCAAGTGGCATCTGCCGGTCTTCGTCGGCGTGCTGATCGGCCTGGCCGTCGGTGTGCTGATGGGCTATTTCAACGGCGTCTGCGTCACGCTTCTGAAGCTGCCGCCCATGATCGCCACCCTCGGCACCATGTCCATCGCCCGCGGCATCGCCTATACCGTGACCGGCGGCTACCCCATCGGTTCTCTGCCGGACAGCTATAAGTTCCTCGGCCTCGGCTACATCGCCGGGATCCCGACGCCGATCGTGCTGATGGTCGTCCTGGCTGCCCTGACGATCTTCTTCCTGAACAAGACCGTCGTCGGCCGCTGGATCTACGCCATCGGCGGCAA
>ERZ773225.4941-NODE-4941-length-10211-cov-5.133911_pt1 | contig 10211 bp, 10 predicted proteins | sample MGYA00580993_ERZ773225 | MGnify/ENA primary metagenome ERZ773225 (study PRJEB29015, sample SAMEA2737748) | human gut metagenome | biome: human gut; feature: human-associated habitat; material: faeces | place: China | collected 2012 ... | reverse complement strand
GACGCTTACGAGGCGCAGGAAACCTATACATTGGAATATGTTACGCCCTTGATGGCAATTCAAAAGAACCGCAGCGTGGGTGCGAGCCCATATAATCCCATGATGTTTGAACGAGAAATAAAATCGCTGTATTATCATTCGCCAGCTTTACAACTTGCCAGCTAATTGTATTATTGTTCCGATTGCCTAATGCAATATGTGTTCCAACCGATATTTGTTTATTTGTTGACTTTGTTCCCGCAGATGTACTATATGTAGCATTCTTCACTGCGAAGATCTCTGTCGTCAGCGCAGCCAGCATGCACAGGGCGAGTGCAAGGGCGGTGAGGCGGCGGAGGAATCCAGACTGCTTTTTCATGGTAACTCCCTCTTTCTTCTCATTTCTTTAGCAAATACTACCTGAATTTATTGTACATGGGAAAGGACTTCTTTGCAACGGGTTTGCAGAAAAAAATGGAGAAAATCGGCGAAGATTTTCTCCATTCAAGCATATCAATGCGGTTCATTTTTTATGGAATGGTGTGGATTACGCAGAATCCCGTAGGGGTCGATGCCCACATCGACCCGGCAGGATGCACCGGTTTTTACGAAAATCCACAGCGAATTCGAGACTTCCACACGGGCCGATGTGGGCATCGGCCCCTACAACGAAATAGGAAACTGTGTGCGGATTCGCCGTAAATTTCCGAAAAGTCGTTGTTTTCTACCGGACGCAGGGTTACAGGGAAAAATCCGCGTCGTCGTGGGTGTGCTTGGGGGCGGCGGGGCGGCCGGGGATGCGTCGGAGGGGGTCGTAGCGGAAGCGGCGGCAGCGGTGGTTGCTGGGGACGATGCCGCAGAACTGACAGACCATCGTTTCATCGTCAATTTTCCCCGCGAACTGGCAATAGGTACAGTAGCGGTCGATCTTCTTTCGGAACAGCATGGCAAGCCGCCTCTCTTTTCTTTCGTGTTGCCCCCATTATACACGCTTTCCGCGCAAATTGCTATGGTACTTTTTGCGAAACAGCAGAAGACTTACCGCACAAAGAAGAAGTGACACTGCCCCTGTCGTTTCCGGGCTCTCCACGCCGGAAAGCGCGGCAGCGGGCCAGCTTTCCGCGTGCAGCAGCGGTGCGGCAATGAGCGTGAGCGTGCAGGAAAGCGCAGCCTGAAGCGCCTTGCACGGCAGGAGCCGCTTTCCGCTCAGCCCGTACTCCTGCACGGCGGCCCGGCTCTGTGCCAGAACACTTATGCCGCCGAAGGACAAAAGCACTGATGCAATGCACAGCTTCCAATGAAGCGCAAGCGCGCAGTCTGTCAGCGCCGCGCAGCCTGCGGACAGTTCCAGCGTACCGAGGAACAACGGCAGTGCCTCTGACGGCAGGAAGCGTCCTGCGGCAAGCAGAAAATAGCGGGAGAGAACGGAAAAGACCGTAACAAACATGCAGATTTGAATTGCGTTCATCCCTGCGCGGCGCACTGACTCGGAAAAAGCTGCGGCAAAAGATTCGGGCTGCTGCGGCTTGGCAGCAGACTTTGCGGACGTGGGCTGTTTTTTCGCGGTCAAGCGGCAAACAAGTACAGCGGAAATGATTTGAACCGCGTACAAAAAAGCGCCTGCCGCCGCGCTTTTGAAGACTGCGCCGCCGAGCACGCCGAAGATAAACGACGGCCCGGATTGATTACAGACGGCAAGCGCGCGTTCAGCGTCCGGCTCGGAGAGTTCACCGCGTGTATAAAGCACCCCAACAGCCTGTGCGCCCGCCGGATAGCCGCCAAGAAGGCCGAGCAGAAACGCGCTGCCCGCTGCGGGCGGCAGACGCAGAAGCTTTGCCGCTGCGCCGCCGAATCGCGCGGAAAACCGCGTAGAAAAGCCGAGCAGCAGGAATAAATTGCTGCACACAAAAAACGGAAACAGCGACGGCAGGATCACCCGTCCGCAAAGCGTGAGCGCGCTGCGTACACCATCCGCCGCAACCTGCGGCAGAGCAATCAGCAGAACAAACGCCGCCAGAAGCGCAAGCGCCTGAAATAGCTTTCTCATGCCTCTCCCCTCCCTCGGATAAAAACCTATGCAGCCATGGAAAGAATTAGTCTGTCCGGCATAAGCATATAGCAAACGAAAAACAGGAGGCGCTGCCGTTTGAAAAAACTGCGTTCGTATCTGGCCGCCGCATCCATGCGGCTGGGACTGCCGATGGATATTGCCGCAGGGCTGCCGCATCTGGAGGTCAACGGATTTCGGGAATGTTCGGTTGACCGGCACACCGGAATTCTGGAATATAACCGGGAGCGGATCGTGATCGGGCTGAACATCGGAAGTCTGACCGTTGTAGGAAGCGGGCTGGAGATTCGGCAGATGCACCGCGAACGGCTGACGATCATTGGTCAAATCGACTCTCTGACCTACGGCGAGGGAGGTCTGCGCGGATGTGGCGGGTGATCTGGTTTTTTCTCGGCGTATCTCGGCTGTCCATCACGGGAGCAAGCCCGGAATGGTGCATGCAGCGACTGGCAAAGGCGCGTATCGCGTTTCATTTCTGCGCAAAGCCGGACGACTTTACCGTTGAGATCTGGATTTTGCGGCGGGATGAGGCGCGTGCAGCGCAGCAGATTCGCATGGGTGGCTGCGACTGTGCAGTTCTCGAGCGCAGCGGCTTCTCTGCTGTGTTCGACGGGCTGTGGAAGCGGCCCGTGCTTCTTATTTTGCTGGCAGCCGCTATTACGGCAGCAATTCTTGTGCCGAAGTTTGTTTTTTTCTATGAAGTTGAGGGCAACGAGGCTGTGCCGAGTGCACAGATTTTGCGGGAACTGCAGGAACTTGGCGTAGGCTTTGGAACATATGGGCCGTCGATCAAGCCGCAGGAACTGAAAAATCAGATGCTTCTGCGCATTCCGAAGCTGCAGTGGCTGACCGTGCAGCAGAGCGGCATGTGCGCGCGTGTGGTCGTGCGGGAACGGCCTGACAAAGAGCCCGTTCTGGACCGAAAAGCACCAACGGACGTAATCGCGGCGCGCGCAGGAATACTGACGCGCGTGGAGGCTGTGGCCGGAAACTGCCTCTGTGTGCCGGGGCAAGCTGTTGCAAGCGGAGAGTTGCTGGTGTCCGCTTATACGGATTTCGGCTTTAAAACGCAGGTAACGGCAGCACGGGCAGAGATCTACGCCGAGACGGTCCGGCAGGCCGTGTGCATCGTCCCAGAGACAGAGCAGGTCAAGGAGCGGCGTGCTGCGCCGCGCTATGCGGTCAGTTTGCTTGTCGGACGGCGGCGTATTTCGCTTTTCTGTGCAGCTGTACCGGAGCGGTCTTATGAAAAAGAGACAAAAACGCAGTATTTCACGCTTCCTGGCGGTTTTTCTTTGCCATTGGGGATTGCAATTACAAGAATTTGTGAGTATGATACAAGAGAAGAAAAATTGCGGGCGCAGGACGCGGAAGACCGGCTTTTGGAGTTGGTGCAGGCAGATGCCTTGCGCGATATGATTGCCGGAACCATTACGGGCTGCTCTGTTCGGACGGAGCGTTCCGGCGGCTGTATCCGCCTGCACGCAAGTCTGCGGTGCGAGGAAATGATTGCTCGCATGCAGCCCGCAAGCCTAAAGGAAGCGATTGAATGACAGAACGGACCATCAATGCCGAGCGTGTCGAACAGCTGATTGATGTTTTCGGCTCCTTTGACGAAAATGTACGCAAAATCGAAGACGCGTTCGGCATCAAGATCACGAACCGCAACAACGAACTCAAAGTCACAGGCGACGAGGAAGCCGCCGACAAGGGCTGCCGCGCAATCGAGGCGCTGCTGGCGCTGTCTGCCAAGGGCGAGGAGATTGATGAGCAGAAGGTGCGCTATCTGATTAATCTTGTCAACACAGGAAACGAAGATCAGGTCAGCAAAATGGCCAAGGATGTCGTCTGCGTGACAGCCAAGGGAAGGCCCGTCAAGGCCAAGACCATCGGCCAGCAGAATTATCTCAAAGCCATTGAGAAAAACACCATCACCATCGGCGTCGGCCCCGCCGGTACGGGCAAGACGTATCTTGCCGTGGCAGAGGCCGTCGCGGCTTTCCGCGCCAAAACAGTCAACCGCATCATCCTGACGCGCCCCGCCGTTGAGGCAGGCGAACGGCTTGGCTTCCTACCGGGCGATCTGCAGAACAAGGTAGACCCCTATCTGCGGCCATTATATGACGCGCTGTTCGATATGCTGGGGCCGGAGACGTATGGAAAGTATCTTGAGCGCGGAAATATTGAGGTTGCGCCGCTGGCATATATGCGCGGGCGGACACTGGACGACAGCTTTATCATTCTCGACGAAGCACAAAACACCACACGCGAGCAGATGAAGATGTTTCTGACACGCCTCGGCTTCGGCTCGAAAATCGTCATTACCGGCGATATCACGCAGATCGACCTGCCGGGCGACAAGGTCAGCGGTCTGAAGGAGGCCATCCGCGTACTGGACGGCGTGGAGGATATCCAGATTTGCCGTCTGACACCTGCGGATGTAGTGCGGCATGTGCTGGTGCAGCGCATTGTCGCAGCCTATGATAAATACGAAAAGAACCGGCTGCCGGACGAACGCGCTCGAACCTTCACAAAGAAGCCGGACTGGAAGAGGGAGAAGAAATGAAGCATCGCATTGTCATCCGCTGCGAAGGCCGCAGTCTGCGCGACTTTGCGCTCAAGCAGCAGATTTCCAAATGTATCACTGCCGCGCTGGCCCATCAGGGTGTCAACACCCCTTGTGAGATCAACGTCCTTGTGACAGACGACGAGGGCATCCGCGCCATCAACAACGCATACCGCAAGATCGACAAGGCGACGGACGTGCTGTCGTTCCCGATGTTTGAGCTGACGGCGGGGCAGCTCCCCGCGTCGTGGGAAGCATATAAAGACCCGGACACCGGGCTTGTGCCGCTGGGCGACATGGCCATCAGTCTCGAACGGGCCAGACAGCAGGCCGCTGAGTTCGGCCACAGCGCCCGGCGCGAAGTCGGGTATCTGACCATCCACTCCATTCTGCATCTGCTGGGCTACGACCATGTGGACGAAGGACCGATGAAAAAGCAGATGCGTGCCGCCGAAGAGGCCATTCTGGCCGAAATTGAACTGCCGAGATAATTCCGAGATAAGGAGAAACATATGAATACCAAAACCGCGATGATCACGATCGCAGGACGCCCGAACGTTGGCAAGTCCACGCTTGCAAATGCACTCGTCGGCGAAAAGATCGCCATTGTCTCCCATAAACCCCAGACCACACGCAACCGCATCTGCGCCATTGTTGACCGCGGCGATACACAACTGGTGTTTATCGACACGCCGGGCTTCCATCGACCGCGCACGAAGCTGGGCGATTATATGGTGAACATTGTAAATCAATCGGTTGCTGACGTCGATGCCGTTATTCTGCTCGTCGAGCCGATTGCAAACGTCGGCCCGCAGGAGCAGGAGTTGATTGAGAAAATCAAGGAAGCAAAGGTTCCGGCGATTCTGGTCATCAACAAGATCGATACCGTGGAAAAAGAAACGCTGCTGCCGGTTATTGCGGCCTATAAAGATCTGCTGGACTTTACGGATGTGATTCCCATCAGTGCAAAGTGGCACGACGGGCTGGACAGCCTGATGCAGGTCTGCGAGAACTTTGCGCAGCCGGGGCCGTTCATGTTCCCGGAGGGCATTTCGACCGATATGCCCGAGAAGCAGGTCATGGCCGAGATCATCCGCGAAAAGCTGCTGTGGAATCTGGAAAAGGAAATTCCGCATGGTACGGCGGTCGAGATCACAAAATTCTCGGAACGCGACGACGGCATTATCGACCTCGACGCAACGATCTACTGTGAAAAGGCCAGCCACAAGGGCATTATCATCGGCAAGAATGGCCAGATGCTCAAAAAAATCAGCACGGATGCGCGCAAGGACTGCGAACGCTTCATGGGCACGAAGGTCTTTTTGCAGACGTGGGTACGCGTCAAGGAAAACTGGCGCGACAGCGATTATATGATCTCCAACTTTGGGTATCATAAGGAATCTTGAAAAAGAGAGCAGGCGCTCCGTGAAAACGGGGCGCCTGCTTTTCTTCTGGTCTGTATGTGGGGGGATGTGTCAGCCTGACGCGTCCCCTTTACATCATAATGGTTTTTGCAGCGCAGACCGGGCGGCTGCTATCCAGCCAGAATACCTTTGCGCGGATTGCACCGGGGTCAACCGAGGCTGTGATTTTTTCTGCCGCAGGATAGAACTTCACGGAGCAAAGCTGACCGTTTTCCCGATAGCCTGCCACACAGATCTGCCCGGTGAGCGCGTGCTTTGCGGATAGAACTTCCGTTTTCCCGCCGAGTGTGACGGTGATCTGCGTTTCCGGCTCCTCTACCGTAATTTTCCCTGCTGAATACGTCAGGTGCAGCGGTTCAAAATCCTGATTGTAATTGACGTCATCTCCGTCAATATAATCCCCGTTCATGCCTTTGTAGTAACTAATCGTGATCGGGTATTTCCCTACTGCTTCAACGCTGATCTGGAAGTACAAAACGGCAAGCGTTCCGTTAAAGGTGTTGTTGCTCGTAGCAACCCAGTTGAGCACATATGGCTGCTGGAAAAGATGCTCTGAAGTTGTAAAATTGCCGCCCACCGCAGTATTTTGTTCAACCTTCACCAACTGGAGCGCCGCTGCGTCATACTCGATCTCGAGGCTGATGTCTATAAAGCCAGTATTGTCGGATAATTTGACAGCAACTGCAACCGTATCACCCGGCCCAGCCGAAACAGACTGCACAGAAACATTGGGGCTTTCCTTAGCCATCGTACCGGATGTCATCGTGAGCAACACCAGTGCAGCCAAAAGACAGGCTGTTATCTTTCTTGTCATGGCCGCCTCCTCAATGCAGTGTCACGTCCCACCCCGCAATGTAGCGCAGCAGGTGTACAGCGTCCTTGGAATTGATTTTCCCATCGCCATTTACGTCAAGTGCGTCTTCTACCAGTCCATCCAACTCCCAGCCTGCAATATAGCGCAGCAGATAGATTGCATCCTTGGAATTGATTCTGCCGTCTCCGTTCAGGTCACCCGGTGTATAGGAATATACCGTAACGCTTCCGTTGACATAGATAATCGGCACACGGCTGCCATTTTGATTGTAATTGACATCCTCCCCGTCTATGTTATTTCCGTACTTTCCTTTATAATAGCTGACCGTGACAGGATAGCTGCCCAGTTCGGCTGAGTCCTTGATCTGGAACGTCAGCGTCACAAGCGTACCGGTAAAGGTGCTGTCTTCGGTACCATTGACCCAGTTAAGCCTATACGGCAGCTGGGTAAGCTGCTGCGAGGTCGTAAAAATGCAGCCAACAGCACTGTTGGGCGTTACCTTTGTCAGCTCTATCACATCAGCATCATAGCCGATTTCAAGGCTAAGATCAGAGAAGCCAGGATTATTCTCCAGTGTAACCGCAACCTCGACCGTCTGCCCTGCTTTTCCGCGCACCGGAACGACTGAAACGACCGCCGCATTCGGGTCGGGTTCAGCTGCGTTCGGGTCAGCCGCACCGCAGCGCGTGCAGCTGCCGTTGGAATAGCTGTGGCCGAGGGCGGCGCCGACCGCAACAGTTGCAGTGGTGCTCACCGCATCGCACCTGTCGCACTGGACATACCATGTTGCGGCCTTGGTGCATGTTGCATCTGTTGCCTTTTGGCTGGAGGCCAGTTTGGTGTAGCTGTGACCAAGAGCAGGGAGGGTAGGATCGTTGGTTGCAACCGAAGCTGTCGCTGACAGTTGCAGGTAGTAAATGTTGCAGCCCGAACAATACCAATATTCCTTGGCGCCCTTTTTTGTGCATGTCGGCTCCTCTCTTTCGAAATGACTTGGCCGAGCGATCCAGAAGCTGATTTCACCGTAGGTACTGTCGTTGAAATACGCTTCGACATAATAGACAGTTCCGGCGGTTAAAGCGACATGCATGTCAAAGTTCTGATTTGCGGTGTTGCTATCGACATCCCTTATGATTTTTCCTGATGCGTCGTACAGCGTTCCGTGCAGACCGTTCGGCCCAACATTTGAGCATGAGGAAACATTATACAATCCACTGTTCTCCACCTCAAACGCAATCCAGACATGGCTGTATCGTGTTTGCATCAGACTGGAGAACTCCAGATTATACTTGATTGTTTCCTTCCGGGCTGCCCTCCATACAGCATACAGTGTCCAGGTTTCACCGGGATTTATCGTAATGCTGTCCCCCGGTTGATAGTCCGCACTCGTCGCAGAAGCGCTTTTTGACCATCCGCAGAAATTATATCCAAAACGAGTGGGGACTTTCGTCGGAATAGCGGTAATCTCTCCGGTCTGCGTCGCGGGCGGATTGCTTCCGCCGTTGGCGTTATACTGAATGGTAGAAGACTGCTTTCCAACATAAAAATCTATCCGGTCGCTTATACAGGAACCAATACCATTCCATGTTTGAACAAGTGCTTGGAAGTGTCCAGACATTCCAAATCCAAGACCATAAGAATCTCCTGCGTCTGTGTATGTCAGCGTGTCGCCATTCGGGCAATAAATCCAAAGCACATTTTTTGTGCCATCTGTTTCGAAAGTGAACTGGACACGCTCATCAACAGCGTAATAAGTTTTATCTGTTTTTATACGTGCAACTGCTGGCACCGATAACATGGAATCATGTCTCCATACGCTGCCGCCATCCGCTATCAAGTAAGAAAGCAGGCCTGATTCTGTGGTATACTTGGTTCCGTTGAATCCTGAAGAATAGTTGATTTTGCATCCAGATCCGCCCCAGCACTCAACGCAACTTATTTTCCCGTTTGAAACCTTCCAAATAATCGCTTCATGGCCCGACGAAACGATGTGGTCTCCCGGCTGTAGTTTTATGTAATTCAGGTTCGCAGTATTGTATTGCGTCCAATCAGAACTGGATATGGCCCAAGTCGAGCCAAACAATGCATAATCAATAAACCGTGCAAACGAACGGCATTGCCATGCGCCTGCAAAGTAATTGCTTCGGCAGCCGGATTCATAGAGCGGCCCAGCACACGCTGTGCTTGTTACACCGACCTGAGCATCTGTGGCATTTGAATTGCTCAGAATCCCGCTTGTCGCAATCGAAATTAGTTGTGACTGGACATAACTCCTTCTAGAATCGTAAACACTTCTATCATAATAATTCCAGTATTTGCCATCCAAGTTGCTACGCCAGCTTGTCAAGTTAGCTTCAACGCTGGAAGTGCTGATTGCGGATACATTAGTCGCGGGAAACATCGCCACGCACAGAACTAACACCAGTAGGAAGCTCAAAATGCGTTTTGCTTTCATACTTATTGACGCTCCTTTTCCTTTTTGTTGTCTTTGCAATATACTAAAGATTGTCTGGTCATCCCCCTCCATTTTTCTCCCAAATATTTAGTATATATTCGATTCGGATATATACAACATTTTACCATATCTAAATCGGATATACAATAATCTTTGGAAATATTTTTTCAAAAAGGAGGAACTCGGACTGGAACTGGATTATACTGCGATTGGGGTTCGCATCCGGCGGTACCGGAAGGAGCAGGGACTGACGCAGCAGGTTTTGGCTGAAATGTCGGAACAGGAACCATCCAATGTCTCGCACATTGAACGCATCGCATCAAAGCTGAGTTAACCAACAATCGTCAATCTTGCAAACGCTCTCGGTGTAACCGTTGATCCGCTGCCTGAAAGAAGAATTAAAGAAGGACGTATGCGAAACGCCATGAATGCCAGTGAAGAATCTGACATTCATGGCGTTTTTGATTGTTTTGGGCGCTGTGTGCCGCTGATTTAGATGATGTTGTATTCCTTCAGCAGCTTTTCAATATCGGTGTTCTTGATCTTGCTGAGGGCTTTTTCGAGGGCTACCTTCTGGACGAGGGAGAGTTTCATGTCGGTGGGCTTTTTGCCATCGCGGAGTTGAACGGTGGCGTTCAGCAGGTCGCGGATATCGTAGACGCTGCCCCAGACCTCCGGGACGCCGCGGTCAACGTTCAGAAGCGTATAGACGGCCTCCATGCCGGTGCGCATGGAATATTCGGTGGTGAAGATGGTGTCGCGCGGGGTCTCGGCGAACTGGCCGAGGAAGGCGAAGTTCACGGAGCCGTCGGGCACGACCTTCGGGCGGTCGCCGTAGGCGCGGGGCATAAAGAACGCGTCGATATACGGCATCATGACGGGCACGGTGTTGGCGCTGTTCGTCG
>ERZ773225.4937-NODE-4937-length-10225-cov-3.362930_pt1 | contig 10225 bp, 10 predicted proteins | sample MGYA00580993_ERZ773225 | MGnify/ENA primary metagenome ERZ773225 (study PRJEB29015, sample SAMEA2737748) | human gut metagenome | biome: human gut; feature: human-associated habitat; material: faeces | place: China | collected 2012 ... | reverse complement strand
CCGCACAGGAATAAAAGCCTGAACGAGTGCCTTGCAATTCTATTTCATAATTGGGCGGAGCTATATCGCAGATAATCTGTGATGTACAGAAAACGAGCTGCAACTCACATAGATAAGTGCAGCTCGCAAAAGTCTCTACAACACCTGCTTCTTTTTGAGATGTTCTGTATCCACTTCCTTTGCGGTGGATAGCCGCATTAGCGATACCTCCTGTTGTCAGTCAATCCCATAAGACATCCTCACATATTTCGTAATTATGATGTATAACTCATCTAACATGAGTTGGGTGTATATTTAGCTGAATTAGAACTCACCATAAAATATAGGAGAGGTGATTTCTGATGAACTTTCTTGACCTTTTTGCCCTCAAACTTCGGGAGAAGCGAATCCAGCAGAAGATAACACAGCGTGGACTGGCTGAAAAACTGAATATGTGTACGCGCACGATTATTGAGATTGAAAACTGCAAAAGCAATCCGAAGTTTGAAACCGTGGCTCTCATTTCCAAGGAGATGAGAATCAGCCTTGACGCCGTGGTGTTTCACGATGAAAAACCGCGTGAAATTCCAAAAGTTGTGGCAGATTTCTTTGCCGGAAAGAGTGATGCAGAAGCGGAGCGGTATATTGCATTGTGCCAAAGCGCAGAGAAGTTGAAAAACGGTGAGTAAAAGCGACCATCCATGCGGATAGCCGCTTTAACTTATAGAATAGCCAGCGAGCATAGACGATTTTTACCCGCTGGCTGCTTTTGTCCGCGCAGTTGGAACGACGGGCAATTTTTATTCTATTTTTCCTGTTTGTGCGCATCCCTGATTTTTTCGAAGCTGTCCTGACTGACGGCGTGTTCAATCAGGCAGGCTTCGTATTCGGCGATTTCCGGGTCTACGCCCGCAGTGATCAACTGCATCGTAAAAAACTGGTGCCGCTCGTAGATTCTTTCCGCTATCTCACGTCCCTTATCGGTCATGCGCAGGCAGCCGCCTTTGTCTATAACAAGAAATCCGCCCTTGCGTAGCGCACTTGTGGCGTGGCTGATGCTGGCTTTGGAGTAGCCCATGTGCCGCGCAAGGTCAATAGAGCGCACCGCACCGGACTGCCGTTCAAGAATCAGAATGGCCTCCAGATAATCCTCGCCGGATTTACGAATTTCCATCATCGTCTCCCATCTGCCGCAGAACATTTCGGTGATAGCGCAGTTTGCCACCCTCAATATAGAGGACGCTATCCGCAGCCTCTGCGATCAGCTCCATATCATGCGTAATCAGCAGGATGCAGCGGCCTTCTCCGGCAAGCCGTTTCAGCAGATCGACCGTCAGGTGCATATTGAAACCGTCCAAGCCGCTGGTAGGTTCATCAAACACCAACAGGCTTCTCCCACTTGCCGCAGCCAGCGCCAGCAACAGACGCTGCTTCTGGCCTCCCGATAACGAAGCGGGATGCCGATCTGTAAAGACTTCCAGTCCCATCTCTCGCAACCGGGAAAGCGCAGTTTCTTTCAACTCTGCCGTTTCCTTTTTGCCGAGGGAAAACTCGTCCAGCACAGTAGGCGCATAGAGCTGATAATCGGAATCCTGCTGCACAAAAAAGGATTTTTGTGTGCGACGCTTCCGCCTCAGGATTTCACCATCGAGGGAAACCGAACCCATTGCCCGGTATAAACCTGTGATGATGCGGCAAAGCGTGGATTTGCCTGCGCCGTTGGGTCCGGCGATGGCAAGTATCTTTCCGCTCTGTGCGGCAAAGCTCACTTCCTCCAAAATTTGCTGGCTGTCCAGCATACAGGAGATTGCGGACACCTGCAAGGCGTCGTCCTGATTCTGCCGGTATGCTCCGCCTACGCGAAATGCCGGTGCGTCAAAGGGACGAAGTCCCATCGCCGTCATCTGCTCCGCTGTCAGGGATAGGGCGTCTTTCCGGTCATAGACGGCGGAAATCGCACCATCCTCCATGAAAACAAGCCGGTCAAAGGAATCCCGCACATAATGGAACCGATGCTCCGAGAGGATCATCGTATGCCCCGCCATTTTCAGCCGATAGAGCAGCGCGCCAAGGCGCACCATCGCTTCGCTGTCCAGATTTGCGGACGGCTCATCCAGGACGATAACCTTCGGCTCCATTGCACAGACGGAGGCAATGGCGATAAGCTGCTTTTCGCCGCTGGACAGAGGGAATATCCTTCGGTCGATCAGTCTTTCAATGTTCATCTGTTTGCAAACCGTGTTCAACCGCTCCTGCATGACCGGACGCTCCAGTGGGATGTTCTCCATCCCCAGCACAATCTCATCCGTCGTGTTGGTGGCGAAAAACTGGCTGCGAGGATCCTGAAAGACGCTTCCCACCATCGTCCCCAAACGATGGATGGGCATTTTCAGTGCGTCCTCACCGTCAAGGGAGTAGCCGCCCTCCAGCTTTCCCGGATAAAAGCCGGGGCAAAGCCCGTTGAGAATACGGGTCAGCGTCGTCTTGCCGCAGCCGCTTCTGCCGGACAGGATCACCAACTCGCCCTTTTTTACATGAAGGTCGATACCTCTGAGCTGTCCCTTTGCTTCACTTGAGTTCTCGTAGGAAAAGGAGAGGTTTTTCAGTTCAATCAAAAGACGCCCCTCCTTTCCAGCAGAAACACAGCCGCGGGAATCAAAACTGCCATCGCGCAGAGCGCAGCATCCTTTCCCGTAAAGCGCACAGGACGGTAGGAAATTGTTTCCCCCGAAAAGCGTACTCCACGCACCGTCATGGAGGCAGAGAGTTCTTCGGCGACTTTTATCGTGCGCAGAATCAGTGGGATCAGTATGTATTCCACCGTTGAGGGGAGATGGGTAAGCGTGTGAACCACGCCTACCCCGATCCCGCGAAACCGCTGCGAAGCACGGATCGCACGATACTCGCCGCCAATCGTCGGGAAAAACCGCAGCAGCACAGCAAGCCCGATGCCCACCGCCTTCGGGAGCCGCATTGCCTGTAAGGAGGCAAGCAGAGAACCGGTAGGCTCTTTCGCAAGGCAGATAGCAAAGGACAGAGGAATGATGGATTTTCTGCCAAGGACACCAAGACTTGCCAACATGGAGCTGACCGAAAAGGCTACCTCACTTTCTACCAGTCCTACTCCGCCCCAAGCGATACCCGTAAAAGCAAGGTAGCACACAGAATAGGGAATCGCTTTGTCTGAGTGACCTGTCAAAAGATGTATGGCAATGCAAAACACAGCAAGGCACAAGCCGCCTACTTCGGAGTGTACCAGAATAATCGACATGATTCCCGTCAAACACAGAAGCAACCATGTAAGCGGATTTGCTTGAAAACGAACCTGTCTGTATGCTCCCATCATGCGATTCCGGCAGGCTTAAAGTGCTTGCTGAACATTTTCATACCCAACGCATATCCGGCAACCGACAAGATTGCAGCGGCGGCCAGCGCAATAGCAATATTTTGCGGAGCTAACCAGAATCCCTCAACAGAAGATACCGCCGCCTCTGCATCAACTGCACTCATCCCCATTTTCACATAGGTCTGCACCATACTGTCCCGGAAGAGAAGCAAAGTAAGAGTGCTACCCATTGAATTAAGGCTCCATGTGAGGACGTGGGGAATTGCCTGACGTACTTTTTTCCCGTATCCCCCTATCATAATCAGTTCATTCGCCACTGCTAAGATTGCAAAAAACATAAACACATAGACGCTGCCGGAAAACAGGAATAAAAGCCCATAAACAAACGGAATGATAAACTGCGTCCCCACTTTTGGGCACTTTTTAATCAAAAGCACATATATAATGCCGTTAATCAAGCCCGTAAGCCCCGGAACGAGAAAATATATCAGTTGAAGATTTGCTGCAAAAGGCATCGCAGCCACAAGACCGATTACTGTTTCCAGGCAGGCCAACAGCAGAACAAGGACGAACTCCTTGAGATTCAAAAATTTTGATTTCATGTTTCTCCTCCTAAGATTGTTTGAAAGTATAGTTTCCAGCCTGATTTTGCAATTCCCACAGCCGGGAGTAGAGTCCGTCTGTCCCGACAAGCTGGTTATGGGTTCCTTTTTGTGTGATCCTTCCATTTTCAAGAACAAGGATCTGCTGTGCGCCGCGCACGGTTTTCAGCCGATGGGCGATCATGATTACGGTGCGTTCTTTGGATATTTCGTCCAGCGCCTTTTGCACAGCCGCCTCGTTGTCCGCGTCAAGGGATGCGGTCGGCTCGTCCAGAAGCAGGATCGGGACATCTTTCAAAAATGCTCTTGCCAGCGAAATACGCTGTCGCTCGCCCCCGGACAGGGTTGCGCCGCCTTCGCCTACCACAGTATCGTAGCTCTCCGGCAAGGCGGAGATGAAGTCGTGGCAGCGTGCTTTTCGGCAGGCGTCGAGCATCTGCTGTTCGGTGATGCGCTCATTCCCGAAGCATAGGTTCTCCCGAATCGTACCCCGGAACAGATAGGCGTTTTGCATCACCATAGATACCTGTGAAAGCAGGCTTTCCGGCGCGATGCTGCGAAGCTCTTTTTCGGCAAAGCGCACCTGCCCCTGTTGATAGTCCCAGAACCGTGCCATCAGCCGCAGAAGCGTCGATTTACCGCTGCCGGAGGGTCCTACCAGCGCAGTGAGTGTCCCTGCCGGTGTTTCAAAGCTCACGCCATGGATCACGTTGGTATCTGCTGCATAGTGGAAGGAAACGCTGTCAAACGCATAGCTGTCGCCACGGGCGATTTTGTCCTCGCCAGAAGGGTCGGGCGTTGTCATCACCTTGTCCAGACGCTCACCGGAGAGAGCCATGCCCCGCAGAGCGGAAATGCTGCTTACAAGGGTGAGTGCCGGTTCGGTCAGCTTTGTGGCAATCACAAGAAACCCTGCGAAATCCAATATGGTAAGACTTCCGCCCATCAGTAGATACAGACCCACCATCGCCGTTACGGGAACAACGAATTTGACCAACGAAGCGCACAGAGTGGAAAGGCTGCCTGCAACGGCCTCGTCCCGCAGTGATTCCCTGCGCAAATCAGAAAACGCTTTTTTCAGCGCCTCGAAGCCGCTGCCGGTACGGTGGTAGGCTTTGAGGTCTTTCATGCCGTGCAGGTATTCGTTGAGCTGCGTTGCGGCTTTTGTCTTGGCCTCCATGACGGAACGGCTGTGCTTTTCCTTGACCTTTGCAATTTGCAGCATCAGGATTGCGCAGACGGGCAGCATTGCAAAAATCGCCACCGCCATACGCCAGTCAAAGAACAGCATACAAACAAAGGAAAGCAGCAGCAGAAAGCCCACGCCGATAGGATAAGGCAACCAGTAGCACATGGTAAATTCCACATTGGCAAAATCGCTTGCAAAGGAGCTAATCAGCTCACCGGATTCCTTGGAGGAAAAGAAGCCGAGACTCTGACGGCGCAGTTTTTGAATATATGCAATACGCTTGTCTGCCGTGTCGTGATATGCGCGTCCATAGGTGTTGTAATAGGAGATCAGCTCCACAACATATTGCAGAAGGACATAGGCAATCCCTATCACCGCAATTTTAATTAGCAGCGCAATATCCAGCGTATATGGCGGATAAAACGCCTGCCCCAAGAGATAGATCGCCATGTATGCAAGGATCGCGGGGAGAATGCTGAATGCCTGCGAGAGAAACAGCCACAGCGTCGGAGCAATGATCTGTTTCGGATGGTGGAAGGTAAATTGCCGGATCATCTTAAACATGGGCAGGTCCTCCCTTCATCTGCCAACTTTCGGTTTCGTTCTGAATTGCCCAAAGATGTGCATACAGGCCATTTGCTTTCAGCAGTTCGGTATGTGAGCCGTGCTCCCTGAGTTTCCCGTTCTCCAACACAAAGATGCAGTCCGCATCCTGAATGGAGTAAAGCCGATGGGCAATCATCAGCACGGTTTTCCCTTTCAAAAGCTCCGCCATGCCTTCCCGCAGTGCAAGCTCGTTTTCCGCGTCGGTAAAAGCCATCGCCTCATCCAGCACGACGATGGGTGCATCTTTTAATATCGCCCTTGCAATGGCGATACGCTGCGCCTCGCCGCCCGACAGCTTATGTCCGCCGTCCCCCAGCTTTGTATCATAGCCTTTTGGCAGGGTGAGAATAAAATCGTGGCATCTTGCCGCTTTTGCTGCTCTCTCCACATCCTCGCGGTGAACCTTACGGTGCATGGCGATATTGTCATAGACGCTTTCCGCAAAGATGTGCGTGTCCTGAAAAACAAAGGCGATGGTGTTCATCAGGGCTTCCGTGGAATATTCCCGGATGTCCCGACCTGCGACAGTGATTGAGCCGCTCTCCACATCCCAGAACCGGGCAATGAGTTGTCCTGCCGTGGATTTCCCACCGCCAGACGGTCCTACCAGCGCAGCGAAGCTCCCGGCAGGAATCTCCATTGTCAGGTGGTCTAATGCCATGCGGCGCAGCGGGTCAGCAGCGTTCTGATAGGAAAAGCTCACATCCTGAAACACAATTTCAGCTCCACCCTTTGGGGCAGTCTCCGTTCCCTCGGATATGGGCTGCATATTCAGCACCTCGTCAATCTGATTCATGCGTACTGCCAGGTTCCGCAAATCTGCTCCGAACTCCACAAGTTCCATCAAGGGACTGATGCAGGCGGGACCGACTATCAGGAACATCAACAGCTCCATCATAAGCTCATGGTCGCCGGGATGCAGGTACAGCAATGCGCAGCCGGAAACAAGCAGGAACGCCAGCACGGAGATTGTGATGGTCTTATATGCGCCGAAAATCGGCGTGACACGCTTCAGATAGACCTTCCAATGCTCCCTGTTCTTCTCCACCAGCCCTGTCAGGCGGCGGGCTGCCGTCTCCGGCCTGCCGAAAATTTTTTCTTCCTCCATGCCCGCCACATATTCAGAAAACGCTGCATCCAGCTCGGTGGAGGAACGGTTCAGGTCGCTCCATATCTTCTGACCCTGCTTTCCGCCGAAAGCGGAAAACTGGATGAGAAACGCAAGCACGAGAGCGATAAAGATCGTCAGTGCCAGCGGAATGTTGAGCGAGAACATCAGCACGGCCAAAGCTGCCAGCAACAGCCCCGCGCCGAAAATATTGGAAACATCGTGGGCAATGATGTTTTCCATCTTTTCGATATTCTCATTCATCATCTTCTGCGTTGCGCCGGATTGACCGCCTGTGTAAAAGCCGAGGTTTAGCCGCCCCATGTGGTCGAGGAGGCGCATACGCAGGTCATAGAGTGCATTGAATGCGCAGGCATGGCAGGAAAAGCTGCCGATTACAGACAGCACGATACCCAGCACGATACTTCCTATCGTGACCGCTGCCCACATCCATATCTCGTGGGTCGGAGTAGCCGCACCATCAAGCGATGCCAGCAGAAAAAGCCGGATGATCCGGTAGACCGTATAGAACGGTACGCCGGACAGCAGAACGCTGAGTGCAGAGCAGGTCACGCCGAAGAAATACTTTCCCGGAGGGCAATGCGCCGTTCGGAACACGCGAAGAATGACGTTTTTCTTTGCTTCTTGCATAGAACTCCTTTCTCTGCGGCGCAACGCTCAAGAGCAGCCACCGCAAGCAAAATGATTGTTGGTTAGACGAGCTTAACCAGCAATCATTATACGCATGGGCGCTGTATTGTCAACAGCTCGGAAAGTGCCTCAAAATTAAGATGACGTTGTGCGAAATTTGCGAAAATCGTTGAATTACCAGCAGTTTCGTGATATAATCACATCCATGAGTTGCCTGTTGCTAACCGAAATTTGTGCCAAAACAGAAAGCGGTGTGCCAAAACAGAAAGAGAGGAGCGGCAAGATGGTTACAATACACAGCATCGAGGAAATGCTGAACTTCTATATATCGCTCGGCGGCTTACGGAAGGACGCAGCAAACGGCTTTCGCTATGTGTTTCCGAGGCAGCACTCCAAGGTTCGCTTCTGGGGCGATCTGCACGGCTTTTCCGCAGCGGACGCGGACTTTACCTATCCGAAGGATACAATCATCCGCAGTCAGTTTAGTCAGCGCTATGTAGGAATCGGACTGAGCGAGCAGGGGACCGTGGAAGCCTACACACAGAGAGATCAGACAATTCACTTCGGCGAGGGCGTCAATTGCTTCGTCTTTGATTCGCCGGTGCCGTTCTTTATGAAAGTTCCCGGAGGGCAGCGGCTGCGGTTTCAGGGATTGTACTTTCAGGAGCAGTTTTTTGCGGAGAACAACATCCCTCTCTACGATAGCTTCTGGAGGGATGCAAAGAACACGATACACGGCGCAGACCTTCATGCACCGGAGTTGGTGTCCATCTACCGCCGCATTGAGCAATGCCGCCTGACAGGGCTTGCCTTTGATACATGGCTGAAAGGTTTTGGGCTGGAGGCGGCCGGGTATCTGATCGACCTTGTGCAGCAGCTATCCGCACAGCCGCCGGTCTATCTCGACGAGAACGAGATTCGTGCGGTAGAAAAGGCAAAGACTATCCTGCAAGCCAGCCTGAAGCACCCGCCTGCGGTCATTGACCTTTGCAGAAAGGTCGGCGTCAACAAGAACAAGCTGCAAAAAGGCTTCCGGTTGACCGAGGGAAAAAGCGTTGCGGAATATGTCCGCACCCTGCGCATGGAGCGGGCCCTTGATCTGCTGGAGGACGATACCCTTTCCATTCAGGAGGTGGCGGAGGAGGTTGGCTATAACGGTATCAGCAACTTTTATGCGGTTTTCCGGCAGACCTTCGGGGATACGCCAGCCGCAATACAAAAGCTGCTGGAAACAAAGTGATCCGTCCTCCAGCGTCATATCCATATAACGCAGGAATCGAAAAAAAGGACAGGGCTTTTAAGCGGTATCATCAGATATAAAAAACGGCATGCAGAGAGTTGACTCTGAGGGAATCGCCCCCGACTACACCGGCCCGTGGGGCATGACGCTGGGGTATCTGCCCTACTGTATGCAGGGCATGGATATGGGCGTACTCAAAAACTAAGTTTCCGACGCCGCCGCACAGGTGGGCTTCCGTTGTGAGAAGCGCACGGAGCCGCTCTGCTCCGGCTGGCAGGACATCGACATTCTGAGAAAAATCGAGAAATAAGAGCAGAAAAGGCAAACCGGAAACGAGAACAAGACGCAGCCATAACGATTTCGGGATAACTTTGGCAAGCAGGGCAAAGAGGTACCCACTTTGCTTTTCGGGCAGTTTCCGCCACTGCGAAAACCGCCCTCTGCTTGTCAGGGGCAGCGCCCCTGAAACCCTTTGAACGCACAGAATTGTGCGGCTGCGCGTTTCTGCGAAACGCTTGGGAGCATGGCCGTTACTGGCGGTCATGCTCCTGTTTCTTTTCCTCGCTGCGCTCATCCTTGCCCAGCATCCTGTCCACGTTCTGCTTGTGGAGCAGCAGCTCGCGCATCTCATCGCGCGAACGCCGGTATTCGGCATACGCTGTCTTTTTCTCCGTTAGCAGCTTGGCGTATTCCTCCTGCAAGCTCTTGACGGAGGGCAGCTTTTTCACGCCCAGCTCGTCAAAGGCTTTCTTCGCCGCTTTGTGCAGAAGGATGTCGCCCTCATGCTCCGCGAGATACTTTTTCGAGTAACCGGCCTTGCGGTAGCCCGCGTAAACGTCGCGGGTCTTGGCGTAGTTGATGATATGCGTTTTCAGCACGGCGATCTCCGCCATGCGCGTCTCCGCCGCCTTGATCTGCGCGGACAGCGCGTGAAACTGCTCCGTGGCGGCAGTGACTTTTTCCTCCAGCTCCCCATAGTCCAGCAGTCCATGCTCCCGGAGATAATTGTAGGTCTGCGCCATCTGCTTGACGTTAAATACCTTTGCCCAGCGCTCGTAGCCCACGCCCTTTCCCGCTTGCAGCTTCGCCTCGATGTCGATGAGCAGCGTGTTCTTTCTCTGTGCGGTCTGACTGCGCTTTTTGCGCGGCGTATGCTCCTTTTTCCCGGCAAGGACAGCGCACAGCGCGTCCTCTGTATACCACAAGTGTAGCAAAACGCATTATATCCGGCTGGACTTCTTGGAGCAGGTCGTTTTGTATGAGGTCAAGCGGCTGGCCTGCTTCGCCAGCGAATACGAAAATGACTTTATCAAGGCCATGATCGGACGCTCGGCAAAGGTAGCGGAAAATACCGCGCTCCGCAAGCAGCGGGAGCTGGACGCTTTGACTGCCCGTGACCGGGAGCTGGATATGCTCTTTGAACGGCTCTATGAGGACAATGTAGCGGGAAAGATCGACGATGCCCGGTTTGCCAAAATGTCCAAACGCTACGAACAGGAGCAGG
>ERZ773225.4928-NODE-4928-length-10249-cov-16.366294_pt1 | contig 10249 bp, 9 predicted proteins | sample MGYA00580993_ERZ773225 | MGnify/ENA primary metagenome ERZ773225 (study PRJEB29015, sample SAMEA2737748) | human gut metagenome | biome: human gut; feature: human-associated habitat; material: faeces | place: China | collected 2012 ... | reverse complement strand
CGACGACCTCGTAACCCTCAGCATCAAACATCTGACGGAAAGCCAGACGGCCAATACGACCGAAACCATTGATAGCAACTCTAACAGCCATTGTAATAGTACCTCCTAATTATTTTACCCATAATCGGATAAATCACGGTATCTTTATTGTAGACCAAAACTGGCAAACTTTCAAGTGTCTGCTAAAAAATTAACAACACAATTTCATCTTTTTTTACTTTTGTATGATTTTATGCACCCTGTCACAAAGCTTTTGTTCAATTACACCAAGGGTGTGCAGCCGCTTTTGTCAGTTATTTCCAGCTTTTCCCTGCCCAATACAGGCAAGCCCCATACCGCCGATGCAGCACAGCGCAAGGCCGGAAAGCAGCTCCGGCAGCACCGCCGCCATGCCGCCGCCAAAGCCTGCTGCCAATAGCAAGAGCACCCGGGGCAGCTCCCAGCACAGGCACAGGCAGAAGGCTGCAAGCGCCGCTGCGTGCAGGGCACGGCCATTTTCCGGCCGGGGCAGATACAGCGTGCGCGCCAGCGCCGCCAGAAGCAGCAACGCCGCCAGCTCCTGCCAGACTGCTGCCGTGGGCTGTACCCGGTGCCAGCTGGAACTGTTTTCCATAAAGCGCATCAGCACATTCCAGTAGAACAACGCACTGCCTGCAATGGCCACCGGCAGACCACCGGCGGGCGTTTTCCAGCCGTCTCCGCGCAGCCAGCTGCGCCCAAGGTTGCTCAGCCACACGGCACAGGCCACCTCCAGCAGAATGCGCACAAAGGTGCTTACCGTACCGGCGGCCAGCACAAACTGTGCTGCACCGGCAGCCAGCATACACACTGCCCCGGCAAAGGCCAGCACGCCTGCCGCCGGGCGGCGGCTGCGCAGCGGCTCCGGGGGCAGCGGGCGGCTGCGCCCGGCCAGCACTGCGGCCAGCACCACAGCGCCCAAGGCGAGATACCGCCACCACACCGCACCTGCGGTACACAGACCGGTGGCGGCATCGGTGGCAAAGGCAAGGTCTGCGCCGCGGCCAAGGCCAAGCAGTACGCAGAGCAGGACAACAACGAACTCTAACGGTTTCATTAACGCTCCTCGATGGGCTTATATTTCTGGCGCACGCCCAGATACTTGTAGGCCGGGCGGATGATACGGTTGGCAAAGATCACCTCTTCTACCCGGTGTGCGCACCAGCCCGGTACACGGGCGATGGCGAACAGCGGGGTGTACAGATCCTCCGAGATTCCCAGCATATTGTAGATCAGGCCGCTGAACAGGTCCACGTTGGCGCACACCGGCTTAGAGCTGCCCTTTTCCTCAGCAAAGATGCCGGGTGCCAGCCGCTCGATGCTGCATAGCATGTTGTACTCTTCCTCAAAGCCCTTTTCGTAGGCCAGATGCTTTGCGCGCTGCTTCAGGATGACCTCACGGGGATCGCTGATGGTGTAAACCGCATGACCCATGCCGTAGATCAGGCCAGAGCCGTCGCCCGCCTGCTTGCGCAGGATGCGGCGCAGATACTCGCGCACCTCATCGTCATCGTCCGGGTTCTCGACGTGCTTGAGGATATCCTGCAGCTGACGGTTGACCATCAGGTTCGCACCGCCGTGCTTGGGGCCTTTCAGGGCACCGATGGCCGCAGAGATGGCCGAGTAGGTGTCCGTACCGGAGGAGGACAGCACGCGGGTGGTAAAGGTGGAGCAGTTGCCGCCGCCGTGGTCTGCGTGGACCAGCAGGCACATATCCAGCAGCTTTGCCTCCTCGTGGGTGAACTTCTGATCCGGGCGGTAGGTGCTGAGGATGTGTTCTGCCGTGCTCTGACCGGGCTTGGGCAGGTGGAAGAACATGCTCTGTTTATCGTAGTAGCGGCGCTTCATCTGGTAAGCGTTCACCATCATGGTGGGCATGCTGGCGATCAGGTTGATGCTCTGGTTCAGGATGTTCTCAAGGCTCAGATCCTCGGCGCGGTCATCGTAGGAGTACAGGCCCAGCACGCAGCGCTGCAACTTGTTCATGATATTGGGCGAGGGAGCGTTCATAGTGTCCATGAAGCCGTCCGGCAGGGCGCGGGATTCTGCCAAGATCTCGCAGAAATCGTCCAGCTGCTCCCGGGTGGGCAGGCTGCCGAACAACAGCAGCCAGATCACTTCCTCAAACACGAAGCGGTCGTTGCGGTAAGCCTCGTCCACGATCTCGTTGATGTTGACGCCCCGGTAGATCAGCTTGCCGGGGGTGGGGATCACATGACCCTCCTGATCCTTTTTGTAGCCCACAACGTCACAGACGTTGGTCAGGCCGGCCAGCACGCCGGTGCCATCCGGGTTGCGCAGGCCGCGCTTGACCCCCAGCCGCTCGCTGGTCTCCGGGTCGATGTAGTTGTTTGCGATGTACTCCTCGCACAGGGTACGCATGGTCGTCGGGTCCAGCGTTGCCACTTCTGCGTGTGCAAAGTTCATAGGAGTGCTCCTTTCCGTCTCTTACTTCTTATACTTTCCGATCCAGTCCATCCTACGCTCTGATGGACATACTTTTATAATATCGCTTTTATGAAGTAAATTCAAGCGCTAAGTGTACACTTCTCACCGCAAAGCGCAAAAATACCGGGGTTTCCCTGCGTATTTCCTGCCGGTTTGCACGCTGCCGGGCGTATGATGTCCCCAAAGCTTGCGTTCCGGGAGGAGGTCTAGTATGAAACGTTCCTTTTTGCTGCTGTGCACCGTTCTGCTGGTGCTGGGCTGCGCGTTGCCGTGTGCTGCCTACCGTCTTGCCTGTATGGCACTTGTTGTGCAGGGCACTGCGCCGTCCGCAGCAGAGGCGGCCTCTGTCACCTCAGAAGAAAGCAGCAGAGTGGCTCCCTCCCCTGCTGACACAGCCGATACCGTTTGCTTTATGGATCAGAGCACCGGGCAGACGATAACGCTGCCGCTGCGGGAATACCTGATTGGGGCAGTTGCCGCCGAGATGCCGGTCAGCTGGCCGGACGAAGCACTGAAGGCGCAGGCAGTGGCAGCGCACAGCTATGCCCTCTACCGCCGGGATTACAGCACCGAGGAAAACGGCGCATGGTTCACCGCAGACCCTGTCCGGCGGCAAGGTTGCCTGACCGATGCAGTATTGCACAGTTACTGGGGCACCGCATACGCGGCCAACTACGCCCGGCTTTCCGCACTGGTGGATGCAGTACAGACGCAGGTGCTATATTACGAGGATGCCCCCGCCGGGACAAGCTACTTTGCCATGTCCAACGGCCGCACCGAAGCCAGCGAGAAGGTGTGGGGCACCGCCCTGCCCTATCTTGTGCCGGTGGACAGCAGCACCGACACCGCCGCCGACAACTACGAATACACCCTGAACCTTTCTGCCGCCCAATTACAGCAGCTGCTAGCCGAGCGTCTGGGCATTGCCGCCGACCTTTCGCAGCAGGCGCAGTGGTTTGGCACGCCGGTGCTCACTCCCTCCGGCTATGTGGACAGCCTGCCGGTCTGCGGGCAGACGGTGCAGGGTACCGCCCTGCGCAAAGCGCTGGGGCTGCGCAGCGCCTGCTTTACGGTGGTCTGCCAGAGCGGCACCTTCTCCTTTACCACAAAGGGCTACGGCCACGGCGTAGGCATGAGCCAGTGGGGTGCAAAGGCACTGGCAGAGCAGGGCGCAGACTACCGCGCCATTCTGGCGCACTATTACCCCGGCACAGAACTGCGGGGGTAATAGCCGCGGAAAAATCATTTTAAATTTTGTGGTTCTGAACCACTTTTTCACGGAAAGGGGTCGTAACGAAAAGCGGCTGTTATCGTGATGCAAACAGGGCTGCTGCACAAAGCAATGTGCAGCAGCCCTGAATTATTTCTTTTATCAGTCGAACAGCTTTGCAAACCAGCTTACTGTGGTCTCAGCAGCAGTTTCTACCGTGGTCTCCATCTGCTGGACCGTCTGCTGCAGCTTGGTGCCCTCGGCATCCTTGACCGACCAGTAGGTCTGGGTGCTGCTTGCGCTGCCGGACACCGTGAAGTCCGAGGCAAAGCACAGGCTCTCGCCCGTAGAGTCGGTCACCAGCACCATATAGCTGTAGCTGCCCTCCGGCAGCTCCCCGAAGCGGATCTGACTGTCCAGCGTGTTCAGAGAGAAAGCGGCGGCGTTCGCCTGCGCCGCCGCACTCTGCACGGTCTGATCTGCCGCATCCAGAATGGCCACCTGTACACTGGTCAAGGTAGTGCCGGTAGCGCTGTTAGCCGTACCGGTCAGCGTCATGCCGCTGCCGGTGCGGATATTCACCGGGTAGCGCACGCCCTCCAGCCGCAGACCATCGGCCTGTGCCGCCACGCTGTTGTGATCTGCAGTGACGTACCAGTAACAGGACGCTCTTGCAATGGACACGCTGGAGCTGGTAATGGGGATGCGGCCGTAGCCGATGTTCCCCGCCGGGTCGGAGCAATAGAAAATACCGTTGGTGTAGTCAGTCAGCAGCACCGCATGGGGCTGGGTGCGGTCGTAGAGGACGATGCCCTCCGGGTGCTGCTCCAGCAGGGAGATCAGCACCGCCGTTTTGCTTTGCAGCCCGGAAGGCAGGGTGGCGTAGCCCACCTGCATCTCCTTATATGTAAAACTGTGCGCAAGGCCGTTGGCCCATGCTGTGGAGCGCACACTGTTCTCAGTCACGTTCGTCCAGTCACTCAGCCCGTCAAAGTAGGCGCGGCGGCGCAGCATCATGGCTGCGGAGGCCAGCGTACAGGTGCCGCCCCGGCTCTGCTTGAAGTAGAAGCCTGCGTCCACATTCAGGTCCACTGCCAGTGCAGCGGGCAGACAGGTAAGCAGGAAAGCAAGGCTCAGTGCCAGGGTCAGCAATCGTTTTTTCAGGGCGTGCGGTGCGGCGGTATTCACGGTTCGGTATTTCCTTTCTTGTTTCTTTGCGGATCTCATAGGGATCTACCGCTATAAAGTATACCAGCCTGTCATTCTTTTGTAAACAATCCTCCGTCTTTTTTCTCAATATCAACACGTTTAGGGGATATTCATTGGTCGCCTTTCACAAATTTTTCTGTAATATTCCACGCATTTGACAAAGTTTCGTCCTACCCACCGCAGGACTATGAAAAGAAATTTCTTTTTTGCCCGGTGCGCAAGGGCGCAAAAAAGTCCGTACACCTGCGCATTCGTCCCAGCATTTCACAAAATAATACCCTTCTTGGCAATGCCGCAGTCAGTCCGTCGTTGTCTGCCACAAGTTTGGGCAGCAGAGGACAGCGCCTCTGCAAACAGCTGGCAGTTCAAGGCCTTCGGCACCTCCTCCGCAGCAAACGTTAACACCCTTGCAGACGGTGCAGACATTCACGGTAAGGTCGCCCTGAACGCCTGCACCGTGAAGGAGGACGGCACCATCTTCCCCTTCTGAGTAAGGCGAATGCTGCCGCATAATCATTAAAAAACAGAAACCCGGAACCTTTTTGTGAGCCCTTGCGGCTCCGAAAAGGTTCCGGGTTTTTTGCGATCTTTTTTCAGTGGGCTATTACCCACCGACCATACTGCTTTTTGCTCAGCCCAGTGCCCGCTGGATCTTTGCAAAGTCCTCCAGCGTCAGTGCCTCCGGGCGGATGCGGGCATCAAAGCCTGCGGCCTCGATGGCGGCAATGACCTTTTCCTTTGGCATATTCAGCCCGCCTGCAATGGCATTGGCAGCGGTCTTGCGGCGCTGGCCAAAGGCGGCGCGCACCAGTGCAAAGTAGCCCGCCTCGTCCTCCACCTGCACAGCGGGGGTGGGACGGATGTCCATGCGCACCACAGCGCTGGTTACCTTGGGGGCAGGGTAAAAGCTGCCCGGTGCGGCGGTGAACATCAGCTTGGAGGTGGCGTAGTAGTTCACCGCGCAGCTGATGGCGCTGGAGGCGCGGGTTCCGGGCACAGCGGCCAAACGGTCGGCGGCTTCCTTCTGCACCATGACGGTCAGGCTCTCAATGGGCAGACGGTCGCCCAGCAGCTTCATCACGATGGGGCTGGTGATGTAGTAGGGCAGGTTTGCGCACACTGCCACCGGCATCCCCGGGAACTCCTCGGCAATGAGGGCTTTCAGGTCCACCTTCAGCACATCCTGTAGCACCAGCTTGAAGTTGTCCACCCCGGCCATGGTCTCGGCCAGCAGAGGCGGCAGACGCTCGTCCACCTCGATGGACACCACCTTGGCGGCGCGCTTGGCCAGTTCCTTGGTCAGCACGCCGATGCCGGGGCCGATCTCAATGACACCGTAGCGCTTGTCTACCCCGCTGGCATCCACGATTTTTGTGGGGATGCCCGGGTTGATGATAAAGTTCTGCCCAAAGCCCTTGGAAAGTGCAAAATCGTACTTTTCGCACAGGGCACGGATCACAGAAAGGTCGGTCAGTTCCGGCATAGGGTCAATTCCTTTCTCAGAAAAAGGCTGTTGCAGAACGCAGCAGCCTTTTTGGTGTTTATGGTTCAGGATTGCAGGGTTCACTCCGCTGCGCTCGCAGCCGTTTCCTGCTCAGACGCAGCAGTCTCACCCTCGGCGGGCTCTCCTTCCGCAGTCTCTGCGGGGGCGGTATCCTCTGCTGCGGCAGAGGAAGCAGCGCTGTCCGCTGCGGCGGCAGAGCTTGCGCCTGCCAGCGTAGTGGTGCCGCTCAGCTGCTGGGCAGCGCTGACAGCGCGCTGCACCTGCGGGTCGGTCTGGGGGGTGTAGTCGTAGAAGTTCGTTGCTTCCTCTGCACTCAGGGTACGCTCCACATCCACGGTCAGGCCGGTGCCATCAAAGCAGCTGCCGTCGCCGCAGACCAGCTTTGCCACCGTGATGACCACGGCACTGCCGTCCGACAGACGCTGCGGGCTGCTCTGGATGGTGCCCTTGCCCATGGTGGTGGTACCCACCAGACGGGCACCGTTCATGGTGCGCAGGGTGGCTGCGAACAGCTCGGCTGCGCTGGCGGTGTTGCCGTTGACCAGGCAGACCATCGGCAGGCTGACGGCACTTTCCGCATCGCTGCTGCCGATGACAGTGCGATTGCCGTTTTTATCCTCGGCGTAGGCCACCGTGCCCTCCGGGGCGATCAGGTCAATGCAGTTGATGGAATCTTCCAGAATGCCGCCGCCATTGTCCCGCAGGTCGAATACCAGACTGGCTGCGCCGTTTGCGGTCAGGGTGCGCAGGGCATAGTCCAGCTCGCTGGGCGTAGTGCCGTCGAACTGACGAATGCGGATATAGCCCACATTGTCCAGCAGCTGGTAGTCCACGGTGGTGCTGGTGTAGCCGGAGTGGGTCAGCTCAGCCGTTTTGCTGGCGGCAGAGCTGTCCAGCCATGTCACGGTAACGGTAGTGCCCGCCTCGCCCTGCAAGGCTTTGTACACGGCATCTGCACCGGACAGGCTCTTGACATCGGTATCGCCCACGGTGGTAATGTAGTCCCCCACGGCGATGCCTGCTTCCTGTGCGGGAGAGCCATCGTAAACACGGGTCACCTTAGCGTAGCCGGTCTGGTCGATGCCAAGCTCCACGCCGATGCCCAAAATCTTGCCGCTCTGGATGTTCATCAGTTCGGTGTAGGCGTTGGCAGTGTAGTAGCGGGCGTACTTATCGCCCGTACCCAGCAGATAACCGGCGGTCAGGCGGTCGTACAGGGTGGCCTCATCAATGGTGTAGTAATCGTTGCTGCGGACATAGCGGTCCACCTCAGCGATCTTGTTGTACATACTTTCCTTTTCTTTTACGCTGTTGACCGTGCTGTCGAACAGACGCATGGCGATGAGCATCGTGATGGAAAAGGTCACGGTCATGGCAAGGATCACAATGGTGACTGCCATACCCAAAGAAATTTTACGGTTCATGGTTCGTTCCTCCCGGTCAGAGCGGCAACATCATAAAGATGCTGCCCAGCAGCGAGAGTACAAACACCCCTGCCAGAACCAGACAGCCGATGCGCAGCACGCGCTTGCGTTTTTGTTCGTTCATAGATCAACCAGACTCCTTGCCTTGCTTATTAGTTGTGGGGAATGGGGATGCAGCTCCGAGGGTTCACAGCGTTGGCCTTGGAACCGCCCTTCCACACCTCCAGATGCAGGTGGTTTCCGGTGGAATTGCCGGTGGTGCCCACATAACCGATCAGTTCGCCCTGCTTCACATACTTGCCCGCACTGGTAGCCACCGAGCGCATGTGCGCATACAGGGTGGTATAGGTATTGCCATCGGACATTTTGCCGTGGTAGATGATAACGTAGTTGCCATAGCCGCCGGTAGACCAGCCAGCCACCTGCACATAGCCGCTGGCGGCTGCGTAGATAGGCGTGCCGCCGGCCGCCGCAAAGTCGGTACCGGCATGGAGCTTGTTTACGCCAGAGACAGGGTTCTTACGCCAGCCGTACTCGCTGGAGATGCGGCTGTAGCTCTTCAGCGGGCAGGCAAAACCGCTAAAGCTCAGCTGCGGCTTGCTGGCAGAGGCTGCTGCGATCAGCTTCTGGATTTCCTTTTTCACGGCCTCATAGTTCAACTCGTCGGATTCGATGGCCGCCTGCGCCTTCTGCTGCGCTGCCTGTGCCTCGGCAGCGGAAAGTTTTGCCGCAGAGATGCTGTTGTTCAGCTCGCTCTGCTTGCCCTTCATCTGGGCGTTCTGGCTGTCCAGTTCACTCTTCTGGCTTTGCAGCTCTGCCTTTTCGGCTTCCAGACCAGCCTTCTGCTCTTCCAGCGCGGCCTTATCGTCCTCCAGCCCCTGCTTGGCGGACTTCATGTTGTTCATGATCTCGGTGTCCTTGATAGAGATATCCTGCATCACCTCATTGAAGGTAAGCAGCTCATACAGGTCATTCACCGCACCGAGCATGGCCACACTGCCGCCGTCCCGCAGCTCCTGCATGGCAGCCATGTGCTTTTTAAAATCGTCCCACTGGTCATCGATCTCGTTCTGCTTTTGCTCGATCTGGGTCTGCTTGTCCGTGATCTGGGTCTGCATCACGCCGATCTGCTGTTCCTTCTCGCCGATGCTGTTCTGCACTGCGGCGATCTGACCGCCCAGCACGCTGATCTGATCCTGCAGGACGGTGACCCGTTCCTTCAGCTCGCTTTCCAGCGCCTTGGCGGCAGACTCCTTCTTTTTGGCGTCCGAAAGCTCCTTTTTATGCTGATTGATAGACTGGGAAAGCTTATCCAGCTTGCTCTGCAAGCTGGCCATGCTGGTATTGCTGGTAGCCGCCGAGGCCGGGTACACCGTGGCTGTCAGCAGCAGGCAGACACAGGCCAGCCCAAGGCTGACCGCACGGATCAGCTTGCTGCGGGGGCTTTCCGGCCGGGCGTGCCGACCAGTATAAGGGCCTGTGAGCCGGAAGGGCTTTGCGTGCATTGCTTTACTCATAAAACGCGGCTCCTTTCGGTCACACATTCAAATGCTTGCGGATAGAGAACATACTGCCCACGCCGCCTACGATAGCGCCGCTGAGCAGGCTTGTTACCACGATGGTCGGCAGCACGTTTGCCACCGGCACCAGTGCACGGCCCATGAGCATCTGCCAGATGCCGCCCAAGCCGCCAGCGGCGTTGACCACATAACTGTAACAGCCAAGGCTGACCGCTGCGGTCAGGATGCCGGAGATCAGGCCCATGGTCAGGCCCTCCACAAAGAAAGGCAGGGTGACCATGCGGTTGGTAGCACCCACATACTTCATGATCTCGATCTCGCGGCGGCGCGCAAAAACGCTCAGACGGATGGTGCTGCCCACCGTGATGATGCTGACCACCATCAGCACCATCACGATCATGCGGCCACCCTTGGTGACTGCCTTCTGGATCTCCACAAAGACATTGGTCATCTCCACCGGAGCAGTAACGCTGACAACGCCCGGGATGGCCTGCATCTTCACGCTCATGCGCTCCATCTGGGTCAGGTCGCTCAGGGTGACCCGGTAGTTGGCCTTAAAGGGGTTGTCGGTCTCAAATTCATCCCACAGGGAGGAATAATCCTGCATATAGCCGCGGTAGGTGTCGAGCACGTCCTGCTTGGAAACGTACTGCACCCCACTGACCCCCGGCATAGCCGAAAGGGTCTCGCCTACCTGCGCGGCGGTGGCATCATCACATTCGGGGTCCAGATAGACCACCGTCTCGTTCTGGCTGCCCAGATAGGCCACCATGCTGCCCACATTCACCTCGGCCAGACTGGCAAAGATATTCAGGGTCATACACACGCTCAGGGAAGCGATGCAGGCAATGGTCATGGCCCAGTGCTTGCCCAAGTTGCGCACACCGCGCCGGGTAAGGAAAAAGAAGGTAGAGGG
>ERZ773225.4924-NODE-4924-length-10255-cov-2.095392_pt1 | contig 10255 bp, 7 predicted proteins | sample MGYA00580993_ERZ773225 | MGnify/ENA primary metagenome ERZ773225 (study PRJEB29015, sample SAMEA2737748) | human gut metagenome | biome: human gut; feature: human-associated habitat; material: faeces | place: China | collected 2012 ... | reverse complement strand
AATATCTTGTCCGTTGGAGATACCTCCCTGGATACCTCCCGAGTTGTTTGTATGAGTATTGATATGTCCGTTGTCATTGAAGAAACGGTCGTTACGCTGGGAACCACGATAGAGGGCCGCTTCGAATCCGTCACCATATTCAAATCCTTTGACGGCATTGATTGTCAACATGGCATGGCCTAAAGCTGCATGTAGTTTGCCGAAAACAGGTTCACCCAAACCGATGGGAGTCCCTTTGACTACGCAAGTAATAACTCCGCCGATCGTGTCTCCTTTGGATTTCACTTCGGCAATTAACTGTTCCATCTCTGCCGCCTTTTCCGGGTCGGGACATCTTACTGCGCTTTCTTCGGTCAGATTCAAGTCGTAGTCTTTATATGAACCTTCCAGCTTGATGGGACCTACCTGTGAAGTATAAGCCTGGATATGGATACCTTTCTGGCGTAAGGCCAGTTTGGCTATTGCTCCGGCTACACATCGTGCGATTGTTTCACGGGCAGATGAACGGCCACCGCCACGGGGATCACGGATACCATATTTTGTTTGATAAGTATAATCGGCATGCGAAGGACGGTAGACTGTCTTCATATTGTCGTAATCGGACGAATGCTGATTCTTGTTCCAGATAATGAAACCGATCGGCGTGCCGGTCGTTTTTCCCTCGTAAATCCCGGAAAGGAATTGTACTTCGTCGTCTTCCTTGCGGGGAGTCGTAATTTTGGATTGTCCCGGTTTACGACGATTCAACTCTTGCTGGATAAAGTCTGTATCCAGTTCGATACCAGCCGGGCATCCGTCGATAACACCTCCGATACCCGGACCGTGTGACTCTCCGAATGAAGTTAATCTATATATATTTCCGAATGTATTCATATGTAGTAAATGCAAGTGGAGAATTAAGAATTATATCGCTTAAAATGAAAAATGAGGAATGCAGAATCTGTTTCATTCTTCATTCCCCATTCTGCATTATTCATTTATTTATTAGTGACAGCTACCGCATCCGCAACCACCGTCTTTGTGATCGTGGTCACCGCAATCGCTTCCACAGTCGTCGCATCCGCAACCACATCCACCGGCGGGAGCTGACAAAGCTGCAATTTCTTCTGCTGTCGGTTCGTGAACGTCGATAACTTCACCGCTGAAGTGCAGTGTTTCACCTGCCAACGGATGGTTGAAGTCCATAACGACAACGTCATCTTTCACTTCCAGAACAGAACCGTTCAGACGGTTACCGTTTGAATCCATCATAGGAACGGTGTTACCTTCCTTGATAACCTCTGAGTCGAATTTACCTTCAACTTCAAAAATGTTTTTCGGCAGATCCAATACATGATCTTCCACATATTCTCCGTATGCGTCAACCGGAGCGATAGAGAAGTCGAACTTGTCGCCTACTTCCAGACCTTTCAAAGCATCTTCGAAAGCCGGGAGCATTGCGCCTGTTCCAAAGATGAATTTCAACGGGGCCTCAGCTACTGCTTTTTCCATCAACTCACGCTCTTCACCTTCTCCTACGTTCAGGTCATATGTAACCGCAACGAACTTATTTGCTGTAATTTTCATTTTTAATTGTATTTGTAATAAATAAAACGAGGACAAATTTACGTATAATTTCCGACTTAATCAGGTTATTCTTTTAAAAATAAAGATATGTAATGTTTTAAGCTAGAATATAGTTATCTTTGTCGGCTGAAATAAAAATGAGAGATCCTGTACTTATTCTATGGTTACAGTGTTTGTCGGTAGGTTAATAAAGTAGTGTTTGCGGATGCGGTTTTCTAAGTTAAAAGACTTTTTCTTTCCGGGCGGAACGGAAAGCAGGAAGTTGATCGGTTTATTTTTTGCTGTCTTGTTTCTGAAGTTTATGTGGTTCAATCTGCTTTGGTGCATGTTATCTACATTTACTCCATTTTCAAAGATTGAAACTTATCTGGATACTATATTAGTCTCCTTATTTTTGTTATTACCCCTGGTTTGCTTTCGTGCTGTCAAGACTACCCTGGTGATTTTCTTTCTGCTAGACGGTTTGCTTATTTCGAACCTGATGTATTTCAGGACTTACTTTACTGCCATACCGTTGGATAGCTATTTGCTGATAGATAATTTGTCTGATTTTACCAGCAGTGTATTTGATTCCTGGCGGATGGTCGATCTGTTTTTCCCTTTGTCTACAATGGCTGCGGGTGTTTTGTGGTGGTATAATTTTCATCGGAAACATGAAACGGAACAGGCGGTACGGTGTAAAGGCGGTTTTGCTTTTGCACGTTATCTGGTTCTGATTGTTTTAGTGGCTTTGATTCCTGCTGTTCGTCTTTGGAGCCAGAATGGTTTTAAAGTTGCTTATGAGAGATTGCAGGATGCCTATTTGCATACTTGTAATATCCCGATGTATACGATTTTCGGTTCTCTTTATTATGATTATACCTGCGACCAGATAGTCTATACACCGGAGATAAAGGCCCGTATCGATTCCTGGCTAGCCAGGAAAACGGATTGCAAATCCGTTTTATCACCATTTAATCCAAAGGATAATTGTATTATAATCCTGGCCGAATCATTGGAAAGCTGGGTGTTGGATAAGACGGTGGAAGGCCAGGAGATTACTCCGAACCTGAATAGAATATTAAAGGATACGTCGGTGATCTATGCCCCTCATGTTTTATCGCAGGTGAAAGGAGGGCGTTCGATCGATGCCCAGTTGCTGATGAGTTCCGGGCTTTTGCCTATCAACTCCGGACCTTACAGCATCAAATTCCCGGAATCATATTATCCTTCTATTGTAAAGGCGTTTAAAGAAAAACATAAGGATGCCAAAGCATATAGCTTGACTATCGACAAACCGATGGTCTGGAATCAATGTATAATAGCTCCGGTTCTGGGGTATGACAGTCTGGTTTCGAAAAACTGTTTTGTACAGGAAGAGCCGGTCGGTTCGCGTAACCAGGTGGGTGACCGTGCCTTTTTGCGCCAGTGTCTGGATAAAATACAGAAGAATGAAGTTTGGGATGAATCCGGAAATACGCTGGTGCAATGTATTACCTATTCCGGGCATAATCCTTTTATTTTGCCGGATTCATTGAAAAGAGTTTCTTTTTCGCCCGAAGTCCCGGAGGTCTTGAATAACTATATGACCATGGCCAATTATACAGACCGGGCAATAGGTGAATTTGTAGCAAAGATCAAAGCGGACAAGCGTTTCGATAATACTTTAGTCGTGATCATGGGAGACCATGAAGCATTGGGAACAGTCAGGAAAGAACTGTGCAACGATCCGGTAGGAAAGGATATTGTAGCTGATAAATCGTTTGTTCCGCTAATCATTCTGAATGCGCCATTTAATATGTATTATGGCAAAGTCATGGGACAGGTGGATGTCTATCCGACATTGCTGGAGCTGTTGGGGCTGAATGATTACTGGTGGAAAGGATTGGGAGAAAGTATCTTTAATCCGCAGAAACCAGATTTTGATGTCGACCCCCAGTTTAATCTTATCGGAGATACGGCCAGTGTTCCCGATGAGAATATCCGTCAGGCCAAAGAAGCCTGGGAAATATCAGACATGATTATCCGCTATGATTATCTGGGACATAAACTGAATATAAAAGAAGAACCGGTGAAAGTGGCAGGGGTAAAATGATAAAAAATATGTCGAAAGCGGTTGCAGGAAAGAACCGGCTTTCGACATATTTTTGAATACTTATTTCTTGTCGATCGCTTTCTTCAGAGCATTCAGGGCGGTATCCAATACGGAGCGCGGACAACCTACGTTGAGGCGCATATATCCTTCTCCGCCGGGTCCGAACATGCTTCCGTCGTTCAACAGCAGACCGGCTTTATCCTGGAATAAATGAACCAGTTCTTCCTGGCTTAGTTTGAGGTCGCGGCAATCCAGCCAGACCAGGAAGGATGCCTGTGGCGGATAGACTTTGATCTTCGGAAGCTTCGTCTTGAAGAATTCATCTACGAAACGGACATTTTCCATTACATACATCCGCATTTGCTGTAACCATTCGGCACCATATGTATAGGCCGCTTCGGTTGCCGTATAAGCAAAGATCGTCCCGTCGCCCAACTCGCCGGCTTCCAGGAATTCATAAAATTCTTTCCGTATCTTTTCATTGGGAACAATGGAGTAGGAGGTTACGATGCCTGCGATATTGAATGTCTTGCTCGGAGCCATGAAAGTAATACTGCAATTGGCGGCAGCTTCCGAAACGGTGGCAAACGGATGATGAGTAAACTGCGGATAAGCCATTTCCGCATGTATCTCGTCTGAAATAACCAGTATATTGTGTTTTGCACAGATATCCGCCAGCTTGACCAGTGTATCTTTTTTCCATACGATGCCGCCCGGGTTGTGGGGATTGCAAAGGATCAACACTTTGCACTGCTCGTCTATTACGGATTCCAGCTGTTCGAAATCCATCTCATAGGCGCCGTTCACCAGTTTGAGCGGGTTGTTGACCACTTCCCGTTTCATGCTTTCCGGAACAATCCGGAACGGATGGTATACAGGTGGCTGGATGATTACTTTGTCGCCCGGTTTGGTGAAGCATTGGATGACAAAGCCGATGCCTTTGACAATTCCCGGAATATAGCTGAGCCATTCCCGTTTGATCTTCCAGTTCTGTTTATAATGTACCCATTCTATAATACTATTATAATACGAGTCTGATCCGAAAGTATAACCGAATATTTCGTGTTCGCAGCGTTTCTTTATTGCATTGACAATAAAGTCCGGAGTCCGGAAATCCATATCGGCAACCCAGAGAGGAATAAGGTTCTCGTTGCCGTACCGCTCTTTTATTGCATCATATTTCACGCAATTGGTACCGCGGCGTTCAATTACTTCGTCAAAGTTGTATTGCTTCATTTTTATCTTAGTTCAGTCAGTTATCTTTGTTTTAGTCTATTGATCGGGGTCAAAGATAAACAGAAAAATTGATAGGTGAAGCAGAATGACAAAAGAACACGATCGGATTATAAGACTTCCTCCATGCGTTCCAACTCACAACCACGGAACTGCATTATGATACAATGTAATTTTGTGTCCTGTATCAACTGACGTACCTTTGGTGCAGCGGCATATTGTTTTATCTGTTCAACAGCTTCTTCCCACTGAACTTTAGCTTTTTCCCCGGAATCTTTTGCTGAAAGATATTTCAATTCAAGTATATAACTGTGTTTCACTTCATAGCGCAACAAATCGGGCATCAGGAACAGGTCGCAATAACCATGGTTCAACTCCATCTCCGGGGCTGTCAGATAGTAGGCATTTACACTGAGATAAGCCGTGAAAAATCCCTGGATATTGCGTTCGCCTTCAATAGCACTGCGAACCGACGAGTTTTCTTTGTAGGCATGGGCTATAAATTCCAGAGATTCGCGCCAATGGCCGTCGTAGGCCATATCATCGAACAAATCTGTCAACTGGTTCAAATTGATATATCGTTTATTTTGGTATTCCTCTAACAGGAATTCGTAATATTGCTTGCGCACATTGTTGTTGGGGATACTTAATACCACACGCCCCCCGCGGGTATCGGTAATAGTCAGCATACCATAATAAAAAAGCAGACTGGGGAAGATTTCCGGATTGGCAATCTCTGTTGCAGGAAAAGTGATTGCCAGATTAGTAACGATTTGTCCTTCATCAGTGATTTTACGCAGTACCCCTTTGCGGTCACCGTCCAGACGGTCCAGCTGGATGAGTTTCTTCATTTTGTTATAATCCGTACGGGTATTGGGGTCTATCATCTGTTCGGGAGATTTTTTCAAGGTTATGTAATTGCGGAGATAGTAGAGTACCATGTCGCAATTGAACATCTTCGGGTCACTTTTCAGGCTTTCTTTTGCAAAACAATAATTGTCATACCACGGTTTCATCTCCGTAATCATTGCCTCTATATCTGCATCATCCGACAGTTGTCCTGCATCTTTATAATACTGGAGCATAGAGCGTACGTCTACTTCGCTGAATCCCAGCATCATATTGAATTGATGTTCGGTGCTGATGTTCCAGCCGATATTAAATCCGCTGGTAAGATCGTCTAACGTAACAGGACTGACGCCGGTCATGAAGATACGTTCGAACATTCCTTTAAATTTCTTGAAAATCTCGCGATAGAACCCGCTGGCATGTGTGAGAGCATGGTAAACGTCATTACCTTGCTCATTGAGTATTATATTGGTGAAGTTATCATATTCGTCGATAATAAGATAGAGATGCGCCCCGGTTTCGGGTGCATGAAGATTCAAATAGTTCAGTTTGCTGACAAAATCGGGCAATGCTTTCATTTCATTGGCAAACCCCGGATAATAATAAGACTCGTAAGACATGCCGAACATATCCATCACCATACTGCAATACCGGTCAAAGTTCTCTGATAGCGAACCACTGCCGCCGCTGGCACGTGAGAAATCCAGATAAAGTACTTGAAATGTTCCTTGTAAAGGGGTGGGATGCTCTCCTATCCACAAATTGCCGAAACGTTTTTGAAACTTCTCTTTTTGAGCAATATCATAATAGGCCCGGAGCATACTCAGAAAGATGCTCTTGCCAAAACGCCGGGGCCGGATGAAAAACAAATTACTGGGTTGCTCTTCCAGCATAGGCAAATACATCGTCTTATCCACATAATACTGGTTCTGCTCTACCACTTCCACAAAATTGGAAATGCCGTAAGGGATTCTTTTTGCAACTTCCATAATAATTACTCCTGTTTTTTATTTATGCTTACGAGATAAGACAAAGGTAGTTTATGTTCCCGTGTTTTCTATGAATTTATCAAAGTAAATAATTTTATTTCTGATATTTTTTGTTACTTCGCACTAGTTATGGAATTACCAGAGGAGCAACATATCTTGAGGGAGATCGCAAGAGGAAACATAAAAGCTTTTGAACAGCTTTTTTTCGACTACCAACCTAGGTTGGTATATTTCCTTGTCGGCCTGACGCACGACAAGGAAATCAGTCGTGATATATCCCAGGATTTGTTTCTTTCCATATGGAAAGACCGGGAAAAACTGAGAGACGTCCGTTCTTTTTCCTCCTATCTCTTTCAGATGGCGCGCTTTACCGTTTATGATTATTTCGACCGTCTTGCCGTTTCAGAAAAGTATACCAATGAGTTTTTACTGGAAGCCTCCATCTCCCAATCGGAAGAGGAAGCGATGTTTGCACGTGAACTGCAAAGCATTATCAGCCGCACTGTCGAACGAATGTCTCCCCAGCGGAAACTGATTTACCAGATGAGCCGTGAGCAAGGTTTGTCTAACGACGAAATCGCAACGCGTCTGAATATCAGTAAACGAACTGTAGAAAACCATCTGACGGCAGCCCTTGCCATTCTTCGCAAGGTACTTTATCTTTTTTTCCTTACTTATTTGGACTGAAAACTGACGACTTCCAAAGAGTTTCATCCTAATGAAACAAATGTTTCACTTAGGAGAAACAACTGTTTCATTAGGATGAAACTCTTTCAATAATCGCATTCGTTAGTACCGGAATCAAACTATTTTCAAAAAAAGTTGATTTTTGATTGTGTGTATTGTTGTCATAAACCTACATCCATATAAAGACGGATATTTTATGGAAGAGAACAACAAGATAAAACAACTCATGCAGCTCTACTTCGGAAAGCACTTTTCCCGATATGGACGTATCTTGTTTGGGCGTTGGTTGAGGGCGGACGATGCAAAAGCTGAGAAAGAAGAAATGTTGCAGGATTTGTGGAAGAAATCTCAGCCGGAGGTGACGGATTCTACCCATAGTGATTGGAAGGCTTTGCAAAGGCATCTTTCCGTGGTCCCCGTTCGTGAACGTTCGGTGCCATTCTATCGCCAGTGGTTGAAATATGCGGCCGTTATTGTCTTGATGATGATGACTGCCGGAACGACCTATTGGGCAACCGACCGTTTTAAACCGGTCCGTCATGTGGAAATGGCACAGGTATTCGTCCCTTACGGAGAAAGTGAGCAGGTGGTATTGCCTGACGGTTCGAAGGTGTGGGTGGATGCCGGTACGCTGTTGGTTTATCCGAAAGATTTTACCGATACACGAACGGTTTACCTGACCGGGCAAGCATCCTTCTCTGTCCGTAAGAATCCGGAGCAACCCTTTATTGTGAAGACGACTTACCTTGATGTCCAGGCGTTGGGTACTGTCTTTACCGTGGAGGCTTATCCGGGCGACTCCTGTTCCATGGCAACATTGGAGGAAGGTAGTGTGCTGGTATCCGTCAGGAATGAAGACATTCAGCCGACTGTGCTAAAGCCTGACCAACAGTTGGTTTATTCGCATTCGGAACATACCGTGATGGTCCATTCTATCGACGCTTCCTTATATAATATGGAAAGAAACGGCTATCTGATATTTGAAAATACATCTTTCAGCCGTCTGATGGCCTCTTTGGAACGTAAGTTCAATGTGACGATTCATTATAATTCCCAAAAGTTTGCGGGAGAATATTATAATGTCAAATTCTCGCCGGATGAAAAGCTGGAAGATGTGCTGAACATTCTGCAACAACTGATTGGTATACATTATAAAATAAAAGGAAAGGTGGTATTTATAAACTAAAATATAGGAGTAAACAAATATGAACAAAAGAAAACCGGAAAGACAGAAAGTACGAAAATCCCTCTTTCCGGAATTCGAAATCGAATCTTGAACATCATTGGATTGACGAGTAAATCGTCTGGTTTTATTAATATTCAATTTTCAAATGTACAAATATATGAAATTAACTAATCTAATACGTATAAATAACGGAAAAAGTGTATCCAGGCTGTTGTTTATTACAGCTTTATCTTCCATCAATTTGTTTTCTTATGCGCAACATCAACAAGTGCGCCTGACCGGAAGCAATGTAACACTGAAGACAGCCTTCAAACAAATCGAGCAACAGACCAAACTGTTTGTCGATTATAACACGCAGGAAGTGAACGATTCCCGCGTCCTGACAAAGTTACCGAAGAACAGTAATGTGAAAGAGGTTATGGAACAGTTGCTGGAAGGTTCCGGTTGTTCGATAACGTTCAGTAACGGACATATTATTATCAACAAGCAAGCCCGTACTGTTTCTTCAACGAAAAAGATATCAGGAGTTGTGAAGGATGAAACCGGTGAACCCGTTATTGGTGCGAATGTAGTCGTAAAGGGAACAACGAACGGGACAGTTACGGATATGAACGGACGGTATAGTCTGGAAGTCCCGGAAGGTGGTGTGTTGCAGATATCTTATATCGGTTACAACACCCAGGAAGTAAAGGTTGGAAGCGGAGATGTCGTAAATGTTTCACTTCGCGAGGATTCCGAAGCCTTGGATGAGGTTGTGGTTATCGGTTATGGTACGGTAAAGAAGAGCGACCTGACGGGAGCTGTCGGTTCCGTGCAGATGAAGGACGTGAGCCAGGTGGGTATAACCAGTGCCGACCGTGCGTTGCAGGGACAAATAGCCGGTGTGCAGGTTAATGCCAGAACCGGTCAGCCAGGTGAATCAATGATGATTCGTGTCCGTGGAAGTAACTCCCTGGCAGGTGGTAACGAACCGCTTTATGTCATTGACGGTATGCCGGTAGAAAAGATGAATTCGGATATTAATCCGGAAGACATTCTGTCGATGGAAGTATTGAAAGATGCATCTTCTACGGCTATCTACGGTTCACGTGGTGCAAACGGTGTCGTTATGATTACGACGAAAAGAGGACGTACCGGCGATACGGTCCTTGAATATAATGGATATGTCGGTGTTTCTTCTTTAAGAAAGAAACTGGACTTACTGGGAAAAGATGATTATATCGCCATGGTAAATGAAGTTTCCCAGAATGACGGGAACGGTATTGCCATCACACCGGAGCAAGCAGCTCTGCTGCCGAACAATGACTGGCAGGATCTGGCTTATCAGACTGCCTTGACGCATAGTCATCAGGTATCTGTTTCGGGCGGTACGGATAAAACGAAGTTGTACTCCTCTCTGAACTATATGAACCAGGAAGGTATTATCAAAGGTTCTGATTATAACCGTTTTGCATTGCGTATTAATGGCGACCAGAAGCTGGCGTATGCGGAGGAGATTCTCCGCAAGCACGGAATCAAGCTCGACACGGCGACGCTTAAAGCGATGATTGACGCGCAGATCAAAGAGATGGAGAACATGGAGCCGTTCTATCTCGCCGATGGAAAGGTGGAGATGATTGACAATGTAACGCCTGAAACGGCGTAAAAACCGCATGAATGAGAAAGCCGCTC
>ERZ773225.4911-NODE-4911-length-10274-cov-3.244251_pt1 | contig 10274 bp, 9 predicted proteins | sample MGYA00580993_ERZ773225 | MGnify/ENA primary metagenome ERZ773225 (study PRJEB29015, sample SAMEA2737748) | human gut metagenome | biome: human gut; feature: human-associated habitat; material: faeces | place: China | collected 2012 ... | reverse complement strand
TCGTCGCGCTGCTCGATCCGGATTCCTCCCGCTTCTGGCCGCTGGAGGGCTACGAGCCGGGCCACGGCCAGCCCTCTTTCGACAAGCAGTTTGTCCGCGACTGGCTGAAGGCCCATCCGGACAGCAACTACGATCTGCCCCAGGACGTGATCGACAAGACCATCGCCAAGTATCTGGAGGCCTACGAGCTGCTCACCGGCAAGAAGCTGTGATCTTTCGATAAAAAACAATCCCCGGCAGGTGCTTGACAGTCCTGCCGGGGATTGCTATAATACAAACAGAAAGGGCACCGCGACAAGCGGTCGGTCCTGTTCAGAGCTTTTGTTTTACGCGAAAACCGTCGCCCCGCCAGGCGGCGGTTTTACTTTTTCACACGGATGGTGAATGTCAATCCAAACAGATGGAATGTCAAAGTAATCGGCATACACTCACCTCCTTCCGGAAGTGAGGACCAAAACCGCCTGCCGTTGTTTGCAGTGCCCTGCCGCTTTTCAGCGGCAACTACAGAATATCACAAATTCTTCTCTATTTCAACAAAAATCTCCTGCGCAGGCCTTGCGTCCGTGCAGGAGATTTTTTCAGTTTTTATGCAGCCGCTTCCGGCTCTGCTTCTTCACTGAAAGCTGCTTCTTCCTCCGGTTCGTTTTCTTCGTCCAGCAGATACTGCACTTCGACCTGCCGTTCCATCTCATCCGCGGTCCAGTCCAGCTGCACCGTGCCGTCCAGTTCCAGCGTGTACTGTTCCACACGCTGCAGGGTACCGGAATCCAGGCTCTGGCCCGGGTCGTTGTCCGGCGACCACACGATGCGCAGTTCATCCGGCTGCAGGGTGCCAGCCCGCACCGTACCGGCCACGCTGCGGCAGTCCTGCGCAAAGGCTCCGGTGCTGTCGTAGGGGCCATACAGCATCACGGTCAGGCTCAGGTGCCCGTCACTTGGCTGCAGCTCCTGCAGGTCATCCACGCTGTTGGCGTAAAGATGCAGGTCGGTGTACACATCCCGCAGGCGGAGGTCCGGGTTTTCCTTCCGGAGGGCCTCATACACCTGTGTGGTGTACGCCTTGCTCAGCTTCATCTCGTTCTGTCCGCGGGCAGGGTCGATCTCGCTCCACACCATGGGCAGAAAGCTCAGGCACATACAAACTGCGATGAGCCCCAGACAGACCAGCACCGAGACAAAATCATACTTCCAGCGGCCCGGCCGGGCGGCGAAGAACAGCACCTCACATCCCAGCAGCACCAGGGCTGCCGCCGGGGCGATGCGCACCACCAGCTGCCAGTCAAAGCCCGGCACAAAGTAATAACACAGGAAGAAGATGCCCGCTGCCATCAGGCAGGCGCCCAGCGTCAGGCTGCCCACCCGGCGGCGGGGGGCGTCCTGCAGCTTTGCAGCTTCCGGCCGGGTTTCCGGCTCCGTCGCTGCCGTCTTATTCAGTTCGTCCATCGTCGCCCTCCGCATTCTCCGGCTGTTCCGGCTCTTCGAGGTCCTCCGGGGTCACCGGGTCGCCCAGCAGAGCGCTGAGCTTCGGCATGGCAAAGTCTGCGGTTTCCTCCGGGGCTTCCGGTGCATCGGCTTCGGCTGCGGTGTACTCGCGGAAGTCCTCGTCCTCCGGTTCCTCTGCCTTTTTGCGGTGCACCTTTTTGCCCTTGGGGCCGCGCACCAGCCACAGGCCGCAGACGATGAGGGCCACGCAGGTCACGATCTGGGGCAGCTCATCCAGCATCAGATAGAAGGCGCGGAACACAGGGTTGTTCTGGCCCCAGCGCCACATCACATCGCCGAACACCCGCATGATGACGTTCTCGTAGGCCACCAGGCCGCCCAGGGCAATGAGGCCCCAGCCCAGCAGCTTGTGGCTGTCCATCATGAAGTCCTGCATCCGCTTGTCTTTCCAGTTGATGTGCACCAGATAGTCGTCTGCCGGAGCATTCTCCGCGATGATCTGGGCGCGGAGGTTGAAGGTATCGAAAAAGCTGTACATATACACCACGATGCAGCCGACTACCAGCGCATCCAGCCCCGTGGCGCTGCCTACGATAATAAACAGGCAGAACATGGTGATGAGCGAGAGTCCCCGCTTCATATAGCCCTGATACATCTGGCCCGCGCCGGGGATGCAGGCAAACAGCAGGGTCAGGATTCCGTTTTTCTTCATAGTCGATTCCCTCATTTCTTCTGGTTGGAAACGGCAGCGTCAGGCTCTGCCGCAGATTCGTTTTTACCGAACAGCAGGCTGTCCAGCGTGCCGGTCAGCTTCTGGGACAGGGTCGGCTTCGGCTCCCGGTCCTGAACCGGGCAGCCCAGCGTCTCCGGCGGCTCGGCGTTCACACGCTCGTCATCCTGCACCGGCTGGCCCAGCATCGGCAGCTGGTCCGGCTGGGTCTGGCTGGTGGAGGGCATCCAGGTCTTAAGGTCCCGGGTGCCTTCCAGGATCTGGGTCACAGTGCCGCTGCGCCACATGGTCAGCGCCAGCACCGCCGCCACAGCGGCTACGGCAGCCCGGCCCCAGGTGTTCTGCATCAGCCGCACCCAGATGGTGCCCATCACCGCCCCGCGGGCGGAGCGCGGCGGCTCTTCCAATACATCGGCGGTGAGCAGGGCTGTGTACCGGTCCATGCACTTGTCGCAGTAGGACAGGTGCTCGGCGGCTTCCAGCCTGCCCAGCTCGTCCAGCTGCCCGCCGATGACGGCGTGCAGCCCTTCCTCGGTCAGGCATCCGTTCTGATCAAACAGTTCCATGTACGCTCCTCCCTTCCTGTTGTTCCCGGATCTGCTGTACCAGCATCTTTTTGGCCCGGTAGATCTGCGCGTTCACGGTTTTTTCCGGGCGGCCGCACAGACGTGCCGCCTCGGCCATGGTGTGCTGTTCCAGCAGCACCAGACGGCAGGGTGTCTTGTAGGGCTCCCGCAGGTCCAGGATCATGCGGGTGAGCTCTTCCGCTCCCAGCGTGTCCAGCACCTGCTGTTCCGGCTCCAGGCCGGGCGGTGCCCCCTCCAGCGCCAGCACCTCGTCGCCCGGCGTGTTCACCCGGCGCACCCATGCGCTGCGTAAGTAATCCTTGGCTTTGTTGGCCGCAATGCGGGCCAGCCATTGCTTTTCAAAGCCGGGCGGACAGCGGTCGATGGCCCGCCATGCCGCCAGAAAGGTCTCCTGGGTCAGATCCTGCGCATCCCCCACGTCCGGCACCAGCTGATGGCAGACCGTGTAGACCAGAGACTGATATTGTTGCACCATCGCGCTGAATTCCAGTGTTGTCAACGACCTGCTCATCCTCCTTTCCGGCTGTGGAGGGCGGTGCTCTGCACGGCCCTTCTGTTGATTCAAACGAGACAGCCGCCGCATTCCCTGCACAAACCGCAGATTTTTTTCAAAAACATTGTGTTTTGCCCGTTCCATGCTACAATGTGGTTATAGTATAGCACGAAAGGAGCCTTACCGCCATGCCTTCTACCACCCGTCAGGCCCTTCTGCAGGCACTGAGTGCCGCCGGGGGTGCCTATATCTCCGGCCAGCAGCTGGCCGGACAGCTGGGCGTGAGCCGCGCCGCCGTCCACAAGGCGGCCGCCGCCCTCACCGCACAGGGTTACGCACTGGAAGCCGTCTCCCGCCGGGGGTATCGGCTGCTGGGCGGCGACCCCTTCTGTGCCGAGGCCGTGGGCCCCTACCCCGCCCCGGTGCAGGTGTACGACACGCTGGAAAGCTCCAACCGGACGGCCAAGCTGCTGGCGCTGGACGGTGCGCCCCACGGCACGCTGGTGCTCACAGCCCACCAGAGTGCAGGCCGGGGACGGTTGGGCCGTGTATTTGAAAGCCCGTCCGGGAAGGGCGTGTACCTCTCGGTACTGCTGCGCCCGGCGGTCCCGGCGGCCAGCGCCCAGACGGCCACCATCGGGGCCGCCGTGGCGGTGTGCCGGGCGGTACAGGAGCTGTGCGGGCTGGAACTGGGCATCAAGTGGGTCAACGACCTGTATTATCAGGGCAAAAAGGTGTGCGGCATCCTCACCGAAGCCGGCACCGACCTGGAGAGCGGGCGGCTGGAGTGGCTGGTGGTGGGCATCGGCCTGAACCTGACCGCCACCGCCGCCGACTGGCCCCCGGAGCTGGCCGAAAAGGCCGGCAGCCTGTACCCGGGCGGCCCCGCCCCCGTGAGCCGGGCCGCGCTGGCCGGGGCCATCGCCCGGCAGCTGCTGGCCCTCTGCCCCGCTTTTGACTGTCTGGACGAGTACCGCGCCCGCTGCTTTGTGCCCGGGCACTGGGTCACCGTGTGCACCGGCACCGAGACCTACGCCGCAAAGGCCCTTGCCATCGACGAGGAAGGGCGGCTGGTGGTCCAGCGGGAGAACGGCCGCCCGCAGGCATTACGCTGCGGCGAGGTGACCACCCGCCCGGCCCGGACCGAATAAGATGCAGAAAAGCAGCCTTCCCGGATCTTCTCCGGAAAGGCTGCTTTTGCCTTTTGTTTATACTTCGTCCAGTGCCTGGGCTTCCAGCACCGGGATGTCCTCGGCTTCCAGCACCCGGCGCAGGATGCCGGGCAGGCCGGCCTTCGGCACTTTGTTCTCGATGCAAAGGGTGATCACCCCGTTCAGGGTGGAGGCTTCCACGCACAGGGAGCCGCCCTCCGGCGGCACCCACACGCCAAAGTCAGTGATGTACTGCGCCAGCTCCGGCGTGTTCGGCATGAGGGGATTGCCCAGATAGCTGAACCAGAAATCCGCCGGGATGCCGCTGATGTACTCGCCCATCTGGAACACACGCTGCTTGATCCGCAGAGGGGCCTTTTGCTGATCTACCTTGTAGACCCAGCCCATTTGGTCGGCCATCTTGCGGCGCTTGCGCTCCGCCGTCAGGCTGTCCTTCACGGCACTGTCCATCTGCTGCACGAACTCTTCCAGCCGGACGCCCTCGTGCAGGGTCACTCCGTCCTGGAAGGAACACACGCAGTTGTACCGTGCGTTGGGGGCACCCATGGCGTCCCGCGTGTCGGCGGAATAGGAATACTGGATGGTGTCCTTGCCCAGATACTCTCCCAGCGCGATGCACAGCAGGCCCATGAGGGCGCAGAAGGGCTTGACGCCATTCTGCACGCCTTTGGCCACCAGATCCTTTTTGGCGAACCGGATTCGGATGCGGTGCATGGGCTCCTCGCAGGTCTCCACCACCTCCCGCTGCATCGTAGTCTCGTCCATGACCTGCAGCGGGTACTGCTCCACCAGCTTTGCGATGTCGTAGGCCGGGCTGCAGGGGATGGGCGGGTTTGCAAAGGCGGTACCGTAGCGCAGGTTACAGTACAGCTCCAGGATGCGGGTGAGGAAGGGCGATACCCCGTGGCCGTCCGCGATGAAGTGGAACCAGTCAAAGTACACGGTATTCTGTGCACAGTGCAGGGCAAAGAAGTAGCCGTTGGTCTGCTCCGGCATCTCCCGCATCACGCTGTCCGGGTAGACAAGGCAGGGCTCCGAGTTCGGTTCCAGAAAGGCTTTGCGCTTTTCCCACACCAGCCGCACCCGGTAATAGGGTGCAGCTTCCAGCGCGGCGTCCAGCGCCTGCTGCAGCAGGGCCGGGTCCACCGGGTCCTTCAGGGTGAACTGATACCGGGGGCACACTTTTTCCCGGCGGAAATAGTACATGATGCCCTGAAAGACATATTCCGCCGAACGCTGTGCTGCTTCCATCGGCTCACCCGGCATTGGCTGCCAGATAATCGGTCAGGTCACCGATGGTGACAAAGTTGCGCAGCTCCTTTTCCGGGATTCGCAGGCCGAAAGTCTCTTCCAGGTCGGCCACAATGGTCAGGATCTCCATCGACGAAAGATCCAGGTCGTCCATCAGGACGCTATTCTCGTTGACATCTTCCGGCGCGATCTCTGCCACATCCTCCAGGATGGCCAGGATCTGGGACATGATTTCTGCTCGTTCCATAGAAATGTTCTTCCTTTCCATGACGGATGATTTGCGGGCCGTTTGGTCACCCGGCCCTGTGTGCTACCAGTATAGCACAACTGTCAGGGGTTTGCCCAGTTCTTTTGCACACTATTCTGCCTCCGGGCCGGAGATCGTTTCCAGCTTTCCTCAGCGCACCAGCTTGCCCATGGCGTTGCGGGGCAAGGGCTGGGCAGAGAATTCCACTGCGCTCATACGCTTGTACAGGGGCAGGGTGCGGTTGGTCTCGGTGATAAAGTCCCGTACCGCCTGCTGGTCGGCTTCCTCGCAGCAGACCACAGCGCAGATCTTCTTGCCCTTTTCCTTTACCAGGCATTCCTTCACGGCAGGGCATTTTTCCAGCAGGCCCTCCAGCTCTTCGGGGCTGACGTTCTCGCCGCTGTCCAGAATGATCACGTTCTTCTTGCGGCCGGTGAGGAAGTAATAGCCGTCCTCGTCCACCCGGGCCAGGTCTCCGGTGTGGAACCAGCCCTCGGCGTCGATGACTTCGGCGGTGCCCTTGGGGTCCTTGTAGTAGCCCAGCATCACATCGCCGCCGCGCATGCAGATCTCGCCGTTGTCCAGCTTGATCTCGCAGTGGCCGTCCGGCTTGCCGATGGCACCGATGTGCTTTGCGTCGTGGGCAAAGTTGATCAGGCCGCCGCCGGTGGTCTCGGTGCTGCCGTAGAGCTGAGCAATGAACATGCCGTGCTCGGACAGATCCATCAGGATCTGCGGCTCAAACATGGCGGACATGCAGTTCAGTGCCCACAGGTCGCCCAGTTTGCTCTTTTTGCCGGCCATCAGGTCGTGGTGAATGGACTGCACCAGCACCGGCACGGCGGCCATGGCCTGGCTGGGCATCCGCTTGAGATCCTTATAGAAGGACCTCAGGCTGCCCAGGTTCTGGGCCCAGCCCATCTCAGCCCAGGTGAACAGGCAGCCGAAGGCACCCAGATGGAACATGGGCAGCACGGTCAGGTGGCCCACCAGCATATCCGGGTCATGGGCGGCTTCCAGATAGGCCTGGCCCACGCTCAGGTGGTGGTCCATCACGGCAAAGAAGTTTGCCTCGCTCAGCATGACGCCCTTGCTGCGGCCCGTGGTGCCGGAGGTGAACATCAGCACCATCAAAGCCTTCGGGTCGATGCGGTTCACAAGCTCTGCAGGCTCGTAAGCCTTGTAGGCATCCATGGGGCGCAGCAGGCTGCCGTAAGCCGCCTGCATCTCCTCGTTGCAGCCGTAGTCATCGCCGTCGGTCAGGATGGCGGAAGGCTCCACCAGCTCCAGCTCCCGGTGCAGCTCATCCCAGCTCTTGCGCTGGTTCATGGGCACGATGACGCCGCCCGCCATCATGACACCGTAGCAGTTCACGGCGTAGTGGTAGCTGTTGTTGCTCCACACGCACACCCGCTTGCCCTGAATGTCCGGGATGGTGCTCAGGCAGTAGTTCACCGCGCGGCGGATGTCCTGCGCATACTCCCCGAAGTGCTTTTCCACCACCACATCCTGGTCGGCGTCGTACCAGCGGAAGGCCACCCGGTTCGCAAATCGCTGCTCCATGTTCAGCGTCAGCAGCTCATACAGATTTTTCGGTTCATGCAGTTCCATGATCGTTTCCCTCTCTATTCTTTAAAAAGCCAGTCTCACGACCATAACACCTTGTGGGAACTTTTCCCACCATGAGACCGGCTTTTTCCGCTAAGATTCAGGACCGCAGCAGCTTGCCGGCAGCGTTGCGGGGCAGGGGCTGGGCCGAGAACTCCACCACCATGTGCTTGTACAGGGGCAGGGTGCGGTTCACCTTGGTAACAAAGTCCCGCACAGCGTCCTGCTGGTCCGGGTCGCAGCAGACCACGGCGCAGATGCGCTGGTTCCGCTCGCAGACCATGCACTCCCGGATGGCAGCGCAGGGAGCCAGCAGCTTTTCCAGCTCCTCGGGGCTCACATTCTCGCCGCTGCCCAGGATGATCACGTTCTTTTTGCGGCCGGTCAGGTACATATAGCCGTCCGGCTCCACCCGGGCAATGTCGCCGGTGTGGAACCAGCCCTCGGCGTCCAGCACCTCGGCGGTGGCCTCCGGGTCCTTGTAGTAGCCCAGCATGACGGCATCACCGCGGACGCAGATCTCACCGGTCTCATCCAGTTTGATCTCGCAGAAGCCGTCCGGCTTGCCCAGAGCGCGCAAGTGCTCGCCCTCCTGCGCGATGTTCAGCAGGCCATAGCCGGCCAACTCGGTCATGGAGTAGCACTGATTGATGTAGAAGCCGTGGGCGATGAGGTAGCTCAGGATCTCCGGGTCGAGGATGGCGGAAGAGCAGCTCAGGTTCCACAGGCCGTTCAGCTTGTCCTGATTGCCGCGGCGGATCTCGTTGTAGATCATCTCCACCAGCACCGGCGGGGTGGACATGGCGTCGCTGTGCATCATGGACATATCGCGGCGCACGTCGCGCGGGTCCGCGCAGAGGTTCAGGGTCCAGCCATGGATGCCGTAGGCGAAGTAGCAGATGAAGCCGGACAGGTGGAACATGGGCACCAGCGTGAAGTGGCTGAAGGGCTTGTCCATATCCTTCGGGGCCAGTTCCTGGGCCTTTCTCATAACGGCCGCCTGGCCAGCAACATACATCCGCACGGCGCTGAAGTAGTTCTTCTCGCTGAGCATGACGCCCTTGCTGCGGCCGGTGGTGCCGGAGGTGAACATCAGCATCATCAGGGCGTTGGTGTCGATGCGGTTGGCCAGCTCGGCCGGGGTGCTGCCCTCATAGGCGTTCATCGGGCGGAGCTTGTCGCCGTAGGCGGCCTTGAGCTCGTCGGCATAGCCGTAATCAATGCCGTCGGTAAAGATGAGGGCAGGCTCGCTCAGGCCCAGCTCATACTCCAGCTCCGGCCAGGTCTTTTTCTGGTTCAGGGTCACGATGACGGCACCGGCCATCACAGCGCCGAAGGTCACCACACCGTACTCGTAGTTGGTGCGGCTCAGGATGACGATGCGCTGGCCCTTCACATCGGCAACATTTGCCTGCAGATAGCTGGTCATCTTGCGGATGTCCTCCACGAACTGGCCGTAGGTCTTCTCCTGCACGGTCCTGGTGGCGTCATCCACCCAGCGGAATGCCGGGCGCTCGGCGTATTTTTTCTGCATGGCAACGATCATATCATAGACCGTCCTCGGCATGTCTTTTTCAGCAACAACGGCGCAGCACTCTTCTCTGGTCATATTTTATACACTCCTTGTTTGTTTGGCGTTTTTCCCAATGAATCCCGCTTTTTGGCAAAGTTTGGGGTCTATGGTTCTCAGTATACCGCATTCCGGAGCTGAATGCAAGTTTTAATTGCACAAATATGCAATACAAACTTGCACCCAGCTTGTGCAGACAGATGGGATTTGCTCCCATTCATTGCGCAGGGGCAGCGGGTGTGGTACACTTTTTCTGCACCGGGAGGGCTTTTTGCAGGCTGTCCGTCTTTGATTGACAGAACCTCAAAAAAGCATTATACTTATTTATAACGATTTTGTAACTTTTAACATCTTGTAACATCTTGCGCCCGAATTCGGCATCTGCCACTCCCCCGGTGATCTCGGCGCAAAGGAGGGCATTTCATGGAGGGTACCAAACCCCGCACAGCCAATTCATTGGGCATGTTTGATTTTCTCAAGGGCATCGGTATGCTGACCATCGTGTTCGCGCACTCCGCCGAGCTGTATCCGGTGGGTGCCACGACGACCATCACGCCCATGACCTTTTATCTGTTCGCCTACCGGGAGTCCCTGATGGCGGCGTTCTACATCGCCAGCGGCTACGGCTTCCGCAAGCGGTCCATCGGCAAGTGCATCGACCAGCAGTTCAAAACGCTGCTCAAGCCCTACCTTTATACCGGGCTTGCCACGACGTTCTTCCATTTTCTCATCCACTATCTCACCTTCGGCTCGGTCGAGGGCGCTGCCAAAGAGACCCTCAAGGTCTTCGGCGGTTTTGCGCTGGGCCTGCCCCATACCTCCCTCTACGCCGGGCAGACCTTCTTCTCCTGCGGGCCGATGTGGTATCTGCTCTCGCTGATGATCGCGTGGATCCTGCTGGACGTCATCCTGAACATCTTCCCCGAACCATACATACCCTGGGCCGTGCTGGGCACCATGTTGTTGGGCTGGGGCATCTGCATCACCTGGGAGGTCCCCTTCTGCATCGGCCAGGGCATGGTCACGGTTCCGGCGCTCTACGTCGGGTATCTGGCCAAGCAGCACAAAATCTTCGACAGGCCCCTGTCCTGGAAGCTCAAGCTCGGCATGATTGCCTCGGCGCTGGCTGTGGCGGGCCTTGTGCTGGCCCCCCAGAGCACCGACTGCGTCTCG
>ERZ773225.4907-NODE-4907-length-10281-cov-2.529239_pt1 | contig 10281 bp, 9 predicted proteins | sample MGYA00580993_ERZ773225 | MGnify/ENA primary metagenome ERZ773225 (study PRJEB29015, sample SAMEA2737748) | human gut metagenome | biome: human gut; feature: human-associated habitat; material: faeces | place: China | collected 2012 ... | reverse complement strand
CTTGAAATAAATGCCGCCGGAGAAGTATTTGCAACGGTTCAATTCTATTACAGCGTTGATGTAGTCTTTCCAAAAGCTGTATTCCATACCTACATTCATTTGATATTTCGGTCCATTGGGATTGAATGTCAAGTCCTCTTTCACATCTGTATAACCAGGAACAACCTCAGCCATTAAATTGACACCATTAACAGCTTTTCTTATCCATGAATCATCCTCTTTCAAATGGAAACAAAAGTTCACGCCCATAGCAGGATTATTCAGTTTATTGTCGAAACGATTGCTGTATATCCACGATATGTGCGCACCTAACGTACCTATATTATCAAAATTGACATGTTTGGTTATTGCCAGATAATAACGATTCCAAAAGCCATTACCATAGTCTTGATTCTGCTGATTGGATAAGGAACCACCATTCGCCGAATCACCTATCGCATCATTGGCACCTATCACCACTTGAGGTGTCCATGGTTTCCACCAACCTTCCTTCCACACCCGTAAGCGAAAATGAAAAGAACGGTCCTGATTGGTGAACTTGCCATACGTAGATGGCACCCAATAGCCGGAGTTATTGCCATAATCCGTAGGAACTGCCTTATGACCAGTACACAGATATCCGGCTTCCAGCCAAGGAAAAATAGTTATATTGATATAATAGTTCCATGTATCATACCACCAACGGGGTACTGTAGCATGATGATTCAGCCAGTTACCACCTGCCATAAAAGTCTTGTCACGCTGCATGTCGGCAGTAGGAAGATTCATCAATCCCGTCGTGCCATAATTTATTTGAGCCGTTACTGTTTGTACTATAAACAGAAACAGACTGATAAAACAATGTTTTCTTATCCCCATGCACCTCATCCTTCAAATTTATTTTTTAAACGATACCGCTTCCATTTCTTCTTCTCCTCATGTCGTATCATCAGCAGCATCAACTTTACATCCATAAATAGAAAATAAGTGCCACCCACCATCAGCATCAGCCACCAACCATATTCTTGCCAAACAGGCATCTCGTTTACCATATAATATACTCCTGCCACCCCCAGCCAGAACAGCAGGGTAAGCGCCAGCATACGTTTCCATATCAGTTTTACTGCAAAATGATAAAGGCGGAAAGAAGGAACAATCATATTCAGAATTTCTTGCCGAAAGCAATATTAAGGAAAGTCTTTACCAGAATCTTAAAATCAAAAAACCAGGACCGATGTTCTAGATAGAACAAGTCATACCGAAGACGACGGAGCATTTTTTCCATTGTATCCGTGTAACCATTATAAAGCGTGGCGTAGGATGTAACTCCCGGACGAATCTGATAAAGAAAACGATAACGTGGATCACGTTCCATAATTTGGTCAATATAGAATTTCCGTTCAGGTCGGGGACCGATAAAAGCCATGTCCCCGACAAACACATTCCATAATTGGGGAAGCTCATCCAAATGATGCTCACGCAGAATTTTCCCTATCTTCGTCAATCGAGAATCTTCTCCACCTTTATAAAGAGCCGGACCAAACTTCTCCGCATCTAGTCGCATACTTCTAAACTTATAAATATAAAAAGGTTTCCCGAAACGGCCGATTCGTTCCTGCTTGAAAATAGCTGGCCCTCCATCTTCCCGTTTCACGGCAAGATAACAATACAAAAACAAAGGAGAAAAAACGATAAGCGCAACGAAAGCTATCAAGCAATCTCCCACTCGCTTGACATTACGTTGAAAAGCATTCATTCCATCAGGAATGAACACATCAGTCTGTTGTTCCATGTTGTTGATTTTTACAAATAAAGGTATAAAAAACAGCCCCACTGTTGAGATTGACAATGAGGACACATATTATAGTCTTAAATTAGCAAGTTAACATTTTTCAAAGAAGTTCAATCAATAGGCTAGTTCTATTTTTTTACCACTTATTTTAAGCAATCCACAAAATTATCTCCATGTTCTTCCAACCCGAATAAAATATAAAATTCATTATTCTAATAGAATTTTATATTTTTAAGTTTATTATAAGATAAACCGACATCCAGTTTTATTTAAAAGGTCTAAAAAACAAGCCTTAATGAAAATCAGCATTTCTGTTCCAATATGCAATTTTTGGAAATGTACATCTATCCCCAAGCGTTCAATCATCACGGTAGGATATAAACTATAATGTTTTTCATGTGAAATATTTTTTCTATTTTCTTCTTACGGACATTTAGCATCTTCTTTATACCGTCAAGCCCCACCTACATTATCCATTAAATAAATAGAAAAAACACATTTATCAGCCCAAAATCCCATTGACATTAAATTTTTGCCTTAGACAAAATCTTTTTTGCCCCAGCAATCTGCTTGCTGAAGTCTATAAAACCGCACTTCTGTTCGCTAACTTTTATTTTTTCAAAAAGGTTTCCATCTCTCCTTATAGGACCGGAACACTACTAATAGCTAATGCCATAACATCTTTATTTTGTATACAAAAAAACTATTCTTTAATCAATGTTTTCACTTCCAATCCTGCCATTCCTAAAAATTATATATTTCAAGATAGCCTTCAACCATCTTGTCCACAGTCAGTTCCCGCATAAAACGGTATCGAGCATTTTCTGCAAACGAACAATAGGTTTCTTCATTTTCCAATATACAAGAAATCTTTTCCGCAAAAGCCTGCGGAGTATTTTCCACCACATATCCATTCTTTCCATTAACAACTATCTCGCTAATTCCTCCCACATTTGAGGCCACGACAGGTTTACCGACACTCATTGCTTCTAAAATCACCATCGGAAGACCTTCATAATTACTAGGTAAAATAAATATATCAGCTATCAAGTTATACTTTCCCGCATTAGGGATATTTCCTAAAAAATAGACATTATCCGGATGAGTATTCACTTCTTGTTGATTACCAATCCATACAAAAGCATAATGGGGTAGCAATTCGGCAACAGCCATAAAAAGATCACTATTTTTTTGAGGAGACAAACGCGCTATACAAAGCACAATCTTAGCATATTTCTTAGGTAATTGAAAAGACAACTCTTCCCCCGTTTCAATCGGACAGATACCATTATATACACAATGAATATGGTGGGTAATCTTTTCCGCCTTCAAATTCTTGGCATCATAATGACTTACACCTACAATAGACTTACATGAATATTGTATCAAACGTTCTATAGGCAAGAACTTTCTATGTGCCAAACGAATTGAATCAAATCCATGCACTGTGTATATTGTTTTCTTTGCAGGAAAAGCAATACGCCCCAACAAGCCGACTTTGGAAGAATGAAGGTGGATTATATCAGGCTTATATTTCCAATACAGCTTCCAAAAATCAATAATAGTAAGCATATCATACACTGGAGAGATTGCTCGTTTCAAGTATTTGCAATGTTCTTGTTTCACATCGGAATGAAGCATTTGCCACATTTTTCCATCGCCTTCACCTGCAACTACTATCACTTCATGATTTTCAGAGAGTTTGTTTGACAAATTTACAACTACGGTCTGAGCGCCACCTAACTCAGAAAGAGTAATTATTTGGAGGATTCGCATTTTATATTTAATTATTTTATCATATATCGTAAAATCAAATAACCAACTTCTATCATAATAAAATTCAGGTTCTAAAACTGCCAGTGTGATATAAATTCATAAGGTATACACCTTTAATTAAATTTCAAGAGCCAATGCATATATTAGCATTGTGTAAATATAAATAATGACCATCAACTATTTTCCTTAGATAAATCTAATTTTTCAAACCTTAAAGAACAAAACGGTCCTAGTGAAACCCACTTACTCAATAATTTAAAATTTTAGTGTCCAACTAAAATTGGGTTCAATAAGTGAATAGGGAAATATAATCAAGTCATTTTTTGTTTATAAATCTAGATATATTACCGAAGCAATTGCAAATCATGTAACAGGATTATGCTGGTAGTAATCACCTCTACTGTGATTACTTCAAGACTAACAAACCACTTCTTCTCCTTATTATTTCCAACCTTATTAAGTATAGAGAATATAATGTCATGTACATCAGCTACCTACGATTCAACTACTACTCCGCAAAAGTGCAGAAGCATTCGCAAATTGTTAATACAAAAAGTACCTTTATAACAATTTTAATTTAGAAATAAGTAATCTAGAAAACAGGTGTGTACCTTTATCATTCAGATGTATGTCATCCTTGAAAAATTCGGGCTTCATCAGCAGCTCACAATTTGACTATTCCAATATCTTTACGCCATATAGTAAGCTATATCTTGGATTTCATCAATTCTATCTATATGCCCTTTTTGATAGATAGGCGAATACATCAATATTATATACCCTCAAGTCTTTCACAACATTTTAATAAAGTATTTTCTTTTACCTGTTTCTATATCAACTTCAAACGAATCCGAAATATCTTTCAGTTCCATCCAAAGGAAAGCTTTCCATACACCACCTCATAATCGTTATCTTCAACTGAAAGCCGAAAATTGCATTTTAAGATTTTATACCTATTTCGAATCATATCGATAAGAAGTGATAGCATCTTTATCTTCTCTTGACAACTATTCAAGGTAAAGAAAGTCTATGTCTAGATATTCACCATAGTATAAGGCTAATCTATCCAATGCCGTTTCAAGTGTAAATGTGGACGCACTTAAATGGATTGAATAGAAGTCGTTTGTATCATAGATTATTAACTTAGGGATATGTCCCAAAGCAAGATATGAAGATAGTATAACATAATGGTAATAGATACACATACCATCACTGCTTGAATCTAAGCATGTCATACCCAATGAATCCTTGAATACGATGGAATATAGTAATGTACAGCTCTCAATGAAGTTCAATATTGGCACATCCTCTTTCGACTCTGTCAAGCTATAAATTTGACAGTGAAAAATGCCATACTTCGATTGGTGATAGAAATAGGACATACATCCACTCAAAACTAAATCTCCACAAACAAAGAGCGTTATTGCTATCGCCACAACACTCCAAATTTTAGTAGAAGCTTTCATAATTAGGACAGGGAATAGATGAACTGACCACCACTAAGCACTCCAATCAAAATAATGGAAAGTTCCCAACAGACTACAGAACAATAGCGCACTGCTGCATACTGACTATTCAGTAAGTAATATTTCTCAGGAAAATACTCGTTTTGAAATCCTTGACAAACAAAACGATGCTCCAATCAAGAAGAAGATGGTTATTTGATGAATGTACACTCCTCCGCTACGAAAATAGCCTTTAGTAATCTCCACCATATCATTCCATTGATTCGCTCTAAATATCATCCAAACATAGCTACATAATGCAAAGGTGATTAAAATATTTACAGCTCAATAACCAATAGTATCCTTTGGCATCTTGAGTTGGACAAACATTGCCTCTTACCCATTCTTTGTAAACTTTCCAATCACTTGAAACAACCCATGTAGTCCTCCCCAAATGACAAAATTATAAGCCGCTCCATGCCATAAACCAGAAATGAAGAACGTCTCCATGATATTCCTGTAATCTCTCCAACGTTTCACTCTGTTTCTACCAAGTGGTATAGAAAAATAATCTCTGGAACATGAAGAAAGAGAAATATACCATCTCCACCCAAAGTCAGTTACACTCACTGCAAAGTAAGGTTTCTCAATATGGATTTGTAGTTGAAATCCCATCATTCTCACTACCCCTATAGTAATGAAAGAGTATCCCACAAAATCTCAATATATTTGAATGGAGTAAAGCAATGTGACCAATATGCATGACATACTAGAATAAGCAGCATAACTATCAAAAAACGTACCCACATATATCCCTACACGATCACCTACCACCAGTTTCATAAAAAAACTCCAGAGAGCAATCTTAAAACCGGAAACGAACAAGTCATAGTTAGCTCGATGTACTTCCCTGAACTGCGGCGTGAGTTGAAACGCCCATCCTATAGAACCGGTACTAATCGAAGGAAAAAGCCCCCAAAAAGTGCCACATCCACTATATAACCTATCGCCTAAAAGGTAAAGAACAAAATACCTACTAGCTGTATCAACTCCACGAACTTAATATCAAGTAACAACCCAGTCCACCCTACTGTAGCCTGTGCCGTATACAAAAGGGAATTCAAATATTTCCAGCAAAACAGGAGTGCAAGTAGCAGTATAAAAAAAACACTGATTATAAACCATTTACCACTTACAGTACTAATAGAATTACATCCGAACTATATGGCAGAGAAATTAATAACAGCGATATCAAACAATAGCAACAAAAGACACTTTAGCTTCCAACCGGCATAAAAATAGTAAGAGCTCAGTAAAAGAAATAATTTCTGATATTTCTTGGATGGAATAGCGTAATAAACCGTTAACACAGCAATGAAGAAGAGGATGAAGTTTTGTTAATAAAAAAATTAAATTTTACCACTGTATATGTCTTCCCATTGACTGCATATAATATTAATATCAAATCGTTTAACATGATTTCGATTTGATATTCCCAATTGTATTCTATCTGAGAGATTCATATTGTAAATAGACTCCATTTTTTCACTTAAAAGAAATGAATTTTCAGCAGAAACTATATAATTATTATCGCTAACAGCTTCACGACCACATTCAGTTGTTATTATTGGAAGTTCTGTGGCCATAGCTTCTATAAGAACCATTGGAAATCCCTCCCAAAGAGATGATAAAACGAAACAGTCGGCTGCATTATAATAATCAACTATATTATTTTGTATACCGGTGAAAATACAATCAGACTTTAAAGAGAAACTACTTACTATTTTTTTAAGTTTCTCTTCTTCAGGTCCTTTACCTACAATAAGAAGTTTAACATGTAAACCTTTATTCTTTAGTTGAAAAAAAGCTTTAACCAAAGTTTCCTGATTCTTAGCTTTAGTCAAACGTCCTACATTTATAAATAAAGTCTTCTTCAAGAATTCCATATTCCTTTCGTATAGCTTTTCGCACATTGTCATCTTTAATAAATTTAGATAAATCAACGCCATTATATATAGTTTTAGACTTTTCCTTATTGAATGATTTTTTTGAAATAAAGTAATTCGTAGCTTCTTCTGAAACATTAGTATTCATGTCTGATAAACAATCAGTCAGTCTGTATAGCTTCATACGAATGGCCCCTTCAATGTTTCTATTATGTTCTGTGCATATTAAAAACGGCATTCGGGTAAACAAGCGCAAAATACGGCAAAATAAATTAGCATGAAACATCTGTGCATGCACTACATTTGGAGAAAACATATTTACATATATACGAGCTTGTTTCAACGCCCTTAAGAACCCTATAGGGGATTTCTTCATATGTAAGCCTATGATTTCCATTTGTAATTTGATGCGATGTTGTTGAAGATTATCACCTGTCAAATATAAAACTGCCACTTCATGTCCCCGTTCAAGCATTTTTTGGGCAACATCTATTGTGATAGTCTCGGCTCCCCCCATGCCAAGCCCTGTTATAACATAAAGAATTTTCATATCTGCATAAATTTATAGGGAATAACACCATTCATGTCATTTTGTGATATCAATATAAAGTATATAATCATAAGAATGGCAGAACAGCATATGAAAAATAGTCTCGTCACAGGTTGTTTCTTGGTAGAAATGACACATGGAAGATAAACAGAGAAACTAAGGAAAAAGTATTGTGTGACACGCGCAAATTCTGCTACCGTTAGAGAAAAAGACTGGATAACTAACGCAAGTATCATCATGTGATAAAACAGCTTTATTTTTGGATTGTTCCTTTCTTGCACAGTCAATAAACTACCGGCAAGCACAAATGTTAAAATGAAAAAGAAGAAAGTCAACCCTCCATTTTCACCGTTTATAATATACTTTTCAAACTTGGATAAGTTAAGCAGTGCAAGGGCACGACTAAATAGGAAATTGCCAAAAAAAATATATATAGCAACCGAGCCAATAACAGTCATCAGAAGATACTTTTTGGATATCTTTATCGGATAGACAAAATAAATTAGTGAGAAGCAAATGGCAGTTTGATGTACAGTCGTAGCCAACAGTACGATTATTATGAATTTCCCAAATGACCTATCAATCACATATTGAAGAGAAAAAAGCAAGATTGCAATAGCTGTATATTGTCTTAATAAGTTCATGCCTGAAAAATAGTAACAACTAAGTATGAAAATAGCGAGGCTTAAAAAAGGCAACGTAGAATAGTGAGAGAATAATCGATAGAATGAATAAATATAAAAGGCCGAACTGGTTACCAATAGCATTCTTTCTGAACCAAAAATCACTACTATATAGTTTATGATAATCCAGCCAAACTCATATCCTGGGAAGGAAAGACTATCACTCAAAAAATCACTAAAATTGCTATAACCAATAGTATTTACGATATCTAGATATTTAGGTAAATCAGTACCTACAGATTCATCTCTTATAGCCATTACAAGGAAAAGTAAAAAGGCTGCTATTTGAAAAAATAAATCCTTATAAATTCCCTTTTTAGCTAATGAACTACATATCGCTGCTAAAAGAATGAATACCAATACTGAATAATACACTAGCATAAGAAAAACATTTTTTATAGGTATTGGAAATCATTTTGGCAAAACGGAAACCAAACCAGCGACTGATAAATCGGAAAGTTCTTTCTTGAAACGAAAACCAAGAGCCATTAAAGTGATGAATTGAAAATGTATTTTTAGTTAGATTGGTGAGTTTACCGCTACCGCTATCTTTAGGACTGAAATAATCTATAGGCAAAATTTGAGGATTAATATGATCAGCTTTAATTTCGGTATAAGAATTGATGTATTCAGCGCCTTTCAATTGTGCTTTTAGAATCTTAGGAAGGGGGAATGTGTCATAGGTATTATCCTTCTTAATAAAATGACGACCTTCATAATAGCTTAAACACTTTTGCACATACGGATTGTTAGGTTCTGATCCAAAAGTAGCAGCCTCAATATCACCTATTTCATTTTCTAATGCAAAAATATATGGTGAGTCAAGCAAAGGAGCAAAGTTTTTTAGAACTTCCACATCAGAATCTAAATAAAACCCACCAAATTTATTCACAGCATAAAGGCGTATATAATCAGCCGCGAAAGCATATTTTTTTGTGCTATATGCTTCGTTAACCCAATCAGAGTTTAAATCCTTCAGACAGTTTTTATCCCAAAGAATAAACTCCCAATCAGGCATCTTCTTTTTCCACGATTGAATACATTTTTTTACCAACTCTGGAAATTCAGAATCCCCCAACCAACAGTAATGTATAATTTTAGGTATCATGACAGCTATCTAGATAATATTCTACAATATCAAATTCAGACTCTTTCAAAAGCATCAATCAAAGATGCTGTAGTATGATTAATTACTCTACAATTTTGTTTTTTTGCAAAATGATTTACGTCCATAAAACCCTGAAATGTTTTATAATATCTGAAGAGAATTTGACACACTTTCATTGGACTTCCATCTTCATTTAATATCAATTCCATATTCGATTGACTCTTGTCATAAAAAAGTTCATGGATATACCCCGCTTGGTTCTTCTCGTTTACTTTTAATGAATTAGGTTCACTGTTTTCAACGCCATACAAATGAATAGTTTTATATCCAAGCAAAATCAATAACATAATTCCTGCTTGAATAACATTCCAAATATCTATATTCGCTAACCCCTTTCTATATAAATAATCACGCAAAGCTGGTATCACATACTTTCCTTCGTATGGGATATCATTATAAAAATGTACCTCAATTAGGGGATTGGTGAACATTTTAGCGATGTTAGATCCCTTGATACTTCGATATGGAATATAAAGTGACATTTTCCATTTTGTTGTTTCATTTATGTGTTCTATCAAATCAGCAATCATTGTATTGAATGATAACTCACAACAGAAAGCACCGTCAGATAAAATATAGTAACGCGGCTTTAATCGCTGATAATACTTACTTAAGGCAAAGAAATTAACAACTGCATCTACAGAATTAGTAGTTAATAAATCAATAATAGCATCATTTACTGATGGACCATTACCCAACAGCACTATATTTTGTCCTATTTTTTCATCTTTTATCATAGGATTCAATGTGCCTCGCAATGAAAAACGATAAATATAAACAAATAAAGCACTTATACTAGCGATAAATGCATATACTTCAAGTATTATTTTCTTCATTTAGACAGTAGTTTTTTTGTTAATGATAAAACCTTAAAACTTTAAATATATAACTTTTATATCCCCACATAAACCAACAAGTCAGTATAAAAAAAACAGGAATTTT
>ERZ773225.4906-NODE-4906-length-10281-cov-4.980442_pt1 | contig 10281 bp, 7 predicted proteins | sample MGYA00580993_ERZ773225 | MGnify/ENA primary metagenome ERZ773225 (study PRJEB29015, sample SAMEA2737748) | human gut metagenome | biome: human gut; feature: human-associated habitat; material: faeces | place: China | collected 2012 ... | reverse complement strand
CAAGTATGCAGAGGAACTGGTTAAGAAGATGGAAAAGAGCGGCGCAAAGGCCTATCTGGTCAACACCGGCTGGAACGGCACCGGCAAGCGCATCTCCATCAAGGACACCCGCGGCATCATCGACGCCATCCTGAGCGGCGCGATCCTGAACGCCCCCACGAAGAAGATCCCGTACTTCAATTTCGAAGTCCCCACGGAGCTGCCCGGCGTCGATCCGAAGATCCTCGATCCGCGCGACACCTATGCTGATGCTTCCCAGTGGGACGAGAAGGCAAAGGATCTGGCCTCCCGCTTCGTCAAGAACTTCGTCAAGTACGAAGGCAACGAGGTCGGCAAGGCTCTGGTCGCCGCAGGCCCGAAGGCTGAGTAATTGCATATTTTCCGAACAGGCCGCAGCAATGCGGCCTGTTTTTTACTGCCGGAAAATCCCTTCAGGCTTTTCCGGCAATCGGACCGCAGTCCGCTGCTCGCACGGATCGTCCGCCTGCGGGCGGCGAACTCTGCGAGGCTTTTTTGCACACCGAAATGGACTTGCGATGCGCCTGCGCATCCCCTGTCACGCAAAATTCTCTGCGCCGAGGGCTACCATTTTCCCGTCAAAGCTGGTATAATGGGAAAAAAATCTGCTTGCAGCAGGGAAGGGAGCATATTATGGGTCTGATCAAAGCCGGCGCCGGCTCGCTCGGCGGCACGCTCGCCGATCAATGGAAGGAATTTTTCTACTGCGACGCGTTGTCGCCGGAGGTGCTGGCCGTCAAGGGCCAAAAGCGCGTCTCCGGGCGCAGCTCCAACACGAAGGGCAGCGACAACATCATCTCCAACGGCTCCGTCATTGCCGTGGCGGACGGCCAGTGCATGATGATCGTGGAGCAGGGCAAGGTCGTGGAATTCTGCGCCGAGCCGGGCCAGTTCGTCTTTGACACCTCGACGGAGCCGAGCATCTTTACCGGCTCATTCGGCAAGAGCCTGCTCGATACGTTCAAGACCGTAGGCCGCCGCTTCACGTTCGGCGGAGACACGGGCAAGGACCAGCGCGTTTACTACTTCAATACCAAGGAGATCGTGGACAACAAGTTCGGCACGGCCACCCCGATCCCCTTCCGCGTCGTCGACCGCAACATCGGGCTGGATATCGACGTGTCCGTCCGCTGCAACGGCGTGTATTCCTACAAAATTTCCGACCCCATGCTGTTCTACACGCATGTGTGCGGCAATGTCGAGGGCGACTACAAGCGCTCCGAGATCGACAGCATGCTCAAGACGGAGTTCATCAGCGCGCTGCAGCCCGCCTTTGCCCGCATCTCCGAGCTGGAGGTCCGCCCGAGCGCTCTGCCCGCCCACGCCGAGGAGCTTTCGACGTTCATGAACGAGACGCTCTCTCGCAAGTGGGGCGAGCTGCGCGGCCTGCAGGTCGTCTCCATTGCCATGAACCCCATCAGCCTCCCCGAGGAGGACGCGGAGCTCATCAAGCAGGCACAGCGCACGGCCATGCTGCGCGATCCGTCCATGGCGGCTGCCACGCTCACGGGTGCACAGGCCGAGGCCATGAAGACCGCCGCCGGGAACAAGAACGGCGCGATGATGGGCTTCATGGGCATGGGCATGGCCCAGCAGGCAGGCGGCCTCAATGCGCAGGAGCTTTATGCCATGGGCCAGCAGCAGAAGGCTGCACCGGCTGCACCGGCTGCAGACGGCTGGAAATGCAGCTGCGGCGCAACGGCGACGGGCAACTTCTGCCCGAGCTGCGGAGCAAAGAAGCCGCAGCCTGCCGCAAACGGCTGGACGTGCACCTGCGGCCAGAAGAACACCGGAAAATTCTGCTCCGCCTGCGGCAAGCCGCGCCCTGCCGAGGGCTGGACCTGCGCCTGCGGCACGGTGAATCAGGGCAAGTTCTGCCAGAACTGCGGTGCGAAGAAGCCCGCGAACGAGCCGCAGTACCGCTGTGACAAGTGCGGCTGGCAGCCGGAGGATCCGCGCCATCCGCCGAAATTCTGCCCCGAGTGCGGCGACCCCTTTGACTTCAACGATCAGGTCTGACGAAAGGGTGGGAACCTCGCATGGCTGAAACGATCCAGTACAAATGCCCCTGCTGCGGCGGCCGCCTGGAATTCGACAGCGGCCTGCAAAAGATGAAGTGCCCGTACTGCGACACGACCTTCGACGTAGAGACGCTCGAGGGCTACGACGACGCGCTGAAGCAGGACGCCGCGGACGACATGCACTGGGACGCAGCGCAGCAGCCGTGGGACGACGTGCAGATGGGCGTTTACACCTGCAAGAGCTGCGGCGGCGAGCTGGTGTGCGACGAGAGCACCGCCGCGACGGCCTGCCCGTTCTGCGGCAATCCCATCGTGCTGACCGGCCGCCTGTCCGGCGACCTGAAGCCCGACTACGTCATTCCCTTCAAGCTCGACAAAAAGGCGGCCGAGGCCGCCCTGCGCAACCATATGAAGGGCAAGCGCCTGCTGCCGAATCTGTTCCGCAGCGAAAACCGCATCTCCGAGGTCAAGGGCGTGTATGTGCCGTTCTGGCTGTTCGACGCCGACGCCGACGCCCACATCCGCTACCACGCGACGCGCATCCGCACCTGGAGCGACCGCGACTATGACTACACCGAGACGCAGCACTATGCCATCCTGCGCAGCGGCGACCTCAGCTTCACCCACGTCCCGGTGGACGGCTCTTCCCGCATGCCGAACGACCTGATGGAATCCATCGAGCCGTTTGACTTCTCCAGCGCGGTCGATTTTCAGACGGCCTACCTGTCCGGCTATCTTGCCGACCGCTATGATGTGAACGCAGACGACAGCATCGGCCGCGCGAACGAGCGCGTGAAAAAGAGCACGGAGTCCGTGTTCGCCTCGACCGTCGTGGGCTATCACACCGTCGTGCCCGAGAGCACATCCGTCCGCCTGGCCAACGGCAGGGTGCACTATGCGCTCTACCCCGTGTGGCTGCTGAACACCGTATGGAACGGCAAAACGTTCTCGTTCGCCATGAACGGCCAGACCGGCAAATTCGTCGGCGACCTTCCCGTGGACAAGGGGAAAAAGTGGCGCTGGTTCGGTCTGGTCAGCGGCATCGCGGCTGCGGCAGCCTATGGCCTTGTGTGCCTGTGGCAGCTGCTGCACTGAGGGAGGGGACGGATATGAAACGAACGCTTACCCTGCTCACGCTGCTGCTTGCGCTGCTGGCGCTGCTCGTCCTGCCCGCTGCAGCGGCGGATCTGCCCCGGCTGGTGGACAACGCAGACCTGCTGATGGCGGATGACGCGGAAGCGCTGCTGGCCGACCTCGACAGCCGCAGCGAGGCGCTGCAGTTTGACATCGTCATCGTGACCGTCGACTCGCTCGACGGCGAAACGCCGCGGAATTACGCGGAGGACTTCTTCTGGTACAACAACTACGGCCTCGGCGAGGACCGCGACGGCGCGCTCCTGCTTGTGGCCATGGACACGCGCGACTGGTACATCGCCACGCATGGCTTCGGCATCACCGCCATCACGCCCGCCGGGCGCGAGGCCATGGTGGACCGCTTCCTGCCCCAGCTCTCGAACGCCGAATATGCCGCGGCATTTTCCACGTTCGCGGAGGAATGTGAGGATTATGTCAACCAAGCGAGAAACGGCTCAGCCTACGACACAGGGAACCTGCCCGACGAGCCGTTTGAAGCGCCGGGCTTCCTGTGGGTCGTGGCCTGCCTGCTGTTCGGCGCGCTCATCGGCGGCATCACGGTCGGCGTGATGGCTGCGAAGCACAAGACGGTGCGCCGCCAGCCCGCTGCGAACAGCTATGTTGTGCAGGACAGCCTGCACCTGACGCAGCAGTCCGACCTGTTCCTCTATGCCAACACGACGCGCACGGCGCGTCCGAAGGACAACGACCGCAGCGGAAGCGACGCACATTCCGGCTCCGGCGGCTCGTCGTTCGGCGGCGGCGGGGGAAAGTTCTAGGGCAGCACCCGAGAATATGCACCAAGCCGGAGGCAATGCCTCCGGCTTGCGGTGGTTTTATGAGGGATGGGCGCAATACTGCCGACCCGTTCCGGCCGCGGTTAAAACGGGAAACGCCCCCGATTTGTCATTGCGAGGCCCCAACGGGGCCGTGGCAATCTCGGGAAGGCACTGCCGATTCGTACCGGCCGCCGTTAAAATGCCACGCACCAATTGCGTCTGTAGCGGCGCTCCCTGAGCGCCATGCAGGCTGGGCAGTATGTGCCGTATTGCTTCTATGGCGCAATGCCCCCAAGGTTGTCATTCCGAGGAGCGAAGCGACGTGGGAATCTCCTGCAGGCAGCTGCGATTTTGCCGATAGCTTTCCCACAGTTCAGCTGGGTACTGCGAGATTGCCACGGGCGCAAAGCGCCCTCGCAATGACAAATCTGAAAGCTTTTCTCTCTTCACATTCTACTCTCAACCCTCCACACTCCACCGGCCTTGTCACATCATCCTCTGCAGCTTCTTCAGCGCATGCTCAAACTCCTCCGGCAGGGGGCAGGAGAGCGTCATCTCCTCGCCGGTGCGGGGGTGCAGGAACGTCAGCTCCTTCGCGTGGAGGCACTGCGAATGCAGGCCGAGCTCCGGCTTGCCGATGCCGTAGACCGGGTCTCCCGCGATGGGGTGGCGGATCCACGCCATATGCACGCGGATCTGGTGCGTGCGGCCGGTCTCGAGGCGGCAGCGCAGGTGCGTATACTGCCCGTAGCGCGTGATGACCTCCCAGTGCGTCACGGCCTCGCGGCTGTTCTTCTCCGTAACGGCCATGCGCTTGCGGTCGCGCGGGTCGCGGCCGATGGGCGCATTGACCGTGCCGCTGTCCTCGCGGAAGCCGCCGCGGACGATGCACTCATAGGTGCGGCGCAGCGTGTGGTCGCTGAGCTGGGCAGCAAGGCGCCGGTGGGCAAAGTCGTTCTTCGCCACGATGAGCAGGCCGGTCGTGTCGCGGTCGATGCGGTGGACGATGCCGGGGCGGCGCTCGCCGCCCACGCCGGACAGGCTGTCGCCGCAGTGATAGAGCAGGGCGTTGACGAGCGTGCCGTCCTCGTGCCCGGCGGCCGGGTGGACGACGAGGCCCTTCGGCTTATTGATGACGAGCACGTCCTCGTCCTCATAGACAATGTCGAGCGGGATATCCTGTGCAGCGGTCTCGACGGGCCGCGCCTCCGGCAGGGTGACGGCGTAGGCGGCTCCGGCCTCCGTGCGCGCGTTTTTCCGCACGCGCGCGCCGCCGCAGGTCACGCTGCCCTCGGCGAGCAGGCGCTGCACGGCGCTGCGCGTCAGCTCCGGCAGACAGCCAGCCAGAAAGACATCCACGCGCAGGCCGTCCTGCGCTGCTGTGAATTCCATGGTCTTCCTCCTCAGAGCCGCAGCGTGTCGCGCACGTCGCCGGAGAGCGTCTTCCAGGTGAACACGCCGTCCTCCAGCGTCATATAGCCATGCCAGCTCCCGGCCTTCGGGATGGAGACGGAGCCGGGATTCAGGACATAGACGCCGTCGCGCAGGGTGCGGCAGGGGATGTGCGTGTGGCCGTGGAGCAGGACGTCGCCCGGATGCAGGGGCGGCAGATGGTCCTCGTTAAAATGGTGGCCGTGCGTGGCATAGATGAGATGGCCCGCCGACTCGAGCAGGCAGTAATCCGCAAGAACGGGGAAGGGCAGCACCATCTGGTCGACCTCGGCCTCGCAGTTGCCGCGCACGCAGAAAATGTCGGCCTGCCGCTCCTGCAGCAGGGCGATGACCTCCTTCGGCGCATAGCCCTCGGGCAGGTCGTTGCGCGGGCCGTGATACAGCAGATCGCCGAGGAAGAGCATGCGCGGCGCTTCCTCGCGCTTCCAGGCCTCGAGGAGCCGGCGGCAGTAGTGGGCCGAGCCGTGCAGGTCCGAGGCAATGATCCATTTCATGGTTTCTTCGTTCCTTTCCGTTGCAATTCTCCCCCGATCATACCACAAATGCGGCAAAACGGCAAGGAAAAACCTCTGGGGCAACAGCGCACAATTGCAGCTTCGGCCTTCGCCGGATCTTTTTTCGCCGATCTATCGGTTCGAAAGGCCTGATGTATTGCACAGCCGTTGGCGGCTTTGCCCCCTGCAGATACACAAAGCACTCTGCACGTTTCAAGCCTTGTCTTGACAAAAAGCTCTCGCCGAACGCTCTCGAGAAATAATGCGGTGCTTCCCGAATTATTTCGGACATCAGGGTTGACAAAGTCACTGTTTTCCCCTATACTGAATATCAGATTTTACGAAAGGAGGCGCGCAGAATGTCCTATGTGTACTTTGCAGCGGGTTCTATTTTGGTTCAGGGGACCGGTCTGTCGGTTTTGCGCGCCCGGAAGCGGGGATAAAAGGCCCTGTTTTGTTCCTTGTTGTGCGCTTCTCCGGCAGGAGAGGCGTTTTTTATTTATTGCGGCAGTGCCTTTGAGAGAGAAGGCCGTTACAGTCAGCATATCAACATCCCCCGGCAATCAGAAAAAAGGAGAGATCTTCTATGGAAACGCAATCGATCCCGTGGCGGGAGAAGGTGCAGCTCATCGTGCGCTTTCTGCGCGGCAGCATCCACTATTTTGTCGTGGCCCTGCTGTGCGCCTGCCTCGGGATGGTATTCAATGCCCTCACGCCGCAGGTCATCCGTCTGACGGTGGACTCCATCCTCGGCGCAGAGGAGCCGTCGCTCCCGGCGTTTCTGCAGCCGCTTCTGCCGCTGCTGCAGGCGCAGAAGCTCCACGCGCTGTGGCTCGCGGCCGCGGCCGTGCTGCTGCTGGCCCTGCTGCGCGGCTTCTGCAACTATGGCCAGCGCACGCAGCTTTCGCGCGGGTCGGAGTCGTTCGTCAAGCGCATCCGCGACGGGCTGTATGACCACATCCAGCACCTGAGCTTTTCGTGGCACACGGCCCACTCCACGGGCGAGATCATCCAGCGCTGCACCTCGGACGTCGACGTCATCCGCACGTTCGTGTGCAACCAGCTCGTCGAGGTCGTGCGCACGGTCTTCCTCATCATTTTATATCTCGTCATCATGTTCCGGATGAACGTGCGGCTGTCGTTCGTGGCGCTGGCGTTCATCCCGATCGTCGGCCTGTCGTCCGGTGTGTTCTACCGGCGCATCTCCGGCCGCTTTCAGGCGGCGGACGAGGCCGAGGGCGACCTGACGACCTGTGCGCAGGAGAACCTGACCGGCGTGCGCGTTGTGCGTGCCTTCGGCCGCGAGCGCTTCGAAACGGACCGCTTCTGCGAAAAGAACGAGAAATTTGCCAGCCTGTGGATCCGCCTCGGCCGCCTGCTGTCGGTCTACTGGGCTTCCGGCACGCTGCTGACGTGCCTGCAGGTCATGGTCATCATCGTCTGCGGCATCGTCGAGAGCGTGCACGGCAATATGACGCTCGGCGAATTTCTCGCCTTCATCAGCTATAACGAGGCCCTGTCGTGGCCGGTGCGCTCGCTCGGCCGCGTGCTTTCGGACATGAGCAAGGCGGGCGTGTCGCTCGACCGCGTGGGCTATATCCTGCGCGCGCCGGAGGAGAAGGACGCGCCCGAGGCCGCGCCGCACAGCGCGGCGGGCGACATCGTCTTTGACCATGTGACGTTCGGCTACGGCGAGACGCCCGTGCTGCAGGACGTCTCGTTCACGATCCCGCAGGGAAGCACGTTTGCCATCCTCGGCGGCACCGGCTCGGGCAAGAGTACGCTCGTGCATCTGCTCGACCGGCTGTACGACCTGCAGGAGGGCCGCATCACCATCGGCGGCGTGGACATCCGCAGCTTTACGCGCGAGAGCCTGCGCAGCCAGATCGGCCTTGTGCTGCAGGAGCCGTTCCTGTTCTCGCAGACCATCCGCGAGAACATCGCCGCCACGCGCCCCGGCGCGCCGCAGGAGGAGCTGCGCAGCGCCGCGGCCATTGCCTGCGTGGACGAGGCCATCTGCGAATTCCCGGAGGGCTATGAGACGCTCGTGGGCGAGCGCGGCGTGACGCTGTCCGGCGGGCAGAAGCAGCGCGTGGCCATTGCGCGCATGCTGATGCAGAGGGCGCCCATCATGGTGTTTGACGATTCGCTCTCGGCCGTGGACGCCGAGACGGACGCAAAGATCCGCGCCGCCCTGCACGAATCGCTCGGCAAGGCGACGGTGCTGCTCATCTCCCACCGCGTAACGACACTCATGCAGGCCGACTGCATCCTCGTGCTCGACGGCGGCCGCGTCTCGGAGCTGGGCACACACGCCGAGCTCATCGCCAAGCCCGGCATTTACCGCGATATCTATGAAATCCAGATGAGCAGCGACGACCGCCGCCTGCTCGGAAAGGAGGGAGTCTGATGCCTGCCTTTGATGAACAGGACTATACCAAATCGTTCCAATGGGGCATCTGGAAGCGCCTGATGCCCGTCATGCGGCCATACCGCCGCGATTTTGCGGGCATGTTCGCCTTCAACCTGATCACGGCCGCCATCGACGTCGTGCTGCCGCTGTTCCAGCGCTATGCCATCTCAAATTATATCGAGGCCGGGACGCTGTCGGGCCTGCTGCCCTACACGCTGTGCTATTTCGGCGTCATCCTGCTGCAGGCCCTGTCCGTTGTGGCCTTTGCGCGCAACTCCATGAAGATTGAGATGTGCGCCGGGCGCGACATGCGCGCGAACCTCTTCACGCACCTGCAGACGCTGTCGTTCTCGTTCTATAACGTCACGCCGGTGGGCTATCTGCTCAGCCGCGTCATGAGCGACACCTCGCGCATTGCCTCCATGGTCGCGTGGAACCTGACGGATATCCTCTGGGCCATGTTCTATGTGCTCGGCACGTTCGCCGCGATGCTGCTGCTCAACTGGAAGCTCGCCCTTGTCGTCATCGTCATCGTGCCGGTCATCGCCGTGCTCACGGGCTATTTTCAGAATCGCATCCTGCACTGGAACCGCCGTGTCCGCAAGCTGAACTCCCGCATCACCGGCGCGTTCAACGAGGGCATCACCGGCGCGAAGACGTCGAAGACCCTCGGCATCGAGGAGCAGAACACGGCCTCGTTCCGCGCGCTGACAAAGGAGATGCACGACTGCGGCATCCGTGCCGCGCGGCTGAACGCCGTGTATATTCCCCTCGTGCTGTTCTGCTCCACGGCGGCCGTGGCCATCGTGCTGCTGCGCGGCGGCTATATGGTGCAGGAGCAGGTGCTGCAGATCGCCACGCTCTCGGCCTTCACGACCTACGCCGTCGGCATTTTCGAGCCGATCCAGATGACGGCCGCGAATATCGCGGAATTCATCTCCCTGCAGGCCTCCATCGAGCGCGTGACGGGCCTGCTGGACGAAAAGCCGCAGATCGCCGACACGCCGGAGGTCATCGCCCGCTACGGCGACGCCTTCCACCCCAAGCGCGAAAACTGGGAGCCGCTGCGCGGCGACATCGAGTTCCGCGACGTCACGTTCCGCTATCCGGACGGCGGTGAGGACGTGCTGTCGCACTTCTCGCTGAAAATCCCCGCCGGGACGACCGTTGCCATCGTCGGCGAGACCGGTGCGGGCAAGAGCACGCTTGTGAACCTCGCCTGCCGCTTTTTTGAGCCGACGTCCGGCCAGATCCTCATCGACGGCCGGGACTACCGTGAGCGCAGCCAGCTGTGGCTGCACTCGAACATCGGCTATGTGCTGCAGAATCCGCATCTGTTCTCCGGTACGATCCGCGAGAACATCCGCTACGGCCGTCTGGACGCCACGGACGCCGAGGTCGAGGCAGCGGCGCGGACCGTTTCGGCCGATCAGGTCGCAGCCAAGCTCGAAAAGGGCTGGGACAGCGACGTCGGCGAGGGCGGCGACCGCCTGTCCACGGGCGAAAAGCAGCTGATCTCCTTCGCGCGCGCCGTGCTGGCCGACCCGCGCATCTTCGTGCTCGACGAGGCGACGTCCTCCATCGACACGCAGACGGAGCAGCTTATCCAGAACGCCATCGACCACCTGCTGCGCGACCGCACGTCGTTCCTGATCGCCCACCGCCTGTCCACCATCCGCAAGGCGGACCTCATCCTCGTCGTGCGCGACGGCCGCATCGTCGAGCAGGGCAGGCACCTGGAGCTGCTGCAGAAGGGCGGCTATTACCACGACCTCTATACCCGCCAGTTTGCCGAGGAAAGCGCCGCAAGAATTTTGAAGTAAGGCAGTGAAATTGTAGGGGCCGGGCTGTCCCCTCCCGGCGGCACACCTGCGGCACGTACAAGCCGCCGATAAAATAGTGATGGCCCCCGATTTGTCATTGCGAGGCCCCGAAGGGGCCGTGGCAATCTCGGGAAGGCAGTTGCGATT
>ERZ773225.4892-NODE-4892-length-10307-cov-3.395045_pt1 | contig 10307 bp, 9 predicted proteins | sample MGYA00580993_ERZ773225 | MGnify/ENA primary metagenome ERZ773225 (study PRJEB29015, sample SAMEA2737748) | human gut metagenome | biome: human gut; feature: human-associated habitat; material: faeces | place: China | collected 2012 ... | reverse complement strand
AAGCGAAAAAGCTATCAAAAAAGCAAGCGCGCGTATATATAAGTTATATCCTGATAAGGCTTCACGTCTTGATGGGGTAGGTTCTTTTGATATTGAAAACGATGGTTCGTTTTATCCTTTACACATGGAAGCGTGGAATAAATGCCGTGTGTCGTATGACGCACAAGGCAAATCACATGTTACTGCGGCTGGAATTTCACGACCAAAAGGAAGTTACACGATAGAAAATTTGGTAAATGATCTATCAAGTATTAGATCATTTGAAGAAGTAGCGCCAATGATTTTAAGTTATAACACGCTCATTGGTCATGATATTTGCCATATGCTACAAAGAACGCACCCTTCTATTGAAGATATGATAGATGATGATATTACTGATTACTTAGGACACAAATCACACGTCACCGCTTATGAAGCAATCGCTCTTTACCCTTCTGGGCGTGAAATTGGCGAAACTTCTAAGCGTGCAAACGCAGAAAATATAGCCTATATGAAAAAGCTAGGTAAAAATGTCGATAAATTATCATCTGTTAAAATAGTTGATGTAATAAACGATAAGCCAACACTTTATATTATTGGAGGTGATGTAATCATATATGAGTGATTTTTACGACTGGAATAAAACGCTTTCGTTTGATGCCGAAGTAAACATAGTTATTTCTAACCGTGGTAAGGGCAAAACTTACGGGTTGCGTAAACAATTTGTGAATGACTATATTAAACATGGTTGGTGTTTTGGTCACATTACGCGAACCAAAGAAGAATTAAAAGCAGTGATGAAGGGGTATTTTAACAAACTGGAAATACAAGACGATTTCCCAAAAGACTATGTTACTAAAGCTGAAGGTCAGATAATCTATATCAGTAAGAACACAAAGAAAAAAGATTGGAAACCCTTCGGTTACTTTGCAGCTTTATCACAAGAACAATTAAATAAGCAGCTTACATTTCTAAACATCAAGCGTATTGTGTTTGATGAAGCAGTTTTGAATTATACCGATAGATACCACCAATATCTATTTGATGAATATGACAAGTTGATTAATCTTATCTCCTCCATGACACGTGAACGCGGGGATAGTGAGATAAAACCACGAATCTACTTATTAGGTAATGCGTGTGATCTGTTCAACCCTTACTTTATTGCTTACGGTATCAAGAAAATACCTGATTATGGTTATCGCTGGTATAAGGGCAAAACATGCCTATTACATTATGTGGAACCTGGTGAATATGCCAATGAATTAATAGATGATACCGTTGCTGGGCATATGGCAAAAGGAACGAATAGCGAGGCTATTTTTGCACGCAATGAATTTATTAACGCCAACGCTACGTTTATTGGAAAGAAACCTAAAAACGCGAGGTTCTCGTTTGGTCTTAAATATATGGGACGATCCTTTGGCATATGGGTAGATCTTGATAACGGGTATTACTATGTGAACGACAAGATACCTAATAATGAGACTACGGTTTTCACGCTCACCAATTCCGATGACGAACCAAACTATATTATTGCTGCACGATCTAATAAGATACTAAAAAACTTTCGTAGCTACTATTACATGGGTATTTTGCTATTTGACAATCCTCAACTTAAAAATGATTTCATGGGTTGCCTTGATTATATTGGAGCTCGATAGTAACATATCAAATATCACAAGGCGAAAAGTAATAAAGCGAGTAGCGAGAATTACCCACGGTGAGCCTTTAAGTAGGCGGGCAACTCGTGAGCATAGACACCGTGCTTTTCAGCTTTTAACTTTTAATTGCTTTGTGTTAAACTCTAACCAGCTTGTAGCAACAGTTATAGGCTGGTTTTTGTTTGTACAAATAAAAAAAAAAAGGAGTAAAAATGGATGAAGAAGAGCGCGACGACCTCACGCCCGATGAAGAAACGGAAGAAAAAGATTCTGAAATGGACGGTGAAGAAACTCACCGCTATGAAGAATTTGCAGACTTGCGTGATCGTGTAGAATCTTTGGCTGATTCTATTGATTCTTTACGTGATCTTATCGAATCTGGTTTTAAGACTATTTCTGAAGGTATGGGGGTCATGGTAGACAATGGCGCGACTGTTATCGAAGATGACGATGATAACGGTGTAGATGATGATGATCTTGAAACTGATTACTTTGATCTTGGCGATCTTAATAAAGTTCTTGATCTCGATCTTGATTAGAAAGGGAGCATGAAACATGGCAGTAGATAACGCAACAATTCTTGATAAGTTGTATCTTGTTGGTTCTAATGATTACCAGCAGCGCATCCCACTTACTACGCAAGGTGGCATTGCTAACACGATCAAACATCTTGAACATCCCGGAAACGGCAAACTCTTTAATGAGCTTTTAACCAATTTTGTAAACCTTATTGGGTTGCAACGTATTATTTCTAAGCGTTGGGATAATCGCCTTAATATCTTTAAAGGCGAAAAACTCAATTACGGTTCTATGATCGAAGAAGCCGCGCCGCAATGGCTTAAAGCTCACACGTATGACCCTGATTCGGCGAACTTGTTCACGAGCGATAACCCCGAATTTACCGTTGTTTATCACACGGTGAACCGTGAAGATAAGTACATCGTAGATGTAACTATCCCTGAATTTCGCAAGGCGTTGCGCGATGAATTTGGTCTTAACAAACTTATTAACGCGATCATGCAACTTCCTATTAACTCTGATAACTATGATGAATATGTATGCATGATGCAGCTTTTCGCAGAGATGAATGATGCTTATGATCTCTTCACGGTTGGGCTTACTGCGGCACCTACTACTGAAGAGACGGGCAAAGACTTTTTGACCAAGTTGCGCACGTATGCCGAACTTTTGACGTTTCCGACCTCAACTTATTCAGCGGGTGCTTTTAATATCCCTGTTTTTGCAAAATCAGAAGAACTTGTTTTGCTCATTTCGGCTGAATGGTCTGCATCAGTTGACGTAAATACGTTGGCTAGTGTTTTCCAGCTTGATAAGGCTGACATCAAGTACCGTAAGGTAGTAGTTGACCAGTTCCCTATCCCTGATGTTGGGGCAGTGTTGACTACCGAAGATTTTTTCGTTGTGCATGATTATGTTTATCAAACTGATAGCTTCTACAATCCAGATCAGTTGCGTACTAAATACTTTTTGCATCATTGGGAAGTAATCAGCGCGTCCCCCTTTGTGCCTTGCATCTTGTTTAAGGTCGGAGCTGGTACCAATGTACCTACGCTTACGCAAGCGGTTACATCCTTTAATTTGTCTGCGCAGGCTGATACCGTTGAACCTGGTGGAACTGTTCAACTTACGGGAACTTTGAACGGAACGCTTACACCAGCTGGTGATTATAAGAACATTGAGATAGCGCCTGATTCTGCTTTGTTTACCGTAGTGGCAGAACGCACTACTGGTGAATCTGGATCAGAGGTTACATCTGCGGTTGAACTTAATGAATTTACTTATGTTGACCGTTTGGGTGTATTGCACGTTCAGAAAGACACGCTCGAAAAGAACGATAAACTTACCGTTACGGGTGTATCAACCTACATTAACCCATCTGGGACTACTACGGTGTATTCTGATACGGTTGAAATCACTATCTCTTAGTGTTATATTTACGTTAAGCGTAAACCTTCCTTTTACCTTCTCTTTTGAGCTGATACCATTTGAGCCGCGGAGTTTTCAAGCTCTGCGGCTCATTTGGTTATAGGAGTAAAAAACATGAATTTTCCGAACTTGCCAAAATCAACTAAGTTTCCTGAGCTGCAAACAGTAGACGTTTACTCATATCAAAATAATTTCGTTTACACACGATGGGGTGAAGGGACTAAGATTAATCTTTACGCCGTGCCGTGGGATAATGAAGTAAACGCGATCTGGTTTGATGATGAAACTAAGCGCGATCTTTATTTTGAGTCTATTGAAAGCGAATCAATAGAACTTACTACTGCTTTGCAGATGCTACCTGATGGAACCGTAAAGTTACCTATCCCTTTTGATGTGCTCGCTCAATATAACTATATAGAGGTTATTTTTCCTGATTTTACGAGCTTACAAGAGCCGATAGATTACGAAAAATCTAACGGTGTAAAGCGTTGGTATTACTTTATCGATTCTATGGAAATGAAAGCTCCGAGCGCAACACTTTGTAATCTTACACTTGATAGCTTTGTAACCTTTTCATCACGCATTGAAATATCTAATATGCTCTTAGATCGTGGTCATTATCCCGTTGCTCAAACGGATGTAGATAAATACCTATCAGACCCGATCAGTAACAATGGTTATTTGTTAGCACCTGATATTTCGCTTGGCTCGCTTAATCGTGTAAGCGCGGTAAGCGATATTGTACTTAATAACGGAACCATGTACGGTGTTTTTGCCACCACAGCAGATATTGATAGTTCTTTTGGTTCGAAAGCTAACAATGATTGGAAAACGCCTAGTTATTCTTGGGCCTCTTCTGATGGTATTCCTGGTTTGATGTTATTTGCAACACCAGCAAACGATCTATCATCCTTTTTTAATACTGTTAATACTACATATCCTCAATTTTTGCAGACGATACAAGCATTTTATTTGGTTAGCGACAAGCTCATACAGCTAGTTAGCAGGCATACTCTTTTTGGTTACCCCGTTTATACTTTATCAACTAAAAATGTTAGTGTGCCGCTTATCAAACTTGATAAATCAAAGTTTGGCTACCCAAAAGAATACGCTGATCTTGCTAAGTTATATACCTATCCATATGCAATGTTAGAGATTACCAATGAACGCGGGCAAACGACTCAAATACAAGTTGAAGATACTACGGGAACATTAAACGCATATATACGTTCTAATTTCATGCCGCCATACATGGGCATAATTGCATATATCTTAGGATATGGCGCAGAACAAGAACGAGCTATCATCTTTAATAACTTGCAAGAAAATAACGCAGTTGTTGAAGGTGTCTGGTATAAAACGCTCATGGAATGGAGCATACCAAGTTATCAAATTGTGCAATCTAGCGCTAAGCAATATGATTACTCTTCATTCTATGAACGCAACCAACAACAATTATCAATTGATAATTTCTATCAAGCTACTGTTAATAGTGCTAATACGGGCAAAACCAATGCTGATGCATCAGCTGATACATCAGTAACTAATACTGCGAATAGCGGGCGTACATCGAAAGCTAATCAATCCTTATCAGTAGCAGCTAATGCGGCAACGGTTGCAACATCTAATGCAGCTTCTACTGAAATTACACGAATTGGTAATGCAACCAATCAGGCCGCGCAAGCATATGACGCTGGTTTGCAACGCGGTGTGCAAGAAGCTGACGCTCAAGCAGTAGGTGCAACAACTATGAATAATGCACTAGCTGGCACCCTATCAGGAGCAGTACAAGGCTTTGCATCAGGAGGACCAGCGGGTGCGGTAGCTGGATTAGTAGGCGGTGTGGCAAATGGTGTGCTTAATGGCGTAAATGCGTCCGTCATGCTAAACGCGGCCAGCGAAAAAGTTGAATTATCTATTAGTAACTCGCAATCTAAAGTTACGAGTACCAATAACACCAACACCAGTGTTAATAATCAACAGACAGAAACGCAAGCAAAAAACACGCAAACTATGAACAATGCGTCAACGTCGCAGAATAATAATAATGTGAACAATGCTAATGCTAACGCGCAGAATAGCGCAAATACTGCAAAAGCAAATGCAAAACGATCACAAGACACTGCAATAACTAACGCTGGTTTATCCAAGTCAACGGGCGAAGCTGGTATTATCGCTGGCCTTCGCCAAGCTGGATTAGGTGCTCCTACAATCTTTGGTAATCCAACAGGAGATATTTATAATGTAGCTATGCCACAAGTTATTAGTGCAAATGTTGTTACGCAACCAATGAGCGCAATAGCACAAGTAGGCGATCAGTTCCTACGGTATGGTTACATGCTTAACCGTTATGTTCAGCCTACCAAAATGCAAATTATGAAGTCATTTAGTTATTGGCAATCGCAAGATGTGACAATTACACCAGCACCAGGAGTAATAAAAGACGCTATAATGGACATTAAACAAAGGTTCGCCGCTGGTATTACCCTTTGGAACAAACCATCAGAGATAGGAAAGGTTACGATCTATGACAACTAATGTAGAAATTAACGAAGCTCCTACTATTAGACCTATTGAAGAATTGTTGAAGTTGAATAGTTATTCATTAATGAATGATGCTGAAATTGATAGTGTTATCCAATATAAACAACAGATCGCCTATAACGAAGGACTATATCAGCAACAAATTACAGATCAGCAGCGTTTAATCGAAGCGCAATGTGATATGTACAAGTCACAGTCTGAACATGCTAACTATATGTTAGATCAACTCATCCAAGGAGGTGTAAATCTCGAATATGTCCAAGAGTAGAAAAAAACACCAAGAAAAGCAATGTAGCACACCGCTTAATGTTTACTGGCAATCACAAAACTTTAATCAGTTGGCATTTGTTGCGTATCGTCAACAACTTTTATCTTTGGCGTTATCACGCTTCCGATGGGAAGGATTGCCATCTACATGTAACGAGCGTTTTTTAGAGTACACACTTCTTTTTAATGGGTGTGCAACTATTGCATTCCCCAAAAAACAAAAGGGTGTGTTTTACTCTACACAGGCAGTAGAACAAACCCCGCCTAATGTATATGACAACCCTAGCAAGTGGCGTAGTGTTGGTAATAATGGATGGAGCTTTAACGTAACCAACAAAAACGGTGTATTTTTATATGACAATAAATTACGTCGTTCAATTCTTACTACTATTGATTTTTTCGCGCTTGAACTGCAAGACATAGCAGCTACACGCCGCTTGAATCGCATGCATCAAAAGACCCCCTACACGATTACAGCACCACAGGGAAAAGAACTTGATATTGTGAATGTATATAAACAGCTCACAGGAAACGAACCAGCAATGCTTGGCTATGATTCAATGATGGATGATATTAATGTTGGTACCATCAATACACAAGTTCCTTTTATCGGTGAAGAACTAGACGCAGCCGAGATTAACACATGGTCACGTATTTATGCATTTTTGGGTATTCCATCGCTACCATTTAAGGCAGAACGCCAAGTAGAGGATGAAGTTAAAAGCAATAAAGCACCATCTGAATTATCTTTACTCGACCCGCTTTCATGTAGGCGTGAAGCAGCAGAAAAACTAAACGCAAGGTTTAGTAAATACTTAGCTGACCCGATCAGAGTATATTTTAATCGTGATATTGAAACCGATAATTTTAACGCTCTACACACAATTAAAAACTTCATCGGAGGTGAAAATAGTGATAATTCCTAATTATGAACCATGCAACACCCCTGATGAATTTTTCAACCCGATCACAATTACTTTTGGTGAATTGTATGAGGGCGGCTTTATTGATTTTAGTGACCCATCTTGGAAATGGGACTCATACGATCAAGAACAGTTTGAACGCATGAACAGAAAGATCATGAATAGATTTTACTATCGTGAGATTGGTGTTATTCCTCCTGGACGTTGGAAACTAGAGTTTTTACGTATCATTAACGAGACTATGCCAAAATTAAAGCCTTTGTATAAATATATTGCTGATGATGGAAATATCCTAAGCGATAGTGATACGTTTGGTAAAAATCGCACGATTTATAGTGATTTCCCTCAAACCATGCTAGGAGCTAATCAAGACTATGCAAGTACGGGTGAAGATAATGAATTTGAAACTATCGTACAAGGTGATTTTTTAACTAAGGCAGAAACAATAGCAACACGTTATAATGATGTAGATGTAATTTTGTTGGATAGATTAGAGACGTGTTTTTCTAGTCTAATTAGTCTGAATATGAATGGATTTTAACATGAGCAATGTATATGATCTAATCGCTACTATTATACCATATAGTGCATTTGTAGCATCTGCACCTGAAATTCCTAAACTATACTGGGATGTTAAATCTCAAGAGCAGCGAATTAAAAACATTTGTTGCGAGCTAAAAAAAGTTATTGAGTATTCTGAACTTACCGCAGATACCACTAATCAACTCACTGAAAAAGTTAATGAGCTCACACAACTTTTTGAACAATTCCAAGAAAGCGGTTTTGATGATTATTATGAACAGCAAGTTCATCAGTGGATAGAATCTAATCTTTCATTCATTTTTGAAGAAACAGTAAAGCAAGTTTATTTTGGCATTAATGAACAAGGCTATTTTGTTGCATACATTCCTGATAGTTGGAGTGATATTATTTTTGATACTGGAGCAGATTATACGCTTGACACCTACGGGCGCTTGATTTTGCGCTGGGATGTAGATAATCAAAATGAAACCGTTAACCAAACACCAGAACCTAACAGCAAAGGAGTAAATTAATCATGAGCGTAAGAGAATATATTGGCGCACGTTACGTCCCTGTTATTGCAGACCCTATTGAATGGGACAATACAAAGGTATATGAACCATTAACTATTGTTTCACATGAAGGAAATAGTTACACATCACGCCAAGCAGTACCAGTTGGAATTGATATTGCTAATACTACATTTTGGGCTCTAACAGGTAATTACAACGCGCAAATTGAGCAATATCGTAAAGAAGTTGAATCTATGCGCGAAGATGTTGATAAAAACACAATGGACATTGGAGACGAGACTACAGCGCGTGAAAACGCTGATGCGCAACTTCAAACTAATATTACAGCAGAAGCTACAGCGCGTGAAAACGCTGATACGCAGCTTCAAAACAAGATCACTAACCTTCATGTAATTTCGTTAGAAGATCTTGGAGGTAAAAAAGGCGATTCTAATTTTGATAATGCTGCACTTATTAACGAACACTTTACCGCTGATAATGCATTTGATGAAGTTTTGCTCATTCCTGAAGGTGAATGGTACATTCAGAGTACAGTGAATTTTTCCTACTGCGAAGTTATTGGTTCTGGTGTTATTTGCTGTGGTGATAATTTTACTGGCACGCCATATGTAACCAGTGATGGTAAAAATCCAACACCAGCGGTAATCATTGGTTTTGGGTTGGAATCTTCCTATACTTTTGATAATGATTATTCAACTTTCATTAAAAATAAAAGTTGGAACCTTAACATTGATTGTAAATTAAAAGCTGGTGTATCTGGGTTAGTAGTTCATCGAACATGGTCATGCTATGTTAATGCTTTTATTCGCAATGCAATTGCATATGGTATTTTTACTGGCCTTTATATAACTGAATCAATAATTGATGCAAATATCGGTATCTTTGGGCAACATGACACAGAAATTGTAGGAAATACTGGTGTTGCGTCAAGAAGTGCAGACTACATGCTTAATAACATTGTAACGATGCATTATCTTACTGGTATTGAGTTTTTCACTGCTAATACCGTTCTTAATTATTGGCATGGTTACGGTTATTATGATGCTGCATCGAGTGGTGTAGGTATTAAATTTTCGCAAGTTGGAAATGTAACTATTAACACAGTTTTTAATGATGGATGTCCTAGATGTTTTGATTTCACGCCTGGAAACTTTAGAAGAATTGTATCAGTTGTTAACTACAGTGAAACAGGTAGAACAGATACCAATCAGCTATATCTTATTTCACACTTTGATGCATCTTGGAATTGGCTTACTATTGATAATTTAGAAATTCCTTTTATACAAGATGATTCAGTGATAAAGGCTTTTGTATGCCGTTATTTAGCAGAAACGATTAATCAACATCACCAAGGTCCGAAACTTAACCATCTTAAAATCAATAACTTTAACCTTAAACGAAAAGTTATTTTTAACAATACTTCTGATCCTAATTGGCAATACTTCGATACTTGGAATCTTCCTATTTGCGCAACCCCGTATATATCAATTAGTGATAACTCATCGTTTACGCAAAATGTTCTCAAATCTAAACATATATTTGGACTCACAGAAAAACCAGGTTCAATTGAGCTTTCAACTTTTGATAACCGTACATCTTTTAGCACGAGTGATTCAGGTTTTACACTTCATGTTAAAGGTAATAACTGCATCGTTGAAAATTCTGTTATTTCGCAAGGTGGGGAAGGTTCAACAGCCGTTAATGTAAATGTTGCTTTGTTTAATGCAGCTTACTCAACAGTTAACCTATAATCAACCTCGCTAACTCTATTCCAAGACCTACTCACTTAATTGTGGGTGGGTCTTTTTTTGTGTTCGTTTGATCGTGCTTAGTTTGGTCTGGTCTGGTCTGGTTGAGTTGCGTGTAGCCGTGTTGTGTTTGGTGTGGTTGTGTCACGGGGCATGTGGTGCGGTTTGGTTGTGGCTATC
>ERZ773225.4888-NODE-4888-length-10312-cov-14.064639_pt1 | contig 10312 bp, 5 predicted proteins | sample MGYA00580993_ERZ773225 | MGnify/ENA primary metagenome ERZ773225 (study PRJEB29015, sample SAMEA2737748) | human gut metagenome | biome: human gut; feature: human-associated habitat; material: faeces | place: China | collected 2012 ... | reverse complement strand
TATGAAAAAGAAATTTTTTGCTAATTTATGGTTGACTTTTCATAGCTGGTCTCCTCATATAGTCCTGATTATACATTAAATGCTTCTTTAATGATTTGCGGAACAATATTTTTATACCATAGACATTCTTCTTTCTTTTCCTTGGCCTTAATTATTCCACGTAATAAGCAACCATTACAATATCCTGCATTTTCACACTCACGACATTCACTCGAATGCATTTTAGGTGCCTTGGTTGTGTAAATGACATTTAGCAAATCCGCATTCCGTTCAAAAATATGCTCTATATTTTCTTCCAAAACATTTCCTATACTTCCATTACAATAAGACATATCATCCATTGTACATATTTTTATGTACCCTTTGGAATTTATTACAATATGTGAAGTTATACAACCACAGTTGATTTGTTTATCAAAATTGCTTGTGATAATATTTAAGAAATTATCATACTTAGATACAATCTTCTGAAGTTGTTCTTCTGCTCTTAAAGCATCATTTGTATCTAAATATAGTTGATTATTCCTATCCTGATCATTAGCCCTCCCCAACGATACAACCGGGCTAACTGCATACCTTGCTACTCCCAAATTATGTACCCAGTCAGCAATATCAACAATCTCGTCAATATTCTTTGGTGTCAAAATGGTTGCCACCCTCAGCAATATTCCTTTTTTAGCCAATTTAATAATATTATATTTTACTTTTTCCAGAATATTTGGTGTCTTTGTGAACCAGGAGAAGTAATCTTCACGAAGACTATGCAGATCAATCTGAACATAAACCTGTTTCTTATTTTTCTCTAATATTTCCATTAGCCTATCGCTAATTTTTACACCATTAGTCAATAACGACACCTGGTCAAATCCCAATGCAAGGGCATGACTCATAATACTCTCTATTTGAGGATGCGTTGTGGCTTCTCCTCCTGTAATTTCTATAATTCGAACACCAATTTTTTTCAAATCATTCAAAATTTTCTTTACATTGTTTATGTCCATAATTTCATAGGGTATCTCACCAAAATTACCATAGCAATGTACACAACGAATATTACACTTGTTTGTTATTTCAATAGATGCAACCATAGGCGAAACGACTTTTTTATGCATATCTACTACATTTCGCTCTATTGGATCATGCTGAGTAATAACTTTTAATGCGTATTGTTTGGAAATTATTTCAAAAAAAGCATCTAACTTTTTCTTGATGGAAGCACTTTCTTCTCCATATTTGGCACATAGTAGCCGAATAATATCATTATATGTATTAGTGCCATCGACTAGTTTTATGATTTCTGCCGCTGTTTCATTAATTCTATATTGCTGTATATCTTCTTTCATCACATGACGATTCATTCTATTCATATTTATAGAAAGATTAATAATATTTCCTGGATATCTAACAATTTTTAAATTATAATTCCAATATAAATATTCGTTCATTTTTTCTCCTTTTGCCAAAAGAATCAAGTTATTATCCAAAGATAATAACCTGATTCTTAGTTTTTGCTGCGTCTTTTACCTTAGATTACATTTGCACCAGACAGTGCAGAAAGAAGTGAAACTCCAATACCGCAACTAGCACATCCTAAACATCCCCAGCATCCAATGTTCATTGTTGTCATTTCAGGATTTGTCATGGTCTATCCCTCCCTTCCGTCTATGTAAGTATACATATTATTTAGAAATGTACATTTAACTTACTGCACTCTTTCTGAATTCTATAATATCAAAAAGGAAACTTTATTTTTTCAACATGTAACTATATCGAATATACATGTAACATTTTCCAAACTATACTCAATTCAGAACAATCAGAGCAAGTTTCGCCTGAGTAACTCAAAACTCACTTCGTGACTTTCGATTTTCCGGCAATCTTGATGGGGATTCTGCTCCCCATACCCTCAGATAATACATTTTTCACTAATATGCAGACGTGGCTCCTGTAAAAAACAGTCGCATCGTGATTATATCTATCACGAAAAATCCACATATATTTTTATTTTATTACCATCTGGTATTTTCAAATCGGCTTATATATAGAGATATCTTTATTTTGAAAGGAACTATAAAATGGCACGACCAAAGAAAGATAAAAACTTACGGCATACTCGTCATATCATGCTCCGTCTCACCAATACTGAATATGAAATAATTGCAAAAAACGCAAAAGCAGCAAGCCTCCCGTTAGCAGAGTATGTCCGTAAACAAATAACAAATAAAAAAGTAATTGTGAAATACGAAATTGTGGCAGATCTACCAGCGTTAAAAAAATTAATTGCTGAATTTGGAAAGATTGGTAGCAATCTGAACCAGATAGCTCGTTACTTTAATACTGGTGGACTCCATTCCCAAGAAATGCGCAACGAAATCAAAAAGAACATTGCTGAAATTTATAAATTAAAATATGAAGTAATAAAACTGGCCGGAGATTTTACCACTGTCAATGCAAATAATAGAAATAACACAGGAAAAACTAATATGGCAATCCTGAAACATATTGCAAGCAAGAATGCCGACTATGGAGAAGCTGAACGCTATCTGATTTTCCAACATGATGAATATACGCAAAAACCAATTCTTGATGATAATGTGAATATGCTTCTTCGTGAAGAATATTATCTGGATGGTATAAACTGTGATCCGTTTACATTTGATGCAGAATGCCGGGAAACTAACGCTTTCTTTCATAAAAATCAATCTTTTAATGATATTAAGTCGCATCACTACATCATCAGCTTTGATCCTAAAGATCAGGAAGAACATGTTCTGACCGGAAAGCAGGCACAGAAACTTGGCGTAGAATATGCCAGAGAGAATTTTCTTGGGCACCAAGCTCTTGTCTGCACCCACACTGATGGTCATAATGGCAGTGGAAATATTCATGTACATATTGTAATCAACAGTGTGCAAAAGTATGATACCGCGCCACAACCCTATATAGAATTTGACTGGGATTCAAAAGCTGGATACAAACATCATCTTTCTGACAAATACCGAATTTACTTAAAACAAAAAGTTACGGATATGTGTCATTCCAATGGACTAAACCAATTAGATCTTCTGACATCTGCGGAAAGAAAAATATCCGAAAAAGAATACGGGGCAAAACGCAGAGGTCAAAAAATCTCGATGAACACAATACAGAACTGAAAAAGAAAGGACTTACTCCAAGACAGACAACATTTCAAACGGAGAAGCAATACCTTCGTGATGCGATTGATACTGTTGCTTCACAGGCAACATCACAAGAAGAATTTTCCAGATTGCTGGCTGAGAAATATAATATTACATTTAAAGTCAGTCGTGGCAGATACAGCTACCTGCATCCTAATCGTCAAAAATATATTACCGGAAGAAATCTCGGAACACTTTATGAAGAAAAGCATCTTCTGCAGGTATTCAAAGAGAACTCTAGCCGGCAACAAGCAGAAAAATCACATTCTATCGAAAGACCAGTTACAGATTTTTCAGAACAGTCAAAATCGTCAGCTTCTATCCAACCTGACGAAACTACACACTCTTTCCTTTTTATAAAATCTGATTTACGACTTGTAACAGATTTACAGCACTGTATCAAGGCACAGCAAAGTCAGGGCATACGCACAAAAAGTAAAGCTGTCTAATCTTAAGATGATGGCTCAGACAGTTGCCTATGTACAGGAACATGGTTTCCAGCGCAAGGAAGATTTAGATACTTCTCTTTCCAATGCCTATGCTCAAAGCACTGACGCCAGAAATACTCTGAAATCCACAGAAGACGCTTTAAAAAATATAAATGAACAGATTCATTACACCGGACAATACCTTGCCAACAAAAACATATATGCTGATTATCGAAAGAGTCATAATAAATCTAAATTTTACGAAGCTCATCGGGCTGAACTTATGCTCTATGAGTCAGCCCTTAGAATACTGAAAGAAAAATCTAACGGAAAAAAATTACCTACTTTGAAAATGTTACAAGAAGAAAAAACGCTTAATAAAATTGCAGATTTCCCAATGGGAAAAACTTGATACCTTCCGTCAATATGAACGAAAACTTCGTACAGTATGCTCCAATGTTGAAAGTATCCTTCATCAGCCATATATAGAAACACCGGTGCAAGAAAATTCACACGAACATTCCTTGTTTTAACCCAAATTTTCGATTGAAAATATATTCTTATCCGTTATTCAGAAATATACATAAGTCATTATAAAAGTGATAAAATTTGACAGCAGAAAAATATATGTTTATATTTTTTCTGCTGTCTTTTTAGAGAAAGATTATGTATACACTACTATCTTTTTAAAATATACTTAAAAGTATTGCCTTATACCATTGATTTTCTAATTAATCTCTCTGCTTCCTTCTACAAATTTAAAATAATCATCTTTCCATAAAACACAGCACTTATATCCTGTACTCTTATATTTAATCCCTTCAATTCCAATCCTTTTACAACAGGATGCTACAAAATTGGAAAGTAAATATTCTTTCACTATTTTTCCGTTCTCATTCCCTGCAACGAAACGCAAATGATCAAGAAATTTATTTGATCCTTCAGATAAATCCAGCATCTTTGCATCTTTGATTGGCTTGAGTCCTGCTATCTGAATGCATGGTTTTAATTCTTTATTATGTTTAATGATTTCCATTACCGCCCCCTCTTTTGTTTCTGCAATATAATAGCAACTTTCTCCAATCGCATTATATCGTCCATGTGAAGTTACATTAACTGGTGCCTTCATCATCTCCTGGTCTAAAAATGGTCGTTCTCCATTCTCTAGTTTTCTTGCATGATAATATGTAATATCATCAAAATTAACTAACTTATTCCAGCCTTTAATAATGTTAAATATCTTCTTACCAACAGGATGCAAGATTGCAAATGTCCTGTCTTCATACAACTGACTCTCAAATGCAAGCAGCTCATCAAGTGAAATAGCTTCAAAAAGTTCCTGTGAACTTCTCATAGTTACATTCTGTTCTTGAATCAATATACATTCTGACAAATTTTTGTGATTCGTATTCATAGTCATTGTTTTGTCCTTTCCCCCAAAACTTTAAGAAATAAAGTTACCTAAGCTGAGGAGCACTGTTGAGATTCAGCTCATTCAAAAAAAGCCGTAATAAGCAAAACAACTGACGATTCCAAAAATGGCCAAAATATCCCGCTAGCACACTTTACATTCAGCGATGGCATGCCTTTTTGTAAAACTCTGCTATGGTATCTTTTTCCTTTTCTAGAATCAGGATTACGATATTTTTTATTTTTTAATTCCACTAGGTTAAAGTTTTATGATAAAATAAATTATCAGTACCTTATGAAATAATTGAACCACATATCTTTTTTTCTGTCAGTGATATCGTGGTGCCAAATTAGTGCCAAGGAGGATTATATGCTTTTCAAAGATGTTCTTCATATTCTTCAAAACCAGGTAGATTCTATCGGAATAACTAATACGTTGTTATATACAATGTTATTTACAGACACATCTCTTCATGATGCAGAAGTTTATACAGATAGAGCAAAAAAAAGCTTTAGCAACCGTGGTCTGGCCGGAGATGTTAGTTGTGAATTCTGCAATACAGAAGGGTTTCCCCAACTTGTAAATGCCATCCAGCAAAAATATCTTCCTTTAACTCACCAGCACACATATATTTACAGCCAGCTCAAAGATCTGGTAGAAAACTGTGAGTATCTTCCCTCATCACATAAGAAAAAACTCCTGGCTTCATGCTCTCCAGATAACCCCTATCAGCTTTCCCGTTTTATAGCAGCCTGCCTTCTCTGTGCAAGCTACCAAAGCAATCAACTTTCCATTCTCCAAGAAAAAGGAAATGAATCTTATACTTTTGGGATTGATTTCATGAATTTAGAGTGTCAGATTCTTTCTGCACCATTATCAGAAGAAATATGGAAAGGTTCACAACAATCATTTTTGCAGTCACATGCAGAGGGAAATCGTTTCCACGACCTGAATATCATTGAAAGATTGCTTCCTAAGGGATATGTATCAGAAAATGTTTTCAAATTTCGGGGAAAAGAAGAAGACGGAATCATCCGCTCTTTAAAAGATATCTGTTCTGAAGATAATACCGACATTGCCGTAACGGGTGAAGGCGGTATTGGAAAAACCACCTTTCTCCAGCAACTTCTTGAAGATGAATTTCTGGATAACAATAAAAAACCTGCCAAATATAAAACCGGACGTCCTATCCCTGTTTTTATCGAACTTAGACACTGCCCTGCTTTAATAGAAAACTGGTATGAAGACCAATACAAAAAAACCAATTTTATCACCCGTTATATCGGACAGCTACTTGAGAATCACTGTTCTTTAGACACCGTTTCACAACAGACATTAACCTCTGTAGAAAAAGAGCTGCAGCGCATTCCCTCCAATGGATTACCTCAATATTTACTTCTGCTGGATGGTTTTAATGAGGTCAGTGTTGCTGGAAAGGGAACTTCCCAGTCCTGCCGTGTTTTACTCAGTAATGAAATTACTGTGATACATAAAGAGTACCCAAATATCCGCATCATTGCCACAAGCCGGGAAACGCAGTCTGCCTATTTTACTTCCAGTTTCCGTAATGTAAATCTAATTGGTCTTGAGGAAAATGATATAAAATTACATTTGAAAAAATCTAACTTTTCGGAAGCCTCCATAGGTTTCACACTTTCCAGCAAAGAATTGGTTAAATGCCTGCGCATTCCCCTTTTTCTTTGCATATTTTCATGTGAAAATCAGGCAGATCTTCCTTTTCTCCCTGAAACACGGGGCGAAATTTTATATAGTTTCTTTCACAGGAATTCGTTCTTTTATAACACTCGAAGTCACGCAGAAACCACTCATACAAATCCATTAGACAAGTATCAGACCGCCCTTGTTTTAGATTTTATCCTTCCCTATATAGGATGGGGCATGGAACATCAGGATATTTTTTCACTGTCAGAAACACAGCTGATTCAGACAATACAAAATGGAATGGATATTGTAGAACATATGATTTTATCTGCTTCTTCGATTCCTTATGATGATTTTTCCTATGATCCAGAGCTTTTAAACATAGCTTTTCATTCCCTTATAAAACTGGATAAATATGAGCAAAAAATTATTTCCTGCGCGTTTGATTATCTTGGGCTTTTATACCAATATAATGAACCTGAAAAAATTTTCAGGGAACGTCGTCAATACTCTTTTATTCACCACTACTTTCGTGACTATTTTTCTGCTGTTTTGGACATACAGTTTCTGCGTATGTTGCCAGCCATTGATATAAATGAATTTATGGGTTCAGCCTCTGTATCATATACATACAATTATTTTCTTAATTCCCATTACTGGAATCAAGGAAAAAAAGAGCTTATCAGTGAAGTACTTATGGAACATCATAATAAGCCTGTATTAAATACTAATACAGAAAACTGGTATCTTCCAGGCTATTCTACGGATGAACAGCAGGTCTTAACAGATGCCATCAATTTTTGCCAGAAATATGGATTGACTTACGCTCTTCACTATCTTCTGCATAATATTCTGATGGCAATTGTGTACGGACGTCAGGAATTATCTGGCATGGACTTAACGGGACTTAATTTTAAGCATTATAATATTTTTTCCATACCATGCAGTAAAAAAGGTGCTACATCTACACTTACTGCACAATTTGATCACTCTATTCTTCCTGATTACTTTTTTGAGCCGGAAGATCATGTAAACAGTATTGAAGAATATGCTTATTCCGGTCATCATTGCTTTACTTTGGATGATTTTGGAACCATAAAGTGCTGGGATATTTTTTCCGGTTGTTTAGAATATATTCTTCAATCTGGAGCCCCCAACGGACCATATGATTACTCACCAAACGGACTGATGAAAATATCATTTGATGGTCAATGGCTTGCTGCAAAAGTATATAATAACAAACAAACGGACCATTCTGGCTGCTTATATGTATTTAACTTACAGCAGCCGGAACAGTCTCCTGTTATCCTTCAGCCTTCAAAACTAGGCAGGACTATAACCAGTTTTTCTTTTACATTTGACAGTCAGAGTATTCTATGTTTGTCTGATCGTTACAATATGTACTGCTTTGATATTAAATCTGGAAAAGAATTGTACAGCCAGAATTTTCCGGAATTCATGAAACAGACAGATTTGTATGCTGAATCTGCTTGTTCTACCATATATGCTTTCAGTGGAGAATATGATTGTTTTGATTCTCCTGATTTTTATCCAGAATCTGAGGACGAAGAACCTGTTCCCGATGAACTTTTCTCTGATGACGATATTGATACTGATGATGACTGGGATGAATCCAGTATTCCAATGCCCTGCACTTTACTAAAATGCGATGCTGTTTCCGGGGAAGTAACAGTTTTATATAACTTTACAGGAGAACCCGCTGCTTCTCCAATTGCCAGGTACTTTCCTTCCCTGGATTGTTTCATCTTATTTAATGAACAGACACATTGTCTGGAACGGTTTTCCTGTTCATCAGGATCATCCGAAACTGTCTGGTGTGATATAACCATGGAAAATGGTGATTCTACTCCGTCCGCGATTCAATATTGCCCGGAAAGTCCTCGCCAGTGTTACATTATATATCCTGACTGCTGTTACCATGTTGATCTGATCTCACACCAGCAAAATGGGATTCTTATGAAGTATAATGTTTCCGCATTAAATAAGCTCATAAATGATGATGAAGATATGGAAGAATTAATTTTCTACGCAAATATTGTTCCAAGCTGCAATCGTTTTATCATCCGAAACTCCGAAAATACTTATGAGTGGGATACCGCAAATGATACTTTGCGAAGACGTTATAACACGGCATTATATGACTGCCGGGATTTACTCATTGATAAAATACATCATCTCGGTATTTTTGTCCATCAGTTTAACGGTGTATCCATTTTCAGCGGAAACACACCCAAACTGGTTAATGCTTTCTGTTACCCAAATGCAGAATACTATGTAAGTGGATGTGCTTATCATGAAAGTACCATGAATCTGGCACTCATGTTCAGTAAAGCCAGCCATGAATATATTGAAATTATAAATATTCGTACTGGAAAACGTGAAATTATATATTCTACCCTGCTGGCTCAAGAAACACTGAAAAGTGTACAGTTTCATCCATCCGGTAAATATCTTTTAATTACTTTGGCTACAAAGTGTTTAGAATATAATCTTAATACCTCAGAAACATTTACGGTAAAAGAAACGGAAACAAACGAATTATTTATTGATGGAAATTATACAAACGACAGTGTCCCTCTCATTGAAATTGCTATCGTAGAACATTTTAATTATGATGTCCCCAGGGTTGAACCTCATTGTGACCACTTTGTAGTTCATCGAACTTCAAAAAATACAACTTATACCTTAGACTGGCGGTATTATATGCCAACATTAACGCCCGAAACAGCAAAGAATTTTCTGCATTATAGTTATGATATAGGCGCAGGAGCATCTTATACCAAAGAAGAATACCAAACTTATTGGTGCACTCAGGGATTTTTTCTTCATGATTATCCTTCTGCCCCTGTTTTTCAAGACATTCAATGTATAAAATTTAATGGAAAACGTTCAAAGAAAATAGTTAAAAAATTTGATAAATTACAAATGCTTTACTGCAGGCATGATTTTCCACTTGCCAATCAATATCGAACTGAAAAAAACTGTAACAGTTATGCCTACTGTTCCGATGATTTCTCAGAAGTCATCCAAATACAGGATCATCGTCATATACAATACTGGCATAATTTGTTAACTAATGCACCCTGTTGTGAAAAATATGTATATGATAATGGTACAAATACATCCGATGAACTTTCCTATGCATATGTGGATACAATAATCCCTTGGGATTCAGACTCTGTATTGGCCTGCTATGAACAATACAATCTTATGCAATTAAAAAAATCCGGACATGGCCAATCCATCCAGATTCCGTATACGCCGGGTATTTGTATTATGAATTGCAGTTTTTATAATGTAAGCACAACGGATGAATTATTGGAAATAATAAAATACAATGGTGGTAAATTTTAATTATTTTTCTGTTGACTAAATCTATTTCGATGCCAAAAAGCCTGTCGTACTGTGTGGTGATCTGAATGTCGCACACAATGAGATTGACCTGAAAAATCCAAAAACAAACCGCAAGAATGCAGGTTTTTCAGATGAGGAACGTGCTAAAATGACAGAGCTTTTAGGTTCCGGCTTTACCGATACCTTCAGATATTTTTATCCGGATGCCGAGGGTATATATTCCTGGTGGTCATACCGTTTTAAGGCTCGCGAGAAGA
>ERZ773225.4878-NODE-4878-length-10328-cov-19.348389_pt1 | contig 10328 bp, 10 predicted proteins | sample MGYA00580993_ERZ773225 | MGnify/ENA primary metagenome ERZ773225 (study PRJEB29015, sample SAMEA2737748) | human gut metagenome | biome: human gut; feature: human-associated habitat; material: faeces | place: China | collected 2012 ... | reverse complement strand
TCCAAATTGTAGGCGGTCTTGGGACAGATGTGGCAGATCTCGCATAGTTCCCGTTGGGTTACATAGGCGGGATACTTTGCGGCGATGTCGGGGTAATACTTGGTCAAATCCATGTGCAGCACTCACTTTCTTGTTCATCTGTCATTGGTAGGTGAGATACTTCACTGGTGTGTAAACTGTTGACTTTTGAAATGAGTTCAAATAAAATTAGGATGACAAATCAAATTGAGATTTGCGTTTTCGTAAAAAGGGATGGGTGTTAAACTCCTCGATCTGGCGTGCAGTTCTATCCTTGTTCTATCCTCCGGTCATAATTGGGGGCAAAAACGGGAAGAACTCGGAAAACCCGGTGGGTTCAAATAAAAGCGAAAAACGGAAGCCAAAATCCGCAGTATACCGCAGCTTTTGGGCTTCCGTTGTGTACTTCCATCTTCGCTTAATTTCCACCAAAAGTCATAAGCGGGAAATGACTCGAAATCAGTTTGCGAGCAATCGCACATGGGTTCGAATCCCATCCTCTCCGCCAAAACGCCTTGGAACTGAATAATTCCAAGGCGTTTTTTATAAGTTGCGTTTTACGTTCATTTTTAGTATAATTTAGTTGATAACTATACAGAAGGAGTGATTTTATGGGTTCAATGATTTCTCTTGGTGTTGGCAAAATGGAAATTGATTGGGGCAAAAATAATATGTTTAGAGATCACTCTGCCTTGTTCACAGATGGTGATATTAAAGATATACCATATTATTATGCTGGTCCTGAAGAAAACGAAATAATAACCGAATACCATGAGGGCTTTTCAAGAAATCTATCTTTGATTAAGCGAAGATTAGATTTATTGGGATACTCCTTAAAAAAAGTGGAAAAAATTTATAACGATGCTTTATATGAGTGCTCAGAATACGGGTACAATTTAGACTTATCATTTGATTCGTTTTCTAAAATGCTACGAGAACTCGATATCAGCAAAATTGACACACCGGGTTTTTCAGTCAATTATGATGAAAACGGGTATGATTTGGGTGAGTTTGTTCAGAGATGTATTCTACCGGAAGAAGAAATCTATAATAGATTACTACAGTCTTGTTCAGCTGATAAACGAGAAGTTAGATATGCCTTGGAAATCTTTTTTGAAAATTTTGATCCATATATTATTTTAAGACTTCTGGCAGAAAACCCTTCTTGTAAAAATCTTGACGTTTATTGGAGTTATGCAGATGTGGTAGAAGGAGGATGGGTATCTAAGGAGTATATTTCGAAGCCATTGCCTCGCACAGAAAAAATCATGATTGTTACTGAGGGTTCTTCAGACACATTTATATTACAAAAAACTATTGAGTCGCTGTATCCTGATATTTCTGATTTTTTTCAATTTATTGATATGCACGATAACTATCCATTTACTGGAACAGGGAGTCTATATAATTTCTGTTGCGGATTAATGAAAATTAATATTAACAATAAAGTGATTGTCGTTTTTGATAATGATGTTGCCGGTCTTGAAAAATATAATAAATTAAAAGCTATGACACAATTGGATAATATGCTTATAACCAAATTGCCAGACCATGAAGATTTTATATCTGTTGAAACCATTGGCCCACTTGGGACAGAACAAGGAAATATTAACGGAACTGCTGTTGCAATAGAATGCTTTTTAGATTTTTCTAAAAAAAGCCCACAAGTAAGGTGGGCTAATTATGTTGAGCAATCTGGTAAATATCAAGGTTCTTTAGTCAATAAAGATTCCTATGTTAGAGAGTTTAAAAAAGCAAATTTAACTGACGGAAGTTATGACACAAGTAAACTGATATTTTTAGTTGATTATCTATTAGAACAATGGATTGAATATTAAAGGAGTTTTATATGGAAGTATCACAATTGAAATTTAATGATATGAAAGCTTTGATGGGGTCTATCAGCACTTTGACAACAAAAGAAACAATCGATGAAATTACGATTGATTTCGATTTCTCATCAAAAAACAAGATTGAACAATTACTAAAAACCGGCACAGTTACACGTAATTTACAGGATTTGTACATAGACGAGCTAATAGTAAAAAAATCCGAAAATGAACTATTGACAAAAGGACAATCTCCTTGGGTAAAAACTGATAAAGGTTATGCTTTGACTGCTCAGCCGTATTCCCCACCTCGTTTCTGCGCAACGTTTCAAACAGTAACAACGCTAACTTTTGAACCGCAGACCTATATTGCCATAGAGATAACTTTGGGTAATTTTTCATTTGATTTTTCAAATGCCAGAACGGAAGACTCCGCTGACTATATTTTCTATAAGAATGTTGGAATGATCATTTATCAAAGCAATAACACCATTAAAGTTTTGGAATAAAAAATAGATGCCCCGCCGATTTTCAGCGGGGCATGCTGTTACGGCAAGGGATTAAAAATCGATTTCTTTTGTTATAAAAATCTTTTTATCCTTGCCATATCCTGGTGCCGTCAAGATTTATGCGCAAATTTGTTTGCAGACTCCGGCTGAATGAAGTCAGCCGGCAATAGAGGCGTTGTCCAGAGCCGCCTCCAAGTGCTTCATGTTCATGTATTTCTTGTTGCCCCACTGTGTACCTGCCACATGGCGAAGGCGGGCGCAGACCAGCATCAGGGCGGAGTTGCCGTCCGGGAATGTCCCCACCACCCGCGTCCGTCGGCGGATCTCACGGTTCAGCCGCTCGATCACGTTGTTTGTACGGATGCGGGTCCAATGCTCACTGGGAAAATCACAATAGGTCAGTGTCTCCTCGATGCCGTCCTCGACCTTCTTGGCGGCCTCCTTCAGCTTCATGGCGCGCAGCTCGGCGACCACGGCTTTCGCCTTCTCGCGGGACGCCTTTTTGCTCTCCTGGGCGTGGATCGCCTTGAGCATTTTTGCCACAATTTTGACCTTGGATTTGGGCACAACAGAGAAAACGTTGCGGTAGAAATGCACCGTGCAGCGCTGGTATTTGGCGTCCGGAAACACCTCGCCCACGGCCTCCAGCATCCCCATGCACTTGTCACCGACGATGAGCTTTACGCCGTCCAAGCCGCGCCCACGAAGCCATTGGAAGAAACCGACCCAGCTTGCCTTGTCCTCCTTCATGCCTTCGGCTGCCCCCAAAACCTCACGGAAACCGTCCTCATTCACGGCGATTGCCACCAAAACAGCAACATTTTCGTACTCTCCGCCCCAGTTGCGGCGCAGGTAGATGCCGTCCACGTAGACGTATGGATAGTGCCCGCCCTGCAACGGGCGGTTGCGCCAATCCTCGATGTGAACGTAGGCTTTCTTGTTCAGCTCGCTGATGGTGGCGGGCGAGACCTTGCTGCCCCACAGTGCCTCCGTGATGTCCTCCACCCGGCGCACGGAAACGCCCGCCAGGTACATCTCAATGAGCGCCTCCTCCACGCTGCTCTCCCGGCGGCGATACCGCTCGATGATGGCAGTCTCGAAGGATACGCCCTTGAGCCGCGGCATGTGGAGCGTGACATCGCCGGAGGTTGTGGTGAGATTGCGGTCATAGTGACCGCTGCGGTAGCCCTGACGGGCCTCGCTACGCTCATAGCGGGCCGCCTGCGTCAGCGACTCCGCCTCCTTCTCCAGCAACTCGTTCAGGGTTTCTTCTACACTTCCTCGAACTAATTCTTTGAGCTGCCCCTTGATAATTTCCTCATTCAGCTGTACAATTTTCTCGGACATAGTTTGCTGTCTCCTTTCGAATGTTTGTGTGGTAACTTCATTCTACCAGAGCCTGCAAGCTATGTCTTCTTTTATGCGGTTTTCAATTTGCGCAAGTTATTGTACATTATCCATATCCTTGCATCTTGATATAACCAAGTGCTTCGAGATCGTCACAGTAGGTGTATCCAAGGTAGGCTTTGTGCAGGTCATCTCTGCCAAGGGCGACGAGCATTTGCCACGGATATGGGCTGCAACTGCCATCCTCGGTTTCGGTGCAACGCTCTTTGGGGTACATATACAGTTTATATAAATAATTTCTGTATTCACCTATGATGAGACCGTCACGCTGTTTGCGGAGATAATCGAGTTTTTCAGCTATCTGTTCCTGTGTCAGAACCTTCTTCTTCATCAATGTTTTCACCTCTTTTTATTCTTCTTTTGCATCGGCGCTGTTCATTCTCACGCTCTCGGCGTTGTTTGTATCTAAATTCTCGGATAAGTTCTTTATATCTTCCGGTACGTGGGTTTGATAGTTTTTGCGGTGATGCCATATAGCATATAAATTCTTCTTTCACACAGTACTGGGTGTTGCCCATTCTTATGCCGTGCAATATTTCTTCACGTATCAGTTTATGTATGCGCTGCGGGCTGTGACCGACAAGCTCCGCCGCCGTCTGCGTGGGCAGAGCCTCCGGCAGCTCTGCCCACTGTGAGTTCAGCCACCGCCGAAAGGCTTCGCAGTTTTCCGAGGTGGCTTCAAACATCGGGAGCGGATGCCATTCGGTGCGGTTGGAGAACATGCCGCTCAGCTCCGATAAAAATCCCGGCTCGGTATCCATACGGGCTTTGAACCGCACCGCATCCGCTGTCCGCACCCGATATTTATGGGTTGAGTGTCCCGTGTTTTCGTGCGGGATATAGTTGTTGTCCATCAGATATTTCATTTTCCGCGTGGAGATGTGCAGATACTGGCGAAGCTCGCTCCCGCTCATAAATTCTTTTTCAGTCATATATAAAATCATCCTTTCTGTCAGCAAAAATGCGCCCGCCGTGGGCGCATCATTCTTTTGCTTTATTAAAGATACTGCTGATTACATCGGCGCTTTCCTGTTTTTTGGATTTGTCCAGATGGGCATAGATATTCGCCGTTGTGGACAGATCGGAATGACCGAGGAAGGTCGATACATTCAGCAGCGGCACATCCTGATTGATGAGGATGCTGGCGAAGGTGTGGCGCAGATCGTGAAACCGTATCTTGCGCAGACCGTATTGCCTGATCAGGTCGGCGAACCGCTGTGTGACCCGATTCGGGCGTATCAGCCCGCCGAGCTGATCGACGCAGATATAATCGTCGTATTTGCGGTTGTAGCTGCCCTTGAACATACGGCGGTACAGGTCCTGCTTTTCCCGTTCCTCGCACAGCATTTCATACACCGGATCCGGCAGCGGCAGCGTGCGGCGGCTGGATTTGTTTTTCATTTCCTCCACGGGTTCGACGATAACCTTGCCGTTTTCCTTATACTCAATGATCTTTGTGTCGAGCAGTATGGTTTTCTTTTCCCAGTCTACTCTCGACCACCGTGCGCCCAATGCTTCGCTGCGGCGCAGCCCCAGACCGCCCGCCAGCATGACAGCCGGATAGATAATATCCCCGCGGATAAGCCCGAGCATGGCGATCAGCTCCTCCTCGGAATAGTTTTCTCCGGTGAACTTGTTTTTCTTCGGGCGGTCGATGCGGTCAAAGGGATTGGAGTCAATGAGGCCATCTTTGAAAGCCCGTTTGAAGGCGCTGTGTAGGACGGTGTGGTAGTGGATAACGGTGTTGGCGACTACGCCCGATTCGAACATCCACTCGTAGAAATCCTCAATGTCCTTTGCGGTGATGCTGCCGACCGTCAAATCCTTTCGGGCAGTAAAATACCGCCGAATTCTACCGTTTATCATTCCGCGGTAGCTTTCGGCGGTACTTTTTTGAATGTTTTTCTCAATCTTTTTAAAGTAGGCGCACATATAATCGTAGATTGGGATATCCGAGGCAGGCTTTTTGTTTTGCGCGATCTGCTCGGCGTAGGTTTGTTCAAAGGCTTGCACCACCTCTCGGTAGGCTTTGTTCACCTTTGATTTGTTGGCGCTTTCGGGCAGTCCCAGCGCGCGCCATACGGGTTTTGTCCTGCCGTTCTCTCTTACCTGTATCACGGCATAGAGACGGCCTTTCTTAGCCTGTACGCTGGCTGCAAGTGTTGTTGCGGTATTCATTTGCGTTCACTCCTTTTTTGTTTTTACCGACACGAACAATATCACAACTCACCGCACAAGTCCAGACTTTTTCGGAAGTTTTCTCAAGAAAACAGACCTTTGGGTTCGAACTTGAGGTTTCCCTTTGCCGCAGATAGTCAATGAGCTGCGATTTGGCAATGCGGTTTTCTCTGCCAACCTTCACCGCCGGAAGAGATTTTTCTTTTATCAGCTTGTATACGGTCTTGGTGCTGACCCGCAGGATCTCCGCGACCTCCGCAGCGGTCAGCGCTGCCGGATAGCAGCGCAATTCTTTTTCGTGCTCTTTTTTCGTCATAGGCAATTCCTTTCTCCTACATCGTTATGGTAGATCCGTTGTTTTCCTCGGCGGTCACATCTTCCTCGCTGTCGGCTGCGGCGGTGAGGATACCGACCGCAAGCCCGATAACGGCACCGAGGTTGGAGGCGTTTTCCTGCGCCTCAATGCGTTTTCGGTGTTCCTCCGGGTCCTCGGCAGTGCCGTCAATTATACTGCCAGCTTCCAGAATACCGCGCAGACCAGCAGCGACAGCGCCACTGCCGATACCGACGTGGCTATCATAATTTTCAAAATTCTTCGGTGCAGTTTCTCTATCGTGCTGTCCAGCGTCTCGATACTCTTTGAAAGGGTTTCGGAGCAATTCAAAATAAACTGCTCTTGATTCTTCCCAGCCTGTTCGACGAGGCTTTGCATTTGCGCCACCGTTTTTCGGTTCTCCGTCACCACTTCCCGCACCGTCTTTTCCATATACTCCGCCTCGATATTCTGTATCCGGATGCAGTGGTCGCTCAGTTCCTCCGCCGTCGCCAGCCGTTCGATCATCTGATACAGCTTCGGCTGAAACTCCACCGCATCCGCCAGCAGCTTGCTCTCCCGCTTGCGCTGCTCTATCGGGATCGCATACACCTGCGGCTGATACGGGATCTGTTCCAGTTCGGACAGCGTCCGTGTGTTTTTCTTCCTCAGCATATCCATTGCCGAGTTCTGCTGTGTGCTGTTTTCTGATCGTGAATTCATATTCCAATACCTCTTTCAAATATTTTTCATCGTGCAGGCGGATATCCCTGCACTTCATTCCGCTCGGGCAAGTGAAGGTGATATATTTTCGCTCATCCGTCCACGTGACTTTGTAGCCGAGCCGCTGCATCTCCCGTATAAAATCCGCACGGCTGCCGCTGCGGTTCATCACAAAATCAATATCGGACATCAGCTTGAACTTCCAGCTGTCACCCTTTGCCGCGGCGCGGTACTCGCGGCTTGAAATGTTTGCGCCGTCTTTTTTATACGGTTCCAGAACGCTCAGCCCGTGCTGCTGACAGATACCGTCGCTGAGTGCGCGCAGCTTTGTCAGCGTTCCGGGATTTTGGCGGAGTTTCCTTCCGTTTTCGTAATGCACGGAGTTGATGACAAAGTGGTTGTGCAGATGTGCAACATCGGTGTGCGTGGTCACCAGCACCTCATGCCCCGGCCACGCTTTTTTCGCAAACGCCAATCCGATTTCGTGCACCTGCTCGGCGGTCACGCTTTCCGCCGGCGAAAAGGACTGCACATAATGATAAAAATTCATTCCGCCTTTTTTGTGATGCGCAGTCTTGGTCGCCATAAATTCCGTGAACGCATTTTCGCCGTTGCAGTTTACACCGCTCACCAAGCGGCGGCCGCTGTCCTCGTCCGCAACCTTTTTCTGCTGCAAGCAGTATTCGATCACCGCTTTCATTGCGCTGATGCTTTGATTGGATTCGGGAATAAAACTAACCGTTGCCATTATCCTTTCCTCGCAATGTCCAGCAGCTGCTCGTAGATTTTCTTCTGCCCGTCGATCATATCCTCAAAATTGTATGACCGAAACGCGCCGGCGTTGATCTTTGCCGTGATTTGATTCAGATTGTTGCCGATGCGTTTGAGCTCGATCAGCAAGGGCTTTACATCTTCCGCAACATGAATGGGCGTTTGAAGCGACAGCAAAACGAGATAGTCGGTGACGCTGCGCTCGGCGCGGTTGGCGTTGCGTTCGATGCGTTCTTTTTCGGATTTGGTCAGCCGAATCGTCAGCGTGGTGTCACGCCGTCTTTGTTTACTCATAATTATCACTCTCCATTTCTAAATTCAGTGGGTTCGGGCTGCCGCCCGTAAATGAAGGCGTTCCGGCGAGGACAGCCGGACGCTCTGCTTGCCCCGGACAAAGTCCGGGAAATCGGTAAAACCGACGCTCCCGAAAACGCCCCGAATTCGCGTTGTTTCCTTCGCATCGGTGTTTATCCCTACTCCCCGCCGAAAGCGGCACAAACCGCCTGCAAACCGCCGGCAGGGACGAAAGGAACGCTTGGGACGAACCGATTGGGGGTGCACCGATTTAACCGTCACCAACGGCACTTTCGTCACCGGCAGAAAAGGAATACTCAATTTCCAGCAGTCGGGCGCCGTTGCTGCGGTGACTGCGAAAACGCACGCCGAAATCGGCAAGTCGGTATTCCCAAAGATTCATCAGCTGTTTGAGTCCTCTTGCCGATACCGCCTGTCCTGCGTATTCGTTATACCGTTCGCAAAACTCCGTGTTGCTGCCGCTGTATTTTTTCTGCACTTTCATAAATTCGACCAGCATCTCCATCTCCTTCGGAAGCAGCATTTCCCGATTCTCCATACTGTCGCCGAGCATTTTCCAAATAAATTTCTCTTTGGAAAACCGCAATTCAAGCTGGCGATCCTCCACATCACGACCTGTGCAGTAAAGGGTGGCGCTGTCGGCATTGCGGCGGCTCTTGTCCAACACAAAGGCGGTATCCACTGCGCCTACGATTCCGGTGGTGCCGGTCAGTTTGTTGAACGGATCACTGTCGCCCTGTTTGCGCAGGTGATGCACCAGCAGAAGACAGATACCAAGTTCGTCCGCTAACTGTTTTAATATCCGTATTTCCTCATAGTCGTTTGCATAAGAGGTGTCGATGCTGTTGTTGCGCACAATCTGAAAGGTATCCACGGCAACAAAAACCGTGTCGGGATGCTCTTTCACAAAATACCGTATCTGTTCGCACAGACCGTCGGACAGCGTTCCGGCAGAGGTAGCAAAAAACGTATTGGGCGGCACTTCGTCGGTGATGCAAAGCAGACGGTTCTGCACGCGGCGCAGCGTGTCCTCCAAGCAAAGGTACAGCGTTGTTCCTCTGGCTGTTTTCAACTCCCACATCGGTTCGCCCTTTGCAATGCGCACACACAGGTCCAGCACCCACCACGATTTGCCGATCTTTGACGCGCCGCCGAGGATGCACAATCCCTGCGGCAGCAGCGTGTCGACACAAAACTTTGTCGGCGGAAGTTTCATGTCCATTAAGGTTTCGCCATCGATAACGGCGAGTTTTGTTTTTTCGTCAGCCATACTGAAATCTCCTTATAAAAAAGTAAGAGCAAAAGCAGCGGCGGCGGAACCGATGCTTTCGCTCTCCTATCTATCTAATGGCTGAAAACAGAAAAATCACATAAAATGCTGTGATCGCAAAAATTCGTTTCTGAATTTTTTGTAATTTTCGGTGACAGCGAAACGGTTTTATGGTATACTGATTACGGAAACGAGGTGGCGCGCATGAATCTGATTGAAACAAAACCTGTGGGCGATGCGAATTTTTATAAATTTTCTGTTGATTTTGTAGGCGATGATTTTGTTTTAGACGGCAAAACTTTGCCGCTCGGAATCATCACGCACGATATATTAAACATCCCCGCCGACAAGCTGCTCTACATTTTTAAGACGGGCGATAAACTCAATGATTTGTATAACCGATTGAATGCGGAAAATTACAGCAATGAACTGTTTACAAGCATTCGGGATACCGTAGAAAAAATACTTGATATTATCGAAAAAATAAAACCGTTTTCGTATTTTAATATCAGCGAAGAGTACGAATATATTGATTTGCTTTTCAGCAATGATAAAATCAAAGAGTGGCAGCGCAGCTTTTCCTCCATGCCGATATCGAATATCAATTTTGTTCCCGAAGGCACGGCCATGCATGACCACATTATCGTTCTTACCGAATTCATAAAATCCTACATTTATCTTTGTGCCGACACCTTTAATTTCTACAAGGTTGCGATGATGTATTTTGTAAACCTCACCGAGAACGGATTTCGGGACAAAGTTCTCCTTGCCGGTTTTACAAAAGAATTTTTCGGAAAAGAAGAAGTGGCGGAATGGATCGAGGAACTAAACGCCACTGAAATTACGCACAATTTTACGCTTGAGCCTGGCGTTTGGATGGCGCCGGTTGTCCTTGAAAACAAAAACGGCTCTGCTATGCTCGGCCGCCGAATTCATTTCGACCGTATGCTCAATTTTTATGTTACCGATATGTTCGAGGGGCTTGCCGCCGGACA
>ERZ773225.4875-NODE-4875-length-10332-cov-2.317310_pt1 | contig 10332 bp, 6 predicted proteins | sample MGYA00580993_ERZ773225 | MGnify/ENA primary metagenome ERZ773225 (study PRJEB29015, sample SAMEA2737748) | human gut metagenome | biome: human gut; feature: human-associated habitat; material: faeces | place: China | collected 2012 ... | reverse complement strand
GGATACGGACAGGTGCCCATGCGCACGCCCACCGCCTGGGGATACACGAGCTCAAACGCATCGGGCTCGGGGTCGGCAGGACCGGGAACAGCGGCGCGGGCATCCGCACCGGCACCCTCCGGCTCCGCATCGCCGCGGACAAGCCTGCCCTCGACATCCAGCGAAGCGTTGGCCTCAAACGCCTGCTCGCCAAAGGTAAAGTCCGCGAGCGAAATGAGCTCGTAGTCGCCCGGCTGGGAGTTGTCGAACACTAGGCGGTCGGCATCGAGCTGTGGCATGTCCAGAGCGTCGGTAGGCAGAATACGACGCAGCACGTCGTAGGTCAGATCGGTCTCGACGTCGAAGGTCGGCGCCGTCACCTTACCGCGGCTCACGCCGACATCCATCGCCAGAATGACCAGCTCGCGCGCTCGCGTCATGGCGACATAGAGCAAGCGAGCCCGCTCCTCGAGCGAAAGCTGCAGGTCGTCGTTGCGCAGGCGGGCAAATGCCTCGGCGGGAGAACCCGTCGCGCAGACATCCTCCATGAGCTCTGGCGGCAACCATAGCGACGTGCCCTTACCCTTAAACGCATGCTCAAACTGCTTTTTGACGTCATCGCCCTTTACGAACGTGCCGTCCGCGAGTTTAACGCCGTCGAAGCGTGCCGGCAGCGCCACGACCTGCGCTCCGCCCTCGACACGCCCCATCTGAGCCGCACCCGAGGACTTACGCACGCCAAAGCACTCCGCAACCGCTACGACCGGATACTCCAGACCCTTGGACGCATGCACGGTCATGATGCGCACCGCGCCGTCGCCCTCCTCGTTGAGCGCGCCCGGGGCCTCCTTGCCCGCCAAGAAGCGGTCGAAGGCGAGCGCGATGGAGCGCGGAGAATTGCCGAGCTCGACCTCTGCCTCGGCCACGGCGTCGAGCGCCTTGAGCACGTTGGCGGCGATGGCCTTGCCCTCGGGACCACGCTGCGCCAGACGCACGAACCAGCCGGAGGCATTGACCACGTCGCGCGCGATGGCGGCGAACGAATCGCGTCCCACGCGACGAAGCGCGTAGCGCAGCACCTCGCGGGCACGCGTCACGAGCGGCAAGTCTTGCAAACCCGGCACGTCGAAATCACTCATGATGCCCACGTCGATATTCCGGCGCGAGGTCTCCCCCGTCTCGCTATCGAGCTTGGTCGCCAGCGCCAGGAACTCCTGGGCGCCGAGCGCAAACATCGGCGAGGCGAGCAGTGGCATAAGGCCCTGCGCCGTATCGGCCGGATTGGCGAGTGCGCAGACCAGGGCACGCACCGTCTGCACCTCGGCTGCCTGGGCAAAGACCGAGCCGCCTGCGATCACGCAGTCGAGCCCCTGGTCGCGGAAGGCCTGCGCATAGACATCGGCGTTGGTCATGCGGCCCAGCAGCAGGACCATGCTGCCCTGGGGCTGGCCCGCTTTAACGAGTGCTTGAAATCGCTCCGCAATCGCACGAGCTTTCGCCTGCGTTCGCTCCTGGGTGCTGCCGCCGGCAACGAGCAGCGCCTGGCGGCGCGATGCCTTCGCCTTGAGCTTGTCCTCGCGTTCGTCGCTCGGTTCAAGATCCAAGAACCCCTGCATCAAACCACCGGTGTCGCCGTCAAAGACGCGCGCCACATAGCGCAGCACCTCATCGTGGCTGCGGAAGTTGCGTACAAGCTTGACGAGCTCGCCGGCGGGGGCATCGGACGTGGCGACCGTCTCGGACGCCGTCGTCGAGCCCACCTTGAGCTCCTGGCGACGGAACACCTCGACCTCGGCACCACGGAAGCGGTAGATCGACTGCTGCGCATCGCCTACGGTGCACAGTGCGCGCTCCCCCACACCCGTCAGGTAACGGATCAAATCGACCTGCATCTGGTCGGTATCCTGGAACTCATCGATCATGACCATCTTAAAGCGACCCTCATAGGCCGCTCGGATGGCGGGATAATCGCGCAGCGCCTCGTACGCCATGCGCAGCAGGTCGTTGTTATCAAGCGCGGACTGGTCAGCCTTGAGCGCGCGGTATTCCGCCTCCACAGCACGAGCAAGCCCCACCAGCGCATCGAGCGCCGGACCGCCGCAGGCAAGCACGATATTGATAAATGCATCGGCGGCCTCGGCCTTGAGCAGCTCCACCTGCTCCTTAGGAAACGCCTTGCTCGCCCGAGGCATGCTGCACGACATCATGAGTCGCGCCGCATCCTCCATGGTTTTGCCGCTCGCCTCAAACGCGTCGATGGCATCGAGTGCCACCTGCGCTTTCTCGGTCGCGGCCTTGCTCGCACCCAACGCCGCGCGATAGGCGTCGGCAAGCGCAGAGGTGTCGGCCTGGCCGCGCGCCACGCACACATCGTCCATGCCGCCCGGCAGCTGGCTCGATAGCTCCAGCAGGTCGCGCACCAGACCTTTGATGGTGGTACCGGCGCCAAACGGCCCGCCCTCGCCCGCCATGGGATACCAAGCGTAGAGGGCCTTAAGCGAGGCGGCGAGCTCAGGCGCGGCATCGGGCGCCGTCGCGCGCCCCAGCACATGCTCGACAGCCTGATCCATAAGCTCATCGGTATCGGTGAGCACCGTGAATTCGGGATCGATGCCCAGCTCCAGCGCGTGCGCGCGCAGGATACGCGAGCACATACCGTGAATGGTCGAAATCCAAGCGTCGTCGACGGTCAGGGCCTCTTCGTCCATACCCTCTTCGATAAGCGCGCGACGCACGCGGTCGCGAATCTCGGCCGCGGCATCTTTGGTAAAGGTAATGGCGAGCACCTGATCCAGATGCTCGACAAACGGACCGGATTCGGGCGAGAGCGCGTAGACGATGCGGCGCGTAAGGGTAAAGGTCTTACCCGAACCGGCGCCCGCCGAGACAAACAGCGGACGGTCGAGCGTTTTGACGATCTGCAGCTGTTGCGGCATCAAAGTCGAAAGATCCATGGTCTACACGTCCCTCCTTACAAACGTTCCTTCGTGGTTATACGAGCAGCGCGCATGCGCGGCCTGAGCCGACGTCGGGTCGACGGCGGCAACGTTGCCTGCCTCGAGCTCGCGTAGGCGCTCGGCGATGCCGGTCTCCACGCGATCGAGTAGCGCATCGAAGTCCATGCTGCCACCCTCGCCGGGGAAACCTTTCTTAAGGCCCGGGATGCGACCGTCGCCGCGCTCTTCCTCGAGCAGCTCGGTGCTCGCGGCGCCGCGCAACGCCGGCTTGCCGCCCTTGGTCGAAAAGTAGAGCGCCGCGCGGGTGTCCAAATCCAGCGCCCGACGCATGGCCTGGGCGTAGATGAGCGTCTGGGTATGTGGCGGCAACCAGCGCGGGTCGTCGATGGGCGCCGTGCCCGATTCCTCGTCGCGCACCGTGGGGTCGGCGAGCTTAAACTCCTCGACACCCGAACGATGCTTGTAGTCGATTACCACGGCGCGATTCTCGGCATCCACGTCAACGCGGTCGATGCGCCCACCGAGTGGCCAACCGGCATACTCGACCTGGAGCTCGTTGAACGCAAACTCCAGATAGCGCGGCGCGAAGGGCGCGAGCGCCTCGGACTCGTAGGCGGGCACGCCTTCCAAATGCGGCAGAATCTCGGCCACCTGACGCTCCTCCACCGGAGAGAGCGGCACCAGCGGGCCCTCGGTACCGCGCTTGCCGGCGTGCTCGGCCAGGGTCTCGGCAAAGACCTCGTGCAGCAGCTCCTTGGCGCGCGGCAGGTTCATGGGCGTCACGCGCTCCATGCCCTCCTGCGGAAGACGCGCATGCAAGTGCTCCAGCACGTCATGGACAAAGTTGCCTTTCTCCATGTTGCCAAAGCCCGCATCGATGGACTGAGGTTTGACGCGATACGAGACGAACCAGCATAACGGGCAGGTGGAATAGGCCTCGATCTGCGAGGCGGACGTCAGGCGCGGCACGAGTGGCGCGTCCTCGCCCTCGCCATCGCGACGACGCAGGACCAAATACGGCACGGCCTCGGCACTCAGATGCTGAGGGGCTTCACAGGTCACGCGCTCGCACTTGAGACCTTCGCCTGCCGCGGGATCGAAGTCCCTTACGATATCACCCTCACCCACGCACTTCGCCTTGTCGGCGCCAGCGGCCTTAGCGTCACCAGTGGCCTCGTCGGCGTCAGCGGCCTTAGCGTCGGCGGCGGCCTTAGCAGCTTCAGCGGCCTCGGTATGCGCCCGCAACTCGGTCCACACGGCAGCCGGATAGCACTCGCGCGCCTGGCGATCGTGCGTCACGCGCGCAAGCGCAACCGGGCCGCGTGCCGCCTGCATCGCGTGGCCAAAGCGCATGCGCAGCAAGGCCGCGGGCTCAAGCGTCACACCCTCGCGACCAAGGCTCGCCGCCAGCGTGGCCAGCGGCCCCTCCTCGTGTGAGAGCGGATAGCTGCCCAGATCGACATCGGCAAACAGCACGGCATCGTAGCTGCCGGGGCGCAGAGCCGCCGCATCGGCAAGCGAAGCAAAACGAACCTGAGCACGTGGCGCACGGTCAACCTCGTAGGTCTCGTAATCGTAGGCGGTGCCACGCTTGTCCACCCTGGTGCGAACGCCATCGAGCACGGGCACGGTCGCGGCCTGCGACACGTCGAGCGCGCGGGCGCCATTCATAAGGATGTCGATGACGTGGCGCAGCAGGGCCACCTCCGCCTGGCGACGGGCCTGGCCATCCAAGCTGCCCAGCGAACGATCGGGCAACGCCTCGGCAACGGCAAGCATGGCCTTGAGCGCCGTCACGGGCCTGTCGCGCCACAGCGCCTGGAACACGTCCGAAACCACACACGGCACGTTCTTAAACCAGTTCTCGTCGCTCGCCGCCTTGCGCGCCCCCCTCACCTGGCCTTGGACACTCTGCAGCAGGCTCTTAACGCCCGCGGTAGTCTTGCTACGCGAGAGACGCATATTCTTATCGAAGGTACGGGCATTGACGGCATCAGCGCCCGAAAGCGGGCTGTAAATCCAGTCGGTAAGCTCCGGCGCGGGCCACCACTCGGTCTTTGACGCCGCACCCTCATCGGCGGCCTTCATGCGCTCGATCAGGCCGGCAAGCGCCGCAAACTGCCTGCCCGCAATGGATTGGGAAAACGCCGTGAACTCAACTGTCTCGGCAGCGATATGACGAGCTGCCAGACGAGAGGCGAGCTCACCGAACAGCTGGGGTGCCCGAGCAGAAACAACGAGCACGCGCACGGGGTCGGCGGGCGTTGCAGTGGCTTTATCGGCCTTGGACTCCTTGTACGCTTTCACCAACTTATCGATGGCGTCCGCATAGACATGAGCACGGGCATGGGGGCCGGCGACCTCAATAAAGGCAGGCTGAGCGGCGGTCCCGCAAGCGGCATCAGACGCGACGGCGTCCTCCCCCAGCGGCGCGACCTCAAACAGCACACCGCGGGCATCAAATGCCACGGCAAGCTCCTCGCGCATCGCCGCCTGCTCGCGGGCAAGCAGCACGACGACCTCTCCCCCATTGTTCGCCACGGCAGACAGTAGCTCGAGCAGTGCGTACGTAAACGACGTGATACCGCGCACGCATACGGCGCGGGTGCACGCCGGCAGGCTATCGGCCAGGACACCGGCCATAATGTCGGCCGCCTCGCAGGGCTCGACCATATCTCGACGGTCCAAACCGTCCGCATATGCGCGCAAAAGCTCGAACACACGAGCCTCGGCATCGCTTTTTGGCTCAGGCTGGCAATTGTTTCCACGGCATCGCTCGGCCGTCGTCCCCGCCACACCCGGCAGCACGTCGCGGGCCATGCGCGCGAGCATGCGCACCGTGCCCTGACTGCGCGAAAGCGGCTGCAAATCGGCATCGTCGAGACGCGTTACCATGTCCGAAAACAGCATCTGGCGTTGCAGGTTGTCCACGAAACCGCGCCCGTCGCCCAAAAGCTCCCAAAGCGAGCGAAGCCACGACGAAGGGGTCTTGTAATCGATACCCAGTGAAACCCCAACTTCCGCCGCATCATGACGGCACAGATCGAGCTCGGCAAACGTAGGCGCCAGCAAAACGGCACGCCCGTGGCGGGCAACCAGGTCGGCGAGCAGCGCCGCCTCGGCATCGCTCAAATCCGCGCCGGCGTTGGTGGTATAGATTCGAACAGGCATGGTCCTCCACTCAAACCGTTCGCAATAATCAGTGCTTCCATCCTACCCGCCCGCGCGGACACATTTGCCCCACGCCAACAGATTTCCTCCGTCCCCAAGGGATCAAAAAACCGCCCCCGAAGGGACGGTTCTGCGCAATTCGTTTTTGTCGCTGGCCTACTCGCCATCCTCCAGCTTAATGAGCATCTTACGGTAGCCACCATACTCGCCGTTGAGCGCCTTGGACACACGGCTCACCGTAGTGGACGAAGCGCCGGTACGGGCCTGAACCTCAACATAAGGCTCGCCCTCGTCCAGGTAACGCGCGACCTGCAGACGCTGCGATAGATCGCAAATCTCGCGCGGCGTGCAGATATCGGTCAAAAACGCTTGGATATCTTTCTCGTCATCCAAAAGACTAAATGCGTGGACCAGCTGCTTGACATCAGGCTTGTCAAACATGTTCTCGATATTCATCGATCACCGCCAAACCCGCCATAAGGCATCGAAGTTGATACTGACATCGGGCATCGTTCGCCCGTAAATATGCAATAAAACTATGCATGGGCCATTTGCCCGTAGCAGTGTAGCACACCACCAAACTAAAGTGACAAGACTCTCTGCCAGCGGCACGTTTTTCAGGACGAACGCCGTTTAGAAACCGAATGCGCACGTAAGCTCCACGAATATCTGAGACAATGAGCGCCCAAACACCGCGGCGCGCCCGCGCAACCATCCAAGTCGCCGCTGCAAGCCGCTTCACGCGACGCCAGCAACCCCGGCGCAAGAAAGGATTCACGCCATGCGCTTTATGCTTAACTGGCTCTTCACCTCGATCGCCATCGCGGTCGCCACGTTCCTCGTCCCCGGTATCCAACCCTTCGGCTTTGCCGAGGCCTGGGTCTGCTTTGCCTTTGTGGGACTGTTCCTCAATATCGTCGATTCGTTCGTCAAACCGTTCCTCACGGTCATCTCGCTGCCGCTCACGATCATTACGCTCGGCATTTTCCAGCTCGTGCTCAACAGCTTTATGCTGGAGCTCGCCAGCTACCTGTCGGTCAACCTGTTGGGCGTCGGCATCTCCATCGCCGGCTTTGGCTCGGCCTTTATGGGCAGCATCCTAGTGTCCATCATGCGCAGCATCCTCGATAGTCTTGCCGAAGAGTAGAACGCCCCCGACACACAAACGCATCGGACCAAATCAAAGGCCGCCCATCGCAAAAATGGGCGGCCTTCTTATTTGCCAAGTCTCAGAGGGCAAGAAAATCTACCATTTACGCCCCGTCCCCAAATGGCAGGTGGGCTAGATGACGTAGTCGTAGCCTTCGTTGGGAGCGACAAGTTGATCGAGCGTCACACCGTTGAGGTAGTCGTTGATAAGCTTGTCCAGGTTCTTCCACACGTCGAGCGTGGGGCACTCATCAGATCGCGAGCAGCCCTTGCAGTCGCCATCCAGGCAGGCGACCGGCGCCAAGCTGCCCTCGGTCAGGCGCAAGATCTCGCCCACCGTGTACTGTTCGGGCGGGCGCGTGAGCACGTAGCCGCCGCCCTTGCCACGCATGCCAGAAAGCATGTTGGCGCGCACGAGCGTCGCCAAGATGTTCTCGAGATATTTCTCGGAAATCCCCTGTCGCGCCGCGATCTCTTTGAGCGGGATGCGACCGGCCGCCTGGTGCTCGGCCAGGTCAACCATAACGCGCAGGGCGTACCTGCCCTTAGTGGAAACCAACATATATAGTGCTGCCTTTCGGTCTTTTAGTCCGTTGAAATTCTAGCCGAAAAATTGGGTTTGAAAATACCCGTTCCGGTCAAGATGGTTAATCAGCTTGTAATAATCTTCTATTTCCTATTGCATTACTAGGCTTTAGTGTCTACTATGCTTGCCAACAGCTAAACGAACAACCTATAAGGTTTATGGGTTTAGCTGCTAGACACGCCGTAAAACCACACGGCAACCAGCAACTTGAACACTTTGGAGGTTCACCATGAGCAAGGTTTACACGTCCATCGATCAGCTTATCGGCCACACTCCGCTTCTGGAGCTCACTCACTTTGAGGCCGACGAGGACCTCAAGGCCCGCGTGCTCGTCAAGCTGGAATACTTCAACCCCGCCGGGTCCGTTAAAGACCGCGTCGCCAAGAACATGATTGACGAAGCCGAGAAGGCCGGCAAGCTCGTGCGCGGCGGCGACTACACCATCATCGAGCCCACGAGCGGCAACACCGGCGTCGGCATCGCCTCGGTGGCGGCGGCTCGCGGCTACAAGGTGATCATCACCATGCCCGAGACCATGTCCGTCGAGCGCCGCAAGCTTATGCAGGCATACGGCGCACAGCTCGTGCTCACCGACGGCTCCAAGGGCATGAAGGGCGCCATCGCCAAGGCCGAGGAGCTGCAGAAGGAGACGCCCAACAGCATTATCGCCGGCCAGTTTGTGAACCCCGCCAACCCCGCCATCCACAAGGCCACGACCGGCCCCGAGATCTGGGATGACACCGACGGCGAGGTCGACATCTTCGTCGCCGGCGTTGGCACCGGCGGTACCGTGACCGGCGTGGGCGAGTTCCTCAAGGAGCAGAACCCCGAAATTCAGGTCGTCGCCGTCGAGCCCGCCACCTCCCCGGCGCTCTCTAAGGGCCAGGCCGGCCCGCACAAGATCCAGGGCATCGGCTTTGTGCCCGACGTCCTCGACACCCAGGTCTATGACGAGATCATTCCCGTCGAGAACGACGACGCCTTTGCCACCGGCCGCGCCGTGGGCCACAAGGAGGGCGTGCTCGTGGGCATTTCGTCCGGTGCCGCCGTGTGGGCCGCGCTGCAGCTGGCCAAGCGCCCCGAGAACGAGGGTAAGACCATCGTGGCGCTGCTCGCCGACACCGGCGAGCGCTACCTGTCCACGGCGCTCTTCCAGGACTAGAGCTTCTCGTTCTTAGAACGAGTCCAAGGCACGCCGGTCTCCCCCTCTCTTCTGGCAGCCTGAGCTCATCCCAACAGGGTGTCCCACAGGACGCCCGAACTTGCTACAATGTCTGCGGCGCGGAACCAGCCTCCCGCGCCGCTTTTCTTTTTTGGCCACATGCCACCAAGGAGAACCTCCCCATGCACAATAAGCGCGTGCTCGTCGCCATGAGCGGCGGCGTCGATTCCAGCGTGACCGCGTATCTGCTCAAAAGTCAGGGTTACGAATGCGTCGGTGCCACCATGCGCCTCACCTGCCCCGCACCCGATCCCGCAACAGGCATGAGTAAGGTCGACCGCGATATCGCCGATGCAAAGGCCGTCGCCGAGCGCCTGGGGATATCCCACCATGTGCTCGACCTGCAGCACACCTTCGACCGCAACGTGATCGAGCGCTTTGTGAACGCCTACCAGGAAGGGCTGACGCCCAACCCGTGCATCATCTGCAACCGCCATATTAAGTTTGGCGCGTTGCTGGATGCGGCGCTGGATATGGGCTGCGACTACATCGCCACAGGCCACTATGCCAAAACGAGCCAGGCGCCCAACGGCACCTGGCAGCTGCATCGCGGCGAGGACCCCAAAAAGGACCAAAGTTACTTTTTGTATTCGCTTACGCAGGAGCGCCTGGCGCACACGATCTTTCCGCTGGCAGGCCTAGACAAAGAGCGCGACGTGCGCCGCATAGCCGCCGAACAGGGCTTCATCAACGCCAAGAAGGCCGAAAGCGAGGACATCTGCTTTATCGCGGATGGCGACTATGCGGGCTATATCGAGCGTCGGTGCGGACATCCCGCTACACCGGGCGATATCGTATGGCGCGACGGCAGCGTGGTCGGACGCCACAACGGCGCGCTGCGCTATACCATCGGCCAGCGCAAGGGCCTGGGCGTCGCGATGGCGCATCCCGTGTACGTAACGGGCGTCGACGCCGCCAGCAACATTGTGCATCTGGGCGAGGCTGAGGACCTAACCGCCTCGGCGCTAACTGCCGATGAGTGGATCTGGAGCGCGCCGGACACGCGCATGGAGGCCGAGCTGGATGCCGGCGGCATTCGCGTGGGCGCCAAGTACCGCTACCGTCAAAAGGACCAGGCAGCAACCCTTACACGTGGCGAAGACGGGCAAATGCTGCTAACTTTTGACGAGGCGCAGCGAGCCATCGCCCCCGGCCAGGCAGTCGTCGTCTACCGCGGCGACGTCGTCCTCGGCGGCGGCACGGTGACCGGCGCCATCAAATAACAGCGCCCTGCCACCATCCCCTCTATAACTTGCGGTGAAATAGGG
>ERZ773225.4870-NODE-4870-length-10346-cov-4.763580_pt1 | contig 10346 bp, 8 predicted proteins | sample MGYA00580993_ERZ773225 | MGnify/ENA primary metagenome ERZ773225 (study PRJEB29015, sample SAMEA2737748) | human gut metagenome | biome: human gut; feature: human-associated habitat; material: faeces | place: China | collected 2012 ... | reverse complement strand
GCTTCATCCGCGCCGAGGTCATCGCCTTTGACGATCTCAAGGCCTGCGGCACGCTCGCAAACGCCAAATCGAAGGGCCTTCTTCGCAGCGAGGGCAAGGAATACGTCATGAAAGACGGCGACGTCGTCAACTTCTTGTTTAATGTTTAAGACTATCCAAAAAAGCAACCGGGAGAAGCGAACTGCTCCTCCCGGTTCTTTTTACATATGTCCTTCCGCTTCTTCGACTGTCAGTCCCATGAGCGCCTGCAAGCGGTTCACGAGAAACCTTGCCGCGTAGCAGACCGTCTCAAAGCGCAGAAATTGCAGCACGTTTTCGTCCCACATCAGTTTGAAAACCGCCGGAAATTCGTCGTCCGACGACCAGAACTGCACCATGACCGGCAGGAAATCGAACAGCGGCACCTGAAACGAGAGCTCCCCCATCGGAAGCTCGATCCCGCCCAGCGCCAGACAGGCTTTTTTCAGTTTCTGCGGGTCTTCATCGCAGCGCGCCGCGAAATCATCGAACGCGCCCTTTGCGGGATTTGCCCCGTGCATCGTGCCGGGCAGGTGCTCGGCTTGTGCGTACCTTCCGGAAAGCGCCGCGCCATCTTTTGCGCAGCAAAGAAGATCATAGATCGTCATCGCATCCAGAAACCCCGCCGGCCGCCAGACGCTGTCTCCCGTTTCCCATTCGATCGTTCCGAGCCTGCGCGAAATGCGGTAGCACCGGTCGAGCAGCCTCAGATAGAGAAACTCCGCATCATAGTCATGGCAGAACATGCGGATCATGCGCTGCTGGTCGTATTTCAAAAACTCCCCCGGCATGCGCGCGAGGGTCTTATCATAGTTCGACTGCGCCATCGCCATCCCCCTTACTTGCCAGAATCGTAGTCCGAGGCCGTCGCCGCGCGCAGCTGCGCGATTGCGTCCGTGAGCGTCTGCTCCATGTCCGGGAAGAGCCCCGAGTTAATCGCGCTTCGGATGGGCAGAATTTCATAGCGTGGACTTTCTTCCTCGCCGTGGTCCATAAGGTAAATCGGCGTATAGCTGACATCGGAGAGCTGCGTCGCGCCGGTCTGTCCGTTTTTCGTAAACGAGAGGTTCAGAACCACGGACTCGCGGCAGTTTTTCGCGTAGCTGTCGTCCATCGCGGAGAAGAAATTGCCGAGGCTGTAGGCAACAAAGCACGTCTTTTCTGCGCCGTCCACCGTCGTGACCTGCTCTTCCTCCATGGGGCCGACAATGTGCGAATGCGAACCGATGATTGCGTCCACGCCGTTTTCAAACAGCAGATTTTTAATCTTCTTCTGCGAATCCGTCACGGCAGAATCCGATTCGCTACCCCAATGGAGCATCGCGACGATCACATCCGGCTGCAAAGCCTTCGCCGCATTCACCGAGTCCAGAATCGCCGTCTCGTTGATTTTATTGAAATCGGACGCGTAGTCCTCATAGAGCACGTCCACCGCGTATTCCTCGCCCTCCGGAAGCGTCAGATAGTTGAGCCCCTTCGTATAAGCGATGAACGCGATTTTCACGCCGTTGACGTTTTTGAGCAGCACCCCGCCGAGGCTCGTCTTATCGTCCAGTGCTGCGTACGTTCCCACGTGAGAAATCCCTGCCGCATCAAGATACTGGATCGTGCTGCGAAGGCCGGAAAGGCCATTTTGAATGGAATACGTGTTTGCCGTCTGCAAAATGTCAAAGCCGATAGAGTTGAGCGTCTTGGCCAGCGACTCCGGCGCGCGGAAATCGGGCTTCCCGGCATACGGTTCGCCGCAGAAGTTGAGCTCCAGATTCCCGACCGTCAGATCCGCCGACACTGTGCTTCCCGAGACGGCGGCAAAGCTCGAGGTGAAATCGTACGTGCCGTCACTTTGCAGCGCGGCCTCCAGCTGTTCGTCATACATCATGATATCGCCCACGGCCGCAATCGTCACGGTCGTATCCGGCTCGGTTGGAACGGCCGCCTGCGATACATCCGTCTGCGCCGTATCCTGCGATGTCTGCTGCGTCTGCTCCGTTTTTTTGCGGGCGCTGCAACCGCGCACGATCAGAACCAGCGATAAAATCAGAATCACCAGCAAAAGCCCCAGCACAATACGCTGCTGCATCTTGCGGCGGCGGCGATCCTCAAGCCGTTTGAGCCGCCGGGCTTCTAATAATTGCTCGTCGCGTTCAAATTCCTGTTCGTCCATAAAACTCCTTTCCCGGCAAACTGCTAGCAAATCGCCGGTTTTTGCAATGCGTTCTGATTATAAAACAATGAAACTATTTTCATGATACAATAGCGTTCTAAGTATAAAACAACTACGCTATTTTCATTATACTATATCGCGCAATTTTGCACAACGGGGAATTTCTCCCGCGAAAAAACTCACACCTTGGCGAATGGCTTCAAATGTGTTACAATGGTAACAAACTTTTCAAAGGAGCGTTCCATGAAACATCGCCGCAGTTCCGTCGGGCGCACGCGCCTGATTTTGATTCTATTGTGCATCGTTCTAGCCGCCGCCATGCTCTGGTGCGCGCTGTCGCTCATTCTCCGGGTCGGTACGTATTCCGGCCGCACCGTGGGAAAGGACCCGGTTCAGGAGCAAACGCCGGTCGAACCGGTCGACCTCGAGCCGACCGTCCCGGAAAACAGCTACGACCCGGCAGGCTTTTATGAAGAGGGCGGCTTCAAGCGCTATAAAAGTGAAGACACCCTCGCCTCCGTCGGCGTGGACGTGTCGTCCCATCAGCAGGAGATCGACTGGGAGCTCGTCGCGGCAAACGGCGTGGAGTTTGCCATGATCCGCGTGGGCTATCGCGGCTACACTGAAGGCGAGATCCAGTCGGACGACTATTTTGTCCAGAACATTGAGGGCGCGCGCGCGGCAGGCCTTGACGTGGGCGTGTACTTCTTCTCGCAGGCGCTCGACGAGCAGGAGGCCATCGACGAGGCAAATTACGTACTCGAGCAAATCAAGCCCTATTCCCTCTCCTACCCCGTCATTTTCGACTGGGAGGACATCGAAGCTGACGCGCGCACTGACGGCATGGACTCCGTTCAGCTCACCAAAAACGCCATCGCCTTCTGCGACACGATCGAACAGGCCGGCTACCGTGCGGGCGTGTATTTTAACCAGCGCTTCGGCTATGAGGAGTTTGACCTCGAGAGCCTGCAGGACTACGTGTTCTGGCTCGCCGAATACAACGACACGCCGAGCTTTTCGTTCCACTTCCAGATTTGGCAGTATTGCAACGACGGCCGTGTCGACGGCATCAAGACGGACGTGGATTTAAATCTTGCTTTTTTACGCGCCAAGCATTGAGATTTTGCTTCCCCCGGAGCCCGGGGGGACTTTCTTGATAGACTAAGTGCCCGCGGAACGTCTCGTTCCGCGGGCATTGCCTTACGCTTTGTTTTCTATTTTATCGTGTCCTCCGTTTCTGTCTGGCCGTATTTCGGCAGATCCCAGTGTACCACCTTTGCCCATCTGCGCAGAAACGAAAAGCAGCGGACGCCGAAAGTCTGATCTCTCAGCGTCCGCCGCTTTGCATACTTTTCTATTTTTTCTTATTTTCTGACAGAACCTTTCAAACCAACGCGTAGGGGGCGATGCCCACAGTGCCCCCTTCGGCAGTATTGAAATTGCCAAAAATTTCCTTTAAAAGCAGCGTACTCTGCCGGGACGATATAGGCATCGTCCCCTACGTACCAATCGAAAAACCAAAGAGGGACGGGCAGGAAACTTTATTTCCTGCCCGCTTTCTTTCACAAACGCTTATCCAAATCTCAGGGGACTCAAATGACGTGATACTCCTTCAGGAGCTTTTCAATATCCGTTCCCTCAATTTTCTCGAGCGCCTTTTTGACGGCGATCTTTTCGGCAAGGCCCATCTTCAGATCGGTGGCCTTCTTGCCGTCGCGGAGCTTGACGGTCGCATCGAGCAGCGCACGCACATCATAGACGCTGCCCCAGACCTCCGGCACGCCGCGGTCGACGTTGCAGAGCGTATACACGGCCTCCATGCCGGTGCGCATCGAATACTCGGTGGTGAAGATCGTGTCGCGCGGGGTCTCTGCAAACTGGCCGAGGAAAGCAAAGTTCACAGAACCGTCGGGCACGACCTTCGGGCGGTCGCCGTAAGCGCGCGGCATGAAGAAGGCGTCAATATACGGCATCATGACGGGCACGGTGTTGGCGCTGTTCGTGGCCAGCTCCTCAATTTCACCCTCGGGTACACCGATGTGATACAGCCACTCCATGCAGATCTCCTTGCCTGTGCACTCGCGCATGGGCTTTTTGACGAAATCGCCGGGCTTGTCGGTGAAGAGGGAGTAGACCCAGACGAGGCAATGGTCCTTCGGCTGCTCGCGGAACTGCGGCTGGCGGTTGATGGTCCAGCTCATGAGCCAGTTTGAATCCTTGACGGAGACAATGCCGCCGGTAACAACGTGACCTGTAAACGGATCGCGCTTGCAGATCTTCTTGATATAGGGAATGATACGGTCGTCCAGCGTTTCGACTGTCGCGCTCATCCAGTTCGTCTTCTCGGGGTCGGAGCAGAACTTGTCGGGATGGCCGAACGCGGGGTCCTGCGCGGCGATCTTGCGCCACATGTCCCAGCCGCCGCCGGGTTTGAGCTCGGTGTTATAGGTTGCGGGCATGTTCTGGCTGCCCATCGAGGAATTTTCCACGCAGCCGCCGTTCGTGATGAAGACCAGATCGTTTTCCGTAAGGTCAATGCCGTCTTCCTTGCCGTCGTGAATCATTTCGATGCGCTTTGCGACCTTCTTGCCGTCGCGGCAGTCGAAGAGCACATTTGTGACCTGTGTGCCAAAATGGAACTGCACGCCGAAGCTCTCGAGGTACTTCACCATCGGCAGGATCATCGACTCATACTGGTTGTACTTCGTGAAGCGCAGGGCCTTGAAATCGGGCAGGCCTCCGATGTGGTGGATATAGCGCTGAATGTAGAGCTTCATCTCCAGCGCGCTGTGCCAGTTTTCAAAGGCGAACATCGTTCTCCAGTAGAGCCAGAAATTCGAGTTCAGGACTTCATCGTCAAAGTAATCGGTGATCTTCTTGTCCTGAAGCTCCTCGTTCGGCGTGAAGAACAGCTTCATGATCTCCATCGCGCCCTTGTCGGAGATGTCGAACTTGCCGTCGGTGTGCGCGTCCTGTCCGCGCTTTTCGGTGGCGCGGCAAAGAGAATAGTTGGGGTCCTCCTTGTTGAGCCAGTAATACTCGTCGAGAACGCTCACGCCCTCGGTCTCAATGGACGGAATCGAGTGGAACAGGTCCCACATGACCTCAAAATGGTTGTCCATCTCGCGGCCGCCGCGCATCACATAGCCGAGGTTCTCGAACTTATACCCGTCGCACGCGCCGCCGGCAAGATCGCCCTTCTCCAGAATATGCACCCGCTCGCCCTTCATCTGCGCGTCGCGCACGAGATAGCAGGCCGCCGTCAGAGCAGCAAGGCCGCTGCCGACAATATACGCCGATTTCTTGTCAATGCCCTCGGGCTTCTTGGGTCTTGCAAACGCTTCATAGTTGCCGCTGGAATAATACATAACATAGCCTCCATTCAGAATCAAAAAACAATGGCCGGAAACATGACCTGCGGCGTTCTCTGTCAACCACTTTTGCCGCACGCTCTATGTTTCCCTTTCGATGACACAAGCATACTACAAAAGCGAAAGCTCCGCCATGTGCAAAACGCCCGCCGTGACGGAATTTCCATCACAGCAGGCGTAGTTGCATGATTTTTGGTCATCAGGCGGTCAATTGCCCAGAATTACTTTTTGAAGCTGTCTTTGAGCAGCACGCTGCGGTTGAAGACGAGGTGGTCTGCCTTGCAGTCCTTCGAGTCCAGGCAGAAGTAGCCCACGCGCATGAACTGATAGCAAGGAGCCGTATGCGCTGCGCGGCCATCGCCCTCTTCATCGTATTTCTTCGCCTCGGCAACCAGCGCAGACTCGACCTTGCAGCCGGTCAGGACCGTGAGCGACTCCGGGTTCATGCACTCCAGGAAGTCCTTATCCGCGCCGTCGGGCTGCGCGTCCAGGAACAGGTTGTCGTACAGGCGAACCTCTGCGTCGACGCAGGTTTCCGCGTCCACCCAGTGGATCGTCGCGCCTTTGACCTTGCGGCCGTCAGCAGGGTCGCCGCCGCGGGAGTCCGGGTCATACTCGGCGTAGACCTCGACGACGTTTCCGTCTTCATCGCGCTTGCAGCCTGTGCAGCGAATGAGGTAAGCGCTCTTGAGGCGGCACTCGGGGCCCTCCGGATAAAGACGCTTATACTTGGGAACGGGCTCAGCAAGGAAATCGTCCGCCTCGATCCAGAGGTTCCGGGAGAACGTGACGGTGTGCGTGCCCTGTTCGGGATGGACGGGGTTATTTTCAACCTCGAAGGTCTCAGACTGTCCCTCAGGGTAGTTCGTGATGACGAGCTTTACGGGACGAAGGACGGCCATCGTGCGCTCGGCGGTGTCGTTGAGGTCCTCTCGCAGGCAGTGCTCGAGCAGCGCATACTCCACCGTGTTCGCGGATTTTGCAACGCCGATGCGCTCGCAGAAATCGCGGATGGCGTGGCTCGTGTAGCCGCGTCTTCTCAGGCCGCAGAGCGTCGGCATTCTCGGATCGTCCCAGCCGGAAACGCGGCCGGTCTCGACAAGAAGCCGCAGCTTGCGCTTGGACATGACGGTATGGTCAATGCCGAGACGCGCAAACTCGATCTGGCGCGGCTTGTGGTACGGAATCGAAATATTGCTCACGACCCAGTCATAAAGCGGCCGGTGCGCCTCAAACTCCAGCGAGCAAAGAGAATGCGTAATGCCCTCGAGCGCGTCCTGAATGGGGTGGGCAAAGTCGTACATCGGGTAGATGCACCACTTGTCGCCCTGCCGGTGATGGTGCATGTAGCGGATGCGGTAGATGACGGGGTCGCGCATGTTGAAGTTTCCGCTCGCGAGGTCAATTTTCGCGCGCAGCGTCTTCGACCCCTCGGGGAACTCGCCGGCTCTCATGCGCGCAAACAGATCGAGGTTTTCCTCGACCGAGCGGTCGCGGTACGGCGAGACGGCGGGCTTGCCGATGTCGCCGCGGTACTCGCGGAACTGCTCCGCCGTCAGATCGCAGACGTAGGCAAGGCCCTTTTTGATGAGCTCGACGGCGTATTCATAGTCCTTTTCAAAATAGTCCGAGCCATAGAAGAACCGGTCGCCCCAGTCAAAGCCCAGCCAGTGAATGTCGGCTTGGATCGCGTCAACGTACTCCGTGTCTTCCTTCGTGGGGTTCGTGTCGTCCATGCGCAGGTTGCACAGGCCGCCGAATTTTTCCGCCGTACCGAAGTCGATCGTGAGCGCCTTGCAGTGGCCGATGTGCAGATATCCGTTCGGCTCGGGCGGGAAACGCGTGTGGACCTTCAGCCCTTCAAACTGACCGCCGGGGGCAATATCCTCTTCAATGAAAGCGTCGATAAAGTTTCTCGACTCCAAGGGCTTTCTTTCTTCTTCCATGTGATACATCCTCTCTTGTGCGTCCTGATTCTCTGTATTATATACGATTTTACGCCGCAACGCAACGGGGAATTCTTCTTTCGCTTCAATATATGAATTTACCGTGAAAAATGCAAATTCCCTCTTTTCAATTTCCCAAAATTATTATAGAATAGGAAAAGAGTTTTATAAGGAGAGGTATGGCATGAGCGAACCAAAATATCATCGGGTACTGCTGAAAATCAGCGGCGAGGCACTGGCGGGCGAAGCGCACCGTGGGCTCGACTTTGACGTCATCGGCGGCGTGTGCGACGTGGTCAAAAAGTGTGTGGAGAAGGGCGTGCAGATCGGCATTGTCGTCGGCGGCGGCAACTTCTGGCGGGGCCTGAAAGACGGCGGCGACCGCATGGAGCGCACGAGAGCCGACCATATGGGCATGCTGGCAACGTGCATCAACGCCTTAGCGGTCGCGGACTGCCTTGAGCAGCGCGGCGTGGCGGTGCGCGTGCAGACGGCCATCGCCATGAACCAGATCGCCGAGCCCTACATCCGCAGCAAGGCCATCCGGCATCTGGAGAAGGGCCGCGTCGTCATCTTCGGCTGCGGCACGGGCAACCCCTATTTCTCGACCGACACGGGCGCGGTGCTCCGCGCGGCGGAGATCAACGCGGACGTTATCCTGCTGGCGAAGAACATCGACGGCGTGTACAACGCCGACCCCGCGAAGGTCGCGGACGCGGTGAAGTACGACGCCATCTCCTACGAGGACGTGCTGGCCCAGCACCTCGCGGTGATGGATTCCACGGCGACCTCACTGTCGATGGACAATCACATTCCCGTGCTCGTGTTCGCGCTCAAGGACCCCAAGAACATCCTGCGCGCCGTGATGGGCGAGAAGATCGGTACGATCGTCGGCGAATGAGCCGGCGTCGCAAGATAAAATGCAAAAATCAAAATTTGAGGAGGCTATCCCCATGTTGAAGGATGAATACAAGGTTTACGAGGAAAAAATGAGAAAGAGCATCGACTCCGTCGCCGCCGACTTCGCCGCCGTGCGCGCGGGCCGCGCCAACGCCGCCGTGCTCGACCGCATCAGCGTGGACTATTACGGCACGCCGACGCCCATCCAGCAGATCGCGTCCATCGGCTCGCCCGACCCGCGCCAGCTGCTCATTCAGCCGTGGGACGCGAGCGCCGTGAAGCTCATTGAGAAGGCGATCCTGAACTCCGACCTCGGCATCAATCCGCAGAACGACGGCAAGGCCATTCGCCTGACCTTCCCGCAGCTGACCGAGGAGCGCCGTAAGGAGCTCGTCAAGCAGATCCGCAAGTACGCCGAGGGCGGCAAGGTCGCCATCCGCAACATCCGCCGCGATGCGATGGAGACCTTCAAGAAGAAGCAGAAGGCCAGCGAGCTGACCGAGGACGATCTGAAGATCGCCGAGAAGGACCTGCAGAAGCTCACCGACGATATGTGCAAGGAGCTGGACGCCCTGCTCGAGAAGAAGGAAAAGGAACTGATGGAGGTCTGATGGGACTTTTCACCAAAAGACAGCTCACGGGGCAGGTTGACAAAAACAGCCTGCCTCGTCATGTTGCCGTCATCATGGACGGCAACGGCCGCTGGGCGCAGAAGCGCGGGCTTCCGCGCTCGGCGGGCCACAAGGCGGGCGCGGAGAGCTTCCGCCGTCTCGGTACCTACTGCAAGAAGCTCGGCATCGACTACCTGACGGTCTACGCCTTTTCGACCGAGAACTGGAAGCGCCCGCCCGAGGAGATCGACGGCATCATGCAGCTTCTGCGTCGTTATCTCCATGAGTGCATCGACACGATGGAGCGCGACGGCAACCGTCTGCGCTTTCTCGGCGACCTGAGCGTGCTGGACGACGATCTCAAGGAGCTGATCCGGGAAACGAATGAAATTTCCGCGCGCATCGAGGGCTTTCAGGCGAACGTCTGCCTGAACTACGGCGGGCGGGACGAGATCATTCACGCCGCCCGCGCCTTCGCGCGCGACTGCGCGGCGGGGGAGAAGCGGAGCGACGCGCTGACGGAGGAGATGTTCTCGCAGTATCTCTATTCCAATGGCCTGCCCGACCCCGAGCTGCTCATTCGTCCGGGCGGAGAGAAGCGCATCAGCAACTATCTTCTCTGGCAGTGCGCGTACAGCGAGTTCTACTTCTGCGATACGCTCTGGCCCGACTTTGACGAGCGGGAGTTTGACAAGGCGCTTATCGCCTATCAGCACCGGGAGCGGCGCTTCGGCGGCGTGAAGCCGTAAGAGAAAAACAGCCCGAAAGGGGAAACACTATGAAACAAAGATGGCTTGTGGTGGCAATTGGATTGCCTTTACTGCTGCTGGTATTGCTGGCGTGTCCGGCGTGGGCGACCATGCTGCTTGTGTGCGCCATCGCCGGCATTGCGGCCTATGAGCTGCTGCACACGGCGGGGAAGAATGTGCCGACGAGCATATATCTGCTCACGGTCGCAGCGGCCGCGGCGTATGAGGTGCTTCTGTATTACAGCGAGTGGACGTTTTTCGGCGCGATCCAGACCGTGACGGTACTGCGTTGGGCGTTTTTGATGCTGCTGTTTTTCACCGCCGTGCATCGCTTCGGCGGAGAGAGGCCGTTTGCGTTTTCCACGCTCTGCGCCGCTGTCGTCGGCGGCATCGTGTTTCCGGCGATGTACAGCTGCATCTTTCTGCTGCGGAGCTATGCGGACTTCGGCAGAGTTTATGTCCTCGCGCCGTTCTTCATCGCCTTCGCGGGTGATGCGCTGTCCATGTACTTCGGTATGTGGTTCGGCAAGCGAAAGATGGCGCCGCACGTCAGTCCGCACAAGACCTGGGCGGGCGGCTTCGGCGGT
>ERZ773225.4865-NODE-4865-length-10356-cov-4.850306_pt1 | contig 10356 bp, 9 predicted proteins | sample MGYA00580993_ERZ773225 | MGnify/ENA primary metagenome ERZ773225 (study PRJEB29015, sample SAMEA2737748) | human gut metagenome | biome: human gut; feature: human-associated habitat; material: faeces | place: China | collected 2012 ... | reverse complement strand
TTTCCCTTCTGGGGGATTAGAATAAAACAAAAAAGGAGTTTTTACTATGAGTGCATCGTGCAGCGGCAACTGTGACAGCTGCGGCGAAAGCTGCTCCAGCCGCAGCCCGGAGAGCCTGCTGGCTCCGGCCAACAAGCTGTCCAATATCAAGCATGTCATCGCCGTCGTCTCCGGCAAAGGCGGCGTGGGAAAATCCACCGTGACCTCCATGATGGCGGTCGCCATGAACAAGCTCGGCTACAAAACGGCGATTCTGGACGCGGACATCACGGGCCCGTCTATTCCGCAGGCGTTCGGCCTGCATGAGCCCGCGGTCGGAAGCGATGACGGGATCCTTCCAGCTGTGACGAAAGACGGCATCAAGATCATGTCCATCAACCTCCTGCTGCCGAAGGAAACCGACCCGGTCGTCTGGCGCGGGCCTGTGGTTGCGGGCGCGGTCAAGCAGTTCTGGACGGACGTTTGCTGGGGCGATGTGGACTACATGTTTGTAGACCTGCCTCCCGGAACGGGCGATGTGCCGCTGACGGTGTTCCAGTCGCTTCCCATTAACGGCGTGATTCTCGTCACGAGCCCGCAGAGCTTAGTTTCCATGATCGTCTCCAAGGCCGTGAATATGGCGAAGATGATGGACGTGCCGGTTTACGGCTTTGTCGAGAACTACAGCTATTTTAAGTGTCCCGACTGCGGCAAAACGGTCGAGATCTTCGGCAAGAGCAAGCTCTCCGAAATCGCGCTGGAGTATAGCCTCCCCGTGCTGGCCCGGCTTCCGATCGACCCCGACACGGCGCGGCTGTGCGACGAGGGCAAGATGGAGCAGGTGAGCTTGGACGGCGTGATGCCGGCGGCAGAGCTCATCGCGAAGGCAAAGTAAAAAGAAAGCGCCCGGTAGAGCCTTGACTGCTTTACCGGGCGTTTGAAATGATTCGGATTATTTATAAAGCTCGAGTGTTTTGCGGCATTGAGCGGCAAATTCCGCGCGGACGGATTCGGGGAAGAGGATTTCGGCCCGCTCGCCAAAGCCGGCCAGCCAGCCGTAGAAAACGGGGGAGACGACAATTTCCGTTGTGAACGTGAAGTGCTCGTTTCCGTCCGGCACAAGCATTGCGTCTTTGCCGAACCGGTCGAGGACCACGCCCGCGAGCGAGTTCTGGAAGCGGAGCTTTACCTGCTGCGCCTGCCCGGAGAACATGCCGAAGACCGCCTTTCCGTAGCGCGTGAGATCGAGATTTTTGGCCTCCTCCGTCATGACGCGAGGCTTTTGGGTGATGGTGAGCTTTGCCATCTTGTCCACGCGGTAGTGGGTCAGACCGTGGCGCTCGGAGTGGGCGATGAGGTAGTAGTTTTCATCGTCCCAGACGAGGGCATAGGGACTTGCGAAATAGTCGCCCGGGCGCTCGTGCTTGCGGCCGTCCACGCCCCAGTCGAAGTAGCGGAAGCGAACCTGAAGGTTCCGGGCGATGGCCTCGTGGATGCGGTCGACGGTATAGTAGACGCTTTCGTTCATCGATTTGACGCGGTCGCGGACGGTCAGCTGCCGCTTGAGCTGCGCGGCCTGATATTTGCTGCAAAGCGTCGAAAGCTTTTCAATGAGCGCCACAGACTTGCGCTCGGACAGAAACTTGCTCGCCTGCACTGCGCCGGAGAGCAGCTTGAGCTCGGCCAGCTCAAACGGGCGCGAAGCCAGAAAATACCCGCCGCCGGGGCCTTTTTGCAGCATGATATCCATTCCGAACGCCTGCAGGCACGCAACGTCCGCATAGACGCTCTTGCGCTCGGCGCGGATGCCGCGCGCGGCCAGATACGACACAATGTCCTGCATGGACAAAATATGATCCTCATCCGACTGCGTCTCAAAGAGCTCCTTGAGATGCAGGAGCTTGAGCTTCTGGTTTTCAGACCTCGCCATGTGATCGCCTCCCTATATCCGAATTTTACCTGAAAAACGAAAAAATGACAAGTGATTTTGACTGCGATATATCGGGTTCAAGAAAAATTTACAAATAGGAGAAAATATGTTATATCTTGGTTGCCATTTATCCTCGTCCAAGGGCTTTGCGGCCATGGGACGGACGGCGCTGTCCATCGGCGCGAACACCTTTCAGTTTTTTACCCGCAACCCCCGAGGGGGCGCTGCAAAGGAGATCGTCCCCGCTGACGCGGCGGCGCTTGTGCAGATGCAGGATGCGGGAGAAATCGGCCGCATTGTCGCGCATGCGCCCTATACGCTGAACCCCTGCGCGAAGGAGGAAAAGACGCTCGAGTTTGCGCGCAATACGATGAAGGACGATCTCAGACGCATGGAATATGTGCCGGGGAACTACTACAATTTCCACCCCGGAAGCCACGTCGGGCAGGGAATTGACGAGGGAATCCGGAAAATTGCTGAGACGTTGGATTTCGCGATGTTTGACGGGCAGACGACCACAGTGCTCCTTGAGACGATGGCAGGCAAGGGCACGGAGGTCGGCGGGAGGTTTTGCGAGCTGCGGCAGATCATCGATCGTGTGTCGCGCCCCGATCAGCTCGGCGTATGCCTCGACACCTGCCATGTAAACGACGCGGGGTATGACATCGCGGGGAGCTTAGACGCGGTTTTAGAGGAATTTGACCGGGAGATCGGCCTTTCAAGACTTCGCGCGCTGCATCTCAATGACAGCAAAAATCCCCTTGGCGCGCACAAGGACCGGCACGAACGGCTCGGGGAAGGCTATCTTGGCCTCGAGGCGTTTTACCGCATCATCGAGCACCCTGTATTGCGCGGGCTTCCGATGATCCTTGAAACGCCGAACGAGCTTCCGGGATACGCGGCGGAAATTGCGCTGCTGCGAGAGCATGACAAGGCGGCAGACGCAAACAAATTGTGAAGATATCCTTAATATCCTTGACGGATTTTTTCGAATATGGTACTCTTACTGCAAAGAGCTTGAGGGGGAAGACACATGCGCGAGGAGCATGACCGGCGGTATTTTAAATGGGGTCTGACGGCCCTGATTGTCATTTTCATCAGCATTCTGCTGGTGGTGATTTTTACGAATCTTCCGGGCTTTTTCTCGCTGCTCGGCGCAATCGGAAAGATTCTCTCGCCGCTCGTTTCGGGCATTGTGATTGCGTTTTTGCTGAACCCGATCGTAAACTTTGTCGACCTTCGCCTCCGGCCGATCCTCAAAAAGCGGGGCATGAAGGAAGGAAAGGCCGATAAGCTGAGCCGCGCCGTCGCGCTTGTCTTCTCGTTTATTTTCGCGGCCTTCATCGTTTACGCGTTCTTCGCAATGCTGCTGCCGCAGCTCTATGAGAGCGTCACGAGCATTGTCAACAGCGCGCCGGAATACTACCAGAGCCTTGAAAAATGGGCGGTCAACGTGCTCGAGGACAACCCCGAGATCCGAACCTATGTCGAGCGGGCGCTCGATACGATCCAGAGCTATGTGGAAAACTGGGTCAAGACGAGCTTTCTGAGCGATGTGCAGAAGATCCTCGCGACGCTCACAACGTCCGTGATGGCGATCATGAAGTCGATCACGAATTTCATCATCGGTTTAGTTGCTTCCATCTACATTCTCTGGTCGAAGGATACCTTCCAGGCGCAGGCGAAGAAGATGGTCGTCGCGGCGTTCAAGCCCTCGGCTGCCAACCACCTGCTGGATCTGGGCCGAAATATCAACCGGATATTCTCTGGCTTCATCATCGGCAAGATCATCGACTCGGCGATCATCGGCGTTCTGTGCTACATCTGCATGACGCTTATGAAGATGCCGTACACCGCGTTGATTGCGACGATCGTCGGCGTGACGAACGTCATCCCAGTCTTTGGCCCCTTCATCGGAGCGGTTCCGAGCGCGCTCATCATTCTTCTGGTCGAGCCGCTGCAGGCGTTCTATTTTATCATTTTCATCATCGTTTTGCAGCAGGTGGACGGCAATGTCATCGGCCCCAAGATCCTCGGCAATACCGTCGGTATTTCGGGCTTCTGGGTGCTCATTTCGATCACCGTTGCGGCGGGCATTTTCGGCTTCGCGGGGATGCTCCTCGGCGTTCCGGTGTTCGCGGTCATCTACCTCATCATCAGCGATATTGTGAACTCCTCGCTGCGCAAAAAGCAGAAAACGACAATTACGGACAACTATTACGATATCCACGAGGTCGCCGACCTCGACCGCAAGGCGCAGGCGGAAGAAGCGCCTGAAGAAACCTCTCCGAACAACACGTAGGGATCGATGCCCACATCGACCCGGCAGAACGCACCGATTTTACGGTAATCCTCGGCGAATTCGCAGCTTCCCAATGGGGCGATGTGATCAATCGCCCCCCTACGCAATGCCGGGAGGCTCACAGAGAACCCTACGAACCCCTTGGGGAAATGCACGGTTAAAGGAAGGATAAACAGCTTTGGAGGCTGCTGCATCTGCGGCAGCTTCTTTTGAACCTACAGGAGAACACCATGCAGGAAATCTTAACGAAATTTTTAGACACGGTGGAGCAAACCCCGGCGCTTTTGCAGCTGGACGGGGCGCTTCGCTATGTCTTTCCGCTGCTGGCGCTCGTGATTCTCATCCGCTGCGGAAAATCCCTTCTGATGTTCCGGCGCGAGCCGGAGGTCTGGGCGTGGCTGGCGGGGCCGACGGGAGACCGTATCCCGGTCATGCACTGGGAGAGCCTCATCGGACGCGGCAAGGGCTGCGACGTGACGCTCGAGTATCCGACAATTTCGCGCACCCACGCCGTGCTCACGCGCTACGACGACGGCAGTTGGACGATCATGGACGCGGGCTCGACGGGCGGCGTTTTTGTGAACGGAAAGCAGCAGAGCTTGTCTGTTGTGCGCTTTGGGGATGTGCTGTCGTTCGGCGGTGTGGAGTTTACGCTCGTTCCCATCACGCAGGAGCAGGAGCGCATCCAGGCGGAGGCCAGAACCCGACGCGCGGTGGTGCGTCCGTGGCTGACGCTGTTGCTTCTCACACTTTTCCAGATGCTCGCCTGCGCGCAGCTGTGCGTCCATCTGCCGGAGGACGCGGAGGCGATTCTGCCGGGCTTCCTGGCGTTAATTGCCGTCGAATGGGGGCTTTTTGCGCTCTTGCGGCTGGCAAAGCGCAGGAGCTTCGACGTGGAGACCGTCGCGTTTTTCCTCACGACGATGGGCCTTTGTGTTGTCTCGACCTCCACGCCGGACTCCATCCGCAAGGAGCTCATCGCCGTTGTGTGCGGCATTTTTGCGTATTTGGCCGTGAGCTGGAGCCTGCGGGACCTGGAGCGGGCAAAGAAGATCCGGTATTTAGCGGCGGCCGGCGGTATTTTGCTGCTGGCGGCGAACCTGCTTCTCGGCGTTGAGAAATTCGGCGCGAAGAACTGGATGCAGTTTGGAGGCGTCTCGTTCCAGCCGTCGGAGCTGGTCAAGATCTGCTTCGTGTTCGCGGGCGCGTCGACCTTGCAGCGATTGATGGCAAAGCGGAACCTGATTTTGTTTATCGGCTATTCGGCGGCCATCTGCGGGTGCCTGGCGCTCATGAACGACTTCGGCACGGCGATCATCTTCTTTGTGACGTTCCTGATTATTGCGTTCCTGCGTTCGGGCAATTTTGCGACCATCGCCCTTGCCTGCGCGGGGACTGGCTTTGCAGGCGTTCTGGCGCTCCAATTCAAGCCCTACGCGATGAAGCGCTTTTCCGCATGGGGGCACGTCTGGGAAAATGCGGCCACGACTGGCTATTCGCAGACAAGAGCCCTTATGTGCATCGCCTCTGGCGGTTTATTTGGCCTCGGCGCGGGAAAAGGGTGGCTCCACCATGTGGGCGCGGCGGATACGGACCTTGTGTTTGCGCTCGTGAGCGAGGAGTGGGGGCTGCTGCTGGCGGTGCTCTGCGTTGCGGCCATTGTGATTCTGGCGGCGTTCGTGGTGCGGTCTTTACCGCAAGGAAGAAGCTGCTTCTACGCCATCGGCGCGGCCAGCGCGGTGACGATCTACGTCGTGCAGGCGATGCTGAACGTGTTCGGTACGACGGATATTCTGCCGCTCACGGGCGTGACGTTCCCGTTCGTGTCAAACGGCGGCTCGAGCATGATTTGCGTGTGGGGGCTTCTTGCCTTCATCAAGGCGGCGGACACGCGGCAGAACGCGAGTTTTGCCATCCGCCTTCCCGGCAGAAAGGAGGCGGCCGCATGAAAAAAATCTCCAAGCGTGCGTGGATGGCCATGGCGCTGGCCATGGCGCTTCTGGCGGGGCTGCTCATTTTTGTGGGAAGTTATTTTGTAAACGCGAAAACCTGGGTGACGTTCCCTGGAAGTCCGCATGTGTATACGGGCGTGAACCCGGACTGCGGCAGAATCTGCGACCGGTCGGGCATGCTGCTTTTGAATACCGACGATGGGCGTGTGTACAATGCCGACGAAACCATTCGGCGCTCGACCATGCACCTGCTCGGCGACCGCGACGGGTATATCAGCGCGCCTTTACTGAAAACCTACGCGTCTAAAATGTTTGGCTTTGACGTTGTAAACGGGCTTTACACGGACGAGCCCGGAAGCGTTGCGGCGAGACTTACAATCAGTGCGGCCGTGCAGTCCGCAGCGCAGCAGGCGCTTGCCGGTTACCGGGGCACGATCGGCGTTTATAATTACAAAACGGGCGAGCTTCTCTGCGCGGTCACGTCGCCGAGCTATGACCCGGACAATGTGCCGGACGTGGCAAACGACACGACGGGAAGTTATGAGGGCGTGTATTTGAACCGCTTTTTTGACGCGTCCTATACGCCGGGCTCCATTTTCAAGCTCGTGACGGCCGCTGCCGCGTTGGAAACCATTCCGGACGTGCAGTCGCGCACGTTCCAGTGCGATGGCAAGACGATCATCGGCGGGCAGGAGATCATCTGCAACGGCGTACATGGAAGCCTTGATCTCGCCGGGGCACTGGCGCATTCGTGCAACGTGGCCTTCGGCGAGCTCGCAGCGGAGCTTGGGGCGGAAACCTTGCAGGACTACGCGGAAAAGTTGGGGCTCACCGGAAGCTTTTCCTGCGAGGGCTACACGGTTGCATCCGGCAAAATTGACCTTTCCCAAGCGGACGATGGAGACGTTGCATGGGCGGGCATCGGGCAGTATACCGACCAGGTGAGCGCGCCGGCGTTCCTCCGGTACATGGGCGCGATTGCAAACGGCGGACAGGCAGCCGCGCCCTATCTCATGCAGCGCGTGAGAAAGGGTGATGATATTACCTACGAGGCAAAGACGGTGCTTTCTGATGCGGTACTGAAGCCGGAGACGGCGGACACGCTCACGAAGCTCATGCGCAACAATGTCCAGAGCGTCTACGGCGACTGGCAGTTCGGCGGCCTTTCCGTCTGCGCAAAATCCGGCACGGCCGAGCGCGAGGGGCAGACAGCGAACGCGATGTTTGCGGGCTTTGCGCTCGACAGCAGCTGCCCGGTGGCGTTTGTGGTGTTCGTGGAGAACGGCGGCTCGGGAAGCGCGGTGGCTGCGCCCATGGCAGCGAAGGTTTTACAGACCTGCGCGCAGGTATTGTCGGCAGAAGCGGCGGCAAAATGAAGAAAAGTGCTTGACAAAGGGCCGGATTTCGTGTATGATAATCGAGCTGTTCGGAGCATACCGAAATGTCAATTGTGACGGCAGATATCTGGAGTGGTATCGAAGCGGTCATAACGAGCACGACTGGAAATCGTGTGGCCGTGTTGAGCGGCCCGAGGGTTCGAATCCCTCCCACTCCGCCATGAAGGGGCACCAAAATAGATGCCTACGCAAAAAAGCCCAGAAGTTTCAACGACTTCTGGGCTTTTTTGCGCCCATTTTTGGAGGCCTGACAAAAAGATGCCGACTGCCGTGCCGGGCAAATTCAATGGACCTGTACCTTTACCCAAGGCATTTCGAGCCGCTTTTCCGAGAATTTTTCGGGAAAGCGGCTCTTTTTTGCCCTCGGCAAAACGTAGAATTAGGGCAAGCTTTTTTGTTGGTATTGCTGGATACACATTCCGAGTGTATGTGCCATTGTGTTGACACGGGCAAAGCCCAAAATAGACTAGGAGGATTTAAAATGACAATTGAAAACGCAAGGGTGCTGCAGGAACAGTTGGCGAACGAAGCCATCGCCCATCTGCAGGAGAACGGAAGCAAGGAACTTGCCGATGACTGCGTCCGAAGCATCGCCGTCGTCGGCAAAGCGTGGGGCATTCCAGCCGACGAAAAGGCACGCGCACAGCAGGAGCAAACGCAGCACGTTAGTCGTCAACTACGCCCCCTGTGAACTCGCTGTATAAAAAGCGAGTGTTCTTACAGCCTTTCAAATGCTATAAGAACACTCGCCATGGTGCGCCCGACAGGACTTGAACCTGCACGCTTGCGCAATGGAACCTAAATCCATCGTGTCTGCCAATTCCACCACGGGCGCAGATATAAGCGGCAGGGTCACCTGTCGCTATTTTATTCTCCTCTGATTTTGACTCGGTGAGGAAGCCGGGGCGGAGCGCAGCGCTTAATCCGCGTTTATAAAAACAGGCAAGCCTGTCTTTACCAAAGAACGATTGCAGTAAATGATGAAACAAAAACCTTTCACCAAGGTGACATCACCTAAATCCGGCGTGTCTGCCAATTCCACCACAGGCGCGGGCGGCAGCCGGGGGCCGGGGGCGGCTGCCGCTTTATTGTAGCATATCCGCGTTTCGCTTGTCAATCGCGCAGCTGGCGGCTGGCGGCGTAGGCGGCGCGCAGCGCCTGCTCATACTGGCTGTCGTTGACGAGCAGCAGGACGCATTCGCCGCACTTGAGCAGCAGGTGCACCGGCACGCCGCCGGACTCGACCGCCTGCACAAGCGCGGGGACCGACGCCGTGCTGCGGCACAGCGCGGCGAGCACGCTCAGATTCTCCCGCAGCGTGCAGCGCTTCGGCTGCAGCGTCTGCTGCGCCTGCTCCTGCAGGCGGTGCAGCGCCTCGGAGCCGGGTGCCATCGGCAAAATGGCCGCCGTCTCACCGCAGACGCTCTGCAGGGAAAACGGCGCGATCTCCGCCTGGCGGCAAAGCGACGCCAGCCCCTCCTCCGCGCCCGTCAGGCGCAGCAGGGCCAGCTGCCGCCGGCCGGCAAAGCAGATCTGCCGCGCGCCGGGTTCGAGCTGGGTGCGGACGAGCGTGCCGGGGGTCTCCGGCTCGAGTGTGCTGCAGATGCGCAGCGGGATCTGCGCGCGCTGCACCGGCGCGACGGCGTCCTCGTGCAAAACCTGCATGCCGATGCGCGAGAGCGTCTGCAGCTCCTCATAGCGCAGCTGCTCCACCTGCGCCGGGCGCTGCACGAGCGCGGGATCGGCCGCCAGCACGCCCGGCACATCCGTCCAGTTCTCGTACAGATCCGCGTGCAGCGCCGCCGCGGCCAGCGCACCGGTCACATCGGAGCCGCCGCGCGGGAGCGTATGGATCTGGCCGTCCGGCAGCGCGCCGTAGAACCCCGGCGTCACGATCTTCCGCCCGTCGGCGAGCGAGCCCAGCGCGGCATAGGACGCAGCCGGGCGCACGCGGCCCGCCGCGTCGAACAGCAGCCAGTCTTTCGCGTCGACGAAGTCGAAGCCCAGCAGGTCCGCCATCAGCCGCGCCGAGAGATATTCGCCCCGCGAGACGATCCAGTCCCGCGGCGTGCGGCGGTCCATGGCGGCGTAGATCGCCTCGAGCTCCGCCTCAATGGGCAGCGTCAGCGCGCAGCCGTCGCGGATCTCGCGGTAGCGGTCGGCGACTCTGCGCCACAGATCCCAGCAGCTCACCTCATACTGCAGGTGCGCATGGCAGAGATACAGAAGATCCGTGATCTTATGGTCGGCCGCGTGCCGCTTGCCCGCGGCCGACACCACGACCACCCGCCGCGCCGGGTCGGCCAGCACGATCTCGCGCACGCGCGCAAAGCCCGCGCTGTCGCACAGCGACGAGCCGCCGAATTTGGTCACTTTCAGCATGAACTCCCCTCCTTCCGGGAATGATGACGTTCGGGGAGACCGGGCCGCGCTCGCAGCCGGCTCCCCTGTGCATCCTATGCCGCGGTGTCGAATTCTGTCCTGTCCGCAGGGGCGAAATTTTTCGGAAAACGGGAGCAAATTCTGCTTTACTTTTTCCATTTGGTATGCTATTCTAACGAGGTAGCGCCCTGCGCTTACGACCCGCTTCCCAGTTTCGGGACACTGCCTGCTCACACGCAGGTCTTCTGCCTGCCCGATACTTGGATCCCGGGAATATTTTGAAAGGTGGAAACACAACTATGATGCGCAAAGAAGAAAAGACTGCCATTATCGAGCAGTACGCGACTCACGCCGGCGATACCGGTTCTCCCGAGGTCCAGATCGCTGTCCTCACCGCCCGGATCAACACCCTGA
>ERZ773225.4864-NODE-4864-length-10357-cov-15.973015_pt1 | contig 10357 bp, 9 predicted proteins | sample MGYA00580993_ERZ773225 | MGnify/ENA primary metagenome ERZ773225 (study PRJEB29015, sample SAMEA2737748) | human gut metagenome | biome: human gut; feature: human-associated habitat; material: faeces | place: China | collected 2012 ... | reverse complement strand
GCATGGAATTTTCCGGGATAATGACGCACAAATCGTAGTCACTATCATCGGTTGGCGTACCATAAGCACGGGAGCCAAAGAGATAAATCGCCTCGGCTTTGACTGTCTCCGTGATAACCCGGCACACCGGCTCCAATTCTTTTTGCAAGGATTCCGTCTTTGCTAAATACTCGTTTTCTGTCGACATATTCATCATCCCAAAACAGTGATCACTTCAAAAGACGGGGATAGTCTGTCGTGCCATTGACGATCGCATAAATGTAAACGGTGTCGCCAATCACTTTGTAGACCGCCACATAGGTTTTTGTCAAAACCAGTTTTCGGTATCCGTTTGCGGCGAGGATCGGGTCCGGATGCGTTTGCCCCATCAGCGGGAAATCTCGCAGACGGTTTATGGCCGTTTTCATTGTACTGTAGATTTTCCGCGCGTAGGGAGTTCCCGCCTCCGTAATATGATACTTTACGATCTCCTCAAAGTCATGTTGAGCGGGAGGAAGATAGACCAGCTTACTTTTCGTAGGCACGGAACAGCTCCTCCATTCTTTCGTCAAGCTCCTCCGGCGTGCAGACGGGCTCCCCACTCAGTCTGCTGAGTTCCGCAGCATAAATTTTGTCGCGGTGTCGGAACATTTTTTCCCGCTCCTCGTATGCTGCCATGCTCATATAAACACCGTCATCTTCACCCTTGTTCGTGATGAAGATCGGTTCACCGGATGCCTTTGCCAGCTCGGAGATCTGCGTGTACTCATTCCGCAGAGCAGAGGATGGTCTGATTTGCATAGAAAGCCCTCCTTATCAATTTCTTGATAGTATTATATCAAGATAACACTTTTTATGCAAGCTTTTTATGAGGTTCCTTGCTAAATACGGGGTGACACCATCTGCCTACTTCCTAATCCAGGACTGTCGCGGCAACAAAGTCCCCAATAAATATCTTCACTCACCTCCGGAAATGCAGAAAGCCGCCGCCCAGGCGGGGCGACGGCTTTCCTTATAGAATATTTTGCTTTAGACCATTATAATGTAGATCAATCGAACATGACCGCATCCGCTAAGTCCTGATTGGTATTGAATATTTCCGTGTCCACGATTGACACGGGAGCATTATGCTTCACAATTTCCGCTCCTGTGAAATTCCATCCACCACCAGAAGCAGCCTCGTTTGTATTCACCATGACCTCCATACCGTTATACATGAATCTTAACCAACCTGCTGCAGTCGTATCTTCTCCTAAATACTCATAATCGTCAACACCAATCAAGGAGAAGAAATCTTCAAAGGACATTTCATCTTCCATGTCCGGAAAGAGTATGCATGCGGTGGTGACAAAACCGGAACATTCCAGCTGGTCTTCATATTCGTTCATAGCCTTTTCAGCATCGCCACTCTGTGCGCCGAAAAAGCAGTAAAGATATTCCGACTCTGAGGCTCCAAAGCATATAGCAGCACTGTCTGGAAATCCATCCGGCCTTACAATCACGTTGCCTTCCGGATGCTCGTTTTTCAATTCATCAAGCGTTTTCCCGAGGTCATTGAAAAACTCAGGCGTGCTTGTATTATCATAGCCTGAACAGCCCGTTGATGCACCATTCTCCGTAATATTGGAATCCTTTGATGTTTGGTCATCAGGAGTTACAGATGCACAAGCGGAAAACGTAAATAATACAAGCAAAAGCATCGTTGTAATGACGGCATTATGCTTCATAGTATTCTTGGTAGACACAGAACAATTCCTCCATTCTCATTAAGATTCTCTGGTACCTATCTCTCAAATGGTATTTATAGCAGGATTGTGCTTTTAACGCAAGAGTATCTTTGTGAAGCAACCATGTCTGCCTACTTCATCCACATACACTATCCATGCAACCATTGCCTCATCGGTTATATCCGGCAGGAGGGTCCTGATCCGGCTTTTAATTCTTCTCTCTTCTTGGCTCAGATCCCGATGATATTCCAGATGTATTTCGGCGCAATCAAGCTGAAAATCAGGCAGGCAAAGAGGATAGCGGGGCCAGTCCATTCAAACTGTCCTCTCTGGCGATAATCAAAGTACGCGCCGCCAAGCTTCACAAAGAATGCGATGGCGAGGATCATATCCAGCGCAGGGAACACCACCTTCTCCACCACGCTCTTGATCTGCTTGGCCGCCTCCGTCCACGTCTGCTCCACCGCTCCCGCCACATCCCCGCCTGCGGCAAGTGCCGAGGTGCAGCAGAGAGAGGTCAGGAGCAGAAGTGTCAATGTCAGAATAATCATTTTTCTGTATTTCAAGAAATCTCAACCTCCTTAAAATGTGGATGCCGCCCCTTGCGGAGCGGCATCCGTTGTTAGTCCTTAATAACCGGTGCGAGGCAGGGGCTTGCTGGGGGCGTAAACTCTGGTGACCCAGCGGGAGGTCGCCATGATCCACTGCCCATTGTAGACGCCGCCTGCATCCGACGTGTTGACGAACTGCGTACCGCCGGTGAGCTTTGAAAGCACCTTGCAGTCTACGCGGGGCGCTTCTACCTGGCGGAAGTTTGAAGGTACGATGCCGAACGCCGCCATGAACTCCGTCACATACTCATTGGAAGCAAGCCCAAGCGCCGCAGGAGAGGCATCCAAGACATAGTTTTTGGATGTGCTCAGGTTATCCGCCAGCGTGCGCCAGGTATCGCCGCTGAGATTCGTGCGGTAGACGATCTTATAATTTCCGGGGGTATTCCACGTGCCGGTGTAGATCTTTTCAAGGCGCACCGCCTTGACGGGCAGGGTATCGCGCCAGTAGAACGACTCCAGCGCCGTGGTGGAATTGTTGGCAATACCGGTGAAGTTGTAGCGGACAAGCTGCCCCGGCATGACCTCCACGTAGCCGGTTTTCTTGATCGACACATTCGTGTACAGGCTCTTATTGGTCATGGCTGCCTTGACGATCTGACCGGCGTGTTCGATCTCCACTTCAATGGGTGTCTTATCCAGCCCGTAAAACTCCGCCGCCTTGGATTCCACGATTTTATATCGCGCCAAAGGCAGGGGCTTGCTGACCGCCAAGCCGTTTTTATCCGTCTTGATGGTATCCACCAGACGGTTGGTGCGGGCATTGTAAACTTCGAAGACGGTGTTGGGAATCGGCGTTCCGGCGGGCCAGCCGTTCATGGAATTATAGTCCGCCGATGTCTTGACGATCTGGATCTGACCGGTGATGGGCGTATTCTTCCATTCGATTTCCGTGGTTTCGCCGGACTTTACATACATGGTCTTTTTCTGCGTGTCGGGAATATATCCCTCATTTTCCAATTCACGCAGATAAAAACGGCCAGCGGTCAGGTTTTCAAAACGGACATAACCGCGGTCATCGCTGGTTTCCTGCGCAATGGGATTATTGCCGCTGTCATAGAGAATGAAGGAAACACCGTAGATGCCCTCGCCGGTGGCCGAATCGACCTTGTGGATCAGGATACCGGAGATGGCTTTGTTGGTCACCGTTTTGGTCGTGGTTCTACCATCCTCCACGGCGAAATAGATGGGGGTATTGTCCAGCTGGAAGCCCTTGCCCGCCTCGGTTTCCACGGCATAGTAGCTGCCGCTTTCCAGCGGCACATACACGCGGCCGTCCGTTCCGGTGGTGACGGTGTCCACCAGACCGCCATCGCTGACACGGCGGATCTCGAAGGTGGTGTTGGGGATGCGCTGGGTCTTGTCCGCCGCATTCACTTTCACCAGCTCCAGCCCACCGATGGGAGCATTATAAAAATAGAGGGACTGCGTGTCATTGGGGTTGACCACCACGGTCTGCGTGCGCGTGTTCTCGTCGATGGTGTAACCGGAGATGGATTTTTCCTCTGTCACCACCAGTGTGCCGGTGACGCCCTTGAGAATGATCTGCCCGTTTTTATCGGTATAGTACAGACCGTTGGAGCTGATTTTTCCGTTTTCGTCGGGGACAAACTCGCCGGTAGCCGTAGTGATTTTGAAGGTAACGCCCTCCAGCGGCATCTTGCGGTCCAGAGAGGACAGCTTGTTGATGATGAGCGCGCCCTGTCGCTCATTCCAGAAGGTCATGCGCTGGGGAGACTGGCTCTGGTCGATCTTGATGCTTTGCGGCGTCCCGTCCAGCACGAAACCGTCCACAGATTTGACCTCTTTTGCGGTAACAGTCATGCCGTCGGTCAGACCCTCAATGACGATCTGGCCTGCAGCGTCGGTGGTATAGTATCCGTTGTTGGGGCCGACTACCGCACCGGAGGAGTCGGTCACGAGGAACTGTACCCCGGCAAGCGGTTCATTTTTCGTGCCGGAAATGTATTTCTGGAGAATCAATGTTGTAGTGGGTTTGTTGTAAAAGGTCAGCGTCTGCGTGTTGTTGGGATTGACTACCACCGTCTGTGTGCGGGTCGCTTCATCAATGGTGAAGCCCGGAATCGTCTTGCTTTCCGTCGCTACCACGGTGCCGACGACGCCGGAGATGCGGATCTCACCGGATTTATTGGTGTAATAAATGCCGTTGCTGGACAGTTCGCCGTTGGCATCCGGGACAAAGCTGCCGTCTGCATAGGTGATCTTAAACTCTACGCCCTCCAGCGGCTCCCCGTTGGGGCCGGAGCTGACCTTGCGGATGATGAGATTACCGGCAGGCTGGTTCAGAAACTGCAGATGCGCCGTTTCGCCGCTCTTGATGAGCGCGTGCTGGGGGCTGTCATCCAGCAGATAGCCCGTTTTTGCTCTGATTTCACGGGCAATGACCGTCATGCCGGGTTCCAGACCATCCACCAGAATTTCGCCTGCGGCATTGGTGGTGAAGCGGCCGTTATCGTTGCCGAGATAATGGCCGCTGCTGTCGGTCAAAAGAAACTCTACGCCGGAGAGCGGCTCGTGCTTGCTGTCGTCGCTCAGCTTTGTAATGAGCAAACTTCCCAGCGGGGCATTGCCGAAGCGGAGCGTCACCACATCCTGATCCTCGCCGGAGATCCACACGGTCTGGGGTTCGCGGTCGATGATGTGATTTCCGTCACCTTCGAGTTCCTGGCAGATGTAAGTGCCGCGTTTGAGGTTTGTCACGGTGAAGGCTCCGTTGGGGCCGGTCACATAGGACCCGATGACTGTGCTGCCAGAGCCGCTGGTATTGCCGCTGAGATAACGCAGTTCAAAGCGGCAGCCCTCCAGTCCCTTTCCGGTTTTGGCGTCATATTTGTACACGACGAGGGCGCTGTGAGGAACATTGTCCACGGTCACGGTCTTAGAGGTATTGGCTTCCAGATAGAACTCGGTGACCCCGCTACCCTGAATGCCGAAGCCCTTGGGAGCGGACTCCTCCACCAGCTTGTACCAGCCACGGTTTACATCGGTGAGCGTGATTTTACCATCAGAGGCCGTTGTGAACACGCCGAGGTCGTTGATCTCGCCGGTGGTGGTATTGTCCGAGCCGTAATAGATATGGAATTTGGCATTGGAGAGAGGATCGCCGGTGACGCTGTTCCGCTTCAGGACCGTCAGAGAGGGTTTGACCGCGTTGAAAAAGGTCACCGTTCTGGTGCAACCCGCTTCCAGATGGATCTCCTGGGGGATCTCAGAGAGAATGACATTGGAAGGCACATTTTTCTCTGTAACACGGTAACTTCCCGCGGGGATGGAAGCGAGGAAGATGCGCCCTGCGCTGTCCGTGGTAGCGCTGGTAGAAAAGCTGCCGTCGATCTGCTCAATGAGATAGGTCACGCCCTCGATAGGCTCTCCGCTGGCAATGTTCTTCTTGATGATCTCAAGACCCGGCTTTTCATAGTCAACGAAGATGACTTCGGAGGTCTTGCCGGGACGCAGCGCCACGGTCTGCTCGGTATTGGTTACGATGTACGGCTCGGGAACGGATTCCTCACGCACAACATAGACACCGGCAGGAATGGCCGAGAGCGTTGCGGAACCGTCCGTCCCGGTCGTGACGGAGGTGGAATAGCTGCCGGTAACGGACTTAATGGAAAACACCGTGCCGGCAATTGGTTTGCCACTCATGGCGTCGCGCTTGATGATCTTCATATCGGGCAGCTCATAATTAGTCGCCGCAACGCTGTATTCGCGGTCGCCCTCGGACAGATCTACATAAACGCTTTTGGGCGTGGGATCAACACAGAAGCCGTCCGGTGCGGAGGTCTCGACAAAGCTCCAAAGGCCGGTCGCGGCATCCTCAACATAGATCTCGCCCTGCGCATTGGTGATGTCGCTGCCGACGATCTGGCCGTTAAAGTAGATGCTAAAGCGCGCACCGGCGAGACCGGTTGTGGTTCCACCAGCAGTTTTTTTCAGCGTGATTTTGCCCGTGCCACCCGCAGGCTGCTCCGGCTGGTCAGGCGCTGGCTCGCCCGTTACGAGCTTGCGCGGTCCATAGTAGTTAAAGAATGACTGATTTTTGCGGTTGCTGGAGATCGCATACACCGCCCATCTTGCATTCTCATCCTCCACGATGGTTGCAGCAATGCCCTGCGCAGCGTACTCCTTGATCTGACGCTGGAACCCGGCATCCTCAGCCGCCTTTTTCGCAAGAAGAGAGTCAATAAGGCTCAGATATAGCTCGTAGGTGTCGGCGTTGGCATAGCCGCCCGCGTCGCCGTCTCCACCGGGCTCGCCCTTATAGGACTGATTCTCCCAAACGTAGGTCTGTACAGCCATAAAAAGCTGGCCGACGTTGGATTCCTTGCAGTCGTTGAGGTAGGTCATCATCCACTTGACGTTCTCGACGGTTGCGGCGTCCATTTCACCGAGGCCGCTGTTCGTAACAGCCGACTGCAATACCGCGTCTGCGTTCGCGCCGGTGCCGGATGTCCAGGTAAACGAATTTAAGTACGATGGGGTTGCGTAATGGTATCCGAGACCACTATCCATGCAGTACACGAGCTTACCGTCCACCAGCGGAGGGCGGTAGCTGTACGGGGTTCCGTTGGCGAGCAGACGGGTGCTCCAATATGCCTGATTGGTGGTAATCTTGAGGCCGGAACCCGTGTTCGACGCAGCGAAGGCCGAGGTCGGCAGCAGGCTCAAGATCGTCACCAGTGTCAAAAGCAGAGACAACAGGCGTTTTTTCATAGGTTTCATAGGGTTCTCCTTTCTAAAAATGCGTAATAAAAAGAGCAGACCTTGCGATCTGCTCTTGCGTGAGAGTTGATGATTTACTTACTTGCGGGCGTATCCACCCAAGTGACTTCACAGCCGTCCAGCAGGAAGACCTGCACGCAGTACCAGCAGTCAAGACCGTTTTGGTTAACGCCGCGCGCCAGTCCGACGCCGATTTTGCCGTAGCGGGAGCTCGTCATGTTGTCTGCGTGAGCCTTGGAATTGGACCACAGGTTGACCACCGCCTCGGAGAGCGTTTTTTTCTGTTGCTCGAGGTACAACTCCGATATACTGTGAATATTTTCTCCAGTGTATTTGCTGTCGGTGACGGTATTGCTCTTGCGCCCATCCGGACGGGTGTGAGAGTAGACACCGCTGGCGGCCATCTCATCCGCGCGAACCTGTGCCGCCTGCATGAGTTTGGCATTGACAGTCAGAGCCGAGATGCCTTGCTCTCTGCGGAGGACATTGGTGCGGTCAACGATGTCCTGTTTCATGGCATCCACATCGGCATCATTGGTGGGGACTGTGGGTTCTGGCTGCGTTACCGACTTGTCGGGTTCTGCCTTTGCTGGCGCTTCACCGGTGTAGGGCTTTCCGCTTTCTACCTGCACACAGCCGTTGGCGCTGTCCCAATAGACCTCAAATCCCACTGCCTTGCCCACATCCCGCAGCTTGACATAGTTGTTGCCGTTGATGGTGTAAGCGGTCAGGCGGACTTCTTGACCGTCTACAAGGATGCGGTTGGTGGAAAGCGTTGCTTTCAGCGATTCCACCGCCTGCGCCGCGGGAGCACTCAACGAAAGCCCCAGCGCAAGGCCGCAGAGGATGAGCCCGGTGTTCTTCAATCTGTTCATATCCATACCTCCAGTTTTAATTGATATGTGGAAATCTTTGCAGCACGAACATATCACAAGTGAGGGACGGAAGTCGAACAGAACCGATCCGGCAAAACGGAGAAAGAATCAAGCCTCCACCGCTGTGACGCACCAGCGCTGGTCGCGCTGGTTGCGGACGCAGGTGTAAAGCGTGAGCATATTCTCGCCGGAGTCCGCAAGACCGCTGCGGTCTGTCTCGCTGACCTTGCTGACGTCCGTCACCTTATAGGTGCGCGTCCCCAGCTTGGTCGTCAGGGTGATCTTATCGCCGATATCAAGCGTGTGGATCTGCCCGAAGTAGCTGTTGGCGCCCCGGTTATGGGCGGCGAGGCAGACATTGCCCTCCCAGATGGAGGTGTCCTCAAAATGTCCGACGCCTTTGGCAAGCGTCTTGCTGTCCGTACCCTGACAGATCCTCACGCTTAGATCCAGCGCAGGGATATCCAGCCTGCCAAGAGAACCGTTTTTGTAGTAGAGCTCGCTCGTTACATCCGTGAACAGCACAGAGGGCTGATAGTTCCCGCCGCTCACCGTGCTGCCAGGGGTGACAACGCCGGAGGCACCGCCGCCAATGACCGAACCGGACGCGGGAATACCACCGGGCGCAAGATTGGGTGTCAGATACTCGCCGGTGTTTAAGGCATTCATGCTCTCCGAGCCAAAGGCAGGCGGAATGAGGGCTGCGTTCTTGCTGACGTCGGTATTTTTCATAGCGCCGCCATCTGCCGTGTGAATCACTTCAATAGAGGTGTCCTTGCCGAAGTCGTAATCATTCGGCGCGTCGATACTGTATTCTAAGGCTGATGCGCTGACCGCGAGGGATGCCATCATGCTGATGACAAGCGCAAAGGTTAAAAACTTCTTCATTCTGTCGCATCCTCCTCATCTGCGTTTTCTTTTCTGTGCTTCATCAGCAGCGCACCGCCGACACCGGCTCCTGCTGCAGCCACAATCCCGAGGGGAATCAGCACATAGGACCAGCGGAGCGGCACTGCGCCGGCAGTTTTTGCAGGCTCCGCGGGCTGGATGGACGTTCCCTCAAAGATGGCAACATAGCGGACACGGTTGAGGGCGATCCGGCTGACTGTTCCGGTATAGTCAGCCGTGACGGTGTAGCCCTTGACGTAGCTGCTGGTGGCGCTGCCGGTGTAGGTGGCAACGGCGGTATAGCGGTCCGCCACGGCGTAGCCGTCCATGTTGGCGGTATTGTCGGTCTGCCACTGAATGTCGGAGAGCGTCAGGGTCCTGCCGCCGTCCTCAAGGCTCTTGGGGATGTACTGTGTATCCTGCTCAGCAAGATTGGGATAGCTGCGCTTGACGGAAAGCTGCTTTGTAGAAGTGCCGTAGCCGGACGGCTCCACCTGCACGGTATCCAGTCGGAGCGTCAGCGTTCCCATGAGGCCGTCATCCGTGATGAATTCCTTTTCCTGCGGCAGAATTGCCAGCACGGATTCCATGTCCTTCTTGGCGCTTTGGAGGGATACGGTCTCCGTATGCGTCCGGCTTTCATTTTCCGGCAGCTCCTGACGGAGAAGATCCGTGAGGGTATAGTGATAGCCGTCCTTTTCAAAGTCCGAGCGGGCGATCCCTGCAGGATCATCCTCGGGACTAAGGTCATAGATCTTTTTGAGTTCCGTCCTGTCCTCGCTGCACTGGATGGCGGTCGGGTAGCACACCTTTGATGCCGCAGGTTCAAGGTCTGCCGCCAGCGCAGTGGGTGTCAGTGCCAAAGTCAGGCACAGCGCCGCAGCGCAGAGGGATAGCATTCGTTTCATTTTGTGTTCCTCTTTTCTTTATTTTTATAGTGATTTTTCGTCTGCTCCAGCAGAAGGTCATATTCCCAAGGCTCCAGCTCTAAGGAGAGGTAGGCACCGTCTTTCGACATACCGTCTACCCGGTAGCTCAGCACAAGTGGAAGATGCCGCTGCTTTTTCACGTCCTGGGGTGAGATCCAACCAACGCCGCCCACAAAAACGGAACGGATGGCGGAATCGTAGTTTTCTTCATAACCCTGCCAGAGAAGCGCCTCCCGCAGCTCTTCCCGCAGCTTTCTGCGCTGGGGAACGGGCACCAAACGCTCCGGTTCCAACAGAAAGCGGGGATGCAGAGCTTCTAAGCAGATATCCAGCGCAGTTTTCAGGTCAGCATTCTTTTTCGCCAAGCCGCTGCGCCGGTAATCTGCCGACAGAACATCCTCGCCCTGGGCGTCGCCGGGGAAAAGACGCACACAGCGGATGAGTTCGTAGGCGTGGGCGTTATCCGCCATACCAAGGACGCGGACACCGTTTATAGGGAGCGTCTGGTAATGGTCGATGGCCTCCGCCAATGCGGAAAACTGCTTCACACCCCAGCCGGGTCTTCCGGGGCGGAGATCGTCCACGGTGTAATAGGTCATGCACAT
>ERZ773225.4861-NODE-4861-length-10360-cov-7.974187_pt1 | contig 10360 bp, 8 predicted proteins | sample MGYA00580993_ERZ773225 | MGnify/ENA primary metagenome ERZ773225 (study PRJEB29015, sample SAMEA2737748) | human gut metagenome | biome: human gut; feature: human-associated habitat; material: faeces | place: China | collected 2012 ... | reverse complement strand
TATACCTAGTGTTTTTTAACAGAGGTGGTTTTCGCAGATTGTAATAATCTGCGAAATCCAACCTCCCTTTTAATGTAGTGTTTCACCCGGAGGCAGCAAATGAGCATACATCTTTACAAGCACAACGAAGATGCATACAGAGCAGTCGAGACCATGCTGGAGGAAAAGCAGATGGCAGCCGTCATCCATCCGACCGGCACGGGCAAGTCGATGATAGCCTTCAAGCTCGTGGAGCAGCATCCGCACAAGCACTTTCTATGGCTATCGCCAAGTGAGTACATCTACAAGACACAGCTTGAAAACATAGACACACAGTTCTCAAACATAGAATACATGTCATACAGCAGGCTCATGAAGCATGAGGACAGCATAGACACCCTGAGCCCGGACTATATCATACTCGATGAGTTCCACCGCTGTGGAGCCGCAGAGTGGGGCAAGAGTGTGAGAAAGCTTCTTGAAGCATATCCGAAGGCAAAGCGCCTGGGACTCTCAGCGACAAACATACGCTATCTGGACAACCAGCGCAATATGGCAGAGGAGCTCTTTGAGGGCAACATAGCCTCAGAGATGACACTCGGAGAAGCAATCGTGAGGGAAATACTTCCGGAGCCTAAATATGTCATAGCTATGTATTCATACAAGAAAGAGCTCGAACAACTGAAAAAACGAATCGAAGGCTTATCAAACCCGGGACTTGTATCGGAAAACGAAAAGCTCCTAGAACAGCTAAAGCGTGCACTCGAGCAGGCAGACGGACTCACAGAGGTCTTTGCCAGACAGATGACAAAGCCTGATGGCAAATACATAGTATTCTGCTCAGGCAGAGAGCATATGGATGAGATGAAGGCGCAGGCGGCCGACTGGTTTAGCAAGGTGGACAAAAAGCCACACATATACACAGCGTACTACAACGATGCGTCGACCAGTAAAGCCTTTGCCGAATTCAAAAAGGACACAGGAAGCCACTTAAAGCTCCTCTACTGCATAGACATGCTGAACGAGGGCATACATGTGGATGATGTGGACGGAGTAATATTGCTTCGCCCTACAGTGTCGCCAATCATCTATCTGCAGCAGATAGGCAGAGCACTGTCAGCAGGAAGCAAAAACCAGCCGGTCATTTTTGACCTGGTCAACAACTTCGACAGTCTATACTGCATAGACTGCCTGAAAAACGAGATGCAGGAAGCATTTTTACTGTATCCGGACACTCACTCGCCAAGAGAGCACTTTGACGACAGGTTCCGCATCATAGATGAGACAAAGGACAGCAGGGAGATATTCATGCGCCTGCAGGAAAATCTTGGAAGTGCGTGGGATACATACTATGAGGCAGCAAAGCAGTGGTATGAGGAAAATGGAAATCTCAAGATACCAAAGAGCTATGTCACTGGGGCAGGCCTCACACTGGGAGCATGGATAAACACCCAGAGGCGTGTGAAGTCAGGCAATATATCCGGAAACCTCACCTGGGAAAAGATACAAAAGCTAAACGACATAGGAATGATATGGGATGTCACGGACTCAAGCTGGCAGGAGGTACTTGAAGAGCTGAAAAGCTACCGCAATACCTACGGCAATCTGGACATCAAGGCTAAATACGTATCACCTACAGGCTTCAGGCTCGGCTCATGGATCAACAACATGCGCTTCAAGGTAAAAAAGTACGGCATAGAGCAGGCACTCACCGATGAGCAGAGAAAAGCACTCGAGGAGCTTGGCATGATATGGGATCACAACAAGCAGAAGTGGGAAGAGTACTACAGTGCGGCCAAGGCCTACTATAAGGAGCATGGAAACCTCGAAATACCTGCAAAGTACGTCACAGCTGACGGCATACCGCTTGGACGGTGGCTGTCAAACCAGACCAATAGCCACTCAATGACAGACGAGCAGCTACAGCGCCTGCAGAGTATAGGCTACAGGTCAGAAAGCAAGACCGCTATACAGTGGAACAGAAAGTTTGAGCTTGCGAAAACATATTACGAGAAAAACGGCAATCTGGACGTGCCGGTATCATATTCCACAGACGGAGTGAAGCTGGGACGCTGGATATCAAATATCAGATGTAAAAGAAAAAACCCGAAGGCCAGCGGCATGGTGCTCGACACAGAGCGCATAGCAAGGCTTGACAGCATAGGGATGAACTGGAAATAGGGTAATCAAGAAATACAGGGAGACACAAAAAATGTACAGAAAGAAAGGAAGAAGCTGGACAAAGCATATAGATTTCATGCTCTTAGATGTCCTGTGTATGCAGATAGCATTCATAGTCTCATATATATGTCGCTTTGGACTTAACAATCCATACATAGATAAGGACTACAGGATACTGGCAGTAGCATTTTTACTCATAGATTTCTTCGTGGAAATAGTATCCGATGCCTTCAAAAATGCATTGAAGCGCGGATATTTCGATGAGTTCATAGCTACATGTAAGCATGTGGCACTTGTGGAAATAATAACAACCTTCTTCCTGTTTACCACACAGATGGGTGAGATATATTCGCGTATGTCTTACTACATCATGATTCCAATATATATTCTCGTGTCGTACTTAGGCAGAGCGGTGTTAAAGAATATTATCAAAAAAAGAGGCTTTGCTTCATCGAAAAAATCACTCTTTGTCATAGCCCCGGAAAAGCTCCTTGAGGAGACACTTCAGGGACTAAAGGAAAATGGCTTTGGATATACACAGATAGTGGCAGCGGCAATAGATGCCGACCTGAATGGCAAAACAATATGTGAAATACCAATAGTTGCAAACCATGACGGGATAGTGGACTACGCCTGTGAGGAATGGGTGGACGAGGTGCTTATACCACCGTGTGCGGAGAGCGAATATCCCTACGAAATGGCAGACATATTCCTGGAGATGGGAATAGCTGTTCACAGAGGCATCACCAAAAACAAGGTCATGGCAGGCAGTTTTAATCAGATAGAAAAAATAGGTGACTACACAGTCATCACAGCCAGCTTGAACTATGCGAGAACCACACAGCTTCTTGCCAAAAGAGGCATGGACATACTCGGAGGGCTGGTCGGATGCATCATCACCTTGATAGTGACGATATTTGTGGGACCAGCAATCTATATAGCATCACCCGGACCGATTTTCTTCGCACAGGAGCGAATTGGCAGAAACGGCAGAAAGTTCAAGATGTACAAATTCAGAAGCATGTACATGGATGCCGAGGAGCGAAAGAAGGAGCTCATGGCACAAAACAAGGTGAGCGACGGAATGATGTTTAAGATGGACTTCGACCCAAGAATCATAGGCAATAAGATACTGCCGGATGGAACAAAGAAAACCGGCATAGGACAGTTTATCAGGAAGACATCAATAGATGAGCTGCCGCAGTTTTGGAACATCCTCAAAGGTGATATGAGTCTGGTAGGAACACGACCACCAACACTCGATGAGTGGGAGAAGTATGAACCACACCACAGAGCAAGAATGTCATTCAGACCGGGACTGACCGGGCTGTGGCAGGTGAGTGGCAGGAGTAATATCACGGACTTTGAAGAAGTTGTGAGATTGGATACCCAGTATATTGGGGAGTGGAGTGTGAAAAATGATTTGAGGATTATTTTTCAAACAGCTATTTCAATAATGAAGAAAGATGGAGCAATGTAGAAAATGAAAAGATATGATTATTTAGTTGTTGGTTCAGGATTATATGGAGCTATATTTGCACATGAAGCAAAAGTAAAAGGAAAATCAGTACTTGTAGTAGATAAACGTCCTAATATTGCTGGAAATGTTTATACAGAAAAGCAGGAAGGTATTAATGTACACATGTATGGAGCACATATCTTCCATACAAATGATAAAAAGGTATGGAACTATATAACTCAGTTTGCTGAGTTTAATCGTTTTACAAATAGTCCGGTGGCAAATTATAAAGGCGAGCTTTATTCAATGCCTTTCAATATGTACACATTCAATAAGATGTGGGGTGTTGTGACACCGGAAGAAGCAGCAGCAAAGATTGAGGAGCAGAAGAAAGAAATTAGTAGTGAACCTCAAAACTTAGAGGAACAGGCAATTTCTCTGGTAGGACGTGATATCTATGAGAAACTCGTAAAAGGATATACCGAAAAACAGTGGGGACGTGATTGTAAAGAACTGCCTGCATTTATTATCAAGCGTCTTCCGGTAAGACTTACATTCGATAACAACTACTTCAATGCACTATATCAGGGAATTCCAATTGGTGGTTATACAAAGATGGTTGAAAATATGCTCGATGGTATTGAGGTGAAACTTAATACTGATTATTTAGAGCATAAAATGGAACTCGATGCTTTAGCTGATAAAATAGTATACACAGGACCTATTGATGCATACTTTGAATTTAAACTTGGAACTCTTGAGTATCGTTCAGTTCGTTTTGAAAATGAGATTTTAGACATTCCAAATTTTCAGGGAAATGCCGCTGTCAACTACACAGATCGAGAAACACCATGGACAAGAATAATTGAACATAAATGGTTTGAGTTTGGGAAAGATGAGAACGGAAATGATTTGCCGAAGACGATTATTAGCCGTGAGTATTCATCAGAATGGAAAGCTGGGGATGAGCCATATTATCCTGTGAATGACGAGAAAAATGGTCAGCTTTACGCTAAATATAAAGAGCTTGCAGACAAAGAACCTAACGTAATATTTGGTGGTCGACTTGGAGAGTATAAGTACTATGATATGGATACGACGATTGCATCGGTACTTGATATGTGTGAGAAGGAATTAGTTTAATGAAAGAACATACTGTAAAGATAATTATTGCAACGCATAAAAAGTATCAGATGCCAAAAGACAGCATGTATATTCCATTACATGTTGGTGCTGAAGGTAAGAAAGATGAAATAGGTAGAGATTTAGATTTAGGATACACAAAGGATAATTCTGGAGATAATATTTCAAATTTAAATCCTTCGTTTTGTGAATTAACAGGACTTTATTGGGCGTGGAAGAATTTAGATGAGGATTATGTAGGTTTAGCACATTATAGAAGACATTTTTCGATGAAAAAAAAGTCTGATTTTGAAAGTGTACTTAAATATACAGAGCTAGAACCATATTTAGGAAGTGTAAAGGTCTTTGTTCCTAAGAAAAGAAAATATTATATAGAATCATTGTATAGCCATTATGAACATACGCATTATGCAATACATTTGGATGAAACAAGAAAAATTATTGACGAAAAGTATCCGGAATATTTGGAATCTTATGATAAAGTACTGCGTCAGACGTATGGGTATATGTTTAATATGATGATAATGGATAAAACTTTATTAAATGATTATTGTTCTTGGCTGTTTGATATTCTTTTTGAATTGCAAAAGCGAATGAATATGCAGGAGTTAAGTGCTTTTCAAGGAAGATTCTATGGAAGAGTGAGTGAAATTATTTTCAATGTATGGTTGGATGAAAAGGTAAAAGCTAAAGAAATTAAGAAAAACCAGATTAAAGAAATACAATGTATTCACATGGAAAAAATTAATTGGTGGAGGAAAGGTACTGCATTCCTGAAGGCCAAGTTTTTTGGCATGAAATATGAAGGCAGTTTCTAATGAATATTATTATGAACAGAATTGCTGCAATAGTAGTTACATATAATAGAAAAGATTTGCTGATGCAATGTGTTGAAAAATTAAAGAAACAGACATTTTCTTTAGATATTCTGATAATAGATAATTCAAGTACTGATGGTACGAATGAACTTTTTAATGATTCAGAAGAATATATTAAATATTTCAATACAGGAAGTAATTTGGGTGGAGCCGGTGGCTTTAGCTTTGGAATAAAAAAGGCTGTTGAATTGGGATATGATTATCTTTGGATTCTTGATGATGATACAATGGCAACACCAACTGCATTAGAAATGTTCTGGAATGAGGATAAAAAATTAAATGGTAAATATGGTTTCCTTACAAGCAAGGTGCTTTGGAAGGATGATTCAATATGTACGATGAATATTCAGAAAGAAAGCAAATGGAAACAATTAAAAGATTTTGAATCAATACATACAGTTCAGTACGCATCATTTGTTTCCTTATTTATTAAAGCTGCTACTGTAAGAAAAGTCGGATTACCTTATAAAGAGTTTTTTATTTGGGCAGATGATTGGGAGTATACCAGACGCATTTCTAAGGAGGAAAAGTGTTATTTTGTTCCTCAAAGTATTGTGCATCATTGGTGTAATACAAATGTTGGTGCAAATATTATTACGGCTGAGCCTGACAGGATGGAACGTTTTAAATATATGTATAGAAATGATGTAGTAATGTATCGTCAGGACGGAATAGAAGGAAGCACATATTTGTTTGTTAGAAATATGCTACATAGAATTAGAATATTAAAAGATGGAAAGAACGTAAGACAAAAAATAGAATTAATAAAAATGGCTACAAGAGAGGGAAAGTCATTTTATCCGAGTATTGAATTCCCAAGGGGAGAGTAATTTTGAAGAAAGTATTAGAAGTTTTTGGAGAACCTATTTCGAGAGGAGGACAGGAATCATATGTGATTTCTGCGTTACAGAATATGGATTTATCAGAGATACAAGTTGATCTGTTTACACCATATTATTGTGATAATCAAAGTTATGTAGATTATATGAGTTCTATAGGTGGAAAAGTAATACATTGTGAGATCCCATTTAAGGTTGGTGGCACAAGACGGGAAATTATTCCTTGCTTTAATATATATTTAAAAAAGAATATGTATGATGTAGTACATATACATTCGGGGAGTGTTTCTGTTTTAGCTTACTATGCGCGTGTTGCATCTAAAAATGGAGTAAAAAAGGTGATTGTTCACTCACATAGTTCTGGAATTAAAGAAAATCTAAAACATTTTTTAATGAAAACATATGCTGCTTTAATATTCAAAAAATATGCTACAGATTATTGTGCTTGTTCTGTAGAAGCTGCAAAGTGGAAATTTCCTAAAAGTGTTTTGCATGACGTTAAGATTTTGAAAAATGGAGTTGATCTTAATAAATTTAAATTTGATTCTGATATCAGAAATATGATGAGAAATAAATATGGAATAAAAGATAATGAGCTAATTTTAGGACATGTTGGAAGATTTACATTTGAAAAAAATCAGATATTTTTGATTGATGTTTTAAAGGATTATATTAGCAATTTCGGAAATGCAAAATTGATTCTTGTTGGTGATGGTACTGAATTAAATAGTGTGAAATCTAAGGTTAATAGTTTAGGACTTGAAAATAATGTGATATTTACAGGAAGCCAAGAAAATGTGAATGAATATATGGATATGTTTGATGTTTTTCTTTTTCCTTCTCTTTATGAAGGACTTGGGATCGTTGGAATAGAAGCTCAAGCATCTGGATTGCCGGTTATTGCTTCTATTTACATTCCAAAGGCAATTAATATTTCGAAAAAAGTAAGATTTTGTAATGTGAATTCTGTAAAACAATGGAGTAATGAAATTGATAAATTAAAAAATATTGGAAGAAGTGATAATTATCAAATAATAAAATTAAGAGGATTTGACATAAAGGATTCTTCAAGAACAGTTCTTAATATGTACTTGTACTAATAAGTGAGAGAGGAAAATAAAATGCGTTTAAAATTGATAAAAAAAAATAATAATATGTTTGGACAATTACTAAACGCTGTAACTGCTTTGTTTTTGGTATTAAACTGTCAAAGCATTTGGCAAAATTCTCTTGATAAAAATTATCATATTTATGAAATCTGTTTTACGCTAATAATATTAGATACACTTTATACTTTTTTTTATTGGAATGAAGGAAAGAAAGTAAATTCATATGCAATTAAAGTTTCTATATACTACATTGCTTTGATTTTTTTAATTATTATTTCGTCAGTTTCATCAGAAAATATGATTAGATTTCTTTCAAGATTTTTAGTTTTTCCTTTATTTATGCTTCATTTTAGTTCAAAAGCTAAAATTGAACAAAAGATAGGAATATTTTCTTGGTTTATAAATTGGGCTTCTATAATTGCGTGGATTTCTAACATATTTTGGCTGTTGTCAACAATAGGAATAATTGGTGAAACATCAACTGTTAATATTAATTGGTTTGGTAGATATGCATCATATTATGGTCTCTATTTTTCTTCTCCATATCAATACATTGACTGGATTAGTTTGGGAATACGAAGAAATATAGGAATATTTACTGAAGGCCCTATGTTTATGTATGTGTTGATAATGAGTTTAGTTTTTATAGATCTTATTTCAGATTATCATGAGATTAAAAAATGGAAAATTGTTGGAATTTTATTAGCATTAGCCAGTGTTGCTTCAATTACGGGATATATTATTTTACTGTTTTTACTAGGTATGAAATTAATGCATACATTTAAAAGTAAACGTATCCAAATTCTTTTAGGTATGATAGTATCAATTTTTATTATTGTAGGAGTTTTGGGTTTCCTTTCTTTGAAACAAAATACAGCATCGTATTTAGCTAGATTTGATGACTATATTGCCGGATTAAAGTGTTGGTTAAATAATCCTTTGTTTGGAAATGGATACGAAAATTTGGATTTAGTTAGAAGATATATGTCAAACAGCCGCTCATGGAATCAAGGATTTAGTAATACAATATTTTCTGTATTAGCTTATGGTGGGATATTATTTGCAATACCATATTTAATTCCTGTTGTTAGAGGCATATATTGTGCAATTAAGAAGTTAGATTACAAATTGCTTCAGTTTTCAATTATTATTGTGCTTTTGTATTTTACAGTTATTAGCTATACATTCTATATTAATTTTGCAGTGTGGGCATTTCTTATGTGTAAATATAAAAGAGGTATTACAGATATTTAAGTAGAGGAAAAACATATGAAAAAATATGTTGATGAAATTGTATTTTTAATTTTGAATTATAATTGTTGTGAATTAACAAAAAAATGCGTTAATTCTATTAGAGAAATGTGTTTACAATTTAAGGTTGTAATTGTTGATAATGATTCATTCGATAATTCATATAAAATCCTGAATAGCGTTTATGCAAAAGAAAATAATATTTATTTAATAAAATCAACTTCAAATGTTGGCTATGCAAAGGGAAATAATATTGGATTTAAGTTTATAGAAGAAAATATCAAAAGTGCAAAATATGTTGTTGTGATGAATCCTGATATTGTTATATGGGATATTGAAGTTATAAAGAATTTATATGCATTTCTTGAAAAATATAATGATTATGCTATTGTTTCTTGTCAATCTGTTTTTAACAATGAATGGAGAATGGGAGATGATTATGGGTGGAAATACCCAACAAAAATAAATTTGTTTTGGGCTGGAACTTTTTTTGGAAAATTGTTTGTACATAGCATGAATGAAAAATATACAAGTTTACATCTTATAGACAATGAGTTAGCAACAGCAGTAGATGTTGTTTCAGGGTGCTTTTTCATGGCACGATTAGATGATATAAAAAAAGTGGATTATTTTGATGACAGAACTTTTTTGTATTATGAAGAAAATATTATTTCGAAAAAACTTTTAACTATAAATAAGAAAGAAGCTATTCTATTAAACTATTATTTTTATCATAATCATCAACATAAAGATAAAAGCTTAATCGATTATAAGAAAAGATTATTTGATAGAAAATGTTTTCATGATTCGAAAATGATATATATTAACAACTATTCAAATATTACGGGGGTACTTTTGTTATTTTGTAAATTTGTAAATAATGTTGATTTTCAAATTAAGAAAATTGTTTTTGGATTTTTAGCAATAATAAAACCATGAGGTAATAAAATGTTACTGAGTTATATTAAAAAGTTAATTAATAAGAAAAAGTGGCGAAATTTAAATAAAAATAATTATACGATTTATAAGGATGTTTTTGGAGACATGAATAGGGTTCATATTGGTAATTATACATATGGTGAAATTTATGTTTCATCACCTAATCCAAATTGTGAATTATTTATTGGTAATTTTTGTTCAATAGCGGGAGATGTTAGATTTTTATTAGGAGCAGATCATTCTGTAGATAAAATTTCAACATATCCTTTTAAAGCAAAGATGTTCGAAAAAGGAATAGATGCTATTACTAAAGGAAATATAATAGTTGATGATGATGTCTGGATAGGACAAGGGGCAATTATTTTATCTGGAGTTCATATTGGACAAGGTGCTGTAATTGCGGCTGGGGCTGTTGTGACATCTAGTGTCCCTCCATATGCAATTGTTGGTGGTGTTCCTGCTAGAGTAATAAAATATCGTTTTAGTTCGGACATAATAAGGGAACTGCTGAATGTTGATTATAGTAAATTGACAAGAAAGATTATTGAGAAAAATATTAATTATTTTTATGAAACAGTGACT